>Ga0187894_10000527_pt1 | contig 52051 bp, 51 predicted proteins | sample GBC1701081metaG_FD_136650 | JGI IMG/M metagenome (GOLD analysis project Ga0187894, IMG submission 136650) | White microbial mat communities from a lava cave in the Kipuka Kanohina Cave System on the Island of Hawaii, USA - GBC170108-1 metaG ...
CCGGCACACGCACCTTTTCCCTTGTCCTCTCCCTTCAATCCTTCATGACCTCCGCCACCTCTTCAGGGTGGCGGCATTTAACCTGACCTTTGGTGGCGGCATTTAACCCGACCGGTGACACCGCCGGGGATTAACACAATAAGCAATGAAACACAATGTGATGGAAATGTCAGAGTCAGAACTCGAAAATGTCATCGGGGGCAACGCTGTCGATGCTATCTCCGCCGGTTCAACCGTGGGTGCGTTTGCCGGATCGCTAGCGGGGGCTGGAGTCTGGGGCGTGCTTGCTGGTGGAGCGCTCATCGCTTCAGCACCGATTACGGTCACCTTTTTGGGTGCTGTTGGAGCTGGTGCTGCAATCGGTGTGATTGTCGGCGGGATCGCTTCTTGGCTTTACAGCTGATCCTAGGCTTCGTGACAGGGTGTTATCGCCCAAAAGGCGGTGATAACACCCTCCTCACGCAGAAACTCAAATTAGCTATGGATTCCAGCAGCGGTCACGACCGTCTTATTTTTTCCATCGCGTTCGGTCTCTGTGGCCCGTTGCTGGTGTTGCTGGGACTATATGAACTGTTCAATGCGAGTCGAACTGGGTTGGGTCATTTGTTCCTGTATGGCACGGTGACGGCATTGGGAGCGACGCTTGCTCTCTGCATCCGATTGGTTTGGCACGAGAAAATTTCGATCAGGCGTGTTGAGTTGAACTGGAGAACGGTCCAATTCCTTGAGGTGGTGCTGCCATTGGTCATTCTTTATCATATGGGCCACAATTCGAGCACTGATGGTTGGGTGCGTGATTTTGCTTTGCAACGCGGAGGTCAGTGGAATGAGAGCTATCGTTTCGCTACCTACAGTTTGCTCCACTACAACTTGGGCCACTTGCTGAACAACATTGTGGGGGTGGTTTTGTGGTGGATGGTTTTGACTCCGGTGCTTTCGGTGGAATGGCGGTGGGTCTGTTTGGGGCTGGGCGTCATCGTCGGAGGGATGACCAGCACAGCGTTGCTTGGGATCGCAACGATTGGCGCTTCTGCTGGAGTGGGTGCCTTGATCGGCGCGGCACTAGTTGGCTGCATTGCGTTACGTTTATCCATTACCTGGAAAGCTACTGTGCTGACATTGGCGTTCTGTAACTACTGGCCCGTGCTTACCAATAGCTTTGCAGACCATGTGGCGCACTTAGCCGGATGCCTCTCTGGCGCCGGCTTGGCTGTGGCCGGATTACAGCGGGCTCAGAGTGAGTCCAAATCGCTCACTCCTCTGCTTGTTGCAATGGGGGTCAGAGTTTTGTGGTGGGGCGCAGTATTGCTCGTTCTGAGTGGCTGATGAACCTTTCATTCAAACAACGAGACTTTACCGATTGTGGTGCATGTAGCTTCGCTTATGTAGCTTCATATCATGGGCGTGTGCATCCGATCAGCCGATTGAGGCAATTGATGGGCACAAACAAGTCGGGTTCGACAGCTCTCGGACTCGTTGAAGCAGCTAAGCAGCTCGGATTCACTGCCAAGGGCGTCAAAGGTCCGGTCGAAGCGTTGCCGACGGTGCCGTTGCCAGCGATCGCTCACTGCCTGATCGACCGGAAGCTCCTGCACTACGTGGTGTTGGTCGAGTGGACGCCGAAGTTTGCGCGGGTGATGGACCCGGCGGTCGGTCGGGTCGAAAAATGGTCGCACGAGAAGTTCAAGTCGGTCTGGACGGGGGTGCTCATTTTGCTGGCCCCGGGGGAAGACTTCCGGCCGGGTGACCATACTGTTTCTCCGTGGAAAAGGCTGTGGAGCCTGCTCCAGCCACACAAGGCGGTGCTCGTGCAGGCCTTCGTCGGCGCGGTGGTGACAACCATCCTCGGGCTGGGCATGGCGGTCTATGTGCAGAAAATCGTGGATCACGTCATCCCCGACGGGAACCGGCAGTTGTTGAATCTCCTGGGGGTGGCGATGCTGGCGGTGGTCGGCTTCAAGCTCGTGTTGGGGGTGTTCCAATCGCTGCTGTCGCTCCGCACGGCGCAACGGATCGATGCCACGCTGATACTCGCCTACTACCGGCACCTGATGCGGCTGCCGCAGCCGTTCTTCGACACCATGCGGGTGGGCGAGATCACTTCCCGCGTGGCCGACGCGGTGAAGATCAGAAGCTTCCTGAACAATTCGCTGCTGAGTCTGTTGTTGAATCCGCTGATCTTGCTTTTTTCGCTGGGCGCGATGTTCCTCTGGTCGTGGCAACTGGCCCTGCTGTCGCTGGCGCTGGTGCCGCTCAATGCCGCGCTCTACTGGATCGTGAACCGGCTCAACCGCACCTACCAGCGCCGGATCATGGAGCGCGCGGCGGATTTCGACGCCCAGCTCGTCGAGTCGCTCAACGCCCAGCCCGCGCTCCGGCGGTTCCGGTTGGAGGATTATTCCGAGCTGCGCACCGAGACCCGCTTGGTCCGGTTGTTGAAGACAACCTGGCGCGCCGCGCTGGCCGGTCTCGGCACGGGCACCACGGGCAGCCTGATCGCCCAGGTTTACATGCTCGGATTGCTCTGGCTGGGCGCGGGGCTGGTGCTCGATGCAAACCTGACGCCTGGCCAGCTCATGTCGTGCTACACCCTGGCCGGCTATCTTACCGGCCCGATTACGGCGCTGCTCGGGTTGAACACCGCGATCCAAGAGACACTCATCGCCACCGACCGGCTCTTCGAGATCATGGATCTCGAGCTGGAAAAGGACCAGGGGCTGATCGAGTTCAGCCCCAGCCACGCCGGTGATATCCGCTTCGAGCAAGTGACCTTCAAGCACGCCGGCCGCGCGGCCACCTTGACGGATGTGAGCTTGACCATCCCTGCTGGAAAGATCACCGCGTTGGTCGGCGAGTCGGGCTGCGGCAAGTCCACCCTGTTGTCGCTGCTCCAGCGCCTTTATCTGCCCGGTCAGGGGCGGGTTTTTATCGGGGAACACGACATCCAATACTACCGGCTTGCCAGCCTGCGCCGGCATCTGGCCGTCGTGCCCCAGCAAACGCACCTCCTTTCGGGGACGGTGTTGGAAAACCTCGCGCCCGGCGACTACCAACCCGACATGGAGCGGCTGTTGCACCTTTGCCGCGAGGTCGGCGCGCTGGAGTTCATCGAGAAGCTGCCGCAGGGATTCTTCACGCATCTCAATGAGAACGGCGCCAACCTGTCCGGCGGCCAGCGCCAGCGCCTGGCGCTGGTGCGCGCGCTCTACCTGGATGCCCCGATTCTGTTGTTAGACGAGCCGAGTTCGGCCTTGGATGCGAAATCGGAGGAAGCGCTGGCGCAGCTTCTTCGCCGGGAATCGTTGCGAGGCAGGACGATCGTGTTGGCGGCACATTCGCCCGGATTGCTCGCGCTGGCCGACCGGGTTGTCGCACTGCAGGCCGGGCGGGTGGTCTCGGCAACCTCGGCCCTTGTTGCCGGGACGACCCGGCCTCTTGCCCCGGAGCCAGATATGTGCATGGCTGCCGCCGTGGCGTGAAAGCACCATCACAGCACCGCATCGAAGCTGCAGGTCGAGTCTTCATGTCTTGAGCGACGGCAGTCCAACCCAGCCGACTGGCGAAGGTTCGTTTCCCTTTCAGCCCTTCATCAAGCATATCCCCACCATGAATGAGGAAATCGCCCGCTCCCATCTCCAAGATCTGACGCTCAGGAAGAAGCAAGATGCCGAGGTCCACCGGCTTGAAAAGCAGCTCGCAGGCCAGCGACGGATATTGCTCTGGCTGCCGTGGGCCTTGATGCTCGTTTTGGGGTGCGCGGCGGGCATCATCTGGCTGCAGGTCGAGGCTGCCGGCCGGATCAACCCCAAGCTCTTGCTGGCTTTCGCGCCCATGCTGGGATACCCGTTCATCCTGGGCTTGGCTTTGCATGTCCGTCTTCGCGCTCTCGTCCGGCTCATCGAACTCGAGGCCCCCGGGTATCACGCTCGCCTGAAGAAAAGTAAGCTGATCTGAAGCGGGTCGAGCTTCCTGCCCGCTCCTCAGACGCCGCCGCCGGCCATGGCATTCCACGCCTTCATCATCCTGACCATCCTGAGCGTGGCGGGCAGCGTGCTGTGGTGCGACCCGAAGCGGCTTTCCAACCAAGCCTTCGCGTTGGTCGCCCTGATCGCGGCGACGTGGGTGGGATTGTTGTGGATCCTATTGGCAGCTGATGTAGAAAATCCTGTGCCGCTCATTCGAAGTGTTGCTGTATTTGTTGCCTTCGTGCCATGGGCCGTCTGGTGGAACGGACAGACAATAATGAGAAGAAATATTAGGTGGCGCGATGCGTTCGTTAGAGGGGCGCCATTGTTGTTGGCCGCTGCATTACTCGCAGTTGTAGCACTGAGTAACTGGTATATTCACCCAGAGCCAATCGATGGCTGGGCGCCATTGGGTGGAGGCTACTATGTCTTCCATGCTCTGTTCGGGAGCATCTCCATTGTTCTCTGCGTTCATGGGGTCAGGCAAATCGTGAATCTGCCTGTCAACCAGCAGAGAGACTTCAGGCTATTTTTCATTGGCGGGGCATGGGGTTGTCTCATTGCGACAACCGTAGTTTGCGTCTTCAGGTTTTTCGATCTTCCGCACCTCGGTTACGTCAGCCCTGGCTTGGCCTTTCTTATTTTCGCTGGGATCGGCTGGTCGATCGCCTTCCGGCGCGGTCCGGGCGCGCAGCACCGCCATCTGGCCGTGCTGCGGCGGCTGGTGGTGCTGCTGGCGGTTTCATCCGCCACCCTCCTCGTTATTGGAGCGGCCAAAACCCGGTTGCCGGTTGAATTGTCGGTGATTCTCGCGGTGATCGGGGGCGGGCTCGGCATTCTGGCGCTGGATCGGCTTCTGCGCCGTTTGCAAAACCATCTGACCGGCCATACCGAGGAGGAGGCAGCCGCGCAATTGCGACGGCTGGCTGTCGATGTGCATGCCATGTCGGGAAGGGAGCGCTCCGGCGATCTGGCGGGGATCCTCGCCGATGTTCTGGCTTGCGAGCCGGTGGCACTCTACTGGGGCGAGGGTAAAGCAGGTGAATTGACGCTGATCTCGGTCCACCCGGCGGAGGCGCCGGTTCCCGCCACGCTTGCGAAGGACAATGAATTTGCGGCGGATTCCATCACACATGGTGAAGCCTGGCAATTGACGGAATCAGCTGTGCCACTCCCCGCCTGGGCGGTTGATTTCCAGATAGGCATCCCGGTGTTGGAGGGTCCTGCGGTGCAATTGCTCATCCTGCTGGGCGAATCCGACCGGACCCTGGGCTATACGACGGCGGAGATCGCCGCCCTGCAGTCCCTGGCCGCCGCTTGCAATCACTCCCTCGCAATGCGGAAGATGATGGAACAGCAGGCCGGGCAGAAGCAACTGGCCCTGACGGGCAAACTCGCCGCCGGCATCGCGCACAACATCCGCAATCCGCTTGCCGTGGTGCGGGCGAGTCTCGAGGCCGACCCGGCGCTCCCCGGCGCTCAGGCGCGCGAGCTCCACCGCGCGGCGGCGGATGAAGTGAAGCGCATCCAATCCACCGTGGACAGTCTCTCCGCCCTGGCCCGGGGTGAGCGTTTTGCCTTGGAACGCCACGACCTTGCGCTGCTGATCGACCGGGTGCTCGCCGCCCAAGCACCTTATCCGGCTGAATGCGGAGCGCGGGGTGAAGCTCAACTGAAGCCGGGCGTTTGCTTCGGGATGGTCGAACCCCACCAACTGGCCATTGCCTTGACCAATCTGGTGCGCAATGCCGCGGAGGAGATTGCCAAGGAACCGGCGGGCGGGGTGATAGCCATCTCTGCGTCGCATACGGCTGACGCCATGGTGGCAATCCGGGTGGCGGACACAGGCCGGGGACTGCCGCGGCATATCGTGGAGGCGGTGTTTACCCGCGAACTGTTTGCCAAGACCACAAAAGCGGAAGGCCGGACCACCCGGCGGACGGGCTATGGCATCGGACTGCATTCGACGATGCTTATCATCACGATCGGGCATGGCGGCCGCTTTGAATACCACAACGGGGCGTTTCACCTCAATGTGCCGGACGCCGATCCTGCGCCTTCAATGCCAAGCCGGAAACAGCATCTCGACAATCCCGCTCTTCTGCGCGCGCTGGATGGCGATGACGCCTGAGAGCATCGCCGCCAGCTGACTGAGCGAATGGAGACGGCCGGCTTGCGGCGGATCGGCAAACGCCGGCGGGAGGCTGGTCGGAGTCAGCCCGCTTGGGGCACAGGCGCACCGGAGGTGGACGAATTCGGAGCGCTCCAGAAACGGCCGGTTCAACAGAAGCAGCGGCGGGGGTTGGGAGGCGAGATGCAGAGCACCGGCGCGATCCACTCGCGAAACCGCCATGGAGAATTCGGAGACGGGCCCGGTGCAGTTGTCGAGCAGGAACAGTCCCGCGCCGCGCACCGCGCTGATCACCGCCAGCTGGGGCGCGGGCAGGATCTGCTCCTCGGCGGAAGGCAGCCACTTGATGCTCGTCCCTCCGAGCCGGGGGTCCAGCCCCAGGATGCTGCGTGCGGCTTCAAGGGCTGTGTTGACCTGGGTGTAGGCTTGCTGGCCGATCAATCCATCGGAGAACTGACTCATTTGTGCATAGGCGGCATGCAGACGAGAGAGTGCTTCGTCGCCGGCATGGAGGGCGCCCTGCAAGTCCTCAAGCAACTTCGCGCGTGCGGCGGCGCTTGGTGCGGGAGCAGCGAGCCTTTCCGTTATTCCTCGCAGCGCGGCGTGAGTTACGCCGAGTCCGGTCAGATCGTCAATCAAGGCGCGGAGCACCGCCTGATGGAAATCGGCCGTCGTGCGGCTTATTGAGGCTCGCCAATCAGCCTGACGCAGGTGGAACGCGTTGCCCCCAACGCGTTCAGAGCGGATTGAGGGCAATCCGCTCCACCTATTCCTGTCAGTCTATTGAGCAAAGCCCGATAGTTCCATTGTTTGCTGCTGGGTGGTGAGATGATGCCGGGTTTCACGCCCGAGCGCAGCTTCCCGCTGGCGCTCGCGAGCCTCCCGGGTCTCCTGCACGCATTCCCGCACGGCGCCGGAGAGCGCGACCCGGCCCGAGGCTTTCAGCACGCGGCGTATGGCCCTGACATCAATCGTGTTCTCAAGCACGGCTGGCGAGTCGTCGCCCGTGTGGATGATGATGGCCAGGCAGGGATCGGCGGTGCGGATGCGACGGGCGACGTCGAATCCGTCGAGCCGGGACCTGCGCAAGTGCACATCCAGCACGGCGGCATCATAACTGCCGGCACGCAGCGCGTCCAATGCGGTCGTTGGATTGGAGAAAAAGTCGATGCGCGCCGTGCCGTGCAGCAAGGCGCCGAGGACATGCCGCTGGGCAGGGTCGTCGTCGACGGCGAGAATCAACGGCAGTTCGTGTGGAATTCGTTCCGGCATCTAGTCTTGGCTGATGCGCCAGCCGACTTTCGATTCGGTGGTGACCAACCCGTTGAAATCGGACTGATGCTCCGCGAACAGCCGGCGCAGGCGCGACAGATAGACATTCACGGAGTTCGATTCCGTGCTGGCGGAGCCGCCCCAGACCTGCCGCAGCAGCTCTTCCCGCAGGATCAGCCGCCCCCGGGAACCGGCAAAGACACTGAGGATTCCGTATTCCTTGACGCCCAGGCGCTCTACCGCTCCATCCGGAAAATGACCGAGGAAATCGGGTGTGATTATGACCGGCCCAAAGGCGAAAGTCTCCGTTACTGCGACCCCGTCGGCTCTGGGGCGGCGGTGGTCGTCCCTTCGGCCGGCGGGGAGACGGACAAGTCTGCCGAGCCGGGGCTGGAGATCAAAGGTGTCCCAAGGCTTGAACAGCACCTCATCAACACCGACGGACCAGAGGGACGGCGCCAAGGATCGTTCTTCGGTGGTGGCGGCGATTGGGGTGGTCACACCGCTTTCGCGCCAGTGACGAAGCAGACCGATGCACTCCTGCCAGGTGGATGCCACGTTGGTATCCAGGAGGATTAATGCTAGGATCTGTGTCCGCTGGATGTCCTCGGCCGCTTTGGCTGTGGTTGTTCCTATGATGCTCCATTCGGGGAAGAGCATGGGCAGCGTTTTCTCCAGCAGGCGGAGCAAGCCGGGAGAACGTTCAGCGACAAGCACCGTTGACATGGCTTCAGAAAAACACCCCGACGGGCTGCGTCGGTGATGAGGCAGTCAGTTTTAGAAAAACGACCTTGTTTGGTGATGGCGGCAGAGGGGCGTTGATGGTGGTCATAGCCATGCGGGACTGAAAGCTAAGACCTTGTGCATCCGTCCGACAAGAGATCACCTCGGGGGATTTCCCGGTCGTCAGATCCTTGCCGCGCCGCGGGAGAAGATCTCGCTGATGATGTCCTCGAGCGGGACGTCCTGGATCGTGATGTCGTCCACCGGGCCGGAGGACAGGATCTGCGAGCACACGTCGGTGACATGTTCGCTGGGGACGTGGAGCAGGATCTCGCCGTCCGCGCAGACCTTGCACTCGCCGTGGACGGGCTTCCAGTCGGCCGGGAAGGAGCGGTCCCCGCTCAAGGCGGGGCGGGGCCGGAACTTGATGATGCGCTGCCGGGCGCCCGCGCCGGAGATGCGGGCGAGGTTGCCGTCGTAGATTTTCTTCCCGTGGTCGATGACGATGACGCGCTCGCAGAGCTGCGAGATGTCGGCCATGTAGTGGCTGGTGAGGAGGATGGTGGTGCGGTTTTTCCGGTTGTAGTCGCGCAGGAAGTCGCGGACGGCCTTCTGCGAGACGACGTCGAGGCCGATGGTGGGTTCGTCGAGGAAGAGCACGCGCGGGCGGTGGAGGAGGGCGGCGATCAGCTCCATCTCCATCCGCTCGCCGAGGGAAAGCTCGCGGACCTGCACGTTGAGCTTGTGGGCCACGCCGAGGAGGGCGACGAGCTCGTCGAGGGTTTCCTGGTATTGCTTCTGGTCGAGGCCGTAGATGGCGCGCAGCAGGTAGAAGGATTCCTGCGCGGGGAGGTCCCACCAGAGCTGGTTTTTCTGGCCGAGCACGAGGGCGAAGAGCCGGCGGTAGGCGTTCTCGCGCTTCACCGGGTCGAAGCCCGCCACGCGGGCCGAGCCGCCGGTCGGGTAGATGAGGCCCGAGAGCATCTTCAGGGTGGTGGTCTTGCCCGCGCCGTTGGGGCCGAGGAAGCCGACGAACTCGCCCTCGGCGATACTGAAGCTGATGCCGTCGGCGGCGCGGGTCTCCTCGAAGTCGCGCTTGAACAGGCCCTTCACGCCGCCCCAGAAACCGGGCTGCTTCTTGTAGGTGCGGAAGACGCGGGTGAGGTTCTCGACTTCGATCATGGAAGCGCGCCAGTGAACACGGCCCGGCGGGGAACTCAAGCACCGGGACCACGGGGGGACGGACTTTCAACCGCGGATGGAGACGGAGGGGAGGGGGGAAGAAGTAGCGAGTAGCGGAACGGAGGGCGCGGGAGGGCCCAGCGCGTTGGGGGCAACGCGCTCCACCTCCCGGAGCCAGCAACCGCCCCATCGGTGTTCATCTGTGATTATCCGCGGTCAAAACGGTCTGCTCGGGCGCGGCATTGCCAAGCGGCCGGGCTCTGCCAGTCTCCGGCCATGGCCGAGACCCTGCCGCTGATCGACCTGCACCGCCACCTCGACGGCAGCCTGCGGCTGGAGACGATGCTGGAGCTGGCGGCCAGACATGGCGTGAAGCTGCCGGGCGATACGATCGGGACGCTCCGGCCGCACGTGCAGATCGAGGGCGCGGTGCAGGACTTGATGGCGTTTCTGCGCCGGCTGGACTGGATGACCGCTGTGCTGGGCAATCTCGATGCCTGCAGACGCGTGACACGGGAAAACGTGGAGGATGCCAAGCGCGAGGGCATCGCCTATCTCGAATTGCGGTTCAGCCCGTATTTCATGTCGCGGGCGTTCAAGCTCGACGTGGCCGGGGTCGTGGAGGCGGTGGTGGCGGGCACGGCGGAGGGAAGCCGGGCGACCGGCGTCAAAGTGAACCTCATCGGCATCCTCAGCCGGACCTTCGGTCCGCGGACGTGCATGGACGAACTGGAGGCGCTGCTGGTGCATCGCGAGCATCTGGCCGCGCTCGACCTGGCGGGCGACGAGAAAAACTGGCCGGCGGAGCTGTTCACGGAGCACTTTCAGCGGGGTCGCGAAGCCGGCTGGGCCATCACGGTGCATGCGGGCGAAGCGGGGGGCGCCCCGAGCGTGTGGGCGGCGCTGCGGGAACTCGGCGCCACCCGGATCGGGCACGGCGTGCGGGCGATCGACGACCCGAAGCTGATGGACTACCTCGCGAAGCACCGGATCGGGCTGGAGATCAGCCTGACGAGCAACGTGCAGACCAACACGGTGCCGAACCTCGCGGCGCATCCGTTGAAGCAATTTCTCGAGCACGGGCTGCTGGCCACCATCAACACCGACGACCCCGGCATCAGCGCGATAGATTTGCGGCACGAACTGGAGGTGGCGGCGCCGGCGGCGGGGCTGACGCCCGCGCAGATCCTCCAAGCCCGGCGGAACGCGGTGGAGATCGCGTTCCTTTCGCCGGCGGAGAAGAAGGCGCTGCAAAGATTGTAGGTCGGGCTTTATGCCCGACGATGCAACGTGTCGGGCATAAAGCCCGACCCACAATCCCGACTGCGAGGCTTGGTCCAGCGCATGCAACTCTTCCGCGGTCAGCCGGACGGGCAGCGCGGCGAAGGATTCTTCCAACTGCGCGAGGGTGCGACAACCGATGATGGGCACCACGGGCAACGGCCGCGACCACAGGTAGGCGAGCACGATCGCGCTCGGTGCTACGCGCCTCGCCGCGGCCAGCTCGATGACGGTTTTTCCCGCGGCGAGGTTGGCCGGGACATGAAACTGGTGCGACTCGAGCCCGGCGTCACCCCGCGCGAGCTTGGAGAAGAAGCCCTCGGCTTGGGAGGTATAGGGCACGACCGCGAGGCCGGTCTCGAGGTGCCAGCGATACATTCCGGCGTCCATTTTCGCGTAGCCGGAGAAGGGCGGCGGGCGGGACTGCTGCACGCCGAGGCACCAGAACGGCTGGTTGGCGGAGAAGCCCTGCTGGCCGGACCGCGGGCGAAGTCGTTGGCCGCGCGCAGGCGCTCGGTGCTCCAGTTCGACGCGCCGAAGTGACGGACCTTGCCCTCGCGCACGAAGGCGTTGAGCAGATCGATGAAGTGTCCGACTGAGCGTGTGGGGTCGTCGCGATGCAGCCAGTAGAGGTCCACGGTATCGAGGCGCAGCGTCCGAAGGCTGCCCTCGAGGTCGTCGCGGATCTCGGCGACGGCGGAGCGCGGCGTGTCGAGCGACTCGATGAACGGGTGCGCGCCCTTGGTGGAGATGACGAGGCTGGGGCGGTTACGCCGCGCCTGCATCCAGTCGCCGAGGACGCGTTCGCTGCGGCGCGTCTCACCGGGCACCCAGTCGGAATAGATGCGGGCGGTGTCGATGAAGTTGCCGCCGAGAGCGACGAACCGGTCGAGCAGGGCAAAGGTCTCCTTGTCCGACAGCGTATGGCCGAATGGCACGCCCCCGAGACACAGCGGCGAGACGGAGAGGGACGTGCCGGGGAGAGGAATCAAATGCATCGAGGTATGCGGCGTGGTATCGATGGTGGAGCGCGTTGACCTCAACGCGCTTTCTCCGAGCGATGATGCAATAGCGCGTTGGGGTCAACGCGCTCCACCTGCATCCAGCGGAGAAAGGAGGATTTCATAGAGGGCCGAGCTCCTGCGAGGCCGTTGCAATCGACGTGGTCTCGCGGGAGCTCGACCCTCCAGGTGAGACAAGGGCATCGGGTCAACGCGCACGACCCATGGCCTGCATCCTGCCGCGCAGACCAGCCTGCCAGTTTATTGTTACACCTGTAACATTTATCTGGCAGGGACAAATCAGGGACTGTGCCCGAGCCGGCGATAGTCGAGGACGGTGTGGCTGATGAAGCCCGACTCGACGCACGCGAGGTCGGTGAGCGGCGCGGGCGGCGAGACGTCCTCGCCTTCGCACCAGATGAGCTTGTGGCGCCCCTCGTCGTCGGCGGCGGAGAAGAGGCCGGGCACGAAGAAGTGCGCGGGCACGGTGCGTTTCACTTCGGTGTCGGGGCGGCAGGGATCGGGAAAGTTGAGGTTATGCACCGTGAAGCTGCGGGGCGGGGTGGGGGGCAGCAGTTCGCCGGCGAGCCGGGCGGCGCGGGCGGCGGAGATTTTCAAGGTCTCGAGCAGGGCCCCCTCGGGCTCGCCGCCGTGCTCCTTGAGCCGGTGATAGACCTCCTCGCCGACATCCTGCGAGACGGCCATGGCGGGCAGGCCGTGCAACGCACCCTCCCACGCGCCGGCGACCGTGCCACTGGCGATGATGAAGCCGAGCGTGCAGTTGAAGCCGACATTGATGCCGCTGACGACACCGTCGAGCCCGCAGGGATTGGGCCCTTCGACGCTCCCACTTTCGCGGGTTTGCCCGGGGTGCGCTGCGCGCGGCAGCAGGTGCGCGATGGCGATGTTGACGCAGTCGGAAGGCGTGCCGTCCACGATCCACGTCGGGCAGCCGAAGCCGCGGTCCACGAGGGCGGACTTGACGGGGCGGCTGCGGGTCTTGGAGGCGCCGGTCCAGCTCTGCTCATTGACGGGAGCGACGACGAAGAGCTCGTGGCCGGCGGCCTTGAGGGCGTGGATGAGCTCGTGCAGGAAGACCGAGTTGATGCCGTCGTCATTCGTGACCAGAAGCTTCATGGGGGTGCGCGCCACCAGCAAAGGCGCGCCGGCGGCGAAATGAAAGCGGGAAAGTCCGGGCCAACCGGCCAGGTCCGGTGGAGTGGTTGCGAGCGGAGTGAAACGCCCGGCCCCGGGGCGTTTTCAAGACCGATGGTCACCCGTAGGCCGCCGGCTTCCGTGACGCGGCGCGCCGGGAGTCAACCAGCACCCAGGCGAGGTAGGAGACGATGGCGAGGTTCACGACCAGCGTGCCCACCCGCAGCGAGGTGATCTGCTGCGCCAGCTTGTAGATCTCAAAGGGCACGTAGACGCCTCCGCTGAGGACGCCGAGCCACTCGGCCCAGCGTCGCTCCCGCCACAGTCCGTAGGCCTCGGCAAAACGCATGAGGGAATAAAAGGCGGCCAGCCCCGCGAGGAGCCACAACCACGAGTCGTCGAGGCTGGCCATGGCGCTGATGAAAACCTGCGGGTAGTGCTTGGCGGGGTTCAGGTGCAGGTGCTGCACGATGCGCTCCGCGAACTGCTCGTTGTCACGCCCGAGGAAACTCAGGAGGCCGAAACCCACCAGCAGCACCGCGGCACCCTTCGCCGCCTCGATGATGGCGACGGTGCGGAGGCCCCTTTTGTGGGCAGGGGGCGGGGCGGCATCGGGCATGGCAGGATGCTACCGGGCGGTGCCGCCGTCCGCCGAGACAAAGTTGCCGATCTCGACATCCTCGGTGGTGAGCGGGGCCAGGCGGCGGTCGAGTTCATGGTAGGCGGGCCCGTGCTTTTCGAGGAAAGCCCGCCAGTCCGCCTCCGAGCGCCAGCGATCAATAGTTGCATAACCGATGCCCGGCGGGGTGGCGTGGAGCAGTTCGGTGCCGAGGTAGCCCCGGCCAAGCCGGAAGAGCCGGGCCCAGTCGCCGTCGTGGCCGTAGGCGCGCTCGAAAGCGGCCTCGAGCCCGGGGGTGACACGGTAGCGCCAGAGGCGGAGGCAGGGCATGGGAGGAGTTTGGCTCAGGGAGCAAGGGGCTCAAAGAAAAAGCCGCGGTGGTGGAGCGCGGCCCTGGTCGCCTTTGGCGTCATGGCCCGCAGGGACGCGGGCCCTCCGATGCAGGAACCCGTTCATAGGCCGGGTTCCCCGGGGAGAAGAAAAAGCCGGGCCGGGGCCTGCCGCTAGCGGCAGGCCTACAAAGCTGGCGTGAGGGAGCGCGTGCCTGTGCGCCCTTTGGCGTCATGGCCCGCAGGGACGCGGGCCCTCCAATGCAGGAACCCGTTCATAGGCCGGGTTCCAGCGGGGAGAAGAAAAAGCCGGGCCGGGGCCTGCCGCTAGCGGCAGGCCTACAAAGCTGGCGTGGGGGAGCGCGTGCCTGTGCGCCCTTTGGCGTCATGGCCCGCAGGGACGCGGGCCCTCCAATGCAGGAACCCGTCCGGGAACCGGGTTTCACCGGGGAAAAGAAAAAGCCGCGTCCGGAGACGCGGCTTGGGAGAGGGCGCGAGCAAGCTCGCTGGCCCACCATTACGACTGCGCGGGGGCTTCGGCGGCCTCGGCCGGGACGGGTTGGTCGCCGCCGCCCTGCTTCTGTTGCTCGAGCTCCTTCATCGCGGCGCGGCGGCTGAGGCGGACTTTGCCGGAGCGCTCGTCGATGCCGACGCACTTGACGGTGATGGAGTCGCCGACCTTGACGACGTCTTCGGTGCGGCGGACGCGGAAGTCGGCGAGTTCGGAGATGTGGACAAGGCCTTCCTTGCCGGGGAGGCACTCGACGAAGGCGCCGAACTCCTTGGTGCCGGTGACGCGGCCGGTGTAGATCTTGCCCATCTCGATCTGGGAGCCGCCGCCGCAGAGGGCGTCGATCTCCTGCACGGCGCGGTTCATCGCGTCGGCGTTGTTGGAGTAGATGAAGACTTTGCCGGAGTCGTCCTCGGCGATGTCGATCTGCGCGCCGGTGGTCTCGGTGATGCGGCGGATGGTCTTGCCGCCGGGGCCGATGAGCAGGCCGATCTTCTCGGGGTCGATCTGGATGGTCTGGATGCGCGGGGCGTATTTCGACAGGTCGGCGCGCGGCGCGGGGAGCGAGGCGAGCATGACCTTGAGGATCTCGATGCGGGCCTCGCGGCACTGCAGGACGGCGGCTTTGGCGATCTCGAAGGGCAGGCCGTTGATCTTGAGGTCGAGCTGGAAGCCGGTGATGCCCTTGGTGGTGCCGGCGATCTTGAAGTCCATGTCGCCGAAGTGGTCTTCCTCGCCGAGGATGTCGGTGATGGTGGTCCACTTGGTGATGGCGCCCTTGGCGTCCATCTCGGTCATGAGGCCGCAGGAGATGCCGGCGACGGGGGCGATGATCGGCACGCCGGCGTCCATGAGGGCCAGGCAGCCGCCGCAGATCGAGGCCATCGAGGTCGAGCCGTTGGAGGCCATGATCTCGGAGACGACGCGGATGGAGTAGGGGAAGACGTCCTCGGGCGGGAGCACCGGGACGAGCGAGCGCTCGGCGAGGGCGCCGTGGCCGATCTCGCGGCGGCCCGGGCCGATGAAGCGGCCGGCCTCGCCGACGGAGAACGGCGGGAAGTTGTAGTGGAGGATGAACGACTTCGAGGTCGCGCCGCCGGTGAGGCCGTCCATGTCCTGGGCCTCCTTGGTCGGCCCGAGGGTGACGAGGGCGATGTTCTGGGTGTCGCCGCGCTGGAACATGGCGGAACCGTGGACGCGGGGGAGGACGCCGACTTGGGCGGTGAGCGGGCGGAGCGAGCGGGCGTCGCGTTTGTCCGAGCGGACGCCGCGGGCGAGGACGGTGGAGCGGTAGGCCTTGTATTGGAGGTCTTCGAAGACGACGTTGAGGTCGACGTCGGTGAACTTGTCGGCGCCGAGTTCGGCGGTGAGGGCGGCCTTGGCCTCCTCCTTGAGCTTCTTCACGTTGGCGGAGCGGACGGCCTTCTCGTAGCCGAAGATGGCCTCGACGATGCGTTCGGCGGGGACGACGCGCTCGATGATGGCGCGGGCCTCGGGCGTGGCGCCGACGAGCGGGAACACGGCCTTCGGCTTGCCGGCAAGCTGCTGCAGCTCCTTGATCGAGGCGATGACGGGCTGGATGGCCTGGTGGCCGAAGGCGAGGGCCGCGATGAACTTCTCCTCGGGGATCTGGTCGGCCGAACCCTCGATCATCAGCATGTCCTTCTCGTTGCCGACGTAGATCAGGTCGAGCGATGAGCTGAACATCTGCTCGATGGTCGGGTTGGCGACGAACTGGTCGTCGATGAGGGCGACGCGGACGCAGCCGATCGGGCCGTTCCACGGGATGTCGGAGATGGCGAGGGCGGCGGAGGCGCCGTTGACCATCGCGATGTCGGAGTCGTGGACGAGGTCGGCCGACATGAGCTGGCCGATGATCTGCACCTCGTTGAGGAAGCCCTCGGGGAAGAGCGGGCGGCAGGGGCGGTCGCAGAGACGGGAGATGAGGATCTCGCGCTCGGAGGGGCGGCCCTCGCGCTTGAAGTAGCCGCCGGGGAAGCGGCCGGCCGCGGCGTATTTGTCGCGGTAGTCGCAGGTGAGCGGGAAGAAGTCCTGGCCGGGGCGCATGGTCTGCGCGGCGCAGGCGGTGACGAGGACGTTGGTCTCGCCGACGGTGACGAAGACGGCGCCGCCCGCGAGCTGGGCGATGGAGCCGGTGGAGAAGGTCATGCCCAGGCCGGGCACGGTGACGTTGTGTTTCTGGTTCATTATCGGATTTCGGATTGTTGCGCGGCGGCCGGCCGGGTGGGGCGGCGTCGCGCGGGGTCGGAGGTGGTCCGTTTCAGTCCTCCTTTGAACCAGGTCCTGGGAAATTTCTGATTACGGCTCCCGTTGCTGTAGGAGCGGCTTTATGCCGCGATTTGCTTCGGCTCGGGGCGTAAAGCCCCTCCTACAATTGATGGTGACGGGAGAAGTAAGCGGAAATGTCCCGGGGATCTGCTTCGGAGGGTAGGACAAAGGGCGGTCCGTCGGTGGACCGCCCTTCGTGAAAGCGGGTTACTTGCGCAGGTTGAGTTTCTGCAGCAGGTCGTTGTATTTGGCCAGATCCTCGCGCTTCAGGTAATCGAGAAGCTTGCGGCGGCGGCTGGCCATCTGGAGGAGGCCCCGGCGGCTGTGGAAGTCCTTGCGATGCGTGCGGAGGTGCTCGGTCAGGTGATTGATCCGGGCGGTGAGCAGCGCGATCTGGACGTCGCTGGAGCCGGTGTCCTTCTCGTGGGTTTTATACTGGGCGATGACTTCTGACTTAACGGGTTGTGACATGGTTTATGTGGTTGATGGCGCGGTCTTTTCGGAGGTCTTGCGACCTCGTGTCGCCCGCTTGTGGAGGGCCGGCGGCACCGTTATCCGTCCGGTTGCCCGGACTGACCGTGGTGGGAGCCCGCGACCGCAGGCTTCCACTAACGCAAGCCGCCATTAACCAAACCGCCTCCCGGCCGTGCAAGCGTTATTTTAGGCGGTAAAAACGGGACCCGATGGCACAATCTAGCGGTTGGCTGCCATGACGACGGGCAGGACTGCCGCCATGCAGACACCCGATAGATACGTTATGGCGACATACCAAGCGACGGTGTGCGCCATCAGTTCGTAAAGCATGCCGTCAGCCTCGGCCCTGAAGCGCCGCTTGATCAACCACAGCGCGAGCACGAAGGCGACGATGACGACCAGAGGAATCACAGTCAGAAGGCCGGAGTGTGCCAATAGGAATTCCGTGGGAGCCGGGACTGGCGAGACGCTCTTCTGTTGAATCAGGTTCGCTACTGCACCGGTCAGGAATTTTGAAATGTTGATGGAATTCAGGAGGAGAGACACCGGTGCCAAGGCTATGACCCAGCTGATGACGTTTCGTGTGGTCGGTTTCATAGTTATCCCGCTCTGAGCGTCAGCCCCTTGATGCCTCCGCAACCGGGAAGTTTCTTGAGCTTCGCAAGGATGCCGAGCCGGTGGTGGAAGAGTTCCTGGCGGACGACCGAGTGCGACACGAGCACGAGCCGGTTATCGCACGAGAGAATGAAACGGCCTCGCGGGAGTTTACCTGTCGAAGGCTGCGCCATAGGGGACCAGGGCCCGGTCCTCCACTTTGTCGGAACGCTCATGATTCCCAGTTTTCCACGGCCAGTCCCGGCACGCGGGAGAACTCCCGGACGTTGCGTGTCACCACCGAGGCTTTGAGCCGGACGGCTTGGGCGGCGATGAGCGTGTCGAACGGGCCGATGCCCTGGCCGCGGGCTTCCAACTGGTGGCGGATCGTGGCGTAGCGCCGGGCGTCCTCACGCGTGAATGGCTCGACGGTCAACAACTCCTCCATAGCTTGCAGCCGTTTGCGCAAGGCGGAGCCGCCGCCTTTGAGCACGCCAAACTCGCGTTCCGCGAGCACGATCACGGACAAACGCAGTTCGTCGCGGACAAAGGCGTCCTGAAACCGTTTCACCAAGGCAGGATCGGAGCCACGCATGTAAGCGGAGACGGCATTGGTGTCCGGCAGATAGAGCATGGCCGGTCAGTCGCGCGGGATGTCGGGTGTGGCGTGCGGCGGCACGTCAGGCAGGTCGGGACAGGAGCCGGCGAGGGCGAAGAACCGTCGGGTGCGCTCGTCGGCATCGGCTTGGAGGGGCTCGAGCAGCACGCCCCTGGCCGTGCGGGACACCTTCACCTCCGAGCCGGGCAACCGGAACGCCTTGGGCAGCCTTACGGCGATGGAACCGCCGTGGCGGAAGAGCTTGGCCTTGGTGACAGTCGCCATGTAGCTACGAGTAGCTACGGCACCCGTGGGGTCAAGCCCGGCCTTCACCCCGCCCGCAGGGTCAGCCCCTTGATGCCTCCGCAGCCGGGAAGTTTCTTGAGCTTCGCGAGGATGCCGAGCCGGTGGTGGAAGAGTTCCTGGCGGACGACCGAGTGCGACACCAGCACGAGCAACTGGCCGCGCTCGACGACGACGGGGTGCGAGTAGGTGGCGTTGGCCACGCCGACCAGCTCCGGCCATTTCTCGCGGATGCTGTGCTCGAGCGAGTCGTGGCTGATCCGGTATTTGACCAGCAGCTCGTCCACCAGCGCGCCGAGGTCGGTGGTCTTGCGGCGTTTCGAGCGGCCGCGGTCCATCGGAAGCTCGCGCAGGCCGGCGACGAGGTTCTCCACCTCGCGCGAAAATTCCTTGGGCTCGGCGGACATCAGTTTGGATCAGGACGGAATGGACGGAATTGAACCGGGACAGGGCAAGACCATTTGTGGATTCTGTTCATTCCGTCCAAGTGGCTTCAGCTTTTCGGCGGGGATTCCCGGCGTTCGTGCTCGTAGAGCCGGCTGTAGCGGACGAGCGCGCCGAAGGCCGTGGCCCACGCGATGTAGAAACCTGGATAGCCGTCGAGGAAGCCGAGCTTCAGCACATAGGCGCGGAAGAACCGCCAGAACGGGCGGAAGACCGCGTCCACGAGCGAAAACTTGCTGCCCGCCTCCATCTGCTTCTTCAGGAACAGATCGGCGAACGGGTTGATCTTGGCCACATGGCTGCTGAGCGTCGGGAACGAATAATGGTGCAGGTCGCCGCGGAGCGTGGCGACGCGGCCATCCACCTCCATCTTCTCATGCACAAAGGCGTCGCCGCCCCAGCGCCCGTGCGAGCGGTTGATGAGCCGCAGGCTATGGTCGGGATACCAGTCGCCGTGGGCGATCCAGCGGTCGATGAACCAGACCTTGCGGGGAAACTGCGCGCCGCGGAAGAGCTTGTCATCGCCGCGGGCGAAGAAGCCCGTGATGGATTCCTTGAGCACGGCGGAGACTTCCTCGTCGGCGTCGAGGCACAGCGCCCACGGCTGGGTGGCGCGGTCGTTGGCCCAGTTCTTGGTATCGCGGAAGCCGCGCCACTCGGTCTCGAAGACCACGGCGCCGTGCTCGCGCGCGACGGCCTCGCTGTTGTCGGTGGTGTTGTTCAGCACCACGACGATCTCGGCGACCCAGCCCTTCACGCTCGCGAGGCAGCGGGGGAGGTTGTGCGCCTCGTTGCGGGCGACGATCACGGCGCTGAGCGGCGGGGCGGACATCACGCGGGAGTGAGACAGGGAAGGCCGGGCCGGGCGACTCAGATTTTCCCGGCGAGGGAGCGTGGGATTTGATAGAGGTAGCCGCATGAGCGCCAAGCCCGGACCAGCGCCTTCTTCGCGGCGCCCGTCTGCAGGACGAGGATGCTTGCAAATGACAGCAGCAGGAACCCGGCGGCCTTCAAAACATTGATGAAAAAACGCGAGAGCAGCCAGCCGGTGGCGCCATCCTGAGTTGCTTGGTCGGCCGTGCGCGAGCGCGCGGAGTCGAAGGCGTGCCGGGCGGCGTAGCGGAAGGTCGTGCGCGAAGCCGGCATCTGGTGGAGCACCTTCGCGAGGGGGGCGAACCACACCTCGAAGCCTGCGGCGCGGACGCGCCGCACCATCTCGGCGTCGCCGCCGCCGAACAGGTTCTTGCCCTGCCGGTCGAGCCCGGTGGCGAACGGACCGGTGCGGGCGAAGATGGATTTCCGGAAGGCCAGATTCGCGCCCATCGGCGACTGGCGCGGCGGCACCGGGCCGGCGTCGGCCCTGAGCGCGAGCGGCGCGTGCCATTCGCGCACCCAGTCGGGCAGCCCGTCGGGGAAAACCGGCACCACTTCGCCACCGACACAGCCGATGCGCTGCGCGGTATCGGCAATGAATGGTGCCGCCATCTGTCGCACCCAGTCCGGTTCCATCAGGATGTCGTCGTCCGCGAAGATGATGATGTCGCCGCTGGACTCCGCCAGGCCGCGGTTGCGCGCGTGGTCCAAGCCCTGCCGCGTCTCGAACACATGCCGCGGTGCGCGCGGGCCGGTGGTGAACCCCCCCACGGCCGACTTGGTGTCGTCGGTCGAATTGTTGTCGATCACCAGCACCTCGAGCCGGTCCGCGGGCCAGTCCTGCCGGGCGATGCCCGCCAGCGTCTGCCGGAGGAACGCGGCGCGGTTCCAGGTGCAGATGGCGACGGTGACGCGGGGGAGGGTGGAGGGTTCTGTCATCCTGAGCCGAGCGAAGGATCCAGGACGATCTCCGTTGCGGCCGTTTTGCTGGATTCTTCGCTCCGCTCAGAATGACAAGGCAAAGGCAGGCCATCACCGCAAAAGAAAAAGCTTTGCCGGGCGGAGGGCGCTGGCATCGTGTCGGCGCATGGCGTTCAAGCACTGGCCTCTGGTCCGCGACGTGCGGTTTGCGCTGAAGATCGGGCGCTACCTGCGCGGCGCGCGGAAACGCCGGCCCGACCTGGACTGGGACGAGTTCCGGCGTGTCGCCACGCAGTTCAAGCTCGACGACATGGGCAGCTTCCCGGAGCGGGGCTATCTCTTCCAGCTGGCGGCCGACGCCCCGGCCGACGCCAAGGTGGTCGAGATCGGCTCATGGATGGGCGCCTCGACCTGTTTTCTGGCGGCGGGGTTGAAGGGCGCGGCGGCGAAGATCTGCGCCGTGGACAATTTCCAAGGGCTCTCGATGTGCGGCGAGGACGTGACGTGGTATCAACGTCACTTCCAGAAACTCGGCACGAACAGCACGCTGGACATCTTCAAGGCCAACTTCGCCACGCTCGGATTGTCGGCGCGGGCCGAGCCGGTGGTAAGCGATTCGCTGGCCGCGGCGAGGTCGCTGGCGGCGATGAAGGGCACGGTGGACCTCATCTTCGTGGACGGCGACCATTCCTACGAGGGCTGCAAGGCGGACATCGAGGCGTGGCTGCCCTATATGAAAAAGGGCGGCGTGATGGCCTTCCACGACTTCGGCAGCCGCGCCAGCGGCGTGACGCAGGCGATCTTCGAGACGATCAAGGCGGGCCGCTTCGCCGAGATCGTCGGCGTGGCGAACACGATCATTGCTTTCCGCGCGTGACGTCGGCGTGGCCCTGCTCCAGGGCGACAGAGATTGTCAACTAATGATTGACAAGTTCAACGGCGAGCTCCGGGGGAGATTGTCAATCATTGATTGACAAGCTTCGCTTCAGGGCGGTGAAGACCTCGTCGGCGGCGAGTTTGCGGACGCAGTAGCAGCGGTAGGAGTCGGACTTCACGCACGGCTGCGGGGTGTCCGGCAGGCAGGAGCAGGGCAGCGCGGTCTGCAGCACCGTGTGCCGGTCGCCGACCGGCCGCCAGATGGCGGCATTCTGCGAGCCGAAGAGCGCGACGACCCTGGTGCCGACCGCGGCGGCGACGTGCATCGGGCCGCTGTCGTGGCAGAGGAGGACGTCAAACCGGGACAGCAGCGCGGCGAGCGTGCCAACATCCGACGGCGCCGGCGTGGCGACGATATGGGACTTCGCCCTCTTCCGGATACCGTCGGCAAGATGCTGCTCGGCCGGGCCGGCGGTGAGGAAGACCTGCGCGCCGAGCTCGTCCTGCAAGCGGTCGCAGACGGCGGCGAAGCGTTCCAGCGGCCAGATGCGGTGCGTGCTGCGGCTGCCGGGGTGAACCAGCACGCGGAGCGGCCGGGTCGCACCGGCCGGCGCATCGGGCAACAGTCGGTCGATGCCAGCGAGGTTCTCAGGCTGTGGCATGAGCCGGAGCTCGCGAGAGGCGATGGGCACGCCGATCGCCGCGGGCAGCCGCAGGTAGGTCTCGGTGATGTGCTGCCGGTCGTAGTCGCGGTTCGCGACCTTGGCGGTGTGGGTGTAAGCCCAGCCGTATTTGAAGGGGATGAGTTCGCGGTCGAACGTCGCGCGCACGCCGGCGCCGGTCAGCCGGGCGGCGAGGGCGGTCCGGTCGGTGTTGTCGAAATCGAGGACGTGGGTGAACCGCGCCGCGCGCAGCGCGCGGACGAAGCCCGGCCAGCCGAGCGCGCCGCGCGGGAAAGTCAGCGCGGCGTCGATGTCGGGGTTGAGCGGCAGCACGCCGGAGTAGGCGGGCTCGGTCAGCACGGTGAGCCGGGCGTCCGGCCAATGGAGCTTCAGGTTGCGGAAGACGGAGCCGAGGAGGACGATGTCTCCGAGATACCGGCGGCGGATGACGAGGATGTGCGGTGAATGGGACACAGATTGGTGAGCAGTCTGTATTGTCATTCTGAGCGAAGCGAAGAATCCATCACGATGTTCGCTGCGCGCATGTTACTGGATTCTTCGCTTTGCTCAGAATGACAGGCAGGAATCATCCCGCGCCCTGCTGGCGATCATAGAGCGATTTGTAGAGCGCGTGGCCGGCGTAAAGCGAGGCGTGGTCGCCGGTGGCGGCGATGCGGCCGGAGTCGAAGACGAGGATCATCGAGGCGTCGCGGATGGTGCTGAAGCGATGGGCGATGATGAGCACGGTCTTGCCGGCCATGAGGTGGCGGAGGGCATCCTGCACCGCGGCCTCGCTCTCGGAGTCGAGCGCGCTGGTGGCCTCGTCGAGGATGAGGACGGGGGCGTTGCGGAGGAAGGCGCGGGCGAGGGCGATGCGCTGTTTCTGTCCGCCGGAGAGCAGGGCGCCGCGCTCGCCGACTATGGTGTCGCAGCCCTGCGGCAGAGCGCGGATGAACTCGTCGGCGTGGGCGCTCTTGGCCGCGGCTTCAACCTCGGCGCGCGTGGCGTCGGGCCGGCCGAGCAGCAGGTTGTTGAAGATGGTGTCGTTGAAGAGGACGGGTTCCTGCGAGACGAGGGCGATGTTGCGGCGGAGATCGGCGAGCTTCAGGGAGCGAACGTCGAGTCCATCCACGGTCACGGCGCCGGCGCCGGTCTCGTAGAAGCGGGGCACGAGGTTGGCGAAGGTTGTCTTGCCCGCGCCGCTGGGGCCGACGAGCGCGCAGACCGTGCCGGCGGGGATGCGGGCGTTGACGCCGGTGAGGGCGGGATTCTCACCGTAGGAGAAGGATACGTCGGCAAAGGCGATGTCGCCGTTGAGCCGGCCGACGGGCTTGGCGTCGGGAGCGTCGGCGATGGTGACGGGTTCGTGGAGCACGACCTCGAGGCGGGCGAGCGAGGCTTCGCCGCGCTTCATCTCGTGGTTGAGCGCGCCGAGCTTTTTGATCGGCTCGTAGCAGAGGTAGAGCGCGGTGATGACGGCGAGGAAATCGTCCTTCCCGATGCCGGCGTGGTAGGCGTAGAGCAGCGTGCCGGCGATGCCGAGGGAGGCGACGACCTCGATGGCCGGGCTGAGGGCCTGGGCGTATTTGGCGATCTTGAGCTGGAGGGTGAGGAGCGTGCGGCTGCGGCTGGCGAAGCGGTCGGTCTCGCGGCGCTCAAGGCTGAAGGCCCGGACCTCACGGGCGGCGGCGAGATTCTCGGCGAATTGTCCGGTGAGCGTGCCGAGTTCGTGCTGAAGCTGCTCGGCGCGACGGTGGATCATCCGGCCGACGTAGCGGATGGGCAGCACCGTGAGGGGCACGATGGCGAGGCAGACAAGCATCATGACGACACCCTCGGCCTGGAGCGATTTGAAGGTCAGGAATCCAAGTGCGAAGAGAAGCGTGCCGGGCTGCTTGATGCCGTCGTTGGCCAGCAGGGTGAGGGTGGACTGGAGCTGGGTGGTGTCGGCGAGGCCGCGCGAGAGCAGATCGCCGGATTGGCGGCTCTGGACGAAGGAGAGCGGCAGCACCTGGAGCTTGGAGAAATACTCGACGCGCAGCGCCTCGAGGATGCGCGTGCCGGCGGATTGGATGTAGTAGCCGTTGAGGTAGGCGAACATGCCACGGAGCAGGAAGATCAACGGGATGTAGCCGGCGATGAGGGCCACGGTGGCGACGGGCAGGTCGCGCGCAGCGCCGTCGAAGATGACGGGGAAGACGAAGTTGACCATCGCCGGCAGGCCGGCACCGGAAGCCGCGCTGTAGAAAAGTCCGGCCAGCATCGCCGTGGCCAGCGCGCCGCGCACCGGCCGCATGTAGGCGAAGTAGGGGCGGAAGCGGCGGAGGGTCATCGCGGGAAGATCAGCGGGATGGATTGCCGCCCGTTGCGACGATACACCTTGAAGTCGGAGTCCGCGGTGAAGATCTGGGAGCGGTCGTGCAATTCACTCATCCGGACAAGACAGGCGTCGGCCAGGGACATGGGCACGTCCTGATATTTGGCCACGAGCTGGGCCACGGCATGGAGGTGATCGTCGAGATCGAATCCGAAGCGCAGGCCACCGCTCTCAATCAGGGCAAACAGGCGCTTGGCTCCGGGATCACAGGAAGCGGTGAGATGGAGGCATTCCGAAACGACCGCTTCGCAGGTCATCATCGGCTCGTCCAGGTCGCTGATGCAGGCGCAGGCCCAGTCGTGCAACGGATCGTTGCGATCGAGAAAGGCCACCAGCGGGCCGGCGTCAGCGATGGCGGGAGCGCCCATAGCCCGGCAGCGTCTTGCTCAACGTCGAGAGGGTGCCCGGGCCGTCGATGGAACCGGCGAGATGCCCGATCTTGTCCCACAACGAGCCGGCGCGCGCCTGATGGGAGGTCTGGGCATAAGCCTGGCGCAGCACCGCTGATTTCGAGATGCGGCGCCGGGCGGCATCGGCCTCCAGGCGGGCGTGCTCGGCCGGGCTGAGCTTGATGGTGACGGTGGGCACGAGGAACGGGTATTACCGCTTTGCCAATGTGTCAATACGGGTGTTCCTCAGTCCTTGGACGAGCGCACATCCAGGGCGTCCCGCAGGCCGTCGCCGAGGAAGTTGAGCGAGAACAGCGTCACGGAGAACAGCGTGCCGGGGAAGACGAGGAGCCACGGGTATTCCTCCATCTTCTCGGCGCCGTCCTTGATCAGCGTGCCCCACGAGCTCATGGGGGGCTGGACGCCGAGGCCGAGGAAGCTGAGGAAGGCCTCGAGCAGCATGACCGCCGGGATGGTGAGCGTGGCGTAGACGATGATGGGGCCGAGCACGTTGGGGATCATGTGCCGGAAGATGATGCGGCGGCTGCCCAGCCCGAGCGCGCGGGCGGCCTCGATGAACTCCATCTTCTTGAGCGACATGATCTGGCCGCGGACGATGCGGGCCATGGTGAGCCACTCGACCGCGCCGATGGCGACGAACAGCAGCCAGATGTGCCGGCCGAAGAAAACCATGAGCAGGATCACGAAGATGGTGAAGGGCAGCGCGTAGATGATGTCCACGATGCGCATCATGGCGTTGTCGGCCCGGCCGCCGACGTAGCCGGCCACGGCGCCGTAGATGACGCCGATGGTGAGGGCAACGAAGGTGGCGACGAGCCCGACACCGAGGGAGATGCGGCCGCCGTAGAGCAGGCGCACGAGCAGGTCGCGCCCGAGCTGGTCGGTGCCGAGCCAGTGGGCCGCGCCGGGCGGGGCGAAGGTGTTGTTCAGGTTCGTTTCCTCGTAGCCGTAGGGGCTGAGCCACGGGCCGATGATGCAGGCGAGGGCGAGGACGACGAGCAGTCCGCCGCCAGCGACGGCGAGGCGGTTTTTCTTCAGGCGGTGCCAGGCGTCGGACCAGAGCGAGTGGCCGGCCTCGATCTCAGGAGAATCCATCGGAGAACTTTCAGCCACGGATGTCACTGGTGGAGGAGGATGGGACGGCTCATGATTGTCATCCTGAGCGGAGCGAAGGATCCATACTGAACACCCGCGGCGGTCGTGCTCATGGATTCTTCTCCCGCCAAGGCGGGATCAGAATGACGGGAGCAGGTGCCAGGCATGGAGCGGGTGCTCATTCGAACTTGAGCCGGGGGTTGAGCCAGACCTGCACGACGTCCACGACGAGGTTGAGCGCGACGATGAGCGTGGCGAAGAGGATGGTGAGCCCGAGGACGAGGGTGTAGTCGCGGTTGAAGGCGCTGTTGACGAATTCGCGGCCGAGTCCGGGGATCTGGAAGATGGTCTCGATGACGAACGATCCGGTGAGGATGCCGGCGATGGCGGGGCCGAGGAAGGAGACGACCGGCAGCAGGCCGCCGCGGAGCGCGTGGCGGAAGATGACGCGGAACTCCGAGGCGCCCTTGGCGCGGGCGGTGCGGATGAAATCCTGGTTGAGCACCTCGAGCATGCCGCCGCGGGTGAGGCGCATGAGGTAGGCGGCGTAGACGAACCCGAGCGTGAGCGCCGGCAACACACGGTCGGACGGGCCATACCAGCCGGAGACGTTGAACCAGCGCAGGTGGATGCCGAAGCCGAGCGCGAGGAGCGGGCCGAGCACGAAAGTGGGCAGGCAGATGCCGGTCAGGCCGACGGAGCTGGCGGTGTAGTCGAGCCAGGAGTTGCGGCGCAGGGCGGCGAGCACGCCGAGCGGCACGCCGAGGCCGAGGGCCACGAGCAGCGCCCAGGCGCCGAGCTCGAGGGACACGGGCATCTTCTGCGCGATGATCTCGTTGACGGTGTAGCTGGAGTTCTTGAACGACGGGCCGAAGTCGCCGCGCAGCACGCGGCCGAGGTAGTCGAGGTATTGCCGCCAGAGCGGCTGATCGAGGCCGTAATGCTTCTCGAGGTTGCGCAGGATCTCGGGCGTGACGGCCTTCTCGGCGGTGAACGGCCCGCCGGGCGCCAGCCGCAGCATGAAGAAGGCGACCGTGATGATGATGAACAGCACCGGGACGGCCTGGAGCAACCGGCGAAGGACGAAGCGGAGCATCGGACGGAGGGTGGAAGCCCGGCGAGCCGGTGACGAGAAACTTTTACCGAAGAGAGGATGGAGCAGAGTCCCTCCTCGGCGGAAACGCGCACTGAACGCGTCCGGAGGCCGCGTTCCACCTGGATTGCGTGTCGGGGATAAACCCCGACCTACAAGGCTCAGGCTGGAGCGGCTTGCCCCAAGCCGCTCAGAGCGCGTTGAGGGCAACGCGCTCCACCAAGGTCACCGCTCGAGATTGAGGGCCTTGAAGGGGTGGTTGTCGAGGAGGGTGGGATGCCAGCCCTTCACCTTGGGGCTGAGGGCGTAAACGCGGGTGTAATGGTAGAGCGGCATCACCGGGCATTCGTCCACGAGGAGGGCGTCCATCTTCTGGTAGATGGCGTAGCGCCCGGCGTCGGTCTTCGCCACGAGAGCCTGCCGGAACAAGCGGTCATATTCGTCGCTGCCCCAGCCGGTGTCGTTGTTGAGGTTCCAGGAGGTGAAAATCTCGAGGAAGACGTGCGGATCCACGTAGTCGGCGATCCAGCCGCCACGCTGGATGTCGAAGCTCAGCGTGTCCTGCGAATCGAGATAGACCTTCCACTCCTGGTTGACGAGGCCGACCTCGATGCCGAGGTTCTGCCGCCACATCTGCTGGATGGCCTCGGCGATGATCCGGTGATTGTCCTGGGTGTTGTATTGCAGCTCGACGCGCGGGAAGCCCTTGCCGTCGGGGAAGCCGGCCTCGGCGAGCAGGCGCTTCGCCTCGGCGAGGCTCCCCTCGAGCTTCGCCGTGGGAACATAGCCCGCCGTGCCGGGATAGCTGACACCATAGGCGGGGATCTGGCCGCCGCGGGTGACGTTTTCCACGATGCTCTCGCGATCGATGGCGAGCGCGAGGGCGCGGCGGACACGCTTGTCGGTGAACGGCGGGCGCGTGCAGTTGAAGCGGTAGAAATAGACGCCGAGCCAGGGCTCGATGCGGAGCGATTCGGGGAACTCCTTGCGGTAGGTGTCGATCTTGCCGACAGGCAGCTCCTGGGTGCGGTCGAGGCGGCCGGTGCGGAACATGGCTTCCTCGGCCTGCAGGTTCTCGGTGGGGTGGAACTCGACCTCGTCGAGCTTCACGGCGGCGGCGTCCCAGTAATGCGGGTTGCGCTCGACGACGATGCGCTGGTTGGGCGTCCACTCCTTGAGCCGGAAGGCACCGTTGCCGACGAGCCGGCCGGCGCGCGTCCACGGCACGCCCTTGCGGTCCACGGGGCCGTATTTGGCGATCTCCCTCACCGGCACGGGCCACCACGAGTAGTGGCTGGCGATCATCTGGAGGAGGAAGGGCGTGGGCGAGCCGAGCGTGACGACGAGGGTGCGGTCGTCGGGCGACTTGAAGCCGACCTGCGACCAGTCGGCGAGCTTGCCGCGGTTGTAGTCCTCCGCGCCGGTGACGAACCAGAGCAGGTAGGAATACTCGGAGGCGAGCGCCGGCGTGAGCATGCGCCGGAAGGACGCCTCGATGTCGCTGGCGGTCAGCGGCTCGCCGTTGGACCACTTCAGTCCGGCGCGCAGATGGAACGTATAGGTGAGGCCGTCGGCGGAAATCTCCCATTTCTCGGCCATGCCCGGCACGGGGTGCAGGTCCACCGGGTCCTCGGTGACGAGACCCTCGAACAGGGACATGATGATGTGGTGCTCGGGGATGCCGGTGACGGTCTGCGGGTCGAGTTCCGACGGCTCGGCGCCGTTGCCGTAGCGGAGGATTTTTTTCCCCGAGGAGGCGCCACCATCCGATCCCGGACCGGTGGTCTCCTTTTTGCCGCAGCCGGCGGCAGCGAGCAGGGCTAGGACGAGAAGGAGGACGGAAAGGACGTGGCGGTGGAGCATGGGCATCGGGGTAGCAAAAAGCGCGCCCCGCGCCGGAACAAGCGCGGGGCGCCGAATGGTTGATAGACGGTGACGAAAGGCGGCTGGTTCCGGATTATCCATATTTGGTGGGGCGGAGCGGCTCGCCCCGCCGCGGCGCACCGGGCCGGTGCGCCCTACCCAAGGCAGCAATCGAAATCAGGGCATGGCAGTTGGCTCCGGGTTACTTGTCGCGGAGCATGGCATCGCGCCGGGCCTTGAACTCGGCGCCGGGCTTCCACTCGGGCCATTTGTCGCCCTCGGAGGCGAGCCAGCCGATCTTGAGCAGGAACGAGCCGTTCTGAACCATGCCGTCGTAGGTCCAGTCGGGTTTCACGTGGTCGGAGGGCTTGTGGTAGTCGTGGGCGATGTATTCGTCGGACTTCTGCTGGCCCCAGCCGTCGGGCCGGCCGATGAATTTCTTGCCGGCGCCGGCGTAGAACGCGGGGATGCCGACCTTGGCGAACTCGAAGTGGTCGCTGCGGTAGAACGAGCCGCGCTGCGGGTTGACATCGGGCACGATCGTGCGGCCCTCGCTGGCGGCGACGGCATGGGCGAGGTCGTCGATGGTCGAGTTGCCGTAACCGACGATCTCGACGTCGGAGACGAGGCCGTAGGGGTTCGAGCCGTCGATGTTGAGGTCGGCGAGCGTCCGGTCGGCGGCGTAGAGCGGGTTCTCGGCGTAATACTTCGAGCCGAGCAGACCCTGCTCCTCGGCGGTGACGAAGGTGAAGAGGAACGAGCGCTTCGGCGCGACCGGGAGCGCGGCGAGCGCGCGGGCCATCTCGAGCACCGTCGCGGTGCCGCTGGCGTTGTCGAGGGCGCCGTTGAAGATCTGATCGCCCGGCAGGCGCGGGTCGCGGCCGATATGGTCCCAGTGCGCGGTGACGACGATGTATTCGTCCTTCAGCTTCGGATCCGAGCCGGGGATGAGCCCGATGACGTTGCGGGAGGCGACGTCGCGCACGGTGTTCTCGACATGGAAGGAGGCCTTGGCGCCGAGGGCGACGGGCCGGAAGTCGCGGCTGAGCGCGGCCTTTTTCAACGCGGCGAAGTCCTGCCCGGCGGCGGCGCACAATTTCTGCGCGGTCTCGAGCGTGATCCACGCCTCGACGGCGACGCGGCTGGCGTTACCGTCGGGCCGGCGCAGGTCGAAGTTCTCGCGGCCCCAACTGCCGACGACGACGGCCCACGGGTAGGCGGCGGGTTCGGTCTCGTGGACGACGAGGCAGGCGGCGGCGCCCAGCTCGGTGGCCTTCTCGTATTTGTAGGTCCAGCGGCCGTAGTAGGTCATCGCGCGGCCCTTGAACATGTCGGGGTCGAGCTTGGTGGCATCCTTGGGGTCCGGGATGGCAGGATCGTTGATGAGCATGACGACCGTCTTGCCGCGGACATCCACGCCCTTGAAGTCGTCCCAGCCGTATTCGGGCGCCTGCACGCCGTAGCCGACGAAAACGACGTCGGAATCCTTCACGTCCGTGACCGGCGTGGTGCGGCGCGAGATGGCGACGATGTCGTTGATGTATTCGAGCGCCATGACCTGGCCGCCGACGGCGACCGAAGAGGTGGTTTTCGAGGTGATGCCGACGATGGGGACATCCTGCGTCCAGGTGCCGTCGGGGTTGCCGGGCTGGAGGCCGGAGGCGGCGAGCGCGCCGCGGAGGTAGGCGACAGTCTTCTCCTCGCCGGCGGAGCCGGGGGCGCGGCCCTCGAACTCGTCGGAAGCGAGCACGGCGATGTGGTGCTTGATGCGGTCGCCGCTCATGGCGTCGAGCGCGGGCTGGAGACCCGTGAAGTCCGGCGCGGCGAACGCGGCGGCGGGCAGGAGCAGGAGGAGGAGGAGGAGGGGCAGGGTAAGCTTAGTTTTCATGCAGTTGAACTTGTTTGTAATAGCGAGTCCACAGGGGGTCGGCCTGCCAACCCTTAACCGCCGGCCGGGCGAGGAAGTTCTGCGAGTTGAAGTAAAGCGGGATGAGCGGCAGGTCGGCGAGGATGACCCGCTCGGCTTCCTGATAGCGCGCGAGCCGACGGGCGGGTGCGGCGATGGCCTGGGCGGCGGCGATGCGACGGTCGTAGTCGGGATTGCTCCAGTGCGGGTAGTTGCCCGCCGCGCCGGAGAGCAGTTCGTCGAGGACGGCCGCCGGGTCGTCGTAATCGGGGATCGCGGGCACGAAGCCGATGTCGTAGTCGCCGGCGGCGAGCGCGGCGAGATGGGTCCGGGCCTCGCGCTGCACGATGGCGACCTCGATGCCGAGTTCCTGTTTCCACATCTGCTGGACGGCCTCGAGCACGGGCGAGGCGGTCCAGCTCGTCAGTTCGAGCCGGGGGAAGCCGCGACCGCCGTGAAAACCGGCCTCGGCCAGCAGCCGCCGGGCCTCGTCGGGGGTTCCCGTCAGGCGCGCGCCCGGCTGGTAGCCGCCGAGTCCGGGGGGCACGAAGCTCAAGGCCGGCTGCTGGCCGCCGTTCAGCACTTTCTCCACCAAAGCGGTGCGGTCGAGCGCGAGGGCGAGGGCGCGGCGCACGCGGGGATTGTCCAGCGGCGGGCGCGTGGTGTTGAGCGCGAGGTAGCGGATCTCGTGCAGCGGCACGGTGCGGAGCACGGGCGGCTGCGCGGGGCGCCACGAGTCGAGCTTCGAGAAGGGCGCGGCCATGGTGACGTCCACCTGGCCGGCGCGGAACGCGCGCTCCTCGGCGTCGCCGTTGTCGAAGGCGAGGAAACGGATGCCTGCCAGCGCGACGTTGCCGGCGTCCCAATAGCCCGGGTTCTTCTGCACCGTGATGTGCTGGTTGGGCATCCACTCCGTGAGTGTGAATGGTCCGTTGCCGGTGAAATTGCCGAGCCGGGTCCACTGCGCGCCGTGCTTCTCGACGGTGGCCGGATGGACCGGGATCCACGGTCCGCTGGCGGCGAGGGCGAGCAACCCGGCGGACGGATGCTCGAGCGTGATGACGAGCGTGCGGTCGTCCGGCGCGGCGAACCCGACCGACGCGAAGTCCGCGATCTGGCCGCGGTAGAACGCGGCGGCGTTCTTCACCGCGAAGAACAGCTGCGCTTTGGGCGCGGCGGTGGCGGGCGTAAGCGCGCGGCGGAAGGAGTGGATGAAATCCTGCGCGCGGACGGCGTCGCCGTTGGACCATTTCGCGCCGCGGCGCAGGTGGAAAGTCCACACCAAGCCGTCGGGCGAGGTTTCCCAGCGTTCGGCCATCGCCGGGAGCGGCGTGCCGCCCGCCGGGTTGGGCGAGACCAGTCCCTCGCTGAGCGCGCGGATGATGAAAAACTCGTCGGGCAGCGTGGCGAGCTGCGGATCGAGCGTCGCGGGCTCATTGCGCTGGGAGAGGCGGAGAGTCTGGCCGGAGTTCGCGGGAGATTCACGCTTCGAGCAGGCACTGAGAAGGCCGACGGCGGAAATCAGAAGACAGAGGACATAGTGTAGCGGCGGTCTGTGACCGCCGGGCCGGCGCTCATGGAGCGCCGCTACAACGAGGTCATTTCTCCAACCAGACATGTTTGTAAGGGTGGCGGTCAAGCAGGGTGGGATGCCAGCCGCGCACGGCGGGATGCACCAGCCGCACGGTGGTGTAGTAGTAGATCGGGATGAGGGGAACCTCGTCGAGCAGGATGGCCTCGGCCCGTTGGAGGAGGGCGAGGCGCCCGGCGGGATCGGGCGTGCGCCCGGCCTCGTAGAGCAGTGAATCATACCGGCGGTTCTTCCAGCCGGTGTGGTTGTTGCTCGAGTCGGAGGCGAAGACCTCGAGGAAGGTCGTGGGATCGAGGTAATCGCCGGCCCAGTCGGAGCGGAGGATCTGGTAGTCGAGCGTGCGGCGCTGGGCGAGGAGGGTGGACTGCTCCATGTTGGCGAGGCGGACCTCGACGCCGAGTTCGCGGCGCCAGGTCTCCTGCACGGCCTCGGCGATGACCTGGTGGTTGGCCGAGCTGTTGTAGAGCAGCTCGAGCGGCGGCAGGCCGCGTCCGCCGGCGTAGCCGGCCTCGGCGAGGAGGAGGCGCGCAGCGTGGAAGTCGGTCCGGAGGCCCTCGGGCAGGGCGTAGCCGGTCAGGCCGGGCGGCGTGAGCGTGTGCGCGGGCTGCTGGCCGCCGCGGAGGATTTTTTTCGTGATGGCGTCGCGGTCCACGGCCAGAGCCAGCGCGCGGCGGATGCGCGCGTCGTTGAGGCCGGGGCGGGTGACGTTGAGCCGGTAGAAATAGGTGTCGAGGAACGGGCTGATGTGCAGCTCGTCCGGCCGCTCGCGGCGCCAAGTGTCCACCTTGGCGAACGGGAGGGCCTCGGTGAGGTGCAACTGGCCGGCGCGATAGGCGCGCTCCTCGGCGTCCACACCGGTGGCGGGATGGAAATGGATGGCCTCGAGCCGGACCGCGGCGCGGTCCCAGTAGACCGGGGATTTCTCCGCGACGAGCAGCTTGCCGGGTTCCCAGCGCTTCAGGACGAAGGCGCCGTTGCTGACGATGGTTTCGGGGCGGGTCCATTTCGTGCCGCGCTGCCAGGGCGAGCCGGACTTCTCAAGGGTCGGCAGATGCACGGGGAACCAGACGGGATGGGTGAGCAGCGACAGGAAGTGCGGCACCGGGTGCTCCAGCCGGATGCGCAGCGTGCGGGCGTCGGGCGCGGCAAGGCCGACCTGCGCGAAGTCCGCCAACGCGCCCTTGTGCCAGGCCTCGGCGTTGAGGACGACGTGCAGCATCGTGGCGTAGTCGGCGGCGAGCGACGGCGTGAGCACGCGCCGGAACGAGTTGATGAAGTCCTGCGCGGTGACCGGCTCGCCGTTCGACCAATTTGCATCGGCGCGCAGCCGGAAGGTATAGGTCAGGCCGTCGGATGACACATCCCAGCGCTCGGCGACGCCGGGCACGGGATGCAGGTCCACCGGATCCTCGGCCACGAGGCCCTCGAACAACGCGGTGACGACGTTGATCTCGGGCAGCCCGGAGATGAGATGCGGATCGAGCCCGGCCGGGTCGGCGCTGAGGCTGCGGTGGAGTATCTGCGCGCTGATGCCGCTCTCGACCGGTGTCTCGCGCCGGCCGCAGCCGGGCTGGATGGCCACAAAAAGGCACGAAAAGCACAAAAGGCACAATGAGCCGGAGCGTGTCATTCTGAGACAAGATACGAAGGCGCCGCGCCTTCGGTGGCTCTCGCCGATGAACTCGCCCCGGCGTGTCACCCTGAGCGCAGCGAAGGGTCCATCAGGATATTCGATGCGCTTCCCCGCATCGTCTTTCCAACTGGATGCTTCGCTCTGTTCAGCATGACAAACAAGCGAGTTCATTGGCAGCGAAGCGAAGAATCCAGAACGAGAAACGCAAGCGGTCATGCGGTTGGATCCTTCGCTTCGCTCGGGATGACGGTATGAGCTTTCACCTCGGGCCGGGTCGCGGCGTGAAGCCGCTCCTAGAGTTTCCGGATCAGCGCCACGGCGTGGGCGCAGATGGCGAGGCCGCGGCCGAGGTCGCCCACGCCCTCGTTGGTCGTGGCCTTGAGGCCGATGGCCTCGGGGGCGAGGAGGGTCGAGCGGGCAAGGACGGCCTTCATCTCGGCGAGGCGCGGGGTGATTCTCGGTTGCTCGGCGATGACGGTGGCATCGATGTTCACCGGCGCCCAGCCGCGCTCGCGCAGCGTGGCGACGATCTTCTGCAGCAGCACCTGCGAATCGGCGTTCTTCCACTGCGGGTCGGTGTTGGGGAACATGTGGCCGATGTCGGGCAGCCCGGCGGCGCCGAGCAACGCGTCGCAGATGGCGTGGGTCAGCGCGTCGGCGTCGGAATGGCCGTCGAGCCCGAAGTCGCAATCGAATGTGACTCCCCCGAGCACGAGCTTCCGGCCCGCGACGATGCGGTGGATGTCGTAGCCGTGGCCGATGCGGAAGGTCATCGAGTGAGAGTGAAAGTGAGAGGGGAAGGTGGAGACACCATAACTGTCATTCTGAGCGGAGCGAAGAATCCAGAATTACCGACGCAACAGTCGTCGTGCTGGATTCTTCGCTGCGCTCAGAATGACGGGGTGGAGAATCATGAGTCGGGCGATGCTAGCAGGAACTCGAGATAGTCCAGGTCCGTCGGCGTGGTGAGCTTCGGGTTGGGATGCGGGTTCTCCAGCAGCGCGATCGGGCGCTTGAGCAGTTCCACGGCCGCGGCGTCATCGGTCACACGGCGGCGGCCGAGCTTGGCATAGGCGCGGACGATGAGGTCGCGGGCGAAGACCTGCGGCGTCTCCATGGCCCAGAGGCGGCGGCGGTCGAGGGTGCGGAGCCGGCCCTCGCCGCGGTGCTCCTTGATGGTGTCGGTCACGCGATGGGCGAGCACGACGGCTTTCTCGCGGCGGACAATCTTGTGCAGCGCGACGAGCTGCTCGGGCCGGACGAGCGGCCGGGCGCAGTCGTGGATGAAGACGTATTTCACATCGTCGGGCAGCTCGGCGAGGGCGTTGGCCACGGAATCCTGCCGCTCGGCGCCGCCGGGGACGAACACCGTGGGTGTCGGCGCGTAGGCTGACAGGGCGACCATCTGCCGCTGATCGCGGTAGGTCACGACGAAGAAGTCGGCGATGCCGCTGCGATAGAAAGCGGAGGTCGAGTGGGCGAAGACGGGCTTGCCGGCGAGCGGGGCCAGCACCTTGTCGGACACGGCGCCATCCATGCGGCGGCTGCGGCCGGCGGCGAGGAGGATGGCAGCGGTGCGGCTCATGGGGCTTGGATCGTTCTCTTTCTCGTAATCGTTATCTTAATCTCAGACAGGAAACGCAGGACAAGGAGAACGATCAGGATCAAGAGAACGAGAATGATCAGCCGGCGCCGGAAAGCTCCTCGAGGATGGCCTGTGCGGCGGCGGCAGGATCGGGCGCCTGCAAGATGGGGCGGCCGACGACGATGTGGGTGGAGCCGGCGCGGGCGGCGTCGGCGGGTGTCATGATGCGCTTCTGGTCGCCTGCAGCGCCGTCGGCCGGACGGATGCCGGGCGTGACGAGCTGCATGTCGGCGGGGAGCGTCTTCCGGAGCAGGGCAACCTCTTGCGGCGAGCAGACGATTCCGCGGATGCCGGAACCGGCGGCGAGCTTGCCCAAGCTGGCGACCTGATCGGCGGGGGCGGCGGTCACGCCGGTTTCGGCGAGTCCGGCGGCGTCCATCGAGGTGAGCACCGTGACGCCGAGGAGGAGGAGCTTCGGGTTGGTCTTCTGCTGCGCGGCGACGGCGGCGCGCATCATCTCGCCGCCGCCGGAGGTGTGGAGCGTGAGCATCCGGATGGGCAGCGGACCGAGCGACTCGACGGCCTTGGCGACGGTGTTGGGGATGTCGTGCAGCTTGAGGTCGAGAAAGATGTCGAAACCCATGCCGGCGACCTCGCGCACGTAGTTCGGGCCGTAGGCGGTGAACATCTGGAGGCCGATCTTCACCCATTTGAGCCGGCCGCGGAGATGGCGGAGGATGGGCGCGGCGTCTTCGCGGGTCGGCACGTCGAGGGCGAGGATGAGTTCGCAGGGCATTTTTCTCACCACCACGAATGGACATGAATGGACACCAATAGAAGAGAAAAACAAACCGGACGGAATCGGGAATAGTGTTTATTTGCGGCGGCTCGTGATTAGGCGTTGGGCCGTGGCAACCGTCTTCAGCCCCGCCAAGCTCAACCTGTTCCTCGCCGTCACGGGGCGGCGGACGGACGGGTTTCACGATCTGCTGTCGGTGGCTGCGTTGCTGGATTTCGGCGATGACTTGTCGGTGGAGAAGGCAACCGGCTACAGTCTGGAATGCGACGATCCGGCCGTGCCGGTGGACCAGACCAATCTTGTGCTCAAGGCGGCGGCGGCGTTTGCGGGCGCGACCGGCTGGCCCGTTCGACAAGCTCAGGGCAGGCCGGGCGGGGCGCGTTTCAAGCTGACCAAGCGGATCCCGGTCGGCGCGGGGCTGGGCGGCGGCAGCAGCAACGCCGTGGCGGCGTTGCGCGCGCTGGAGGAATTGTCCGGGGTGCGGCTGGAACCGGACAAAGTGATGGAACTGGCGGCGGGGCTGGGCTCCGACTGCGCTCTGTTCCTGCACAATACGCCAGTGGTGATGCGCGGACGCGGAGAACGGGTGGAGGTGCTCCCGGAAAAGGCAGTCGCGCGTTTGCGCGGCCGCCGCGTGCTGGTGTTCAAGCCGTCCATCGGCGTCAGCACCGCCTGGGCGTATGGCCGGATGGCGGCGCGGGGCGCGGATTATCTTCCGGCGGAAGAGGCGGAGAAGCGGCTGGCGGACTGGATTTCCTCCGGCGCGCCGGCCGAGGGGCTGCTGTTCAACAACATGGAGCCGGCGGTCTTCGGCAAACACCCCGCCCTGCCGTTGCTGCTGGAAAAGCTGCGGCGACGGACCGGACTGCGGCCGCGGATGAGCGGCAGCGGCAGCGCGTGCTTCGCGCTGCTGCCGGCCGCGGAGGCAGGCCGGGATGCAAGCGGAGCGAAGCAGATCATCCGCGAGTGCTGGGGTCCGGCGGCGTTCGTCCGCGAGGCGAGGATATTGTAGGAGCGGGTTTATCCCGCGACCCGACCCGGCAGCATCGCGGCATAAAGCCGCTCCTACAGCTCAGACGCGCATGTCGGGAGATTCCGCTCTCCCAGTTCCGCATTGACCGTATCGGGCGGCGGCGGGTTAATGCGACGCCGATGGACACCAGCGCCAAGAAAGAGATCGTCCTGCAAGGCATCTCCGCCTCGAAGGGCATCGCGTATGGCCAGGTGTTCCTCTACCTGCAGAGCGAGCTGGAGATCCCGCGCTACGTGGTCGACCCCGACAAGCGCGTGGCGGAGATCGCGCGCTTCGAGCAGGCGTTGGTGACGACGCGCCAGCAGATCGCCGCCTTGCAGGCCGAGGTGAAGAAGAACATCGGCGAGGAGGAGGCGCTCATCTTCGACGCGCACCAGATGGTGCTGGAGGACCAGGCGCTCATCTCCGAGACCCTCCGCGACTTCAAGGCCTCGGGCCTGAACATCGAGACGTGCTTCAACGCCGTGGCGCAGCGCTACGTGCAGGCCTTCGCGGAGATCGACGACGAATACCTGCGCGAGCGCTCGGCCGACATCAAGGACGTCGCCAAGCGCGTGCTGCACGTCCTCCTCGGCCAGGCCGGCACGAGCCTGAGCGCGCTGGTGGAGCAGCGTATCGTGGTGGCGCACGACATCTCCCCCTCCGAGGCGGCCAGCATCGACCGCAGCTCGGCGCTGGGCATCGTGACCGAGGCCGGCAGCCGCACGAGCCACGCCGTCATCGTCGCGCGCTCGATGAAGATCCCGGCGGTGGTCGGGGTGACCGGCCTCACGCAGAAGGTGCAGAACGGCGGCTGGATCATCGTGGACGGCTACGAGGGCGCGGTCGTGGTCAACCCGACCGAGGCGACGCTGTTCCGCTACGGTCGCATCGAGAAGGAGAAGAAGTCCTTCGAGAGCCGCCTGATGTCGGTCAACGACCTGCCGGCCGAGACGCTCGACGGCGTGCATGTGACATTGCGGGCCAACATCGAGAAAGCCGACGAGGTGCCGCTGGTCCGGCAATACCGTGCCGACGGCGTCGGGCTCTACCGCACCGAGTTCCTCTTCCTCAGCTCGCCGACGGTGCCCGACGAGGAGCAGCAATACGCGGCCTACCGCGCCATCGTCGAGGGTCTCGCCCCCCAGCCGGTGACGATCCGTTCGCTCGACCTCGGCGGCGACAAGCCCATGCCGGGCGACCCCGAGCTCATCGGCCACGAGCCCAACCCCTTCCTCGGCTTCCGGGCCATCCGGATGTGCCTGGCCAACCCGGAGCTCTTCAAGGCGCAGCTCCGCGCCATCCTCCGCGCCAGCATGCACGGCAAGGTGGAGCTGATGTATCCGATGATCAGCGGCGCGCCCGAGCTCGACCAGGCCAACGCCCTGCTCGACGAGGCGCGCGCCGAGCTGCGGGAGCGCAAGCAGGATTTCGACGCGAAGCTCCGCGTCGGCACCATGATCGAGATCCCGAGCGCCGCGCTGGCGGCCGACCTGCTGGCGCAGAAGTGCGACTTCTTCAGCATCGGCACGAACGACCTCATCCAATACCTCATCGCCATCGACCGCGGCAACAACCGCACCGCGCACCTCTACGAGCCCACGCACCCCGCCGTATTGCGGATACTCAAGCACATCGTGGACGAAGCGCAGCGCCACAAGATCAAGGTCGGCGTCTGCGGCGAGCTGGCGGGCGATCCGGTCTTCGTCCCGCTGCTCCTCGGGCTCGGCGTGGACGAGCTGAGCATGACGCCGCCGCTGCTGCCGGCGGTGAAGTTCCTCATCCGCAACACGAAGTTCAGCGACGCGAGGAAGCTGGCCGCCGAGGTGCTGAAGCAGACGGATGCCCGGGCCGCCTACGCGCTCCTCGAGGACTTCTACAACGAGCGGGTGAAGCCGGAGTGAGCGCGGGCGGATTCCCACTCCTTGACAGCCCCTGTAGGCGCGACTTACGTAACCTTGTCATGAACCAGGCCGCCACCGTTGAACGGACCAAGTCTTCCTCCGGTGCCGGAGGCGGACACGGCAATTTCCGCCATGTTGCCCGACCGGCGACTCTCGGCGAGTTCCTGGAGTCGCTGGGCATGTCGAAGAAGCGATACAACCAGATCGTCAGGAAGCACATCTTGCGCAAAGCCGGACAGCCCGCTCACAAAGAATAACACATGCCAGGGAGTCGGCGCAGAACAGCGTCACTGCTCCGGGCCAGGCAGGTGTTCTTCAACGTCCCTTACAGCCGCTCCTACGAGCGGCTGTTGGTGGCCCTGACGGTGGCGGCGGTGGCGATGGGTCGAGTGCCGCGGCTGACGTTCGATGTGCCGGAGGTCGGGGAGGGGCGGTTGCGGCGCATCAGGCGGCTGATGAGCGAGTGCCGGGTCTCGGTCCATGATCTGAGCCATGCCACGTGCCGGCCGTCGCGGTTCAACCTGCCGTTCGAACTGGGCCTCGCCGTGGCCTTGCGGCTCGAAACCGGGGATCATGAATTCCATGTGCTGGAGTCGAAGGCGCACCGGTTGCAGCGCACGTTGAGCGACCTGAACGGCATCGATGCCAAGGTGCATCAGCGAGACCCGTGGCGGGCCATCCGGGCGATGCTGTCCATCATCCGGAGGCCCGCAGGAAAACCCCACGCCGGCGCAGGTCGGGGCCCTCTATGATGAAGTCTGGCGCCGGCACCTGCCCCTGCTCCGCGAGGAATATGGCGACGACCTGTATAGCCAGGATATCTATGATGCCCTGCTGGCTGTGACCCACGCTCTTGCGCGTCGGCACGGCCTGCTGCCTTGATCCGGCTTACTTCCCCGCCTTCACGCCGCTGGCGAGGAGGGTCTCGAAGTGCGGTTCGTGCGGCTCGCGCGAGACGACGGTGACCTCGACCTGGGCGAAGCCGGCGGCCTTGAGGAAACCGTGCAGGGCGTTCTCGCCGAAGCCGAGCCAGAGGTCGCCGTAGAGCTCGCGCGCCTTCTCGAAGCGGTGCTCCTTGAGGTCGAGGACGAGGAGCTGGCCGCCGGGCTTGAGGATGCGGTGGGCCTCGTTGACGGCGGTCTGCGGGTGGCTGGCGTGGTGCAGGGCCTGCGAGAGGATGGCGAGGTCCACGGACTTGTCGGGCAGGGGCACCGACTCGATGTCGCCGAGCTTGTAGGCGAGGTTGTGCAGGCCGTTCTTTTTCGCCAGCCCGGTGCCGACCTCGACCATGCGCGGGGAGTTGTCGATGCACCAGACGCGGGCGGCGCGGCGGGCGAGCAATTGCGAGACGAGACCCTCGCCGGCGCCGAGGTCGGCCACGGTGATCTCGGGCACGAGCCGGAGGGCGAGGTGGCCGAGGGCCTCCCAGGAGCGGCCGGGGCAGTGGCCCTTGCCGAGCTTGCCGGCGATGAGGTTGAAATACTGCTCCGAGTGCGCGCGGCGCTTCTGGAGGACGCGCTCGAGGGCGTCGCGGTCGGCGGCGGACTCGGGCTGGCCGGCCACGGCGGCGGCGGCGGACTCGAGGAGCGCGGCGGCGGGGGCGGGCAGGCCGGCGCGGAGCGAGTAGAAGGCGCGCTTGCCGTCGCGCCGGTCGGACACGAAACCCGCCTGCCGCAGCAGCGCGAGCTGCGAGGAGATGCGCGACTGGGCCATGCCGAGGATGTCCTGCAGCTCGGCGACGGACAGTTCCTCGCGGGCCAGCAGCGCCAGCAGGCGCAGCCGCGTGGGCTCGGACAGGATCTTGAGATTATCCCAGGACGAGTTCAAACGCGGCGCGGCGTTACTGGAGGAAGCGGATGCTCAGCGGATACTTCCAGCGCTCCCCGTGGTTGGCCTTCACCGCGGCGACGGTGAGGCAGACGAGGCCGAAGAGACCGACGATGGGCAGCAGCAGAACGCCGATCCCGACCACAATGAGGACCGCACAGACGATGGCGTAGATCGACACCGAGATTTGGAAATTAACGGCATCTTTTCCGTGTGGCTCGATGGACGGCATCTGATGCTTCTTGATCTGCCAGACGAGGAATGGACCAAGGATGTTGCCAACCAACGGGACAAGGTAGCCGGCGAGGCCGGAGAGGTGGCAGAGCATGGCCCAAGTGCGTTCGTCACTCGAACCGGCGGGAGCGGGGGCTGGGGCAGCCGGAGGCGGTTGTGTGTCCATGCGGGCCTTGTGCCCGAAGCATCCGGGGGCGTCAAACTCCGAGACGCACAGCCCGCGAGGTGCGCCGCTTGTAGGTCGGGCTTTATGCCCGACCGTCGGGGGTAAACCCCGACTTACAAGAACCTCGGACGGAGGTGTGGAGACGAGCAAGCTCACCACCCGATCATCGGCTTCTGCCTCGCGGGGTGAGGGCCCCCGCCCACAAAAGAAAAAGGCCGTCCCGCAGGGGCGGGACGGCCGGGAAGAAGGAAAGACGGGGTTCGGCGACCGCGCCCTACAATGCGACCTCAGACCTTCTTGTCAGCGTAGCGGCTGATGCTGGCCACGGTGTATTCGTGCGAGGAGCCGGCGATCTTGAGCTTCACGTGCTCGTTGATGCGCTTGCCGAGCAGGGCCTGGCCGAGGGGGGTCTTGTAGGCGATGACGTGGTGGTCGGGGTCGCTGTCCCAGGCGCCGAGGAGGGTGTAGCGGACGGCGTTGCCGTTCACGACGTCGCGCAGGTCCACGACGGTGCCGACGGAGATCTGGTCGGTGGTGGCCTCGGCGAAGTCGGTGATGCGGGCGCGGGCGAGATCGCGCTCGAGCTGGGCCTTCTGGGCCATGAGGACGGACTGGTCCTGCTTGGCCATCTTGAACTCGGAGTTTTCGCGCAGGTCGCCGTGCTCGCGGGCGGCGGCGATGGCCTTGGAGTTCTCGGGGATGCGGCGGGAGACGATGTCCTCGTATTCGACGCGGCGCTTCTCGTAGCTCTCGCGGGAGACGAGGAGCTGCTCGTCGCGCGCCTCGGCGTCGCCGGCCACGAGGGCCTGGAGCGAGGGGAAGAGTTTGATGAAGCGGGCGAGGAGGGACTTCTTGGTCAGCTCCTCGAAGCCCTGGTTGAGGAGGAGGGTATTGGCGAGGTCGCGGGCGGTCTCGGTGTCGGCGGTGGCGAGGAGGTCGGAGATGAGGTCGGCGTCGTCGCTCAGGGCCTCGGCCAGCGGGATGCGGCGGGCGCCGGCGGACTGGAGGGCCTCGTAGTCGATGGCGAAGAAGATGGCGCCGAGCAGGCGCGGGGTGATGAGGTCGTGGAGGAGCTTGCCGAATTTCTTCGAGTGGCGGTTCTTGATGATCCAGAGCAGGACGGGGGCGCGGAGGTTCTGCTCGGTCTTCCAGCGGTTGAGGGCGGCGGCGAGCTCGTCGGCCTGGCCGTGCTCCATGAGGAAGTTGATGCATTCGGTGGTGAACTTGCCCTGCGAGGTCTTGAGGAGGGCGAAGACGATCTCGCGCCACTCGAGCGGATGGGTGTCCTTGACGAGGTCGAGGAAGCGCGACTGGAAGTGGACGGGGATCTTCTCGGCGATGGCGGGCAGGCCGCGGACCTCCTTGATGAGCTCGGCCTGCGTGGGGGTCTGACCGGAGTGGTCGTGGCCGAGGATCTTGGAGAGTTCGTCGCGCACGAAGGCGCCGTAGAGCCGCTCGGAGGCGTCGATCTGGTTGCTGTTGCTGACGGCCTCGGTCACGCCTTGGAGGACCTGGTGGAGGCCGGGCTTGGCCTCTTCCTTGATGGAGGCGGCGAGGAGGTCCTCGGCGAGGCTGATGCGGCGGCGGGCGGAGCGGGTGTTGGCGAACTCCTCGAGGATCTCGGTCTCGGCCGACACCGGCTCGTCGCGCACGAGATAGATCTCGGTCTTTTTGGCCGGCACGCTGACGCGCGGGTCCTTGACGAGGTGCTTCTTGACGTTGGAGAACCATCGCTTGAACTTCTCCTCGCCGACGACCTGGGCGAGCGTGGTCTCCAGCTCGATGGCGCTGGCGGCGTTGTTGGGGTAGGCGGAGAGGGCCTGGATCACCAGCTCGACGGGCTCGTCCTCGAGGAGCTTTTTCACGACATCGGGCTCGGTCTCCTTGCGGGCGAGGATGTGCTTCGCGGGGAGCACCTCCAGGGTGCCGACGCAGAAGGCGGGGTCCATTGCGTGGCCCTTCTTGCCCTTGAAGTCGAAAACCAGTTTCTGCGCGGACTCGTCGTAGGATTTGATGCGGCCGAACCCCCAACTGCGGTGGATGACGAAGGCCCCCGGTTCCATCGCCTCCAGCTTGGACTTGGCCGCCTTGAGGGCGGAGTGCTTGGCGACGAGTGCGGAGATGGCTTCGGAATTCATAATTGCGTAGCGAGTCGGTGAACCGATTAGTAGAGGCGGGAATGAACAGGCTTGTCAAACAGGGTTTCCCTCCCGTCCCGGAACGCCCGGTGCGGCCCGGCGCGACCCGCCTTCGCCCGCCGGGCTCCGGCGAGGCAAGCGGCTGGACGGCCGCGGTTTTGCTCACCGAGCGCTGGCTGGCGGCAGGCGCCCGAGCGGACACGCTGCTGGAGGGTTTGGGAACGGGTTTGCCGGTCTTGGAACGGGCGCGGGCGCAGCACCTGTTCTACGGTGTCGTGCGCTGGCATGGGCGGCTCGATGCCGCCCTCGGGGGCCTGATGATCAGGCCACCGCGGACAAAGGTGCTGGCGGTGCTTTTCACGGCCGGCTTCGAGATTCTCGAAGGCAAGTCCGAGCCCGCGCAAGTCGTGCATCATGCGGTGGAGAAAGCCAAGACCGTGGCCAGTCCGAAAGAAGCCGGGCTGGTCAACGCCGTGGCGCGGAAGCTCGCCTACCGGCTGGCGGAGAAGCCCGCGACCGCGGCAATCGAGTTCTCGCATCCGGCCTGGCTGGTCGCGCGCTGGGAAAAGCAGCTGGGTGCGGATGCCACGCGACAACTGCTCGAATGGAACCAGACGCCCGCGCCGGTCCACGCCCGGTGGAGAAAGCCTGAGCAGCCGCAGCCGGATTTTCTGAAACCGACGAAATGGCCCGGTTTTTTCGAAGTTCCCGGCGGGCATTGGGATGAGGTTAGAAAACTTGCGACGGAGGGCGCGCTCTACGTGCAGGATCCGTCCACGCGATTGAGCATCGAACTGCTCGCGCCTCAGGCCAACGAGACGATCCTCGATGCCTGCGCCGCGCCGGGCGGCAAGAGCCTGTTCATCGCCGACCTGATGCGGACCGGCCGGTTGGTGGCGCTCGACCTGCCTGCTCCGGCGGGCGAGCCGGATCTCCGGTTCGACCGGCTGAAGGAAAACCTCAATCGCGCACCCGCCGGCGTGAAGGTGGCGCTGCAGCCGGCCGACCTGCTCGTGGCCGGCACGAAGTTCTTCCGGGATTTCACCCTGCCGGAGAGTTACGACGCCGTGCTGCTCGACGCGCCGTGCAGCAACACGGGCGTGATGCGGCACCGCGTGGACGTGAAATGGCGGCTGCAGGAAGGCGATTTCGCGCAGCACGCGCGGCAGCAGCTCGCGCTGCTCAAGGCCGCGGCGCGGCTCGTGCGTGACGGCGGGCGGCTGGTCTACAGCACCTGCAGCATCGACCCGGAGGAGAACGAGCAGGTCGCGCGGCGTTTCGCCGGCGAGCTGCACGGATGGAAGCTGGAGCGTCACGCCCAGGCGCATCCGTGGACGGATGGCCACGATGGCGCCGCGGCATTCCTGTTCATCCGGCGCTGATCAGGACGCCGACGACCCGAGCAGCTTTTCCCAGCGTTCCTGCTCGCGGTCGAGCGCCTGCTGCATGGCGCGCCAGGCGAAGAGGGGCGGTTTGTGCAACAGGCCCAGATGGAAAAGCAGGATCTGCCGGGCCTCGGCGTGACCCGCCGGATCCCGCGTTCCGTGCCAGCGGGTCTCGAGATGATGGCGGCACCACGCCGGCAGGGCCAATGCGGTGATGGCATCGCGCCAGCGCAGGGCCAGCCGACGGGAGTTCTGCTCGTCGCGCCGCTTGCGCCCGGGCGAGGCGCTGACGTGGTGCAGCACCGTGCTGCGGAGGGCCAGATAATTGTGCCGGCCGGCGGCGCGCGCGCGCAGGCAAAGGTCCACATCCTCGCCGCCGTTCAGAAAACCCTCGTCGAAGCCGCCCAGCTCGCGCCAGACCTCCGCGCGGATGGCGAAGCATGCGCCGGTGACGGCCGGCACGCGCCGCCAGCGGAAGAGGCCGGCGCCCGGCGGCAGTTCCCGGATGTGCCCCGGCTTGCCCTTGTGATCGAAGCGGAGGCCGGCGTGGTCCACGGCGCGGGTGAGGGCGTTGAGCTGCACGTTGCCCACCACCGCGGCGTCGGCACGATGGGCGAAGGTGGCCTGCATCGGCTGGAACCAGCCGGGCCGGAGCACGAGGTCGCTGTTGAGGAAAAAGAAAAGCCCGCCCCGCGCGGCTTCCGCCCCGCGGTTGCAGGCGCCGCCGAAGCCGAGGTTCCGCTGGTTGAGGACGGCGCGGCACGGGGCGGTGAGGCCGGCCAGCCACTCGCGGGTGCCGTCGGTCGAGCCGTCGTCGACGAAAAGGACTTCGTGCGCGAGGCCGGGCGGCAGCGTGGCCTGCAGTGTGCGCAGGCATTCGCGTGTGCGCGCCAGGGCGTTGTAGAGCGGGATGATGAACGTGACCTGCATCGCGGACGCCGATTCAAGTAGCCCCTGGCGTCCGGACACGCACGCCGAAACTCAGTAAAGCACCCGCTGCAGGTAGCCGCCATAAGCGGATTTGCCGAGGCGGGCGATGTTCGCCTCGAGGCCGGCCCGGTCGATCCAGCCCTGCTTGAAGGCGATCTCCTCGAGGCAGGCGATCTTCAGGCCGGTGCGGTTCTCCAACACCTCGACGAACTGCGCGGCCTGCATGAGGGAGTCGTGCGTGCCGGTGTCGAGCCACGCCGTGCCGCGACCGAAAAGCTCCACGTGCAGCCGGCCCTTCTCCAGGTAGAGACGGTTGAGATCAGTGATCTCCAGTTCGCCGCGGTGGGAGGGCTTGAGGCCGCGGGCGAGTGCGACGACCTCGGGGTCGTAGAAATACAGGCCGGGCACTGCGTAGCTGGATTTGGGTTGGGCGGGTTTTTCCTCGATGGAGAGCACGCGGCCGTCCGGTGCGAACTCGACGACGCCGTAGGCAGACGGGTTGGCGACATGGTAGCCAAAGATGGTGGCGCCGGCGGTGCGGGCGCCGGCCTCGGCCAGACAGCTCACGAATTCGGCGCCGTAGAAAAGATTGTCGCCGAGGACGAGGGCGGAGGGCTCCTGGCCGGCAAGGAAGCCGGTGTCGGCCGCGATGTGGAAAGCCTGGGCGAGGCCTTCCGGCTTGGGTTGCTCGGCGTAGGAGAGTTTCAGGCCGAACTGCGAGCCGTTGCCGAGCAGGCGCTGGAAGAGCGGCAGGTCCTGCGGCGTGGAGATGACGAGGACATCCCGGATGCCGGCCAGCATGAGCACCGACAGCGGGTAATAGATCATCGGCTTGTCATAGACCGGCATGAGCTGCTTCGAGACCGCGATGGTGAGCGGGTAGAGGCGGGTGCCGGAACCGCCGGCGAGCACGATGCCCTTGCGGGCGGCGGGGGCGGGGGAGGAAGCGGAAGGAGGCTGCATGAAACGCGGAATCGTCTAGGCGGCGGGCTCGCGCCGGGCAAACTGTTCTTTTGCGGCGGCGGGCGGTCTACCGGGCCGGGGTATGGGCCTGGTCGTGGTGTTCGCGGAGGAGGTCGCGGCCGAAATCGCCCTCGAAGCTGCGCCAGACGGTGTGGATGTGGTTGGCGTGGTCCTGGGTGTTGTCGTATTCGATGACGAAGTCCGGGCCGTGGATGCGGTAATAGTGGCCCTGCCTGGGTTCGAGCCCGCCGGCCCAGGCGAAGTGGACGGAATCCCAACCGCGGTCGGCGATCTTCTGCAGCTCGGTTTTGGCGAGGTCGGCGCGCAGCCGGCCGGCATAGACTTCGACGAGCGCGCGCAACCGCGCCTGCTGATCGGCGGTCATCTGGGCGTAGGCGAGACCGGCGGGAGCGTCGAGCGAGGCCTGGCGGTCGTGGCCGGTGATGATGTCGGACGGGGCTCGCTCCGCGATGAGCGCGGCGGCGCGCTGCCCGCCGGTGAGGGACTTCATCAGCGCCCGGCCCTGATCCTCCTCGGCGGCGAGGTTGCGCCGGCCCTTCAACGGGTGCTCGATGCGCACCTCGGCGGGATTCGAGCCGAAGAACATCGGGGTGGCGGAAACCCTCGCGCCGTCCACGACGAGGAAGTTGACCGACACATGGTGGCCCTCGAAGCGCCAGCCCCAGGTGCCGTGCGGGTCGGGTGTGCCGAAGACGGTGAAGTAGTAGAGCCCGCTGTCGCGGCGCGCGGAACCTTCCATGACATGGAGCACCTCTTCGAGCGCGATGATGGTGTCAGTGGTGAGCAGGCCGCGCTCGCTCAGCCCGGCGGCGACGAGCGCGCGGGCCAGCGCGCGTTGCGGGTCGGTCATATCCTTCAGTGGAATGCCCTGACGGGCAAGAGGCACGAAATGCCAGTTCTCGCGTTCGCCGTGTGCGACCGGAAAGACCGCCCGGGCTCGTTGCACATCGTCGAGCGATCGCAGCCACGCGCCGGCGGCCGCGGCCATCTCCTCGCCGGGAGCGTGGCCGGGATGCGAGGCCGTGCGCGTGACGGTCGCAACGAAAAGCAGGGCGGCGAGCAGCCGGAGACTTCGGGGCATGGGGATGGTGGTTAGCCGGAGACTGGGAGATGCGCAAGCGGGTGGACAGGGAGTTGGCCTTGCCATCGTCAAGCACACTTGGCGGACTGGGGCGCAGGAGAGCGCTGTCCCGTGCTGAATGGTTCCGGATGGCCGGCTTGGTGCTGTTGCTCGGCGGCGTGGCGATGGGACAGCGGCCGCGGCTCGACCCGCAGGGCGACTATGCCTACGACCTGCCGTCCACAGAGGCGGCTGTCCGCGACGTTTCGCTCGACGATGCGGGCTTTGCCTGGTCCGCGGAAATGCCGGAGGGCGACACGGTCTTCCTGGAATTTCGGCTGGCGGAAACAACCGGCGAGGAACCGGCGGTGACGGCCGCGCGCGGCAGTGCGTCCGTGCGCCAGGTCTTCGAGCCGAAGGCGGCCGGCCGGCGGTTCCTCGACGTCAGCCCGTTGCGCGCGGGCGACCGGGTGTCGCTGTCGGGCTCCGGCGCGAAATGGCAGGGCGGTCCCGCCCGGCTCTTCGTCTATCGCAACCGGCCGGTCGCCGGCCGCCGGGTGCTGGTGCTGGCGCCGCATCCGGACGACGCGGAGATCGCGGCCTTCGGCGTCTATCGGCAATCCAACGCCGACATCGTGACCATCACCGCGGGCGATTCCGGCTGGCAGAACTTCAAGGCGTTGTTTCCCGAAGAGAAGGAACACTACCGCATCAAGGGCCTGTTGCGCGCGTGGGACAGCATCACGGTGCCGATGATCGGCGGTGTGCCGCCGGAGCGGGCGCGGAACCTCGGTTACTACAACGGCCGGATGGCGGAGATGCAGAAGTCGCCGGCGCAAGTGTTTCCGCCTTTCCGCACGGTGCTCGAGGATCCGGCGTATTACCGGAAGCTCAACGTGGACCTGTCGCTGCGCGGCCGCCCCTTCGAGGGCACCTGGGATGCCCTGGTGGGGGACATAGCTTGGGAACTCGGGCGCGTGAAGCCGGAGGTCATTGTCACGCCGCATCCGATCCTCGACTCGCATCTCGAACACCAGCTCACGACCGTCGCGCTGGCCGAGGCGCTGGCACGCTGGAAGGGTGACTGCGAAATCTACCTCTATACCAACCATGCGATCCTGGACGAGGCGCGGCCGCGGGGCGATCGCGACGCGATGACCGGGCTGCCCGCGTGGCAGGGCGCGGACCTGCGGTTCAGCCGGGTCCACTCCGTGCCGAACACGGAGGAGGACCGGAAGCTGAAGCTCGTCGCGCTCGAGGCGATGCACGACCTGCGGGCCTTCGACCTGCGCGACGGGGCCGACCCGCTCGACGAATCGAAGAAGCGCGCCCTCTTCCGCAACGACTACTATCGCCGCGCCCCGCGCCCGGTGGAGCTGTTCCTCGTCGCCACGCGCGAGCAGGTCGCCGCCTTGCGCGAGGACTGGCTCCAAACAGTCCAGATAGCGCGCCGGCCCCGATCACCTGCGGGCAGCAAGAATCCGGCGGCGAATCATCAGCAAGCCGAGCGCCGCGGCGCCGGCAATCAACCCGACCGTTGAGGGTTCGGGGATCGCCGTAACCGAAAGATAAGTCGTGCCGACTCTGATTTCATCAAGGTAGATGGGCGGGCCGCCGCTGAAAGTCCCGGATACGATGCGATCAAAGGAAAGATCGCCAAAGGTAACCTGCCCGGTGGGGGAACCGGGCTCTGCGGTCAGCAGTGGATTCGCGTAAATTGTCGCGGTGTCGGTGCCCCCGGAGCCGAAATCGAAGCGGATCACGAAGAAATTCGTGGTGGAATTGACAAAACCAAGGTTCGCATTGGCGGCGCTCGCCGCGCCCCCGCCAAAGGTGGCGCCGTTGCTCGCAGTCAGGTGATAGTTGGCTACAGCCTGACCCGACCAGGTGTTCAAGCTGAGGACGCGCTCGTTATCGGTGTTGCCGCCTCGGAACACCTCAAAGGCGCTGAATCCCGCGGTCGAGGCGGTGGTGTTCCGATACAGGAAACTCAGGTAGATGGTCGTCCCGTTGGCACCGATCCGGCCGCTTTCAAGGTAGGAGGCGAACGGGCCGCCGCCGCTGAGATCAAAGGTTGCAGCCAGCCGGCCGTGGCCGTTTTCGTAGAAATTGTTCGCAGTGATCAGGGCGTTGGAGCCGCTGTCGGTATAGGACAGGCTGCCGGACTGGATGATGCTGGCCGTGGATGTTCCGAAGTCCCAAAACAGGTTGCCCGTGAACCCTGTGCCAGTGGCCGGAGTGCTGCTCCCGACGGCGAATGACGAACCGGTGCCGTAGTTGAAAGACTCATAGGCGAGCAACTGGGCTCGCACCGGCGTGGCAGCCGCAAGCAGCAATGCAGTTGCGAACAAGCTCTGCCGCGCAAAACGGTCGTGTGGTCCGGGGCACATCGCACTCTGGGGTGTGACGGGAAAATGGATTCACGACCTTATCGTGTCAAGGTATTAGCGGAAGCCGCCTCCGGCCGACCGCCTGTGCTTGGCCAGTCGGAGTCGATGCCGGCACTCGTGTTCGCATGACCGACGAAGGGCTTAAATATCTTCTGAATAATATTTTGTGTAATTTGCCCCCGAGACACTGGACCTCGAGGCGATGCACGACCTGCGGGCCTTCGACCTGCGCGACGGCACCGACCCGCTCGACGAGTCGAAGAAGCGCGCCCTCTTCCGCAACGACTACTATCGCCGCGCGCCGCGTCCGGTGGAGCTTTTCCTCGTCGCCACGCGCGAGCAGGTCGCCGCCTTGCGCGACGACTGGCTCAAGCAGCCCCGCTGAGGGTCAGCGTTTGACCCGGCGGAGTTTCAGCAGCGAGCGGAGGATCCGCGGGTTCTGTCGCATATCCAAGACCGCGACGACAGTGGTGATTTCCGGCTCGATGGCGAAATAGATGCCGAAGTAGGTCCGCGGGATGATGGCGCGGCGGAAGAAACGGTGTTTCTTGGGAAATTGCTCGGGGTTCCGCTCGATCCGCGAAACGGTTTCACGGAACCGACCGAGGAAGATGGTGGATCCGGCAGTCAGCCAGGAGTCGTAGAATGCCAGCGCGTAGGCGAGGTCGTCGGCGACCGGTTCGAGAAACTCGACCGGCTGACTTTTCACGAGCGGGTGGCTCGGCGCTCCAACTCGGACAAGGAAATCCGTCCGGCCTTGCCCGCCTTGTAGGCGTTCCAGCGCCCATCGAGGATCTTCTTGTGGACCGGATGGGCCGGGAGACTGTCATCCACGCCCGAGAGCCAGAGTTCCTCGCCCAGCTTCATCCGCTGTCGCCTGGACAGCTTGGTCAGCTCCGGGAAATCGGTGAGGGTCATGGCGGAAAGCTAGCCAGCCAGCGCAGGCGGTCAATCTTCGGTTCGACGGACGCTCAACCTGCGTTGGCTGGCGAACGTCCAGCCCGGCCTTGACGGGGTGCAGGGCTGGAATTAGCTCAGGTCCATGCAAACGATGAGTGCGGCCAAGGTCCGGGCGAGCTTCGGACGGGTGACCCGCAAGGTGTTGAAGACCCGCAAGCCGGTGATCGTCGAGACCCGTGAAGGCGCGGTGCAGATCGCGCCCTACGATGCGGCCGAGGAAGTGCCGCCGGCACCGCCCGGTTCACTGGGCAAGTTCTCGAAGGAAGAAATCTGGCTGCACAACCACTTCGGGGAGAGTCTGTGAACCTGCGTTGGCGGGATGTTCTGGCCGCGCGATGAGAGAGCGTGCCGTGCCGGGCAGGCATCGCAATCCGCAGATTGTGCCTCATACCATTTACGTTGCGGAATGGCACTTTAGCCCGGAGCGCCAGCGTTTGCTTCAGCCAGCAGCCAGCCGTCGCCGATCAATTGCGCGACCCGCGCCCCGCTCGTGCGCAACGGTTCCA
>Ga0187894_10000528_pt1 | contig 52003 bp, 44 predicted proteins | sample GBC1701081metaG_FD_136650 | JGI IMG/M metagenome (GOLD analysis project Ga0187894, IMG submission 136650) | White microbial mat communities from a lava cave in the Kipuka Kanohina Cave System on the Island of Hawaii, USA - GBC170108-1 metaG ...
CCAAGAGCTTCGATGAGCTCCTCTTCGAGCACGACCTCGATCACGCCCCGAACGCGCGAGCGGATCCTCTCCTGGATGTCGGATCGGAACCGGACGACCGACTCGGCGTCCGTGATAGCCTTCGGCATGGCGTAGTCCTCCGTTCGCCGTTGATGCGGCGAGGTTTTGGGTCAAACGGAGGTTACGCCATTTTCTTTTTCCACAGAGTTCGGGACAGATCCGTGTAGCCCAGAGTCTGATCACTCCCAACCGTCGCAAGGACGCGCGGGGCTGCACACGACGGATTCGGCTCGTAGGAATCGCTGAACGCGCCGTTGTCTACGATGCCGTCGCAGTTCTCGTCCAAGTCGTTGCAGATCTCTGTCGTCGGCGTTCCCGGAGTGCACGGGCCGGGCGCCCCGTTGACGCACTGGGGAGTAGTCCGCACGCATACGCCCACCCCGCAGGTCTGGTTTCCCGGGTTGACGTTCGTGCACGTCCCGGCTGTCGTCCCGGTGCAGGTCCCCGCGGTCGGATCCTGGCACGCGGCGTGGCAGGTGATCGTCGCCGGACCCGACTGGGTCTGCGCCGTGCACTCCTGAGCCGCCGTGCGGCATCCGTTCGTGCCGTTGCAGGCTGCCTGCGCAGCGCTGACGTCGGCTTTCTGAAGACACGAGTCGCCCACGAAACCGAAGTAGTAGCCGGCGCACCCGACGACTCCGCACTCGCTCGCCGGGTCCTGTCCGCTCGGGATCGGTCCGCAGGTTCCTGGCGTTCCCGAGAGGTTGCAGGCCTGGCAGACGCCCGAACAGGCCGAGGTGCAGCAGTTGGCATCCGTGCAGAACAGGTTGGTCTGGCAGTCCGTGGCGGCGTCGCAGACACCGCCCGGTCCGTAGTCAGGCACGCAGCCGAGGGCCTCGCAGTGCGCCGACGTGTCGCAGCCGGTGTCTGAGAGGCAGTTCGTGGCGCAGAGAGCGGCCTGGTTGGAGGACTGCGAGACGGCGGAGGTGCAGAAGACGCTCGGGTAGGCGCCGCAGGCCTCGGCCTCGGTCCCCGCGCAGCCGGAGTCGTCCTGCACCAGCGAGGACGCGCACTGGAATGACGTGGTACACGCGCCGTCCAGGCGCGTTCCCTGGCACGTGGACGGCGAGCCGCACGAGGAGGGCGCGGAGAAGCCTATGCAGTTGGCGGCGGTCGCGCAGCAGGTCCCCGACGCGCAGCAATAACCGTTGTTGCAATAGCCGCTCTGGCACTCGCCATTTCCCGTGCATTTTTCACCGTCGGGCTGGACGACCGCGCAAAGCCCCGAGGAGTCGCAGTACTCGCCGGCCCCGCAGTAGGGATTGCTCGTGCACGGCGGCACAACGCTGTAGAAGAAGGTCGCGCCGGCCGGCGGGGTGTCGAGCATGGACAAGCCTGGAGTCGACCCGACCTGATGCGCTGGCGTGACCAGGCCGGGCGCGACGGTCGCCCTGAAGACGCGATATTGCGGTGTCCCGCCAGTCCAGTTCAGCTGCACCTGCGAGGCGGAACCGCCCGGGGTCATCAGCAGCGTCACCCCGTCATCGTTCGACGCGGACGCCGGCGTGCCCCCGGCGTAGGCGCAGGCAACGGCAATGGATGCGGCGAGGATCGCCGATCGGCATCCCATACTGACCCCCCGTTACCCTGCTCATACGTGGAATGACGGGTGCTGTCAATCAATTGGATTGACCGAGAAGCGTTCGGGCAGTCGGCCTTCGGCCAGTCCACGATCATCGTTCATCAGAGCACGCTCTACATCTACTGGGGCGTTTCCAAGATGGATGACGTCGGGAGCGAGACCTGGGATCTGTTCGACAGCTCCATCGCGTATCTCACGGAGCACAAGAATCCCAACACTCTGCACGTGGCTCTCTTCGTGTACAAGTACTCACGATATCTGCTCGGGGACGGCAAGGCCATACGCGATCACCTCGTCGTGCTGGGCGTCCCCGCCATCGACGTCTATCCCCAGGGGGCGATCGACCAGATATCCGTGGCGCCCTACGACCTGGTCCTGTACTGGAACGGTTTCGGCTATCCGCTGGATCGCGCCGTGGCTACGGGAGTCCCGATCATGAGCGTGGCGCCCGTGCACACGAGGACCATGGGGATCGGGTCGGGCGAGGTGAAGTCCTTCGAGCCGATTCTTTCGATCCAGTTGCTCGCGAACTTCCCGCCGATCACCAACCGCTTCACTCCGGGCGTCCTGGATGTTTGCACCGGAAACGCCATCGCGACACAAGCGACAGGCCTCGGGATCCCGATCGCCGTCGCCGCTCCGGAACGCGGCGCATCTGCTAGCGCGGAGACGTCAGAGGCAGAGACCGGCGTCGAAGAAGAGCGTCAGCGCGTACGGCGAGCACTCGAATCCGGGAGCCGCCAACCCCGCACAGGGATGAAAACGATATAGGAGCCGGTGCCGGTGCACGATCCGTCGCGCAACATGGACTTCGTCTGGACCAGAGTTGGGGTGAGGCGCAGTGAAGCCGTCGCGCACTATCAATCAAATAGATTCAGCGACTTTCCCGTCGGCGTCCAGGAGCACCACCTTGTAGCCATTGGCCTGGACAATCGTCGCCGCGTCGATAACCTCGCCCGTGCTCCCATCGGGAAGCACGGCGCGACGTTCGACCCGCTCCGCACGGATCGTCCGCCGTGTCACATGCTGCGGCGAGTGGGAATCATGCATCGGCTCTGTGTACTCGGAGGTAACGACTACAGACCACCGCCCATTGTCGGAAGCCTCGATCAAATACTCGACACGCGTCGGCGCCCCCTCCAAGCTATACCACGTCGCTTTCACCGACCCCGATCGCTTGCCCTGCCAGTGATCCCAGACGAAGGCGCGAATGGTCGCCTCAATTTCGAGCGTATCGGTCATCGGGGTGAAATAGTTGATGCTGAAGGGCCCTGCTGAGTCCCTGGCACATGGGGAGTCGTCCTGGCTCGAAAGGGACTCGCCAGGTACAACCACAACTACGCCAGCTATCACGACGCCGCAGAGGATTCTCACCGTCTTGGCCCACTCATGATCCATAGTGCCCATGGACTTGCCCGGATTTCGTGGACTATTTGGTGGGCGTAAGGCCTTGCCGGGTTTCGACATGGGGGTCTCCGGGGTCGCTTCGAGGGTAGCAGCGGTCTGTCGGATCCGCCCGCGGAAACGCGCCATCTGCTGAGGATGTACCCGCCGGATTGGCGGCCCCGATAGGGTCCTAGAGAACGGGCTTCGCGCGCTTCAGCAGCACGACATCGCCGGAGCGCGATGTCTTGACGACCGCGAGCCGCGTGCCGTCCGGCGACCACTCGAATATGGAGATCTCCTTGCCTTCGAGACGCGTCAGCAGTTTTGCCGGTCCGCCGCGCAGCGGCAGGTTCCAGAGCTCCGAAGACCCCTCGTGCGAAAGCAGGTAGGTGATGGACTGTCCGTCCGGAGAAAACCGCGCCATCTGGACCGCGGGCGGAACCCCCTGGACGTCCTTCGGCGGTCCGCCTGCCAGCGGGATCAGCACTCCATGTCCCGTGCCCGAAGCGCTGACTGTATAGGCGAGAATCTCGCGGCCGTCGGGCGAGATACTCCCCGGGAACATGGACGTGTCTGAAAGCGCGATGGGTGTCCCGCCGGTGATCGGAACCTTCATGAGCTTTCGGACGTCGACCGCCGTGCTGTAGACGACCCATTGCCCGTCCGGACTGACGACCGGGCTGCTGTCGAATTCTCCGTTGGTGAACTGTTCCTCGCGGCCGGTCTCCGGGTCGAGCCTGTAGATATGGTTCTGGTCGCCATCTACTCGACCGACAACCATCGTACGGCCGTCGCGACTGACCGATGGCAGCAAGTGGGACGGGCCGCTGGTGAGCACGCGTGTCGACCTGGAGACCGTGTCGGTCACGAAGATCTGCCGCTCCTCCCCCTGTCGCCCGCTGTGTGCCAGGCGTCGGCCGTCGAGCCACGAGATCCCCGCATCCCCCATGCGTGCGGCGTTCATGGGAAGGACTTCCGTGAATGCGCCCGGGATGCCGCCTCGCACCTCCGCGACTTCAATCCCCGATTGGAATTCCAGTTGGACGGCGGCCACCGTCAAGGCGTCCGCTGTCATCGAGATCTGGCTGTATTCGTTGATGTCGTGGGTGATCGGATCGAGCGTGCCGCTCAGCGCGACCCGCCAGAGCTGCTTTGCCGCTCCTTGAAGCACCGGGCGATCCGAGCCCGCGACGATCAGCGCGTCCTCCCCCGGGATCCAGGTTGCGTCCGTGAAGCTCTTGAATGTTGGAGTTGGGATCGGAAGTTCCTGGCCGGCCTCGACGTTCACCCGGACGATCTGCTGGGGCTTACCGAAACTGTGGCTCACGATGACCAGGGCCTTGGAGTCCGATGACCAGGAAGGATAGGAGTCGAAGTGGTCCTTTCCTCCTCTGATCAGGAGATCCCGAGGGTTCTCTCCATTGGGGCCCGTGACCCGAAGCGCCGACTGATCCACCGTGCTGACGACCACCGCGAGCTGAAGGCCGTCGGGCGATGGGTTCACGCTGCTGACCCCGTCGAGAACCCGTCGCGGCGCGCCCCCCAGGACCGAGACACGACTTGCCGACCCGACGATGTTCCCGGGATCGATCGAGACATACTGAAGGAAGTTGCCGTCAGCGGAGAATGTCGGATTGATCAGGTAACTCTCGGTGGCCCCGACGACTGACACCTCTTCTCCGGTGATGACCTGCCGCAGGCGGAGCGAGTTGGTCTCCCGCTCGTGGCGGATATAGGCCAGGTAGCGTCCATCGGGTGAGATGGCCGCTTCATCGACCTTCCCATCGGTCGTCGCGCGGCTCATCTGGAACGCGTTCTCCAGCGCGGACGCGGGGCCGGGAGAGGCCTTCCGCTGGCTCAGGTACCAGCCGCCGCCAACAGCGATCGTCCCCACGAGAATCGCGGCCACGGCGATCGCGGCGCGATTCCAGCCGGAGCGGCCGGGCGCGGGCAGTGACGCGGACGAGACCGCGGGGGACGACGACAGCGAAACTGCGCCCGTGTAGGTCGCGACTCCACTCTTCGCCGCGGCGTACTCGCCCGAGTCGCTCTCTTCCTTGATCTCGCGCAACTCGTTGCGCAGATCATCCGTCGACTGGTAGCGGCGCTCGGGCTCCTTGACCAGGCATCTCTTGATGATGCGGCCCAGCTCGGGTGGGAGTGAGTTGTTGACCTGCTGCGGCGGGGTCGGCGTGTCCTTCAGGATGGACGAGATGGTCGAGATCGCCGTGTCGCCCTGGAACGGCTTGCGCCCGGTGGCCATCTCGTAGAGCACCACTCCGAACGAGAAAATGTCGCTTCTGTGGTCGAGCGATTTTCCTTCTGCCTGCTCCGGCGACATGTACGACACCGTGCCCACGATCTTTCCCTCTTCCGTGAGGGAGGTCGTGGGAAGCGTGTTCATTCCCTCGAGGGCCGACTCGCGCAGCTTGGCGAGACCGAAGTCCAGGACCTTGATGCGCCCTTCGGACGTCACCATGATGTTGTCCGGCTTCAGGTCGCGGTGCACGATCCCCTGGCGATGCGCGGCCACCAGCGCGTCGGCGATCCCCAGTGACAGGTCGAGCATCTTCCCGAGCGGGAGTCCCTGGCTCGTCATCATGTGCGTCAGGCTTTGGCCGACGACCAGCTCCATCGTGAGGAAGACGATGCCCTCCGCTTCCTCCACCGAATGAATCGTGACGATGTTCGGGTGATTCAGCGCCGCGATGGCGCGCGCTTCGCGATCGAAGCGGGCGCGGCGCGCCGGCTCGGCGGACACTTCGGCGTGCAGGACCTTGAGCGCAACACGCCGCCCGAGCCGCGTGTCCTCGGCCACATACACGACGCCCATCCCGCCCTCGCCGACCTTCTGATCGATGCGGTAATGGCCAATTGTCTGTCCGGATTCGAAGGGCATGAAGTGCCGGCATTATACGGGGGCGGAGCCCACGACATGACCGCGTGCGCTGGGCTAGAGTGCGCGGATGCCACTCGCCGCCGGGGCGAAGTTCGGTCCCTACGAGATCATCGCCCCGCTCGGCGCCGGCGGCATGGGCGAGGTCTACCGGGCGCGTGACACGCGCCTCGGGCGCGACGTCGCGATCAAGGTCCTGCCGCCGCACCTGTCGCAGAACCCCGATTTCCGCACCCGATTCGAGCGCGAAGCGAAGACCGTCTCGTCGCTGAACCATCCGAATATCTGCACGCTTCACGACGTCGGGCGCGAAGGCGCCACCGACTTCCTGGTGATGGAGCTGGTGGAGGGCGAAACGCTCGCCGACCGCCTGGCCAAGGGCCCGCTCCCCATCGACCAGGTTCTCAAGATCGGAGCGCAGGTCGCCGACGCGCTCGACAGGGCGCACCGCGCGGGGATCCTGCATCGCGACCTGAAGCCCGGGAACATCATGCTGGCCCGCAGCGGCGCCAAGCTGATGGACTTCGGCCTCGCGCGCGCCGCCGGACCGGCATCGTTCGCCGGCGGGAGCGGGGCCGGCCTCACGGCCCTCACGCAATCGCCGACGATCGCCCAGCCGCTGACCGCGCAGGGCTCGCTCGTCGGCACGTTTCAGTACATGGCCCCCGAGCAGCTCGAAGGCGTGGAAGCGGACGCCCGCAGCGATGTGTGGGCCCTGGGCTGCGTGCTGTACGAAATGGCCACGGGCAAGCGCGCGTTCGCGGGCGCGACGCAGGCGAGCCTCATCAGCTCGATCATGAAGGACCAGCCGCGGCCGATCGCCGAGATGCACGCGTTGTCTCCGCCTGCGTTCGAGCAGCTCGTGCGCGGCTGCCTGGCGAAGGACCCGGAGGAACGGATCCAGACCGCGCACGACGTGGCGCTGCACCTGCGCTGGATCGCCGAAGGCGGCTCGCAGGCGGGCGTGCCCGCGCCCGTCTCCGCGCGGCGCAGGAGCCGCGAGCGGCTCGCGTGGATCCTCGCGGCGTGCGGCGCTGTCGCGACCCTGGCGCTCGGGCTACGCCAGACGGGCCGGACCGAACCCACGCCCGAGACACTCCGCTTCTCCGTGACCACACCGGCCGACATCCAGTTCCAGGGCTCTCCGCGGATCTCGCCGGATGGCCGTCTGCTCGCTTACAACGCGACCGGTACCATGGGAGCCAGCCAGATCTGGATCCGGCCGCTGTCCGCGCTCGAGGCCCAGCCCCTGCCCGGGACGGACGGCGCCAGCCGGCCGTTCTGGTCACCTGACAGCCGGTTCCTCGCGTTCATGGCCGGGGGGAAGCTCAAGAAGATCAGCGTGAGCGGCGGTCCGTCCACCGTCATTTCCGACGCGCCCACCGGGTCGGACGGAACGTGGGGGTCGAGCGACATCATCCTCTTCGACGGACGCGCCGCCGATCCGATCATGCGCGTGCCTGCGAGCGGCGGCACCGCCACCCCGGTTCCTATCGGCAAACCGGCCGATGCGGTGAGCCAGTACGGGTGGCCGGAGTTCCTGCCGGACGGAGATCACTTCTTCTATCTCTCGATCGTGCCCGATCCGGTCCTGCACGTGCGCTCGCTCCAGTCCGGCGAGGACGTCCAATTGGGCCCGTGCGAGTCGCAGGTGCAGTACGTGGAGCCGGGCTACCTGCTCTTCTCGCGCGGCGGCTCGCTCGTGCTCCAGCCCTTCGACACCCGCGGCCTGAAGCTCACGGGCGAGCCGATACCGATCGCCGAGCAGGTCGGGGCAACCGGGGTCGGCGGAGCGGACTACCGGGCATCGAACAACGGCGTCCTCGTCTACTCGACGTTCCTGACCGAAAGCGGCGAGCTTTCGGAATTCGACCGCGGCGGAAAGCTCAAGCGGGTCCTCACATCCGCCATGCCGGGCGCGCTGATGCCCGCGCTGTCCCCGGACGGACGGCGGATCGCCGTGCGCGTGATCGATCCGCAGGTGCGTACGCGCGACATCTGGCTCATCGACCGCACGCGTGATGTCACGACGCGGTTCACGTTCGACCGGGGCAACGAGAACTATCCGGCCTGGTCGCCCGACGGCAAGCGGATTGCGTACTGGACGGATGCCGCCGGCGCGCAGGGCATCGCGGCGAGGCAATTGACCGGGTCCGGGGAAACGGAGCTGCTGGCCGCGATCCCCGACGAGTCGGTCCTGAAGGACTGGTCCCGCGACGGGAGCACGATCTTCTTCGAGCGCAGCACGGTTACAGGAGGGGACATCTGGACGCTCCCCCTGGGGGGCGACCGCAAGCCGAAGGTGTTCCTCAACGGGGCATTCAACGAGTTCGACCCGCGGCTCTCGCCTGACGGACGCTACCTCGCCTATGCGTCGGACGAGTCCGGCCGCGCCGAGGTATATGTGCAGCCGTTCCCCGACCGGAGCGACAAGTGGCAAATCTCGACCCGCGGCGGGGAGGATCCTGTCTGGGCTTCCAGCGGCAAGGAGATCTATTACCTCTCACCCGATCTGAAGATGATGGTGGCTCCCCTGCGCACCTCGCCGGGGTTCGACCCCGGGACGCCGGAGGCGCTGTTCGACGCCAGGGTCCTGCAGCCGGGGAACGGCCGGGCCCACTACGCCGTCACGCCCGACGGCCAGACCTTCATCATGTTCTCGCCGGTCGGCTCCCGCTCGCTGCCCTCGACGACCGTGGTCGTGAACTGGATGACCGGCCTGGCGTCGAGCTTGTGAGTGGCGATCCCCCGGCTACGCCCGTACGGATCCATGAGCTTGGCGTAGCGGTCGCTCCAGAACATGTCGGTGGGCTCCATCGTGACCTTCGCGCCCGCCGCGACCGCCCTCTTGAACGTGGCGTCGGTGGCGCCTTGCAGTCCGCCTGAGGGGATTCATCGGCGATCATCACCATTGAGTCGCCGATGCGGACTTCGGCGTGCATGAGGCCTTTGCCGCCCGGCCCCGGCATGCGGACACCCTCCTCCGCGCCCGCACGCACGACAGGTTGGCGGCGATGACAATCGGAACCTACGATTTGCGGGGACCGGTTCCACCGAGGGTCCCGCCATGACCGACCTCCAGAAGTGTCTGTGTGCGCTGGGCGGCCTGTTCGTCGTCCTGCCGCTTGTCGCGGCGGAGCCTGCCGATTCGAGCCAGAGCTGGTCCTGGAGGATCGAGCTGAGCAACCGCTACGACAGCAACGTCACCGAGCTGTCCGACACGGATCGGGACCGGGTCGAGGACCCCGACTGCCGCTCCACGCCGTCCTGCGCGAGCCGCTTCGTGATCAAATCACCCGACGACTTCGTCGTCACCCCGTACGCGCGCATCGACTGGTCTCACGGGGCGCCGGGCTCGGTCGAAACGACGGCACGGGTCGAAGCGCGCGTCAACCGCTACGCGGAAAACTCCGTTAAGGACTACGAACGCTATTCCGTGCGCCTCTCGCGGGATCTCACGCCGGCGCGCAATTTCGACACGACGCTCATCCTGCGGGCCTCGGACACACCCCACTTCTACCTGCGCGAGCTGACCGTTCCCGAAGCGTCGCGCGTGCAAGGCACGACCGTGCGTGACAGCGCCCGCTACGCCTCGATGCGATATGGCGTCGCGCTGAACCAGCTCCTCGTGCCGGGACGCCTCGACATCGAGGCCTCGCGGGATCGCGACGACCGCGACTACGACGTGCCGTTCGACGAACGGGACGGCGATCTGTCGGGCCTGGGGGTGGAACTGACGCTGCGGGTGACTCACGACCGGGGGTTCACCCTGCGAGGCGGCTACCAGTCGGAGTCCTACGACGCGGCGGGCGATCAGGCCCGAACCATCGCGATCGAGCCCGACATCTCCAGTGATCGGAAGACCGCCAGCCTCGGCACGGACTTTCGGTGGGGACGGCAGGAGGCACGGCGCGGCGTTCTCTCGATCGACCTGAAGCAGGAACAACGCGACTTCCTGAGCGATGAGCCGACCGACGTGTACCACTTCGGCCGGCGGGACACGCGCTTCGGTGCGCGCATCGAAGTCCGGCAGCCCGTGGGCGAGCACTTCTATCTCGAGCTGGGTGTCGAGCACGAGGACAACGAGTCGGATCTGGGCCCCGCGGCCAATTCGTCGTCGAGCGACGAGGCCACCGACTACACCCGCAGCCTCGGCTGGGCCTCCCTGGGCTGGGTGTTCTGATTCCCCCGGGCGTCCTGGCGGCCCTGCTCGCCGCGGCTGCGTCGTGCTACGGAATCTGGGAGTACCGGCGCCACGAATCGTTCCTCCGGCGGATCCCCGTGCGGGTGCACGTCAACGGCACCCGCGGCAAGTCCTCGGTAACGCGGCTGATCGCCGGCGGCCTGCGAGCGGGCGACTGGTCCGTGCTCGCCAAGACGACGGGGACGATGGCGCGGATGATCCTGCCCGATGGCTCGGAGCGGGATGTGTACCGCTTCGGGCACCCGAACATCATCGAGCAGATCCGGATCGTCCGCCGCGCCGTGGAGGCGAACGCGCGGGCGCTCGTCATCGAGTGCATGGCGGTGACGCCGTCGCTTCAGCCGGTGTCGGAGCTCCGGCTCATCCGGAGCAGCGTGGGTGTCATCACGAACGTCCGCGCGGATCACCTGGACGTCATGGGACCCACCCTCGACGATGCCGCCCTGACGCTCGCCCAGACGGCGCCCCGGGACGGGGAACTGTTCACCGCCGAGCGCGCGCGTGTCGCCATCCTCGATGCCGAGGCCCGCGCGCGGGGCAGCCGGACGCACGTCGTGGACGCATCGGCCGTCACTGATCAGGATCTGGCGGGGTTCTCCTACATCGAGCACGCCGAGAATGTCTCGCTCGCGCTCGCGGTCTGCGAGCACCTGGGCGTGGATCGCGCGACGGCGCTGCGCGGCATGCAGGCCGCCACACCCGATCCGGGCGTCCTGCGCCGGCACACGATCCGCTCGGGCGACCGGCGGATCACGTTCTTCAACGCCTTTGCCGCCAATGATCCCGACTCGACGCTCCTGATCTGGGACCGGCTCGGACTGGACACGCCCCGGCACGGCGAGAGACGCATCCTCCTGCTGGCCTGCCGCGCCGACCGGCTCCACCGCTCCCACCAGCTTGCCGAGCTGGCCGCCACCCGTCTTGCGCCGGACCATCTCGTTCTCGCCGGCGAGGGCACCGCGGCCGTCGCGTTTCGGGCGGTCTCGCGCGGAATCGGACGCGAGCGCGTGAGCGATCTCGGAGCTCTCGACGCGGAGCGCATCTACGAGCGGATCCTCGAGCTGTCCGGCGATCGCGCCGTCGTGCTGGGCGCCGGCAACATCGTAGGGCTGGGTGCGGAGCTGGCGCTTCACTTCCGCAACCGGGCGGTGTCGCATGGTTGAGCAGGCTGTCGGCCTGGGGCTGGTGATCTCCCTGATTTTCTCGGAGACGCTTGGCGTCGCCGCGGGCGGAATGGTCGTGCCCGGCTACCTCGCCCTGATGATCCACCAGCCGCTGCGCATCGTCGGGACAGTCCTCGCCGCGCTCGCGACTCTCGGCGCGATGAACATTCTGTCTCGCTATATGCTGATCTACGGCCGGCGCCGGATCGTCGTGGCGGTGCTGGTCGGGTTCGTGTTCGGCGCCGTCACGCGGGCCAGCGCCCTGGCGGATGCGACGATGCCGGGCGCGGACCTGAGCACGGTCGGCTACGTGATCCCCGGGCTCATCGCGAACTGGATGGAGCGTCAGGGGGTCGTGCAGACGCTGGCGGTCATGGTGACCACGACGGTCATCGTGAGGCTGCTTCTCATGCTGCTTGGCGGCGGCGAGCTGATCCGATGAGCCTGCGGCACGTGAGCACCGCCCCGCTCGTCGGACTCGCTTGCGCCGGCGTCGTACTGTACGCCTTCTCGGAGCGCTCGCTCGCTCCGGTCCATTCGGAGGCGTACGAGCAGAAGCTGCAGGCGGTCAGGCTCGTCCAGCGCGCGCAGGAGGCGATCCGCGAAGCGAAGAGGGAGCGGAACGTCGCGGTGGACCGGCGCAACGATCCCGAGTCGACGGGGCTCATCGGCCCGCAGTTTACGCTCATCACGACCGACCGGGGCACGCAGGCCGCGAAGAGCATCGCCGCGCATCCGAACTTCGGGGCCGCCGTCACGCAGATGATGCTGCAGGCTGGTGTGGACCGGGGCGACCTCGTCGCGATCGGCATGACCGGCTCGCTGCCGGGCCAGAACATCGCCGTCCTCGCCGCCTGCCGCGTGATCGGAGCAGAGCCAGTCGTCATCACCTCCGTCGGATCGTCCATGTTCGGCGCGACCGATCCCGAAATGACCTGGCTCGACATGGAGTCGGTCCTCTCCGGCAGGAAGATCCTCCCCTACCGCTCGGTCGCGGCGTCGCTCGGCGGAGGCGGGGACGTAGGACGCGGTCTGTCCCCGGCAGGCCGCAGCCTGATCGGGGATGCGGCGCGACGGAACGGCGTGCGCCTGCTGGAGATCGAGAGCCTCCTGGATGCGGTGCGCGAGCGTGTCGCCGTGTACGACCTGGCGTCCGCGTCACGCAAGAAGCCGATCGCGCTCTACGTGAACGTCGGCGGCGGCAGCGCGAGCCTGGGCGGCACGCAGAACGCGCGGCTGATTCCGGCCGGGCTGACGCGACACCTCGCAGGTCGCAACTACCCGAACCGGGGCGTCATCAACATTCTCGCCGAGCGCGGAATCCCCGTGCTGCACCTGCTCGAGGTCGAGTCGCTGGCCCGCTCGCTGGGGATCACGGACGAGTCGGGCGACACCGTCGAGCCCGGGCGAGGCCTGCTATTCGTGAAATACCGATACAACCTGTTGATCGTGGGCGCTTCGACCGTGCTCCTCCTCGGGGCGAACCTGCTCGTGCTCCGGCTCGACATCCGCCAGCAGCTCCTCGGCCGACCCCACCCGGAAAGGACCGTGAACCGTGAAGTCCCTTAGTGCGATCACCGTACTCTGCGCCGCGGCGTGGCTTTCGCCCGGCGCGCAGTCCGCCCCGGCATGGACGGGTCTGAACGCGATCCCCACCGAGAAACCCGTGAAGGTGGTCGTCGAGGGAGAGTCGCGCATCTACTTCCGCGTGACGCCGCAGCACCCGCTCGCGGTCGAGATCACGGGCCCCACGCGCCTGCGTATCGTGTCCCGCGTCGAGCTGGCCTCCGCCCCGAAGGGGAAGACCGCCTACGGCGTGCAGGTCACCGACGGGAAGCGGCTCATCGGCTCGCAGCAGACCGAGACCGAGCCGTCCGACGACGCAAGCCTGCCTCGCAGCGACACGCGACTCGGACAGAGTCGTCAGCTCATCGTGAACGTGAAAAGCGGCGCCCGGGCGCTGAAGATCGCCGCACGCGGCGAGCGGCCCGTGCTCGTGCGCCTGCTGACCTCCTCGCCGGACAAGAGCGGCGGCGAGACCGTCAGCCTCACGCCGGTCGCCGCCGCCCGCAGCGTGTCACTCCGGGACGCCGAGAAGCTCATCCCGTACTACAGCGTTCTCCCCGGCAGGCCTGTGCGCTTTCGGGTGATCGGACCCACGACACTCGAGCTGCTGAGCCGCCTCGACTTCGACGAGACGATGCGGGGCACGCAGAGCTACCGCTTCAGGGTCACGGACGGAACGGCGCGCCCGAAGGAATACGAGTTCAAGACGACGAAGGCCCTCACCGCTACCTGGGAAGGTCTGCCGGATCGCATTCCCTCGAAATTCCGGCGCCTGGGGCTGCCGGTGACGCAGGGAACGCACGAGATCTCGGTCGAGCTGCTGAAGCCGAAGGGCGGCTCGCTCGAGATCCACGCGCGCATCCCTGAACTCGCCGTCGGGAACACGGAGTAGATCGAATCCGGCAGAGCGCGCGGCGTACGCGGCCGCCCGCAATGTGCCGTGGAAGCGACTGTCGCCGGAGTACCAGTCCGCCAGCTCGCGCGAGCCGGGAGCAATGCTCAGCGCGCGCGAGCCTTGAGTCTTAGGCGCCGTCGCCTTCGAGGAACGGCTTGAGCAGGCGCGACCGGGACGGGTGGCGCAGCTTGCGCAGCGCCTTCGACTCGATCTGGCGGATGCGCTCGCGGGTCACCGTGAACGACTGGCCGACTTCCTCGAGCGTGTGCTCGCTGCCGTCGTTCACGCCGAAGCGCATCTTCAGCACCTTCTCTTCGCGCGGCGTCAGGGTCTTGAGCACGGCGGACGTCTGCTCCTTGAGGTTCACGTTGATCACGGCGTCGACCGGCGAGGTCACGCCGCGGTCCTCGATGAAATCCCCCAGATGCGAGTCTTCCTCCTCGCCGATGGGCGTCTCGAGCGAGATCGGCTCCTGCGCGATCTTCAGGACCTTGCGCACCTTCGCCACGGGGATGCCCATCTTGCGGGCGATCTCCTCGGGCGTGGGCTCGCGGCCCATCTCCTGCACGAGACCGCGGCTGGTGCGGACGAGCTTGTTGATCGTCTCGATCATGTGCACCGGAATGCGGATCGTGCGCGCCTGGTCGGCGATGGCGCGGGTGATTGCCTGCCGGATCCACCAGGTCGCGTAGGTGCTGAACTTGTAGCCGCGGCGGTACTCGAACTTGTCCACCGCCTTCATCAGGCCGATGTTGCCCTCCTGGATCAGGTCGAGGAACTGCAGGCCGCGGTTCGTGTACTTCTTGGCGATCGAGACAACGAGACGGAGGTTCGCCTCCACCAGCTCGGTCTTCGCCTTCTTGGCCCGCCGCTCGCCGAGCGCGATCTGCACCGCGATCTGGGCCAGCTCCTGGGGAGTCGCCTCCATCGCCTGCGCGACCGCCTCGATCTCTTCCTTCGCCTCGTCGACCTTGGCGCGGATCTCCTTGCGCGCCACCAGGTCGCGCACCTCGTCGAGCTTGCGGTTCAGCTCGACGATCGTGCGCTGCTGGCGCTTGACCCGCTGGTCGGCCTGCTTGATCGCCTGGACAAAGCGCTCCCTCTGATGCACGGAGAGGCCGAGCGCCTTGATCTCCTGCGCGATCTTCACCGTCTGGCGGTTGAGCTTCCACACCGTCTGGCGGTAGAGCTTCGAGCCGGGCTTCATGCGGCGCAGCCGCGCCAGGTGCTTCTCGGAGCCCGAGCGCAGGCGCGCGATGCGCGTGAGGCCGGCGCGGACCTTGGCGATCTTCCGCTCCACGGCCCGCGGATCGACCTCGCCGTCCTCGGTCTGCTCTGTGTCCAGAATATGAAAGACGCCTTCCACGAGGCGGGCGCCGCCCGTCTTCACCCGCTCCGACAGCGCCAGCAGCTCGCGCGTCACGTAGCGGCTGCGCGACAGAGCCTTGAATACACGGATCTCGCCCCGCTCGATGCGCCGGGCGATGGTGACTTCGCCCTCGCGCGTGAGCAGCGGCACGGTGCCCATTTCGCGCAGATACATGCGGACCGGGTCGTTGGTCTTCTCGAGCGTCTGGGTCTGGGCCTCGATGCGGGCCTCCTCTTTGGTCTTCTCGTCGGCGTTCTTCGCCGCGCCCTTGCCGCCGGAACCGTTTTGGCGCGACTTCCACTGCGCCTCGGAGTCCACGAGCTCGATCCCCTGGGCCGAGAACAGCTCGTAAAGCGCCTCGATCTTCTCGACGGACGTGGACATCTCCTCGGGCAGCGCGTCATTCACCTCGTCATACACGAGGTACCCACGCTCCTTGCCCAGGACGATGAGGTTCTTGACCGCTTCGGACTTTTCTTCGGTACGCACGATTTGGGTTCTCCCAGACAGACCCATCAGGACAGTTCGTTGATACGCCGCGACAGCTCCATCTTTCGCCGCAGGAGCGCCTCGGGAACGGAGGCTCCCGCAGCCTCGATCTCCTTCTGAACCTTCTTTCGCTCGGCCCGCATGCGGTCGCGCCGCAGGGCCGCGAGGCACGTGTGCGCCTCGTCGCTCGAGCCGATCTCGCCCGGCCTGAATGCAATGGCAGTCAGCATCTGCCGGCATGGCTCGTCGGCGATGCGCGTCATCAGATCCTGCAGCGGCACCGGCTCGGGAATTTCCGCGAGCGTGCAGAGGACTTGCAGGATCGGCCCCGTCGGCAGACCGCGCAGATCGTCGTCTTCGAGCGCGCCCGCGATGGCGACGCGCGCCTCGGCCGAGTGGATGAGACACCGCACGAGGCGGGCCTCCGCTTCGGCAAATGCCGCGGGGGCGGCGGCCGCCGCCGTCCCGGAGTCGCGGCCGGTGCGATTCACCGCTCCTCCCGGCGCCGCCGCCGCAAGCGCCGGACGCCCGGTGCGCAGCGCCTTGCGCAGCGCCTCGAGCACCACGGCGTCCTCGATGCCGAGTCCTTCCGCCACGCGGCCGGCCCACGCGGCCCGCTCCGCGGCGTTTTCGATCTTCACGATGTGCGCGAGCACGTCATCGAGAGCGGCGCCCTGCTCCGACGGAACGTCGAGGTTGCGTCCGCGCGCCGCCTCGGCGATCAGAAACTCCACGCCGCCCGGCGCGGCCTCGAGCGCCTCGCGGTAGGCCGCGGCGCCCCGCTGACGCACGAACGCGTCGGGGTCGAGTTCGCCTTCCAGCCGCGCCACGCGCACCGTGAGCCCCAGCGGCAGCAGGACGTCGAGGCTGCGCTTCGCCGCGTTGACGCCGGCGGTGTCGGGGTCGTAGTTCATCGTCACCGTGCGGGCGTGCCGCCCGAGCAGCTTCGCCTGCGCGGGTGTGAACGCCGTGCCCAGGGTCGCGACGCAGTTCTCCACGCCGGCCTGCAGCAGCGACGCGAAGTCGAGATACCCCTCGACTACGACCGCCGCGTCGGCCTTGCGAATTGCGTCGCGCGTCACGTGCAGCCCGTAGAGCGCCTCGCCCTTCGTGTAAATCGGCGTCTCGGGCGAGTTCAGATACTTCGGCTCGCCATCGCCCAGCGCGCGGCCGCCAAAGCCCACGACGCGCCCGCTCACGCCGACGATCGGGAAGACCAGCCGGCTGCGGAAGCGGTCGTAGTAGCCCGACCCGTCGTCGCGCGGGCTGAACAGTCCGCTCGCCGCGAGGGCCGCCGGTGCGAAGCCGCAGCTCTTCAGCCGCGTCTTCAGGGCGTCCCAGGAGTCGGGCGCGAATCCAATGCCCAGCCGCTCGATGGTGGCGGCGTCGAGCCCGCGCGACGCGGCATAGGCGCGCGCCGGCTTTCCGATCCGGGGATCGGCGAAAAACTCCCGAAACACCTCCGCAGCCTTCGCATGAATCTCGTAAAGATCGTCCCGCTCGGAGCGGCCCGGTCCGCCGCCGCCTGAATGGCGGGGCGGCTCGATGCCCGCACGCTCGCCCAGCATGCGCAGCGCCTCGGGGAACTCGATCCGCTCGAGCAGCATCACGAACTTGAACGCATCGCCGCCGGTCTGGCAGCCGAAGCAGAAGAAGAACTGCTGCACTTCATCCACGGAGAACGAGGGCGTCTTCTCGGTGTGGAAGGGGCAGAGCCCGCTCCAGCGGCGGCCCGACTTGCGCAGTGACACGTACTCGCCAACAAGACGGACGAGATCCGTCGCCTGCCGCACACGCTCCTTGTAGTCGCTGTCTGCCTGGGTCGCCACGATTCAGTCCCGGTGCCTGGTGCCGTCCTGACTGCTGCCTGCCGCTTACCGCCCGCCGCCTGCCCTGCTTCGTCACTGCCCGGCCCGGTCCTTCGGCTAGCTCAGGACCGGGCCGGTTCGATCACACGTCATTCACTGCTCACTGCCTGGCGATCAGCCTGTAGCCCGCCGCTCCTGAGCCATTCGCTTCAGGGCTTTCTTCCGGGCCGCGAGCGCCTTGCGCTTGCGCTTGGCGCTGGGCTTCTCGTAGTGCTGCCGCTTCTTCAGTTCGGTGAGGATTCCGGACTTCTCACACTTCCTCTTGAACCGGCGAAGCGCGTTTTCCAGGCTCTCGTCCTCACGCACTTTGACGAGAGGCATCTACTGCTCACCCCCCTTCGGGTGTCTCTGCTCCCCTGCGTACTTCGCTCCCCCCGCAGGATGAAAAGGGCCTCTACCTATACGTGCGAACCAGATCGTTTCTCGCCGTTCACATGCCGAAAAAAGCCCTGTGCAGACACTCCGTTCCGCATCAGATTCCGAACTATGAATGTGGAGCTAAGTACAATGGCTAATGGGGTTTAGCCAATTTGGCCGCGCGCCTTGACCGCAGATATATATTCCGAGGGACCCCCGTTGTCAAGAACGGGTTACGGCCTTAGGTGAATTTTATGAAGTTGTTTGTTTTCATTCACTTGCGCGTTTGACAGCGCACCGCCCGGGATCGGGACATCACCGCTCGGCGAGTCCCTGAACGAGCTGCGCATCGCTCAGAGCGCCGGTGAAGAGCCTCACCCGCTCCAGTGTTCCTGAGAACCTGCGATCGGCGCCGGAGCCCGGGCAGAGCCGCACGGGGCCTTCGGCAGGCGTGCCAAATCCGGTGCTGTGTGCCGTGGCGACCTCTCTCCCGTCCACCACGAGTCGCAGGGCCGCGGGAGTCGCCTGAAGCGCGCGGCCCAGGATCGTGAGAGCGACGGTGTGCGAGTGCCCGTCTGCAAGCGTGAGGGGATCGGACTGAAGGGCGATCACCGTCGGTCCGCTCGAGTCCTGCATCGACACCATGGCGGCGAGACGCACCCTGTCGTCGCGCCGGGTCCCGGTTCGACGCAGCGCCAGCGACCAGGCGCCTTCACGGTCCGCAAGGACCTGTTCCAGTGCCTGTGAGGCGCCGGTGGCCCTGAACGAGATCAGCACCGTCCAGTCGCCGTCGCGGAAGTTCATGCGCGAGTCCGGGGCGTAGCTCACGCCTCCGGAACGGCAGTCGATGACGCCGTCGTTGCCGGTTTCGAGCTGCGATGCGGGCTGGGCCGAAGCCGGTGGAGCGGCGCGCGCGAGCGGTAGGTCCGTCACGCGCGGCTTCCAGGCGTCGTATCGCTCTTCCATCGCACGCACGACATCCGGATTCTCCTGCGCAGCGTTCGACGGGTCGGCGGAGAGGAGCGAGTCCGATGTGTACAGCGCAGACGCGCCGCCAGCCCGCAGAAAGTAGTACCCACCGGAGAGCACCGCGATGTCTTCGCTGCCGATGCGCGTGCGGCCCCAGAAGACCTCGCGAGGCGGCGGTGGCCCACCGTGTCCTTGAAGCATCTCTGCGAGGCTGACGCCGTCCATCGCCGGCGGAGCCGGACCGGGGCTGGCGAGAGCCGCGATGGTGGGGAAGAGGTCGAACCCGAACGCGGGCGTGTCGATCACCTGTCCGGCGGGGATCCGGCCGGGCCACGCCATGAGAAACGGCGCGTGCACGCCGCTGATCCGCATCGAGCCCTTTCCCTCGTGATCCTCCGCGGCGTCGCTGGTCGCCGTCTCGTCGTTGCTCACGAGCGCCGGCGGACCGTTGTCTGCCGCCGCAACGACGATCGTCTGATGCGTGAGCGAGAGCGCATCGATCTCATCGAGCAGGCGCCCGAGCTGTTCGTCGGCATCGGCGATCAGCCCCAGGTAGCGGCCGCGCGGAGTGCGCTCGAAGCGTGACTTCTGTTCCTTCGGCGGCTGAAAGGGGCGGTGGGGCGCTTTGAGCCAGAGATTCAGATAGAACGGACGGCCGCGGTTCGTCCGCACGAACTCGATGGCGCGATCCACGAGAATCCGTGTCATATGACCCTGGAATTGCCTCGCCTCCTCGTCGTTCACGTGAAGCACAGGGTCCTCGTAGTTCAGCGCGCTGTCGTAGCTCGAGGTCAGCGACTCGTCGAATCCTCTGCCCGTCGGACAGAACTGCGGCGATCCTTCCCCCAGGTGCCACTTGCCCACGTGCGCGGTTGCGTAGCTCGCCCTCTTCAGCCAGCTCGCGAGCGTGGGGACTTCTTCCGGCAGCCCACGCTGCGCATCGGGCGCGCACACCTGAACGAGATTCGATCGCTCCGCGTAGCAGCCGGTGAGGATTGCGGCGCGCGATGGCGAGCACACCGACGAGTTCGCGTAGAAGCGGGTGAATCGCGCGCCCGAGCCCGCGAGCCGGTCGAGATTGGGCGTCGCGACTTCCTTCGACCCGTAGCAACCCAGATCCCCGACACCCAGGTCGTCGAGCAGGATCAGGACGACATTCGGCGGACCTGAAGCGCGCGCGGTGCCGGACGGGCCGCTGCATCGGATCGCCGGCAGCGCTCCGCAGAGAGCCAGGACGGCGGCGAGGAGACCGCGAGCGGAGCCGCGACGGTTTCCGCGACGAGGTCCGCTCATGACCGCGAAGTATACCCGCGCGCTTTTTCTCGTCGGGTCTCACGACATTCAAATGGCTCTCTCTTGCGCGTTGCTTTGCCGTGGAGCACCGCGCTCGTGGACTGGCCGGCCTGCTGCTCCGTGCGGACCGCTGCCGCATGATCGATCCTGGGGGCAAGCGGATGCTCGACCGCTCACTGGAACGACATCCGGAGTCGCTGGCGATCCCCTGGCCGCCTGAGAGGCTCGAGGGGTACTTCGCCGAGATCAACGCGCTCGGTCTACCGGGATGCCTTCGCGCGCGATGACGACTCCTGCCTGTCGCGCTTCGTGCCCCGCGATGGGCAGCAACTCGACCGCGGCGAGGTGCCCGCTTTCACCGTGTGCCTCGCCCGCGCGGTGGGCGCCGGGCCGAAGGGCCGGCGTTGACCAGGGCTGCGGCGTAGCCGGCCCCGAAGCCGTTGTCGATGTTCACCACCGTCACGCCGCTCGAGCAGGAGTTGAGCATGCCGAGCAGAGCGGTGAACCCGCCAAGCGCCGCCCCATAGCCAACCGAGGTCGGCACCGCGATCACGGGCGCGCGCACCAGACCGGCTACGACCGAAGGCAGCGCGCCCTCCATCCCGGCGACGACCACCAGCACGCGGGCGGCGGTGAGGCGTTTTCGCTCGGCGGTCAGCCGGTGCAGACCGGCCACGCCGACATCGAAGATCCGCTCGACGCGGTTCCCCATGAGCGTCGCGGTGAGAGCCGCCTCCTCGGCAACGGGGATGTCGCTCGTGCCGGCGCAGAGCACCGCGATGCCGGGGCGCCCGGCGCCGCGTCGGCCCGGTGGGGTCATCCAGATGGCGCGCGCCTCGTCAGACCACTGGGCGCGCGGGTGGCGGCGGCGCACCGCTTCGCAGGCCTCGGGAGTCGTGCGCGTGACGAGCACCGTGTGACCGGCGGCGGCCACGCGGTCGACGATCGCCGCAATCTGCCGCACCGTCTTCCCCTGCCCGAACACGACCTCGGGGAAGCCCTTTCGCAGAGCGCGGTGGTGATCCACGCGGGCGAACCCCAGATCCTCGAACGGCAGGCCGCGCAGCGTCGCCACCGCCTCTGTGGGAGTGACGCGCCCGGCGACGACCTGGCCCAGCAGACGGCGCAGCTTCGCCGCGTTCATCAGTCGGCCTCTCCGAGCACGAGCAGCTCCGCGCCGGTTTCGACCGGGAAGCCGGCCTGCGCCGTGATGCGGCTGACGACGCCGGCGCGCGGGGCCGTGACTTCGTTTTCCATCTTCATCGCCTCGAGCACGAGCAGCGGCGCGCCCGCCTCGACCTGCTGCCCCGCGGTCACGAGCACGCGCGTCACCTTGCCCGGCATCACGGCCTTGATCGGCAGCGGCCCGGACTGTCTGCCGCCGGCTGCCCCCTTTGCCGGGCGCAGCGGATCGAGGCGCGCCACCGCGATGGCGTGCAGACCGGTCTGCACGCGGTAGCCGTCGGCGGTCTCCTCCACCGTCGCCTCGTGCGAACGGCTGTCGATCAGAAACGAGTAGAAGAACCCGTCCAAGCCGCGCGCGTCGACCGAACGCTCTTTTCCGTCCACGACGACGCGGAAGCGGTCCCCGTCGGCCTCGGCGGAGACGCTGTGCACGACACCGCCGACTTCCAGCTCCAGATGGATCATGCGGGGCCGCTCCGCAGGCCGTCGCGCCGCGCGGCGCGCCGCCACTGCGACGGCGCCCCGGTCGCCGCCGCCGCGGCCCCCTCGGTGCGGCGCGCCGCCGAGATCGCTACGGCGATCAGCGCGACGTCCACCACCTCGGGCGGCGGCTCCGGCGCCTGGGTCAGTTCGGCGCCGTGCCTCTCGATGAAATGCGTGTCGAGATCGGCGGCGAGGAACGCCGGATGCCGAATCAGCCGCCGATGGAACGGAATCGTCGTTCGGATTCCCTGGATGCGGTATTCGTCGAGGGCGCGGCGCATGCGGTCGGCGGCCTCGGCGCGCGTGGCGCCCCACGCGGCGAGCTTCCCGATCATCGGGTCGTAGTAGATCGGCACGTCGTAGCCGGGGTAGGCGCAGGCGTCGAGCCGCACGAACGGTCCCGACGGCACGCGCTGGCGGCCGATGCGCCCCGGCGACGGCATGAACCCGCGCGACGGATCCTCGGCGTAGATGCGGCACTCGATGGCGTGGCCGCGCAGAACGACGTCTTCCTGGCGGCACGGCAGCGGCCCGCCCGCGGCGATATCGATTTGCGCGCGCACCAGATCGAGGCCGGTCACCATCTCTGTCACCGGGTGCTCGACCTGCAGGCGCGTGTTCATTTCCATGAAGTAGAACGAGCCGTCGTCCGCGCGCAGCATCTCGATGGTGCCGGCACCGACGTAATTCACCGCCCTGGCGGCGCGCACGGCGATGTCGCCGATCCTCGCGCGCGTCGCTTCGTCCACCACCGGCGAGGGGCACTCCTCGAGCACCTTCTGGTGCCGCCGCTGAATGGAGCACTCGCGCTCGCCCAGGTGAATGACGTGGCCCGCGGTATCGGCGAGCACCTGCACCTCGATGTGCCGCGGGCGGTCGACGTAGCGCTCCACGTACACCGAGCCGTCGCCGAAGGCCGACAGTCCTTCCGAGCGGGCGGCCGCCAGTGCGCCGGCCAGCTCGGATTCGCGGCGCACGATGCGCATTCCCTTGCCGCCGCCGCCGGCCGCCGCCTTGATCATGATGGGGAAGCCGACCGCCTGCGCAAGACGCCCCGACTCGGCGGGGTCCTCGGGCAGCGTGCCCGTGCCGGGCGTCACCGGCACGCCCGCGGCCTGCATGAGCGTCCGTGCGCCGACCTTGTTGCCCATCGCCCGGATCGCCGCGGCCGGCGGCCCGATGAAGACGATTCCCGCCTTCGCGCAGGCCTCGGCGAACTCGGCGTTCTCGGACAGGAACCCGTAGCCGGGATGGATCGCCCGTGCGCCCGTCTGCTTCGCCGCTTCGATGATGCGGTCGATCTTCAGATACGACTCGCGCGCCGCCGGCGGGCCAATGAGCACCGCCCGGTCGGCGAGCCGCACGTGCAGCGACTCGCGGTCGGCCTCGGAATACACGGCGACCGGTGAAATGCCCATCTCGCGGCAGGCGCGGATTACCCGCACCGCGATTTCGCCCCGGTTCGCGATGAGGATCGGCGAGAGCGGGGCGGGGGCTGTCTTCGCGCGCGCCGTCACAGCGGGATGTTGCCGTGCTTCTTCGCCGGGTTGCGGTCGCGCTTGCCGTCGAGCAGCGCCAGGGCCCGCGCCAGACGCGGCCGCGTCTCCGAGGGCTGGATCACGGCGTCGATGTAGCCGCGCTCGGCGGCGACGTACGGGTTGGCGAACTTCTCGCGATACTCGGCGATCTTCGCGGCCCGCGCGGCCTCGGCCCCGGCACCCTTCGGGATTTCCTTGCGGAAGAGGATCTCCACCGCCCCCTCGGCGCCCATGACCGCGATCTCGGCGCCGGGCCACGCGAGGTTGAAATCCGCCCGGATGTGCTTCGACGCCATGACGCAATAGGCGCCGCCGTACGACTTGCGCGTGACGACGGTGAGCTTGGGCACCGTCGCTTCGGCAAAGGCATACAGCAGCTTGGCGCCGTGGCGGATGATGCCGCCCCACTCCTGCGCCGTGCCGGGCAGAAAGCCGGGCACGTCCTCGAAGACGACGAGCGGAATGTTGAACGCGTCGCAGAAGCGCACGAACCGCGCCCCCTTCACCGACGCGTTGATGTCGAGGCAGCCCGCCAGCACCGCCGGCTGGTTCGCCACCACGCCCACGCTGCGTCCGCCCAGGTGGGCGAAGCCGATGACGATGTTCTTCGCGAAGTCGGCCGCCACCTCGAAGAACTCGCCGTCGTCCACGACGCGGCCGATCACGTTCTTCATGTCGTAGGGGCTCTGAGCGCTCTCGGGCACCAGCGTGTCGAGCGCGGCGTCGCGCCGGTCGACCGGATCGTCGGTCGCGCGCCGCGGCGGGTCGTCGAGATTGTTCGATGGCATGAACGACAGCAGCTTGCGCACGAGCGCCAGGCAGTGCCGGTCGTCCTCGGCGGCGAACTGCGCGACGCCGGAGGTCTCGTTGTGCGTCGCGGCGCCCCCCAGCCGCTCCATTGTGACGTCTTCGTGCGTGACGGTCCTGATGACCTCGGGCCCGGTGATGAACATGTACGACGTGTCCTTCACCATGAGCGTGAAGTCGGTGATCGCGGGCGAGTACACCGCGCCGCCGGCGCAGGGGCCCATGATCGCGCTGATCTGCGGCACGACGCCCGAGGACAGCGTGTTGCGCAAAAAGATGTCGGCATAGCCGGCGAGCGACACGACCCCTTCCTGGATGCGCGCCCCGCCCGAGTCGTTGAGACCGATGATCGGCGCGCCGACCTTCATCGCGAGATCCATGATCTTGCAGATCTTGGCGGCGTAGGCCTCGGACAGCGACCCGCCGAACACGGTGAAGTCCTGCGCGAAGACGAAGACCTCGCGCCCGTCGATCCGGCCGTGGCCCGTGACGACGCCGTCGCCGGGGATCCGCTGCGCCTCCATTCCGAAGTCGGCGCAGCGGTGCGTGACGAGCGCGTCCAGCTCGACGAAGGTGCCGGGGTCGAACAGCAGGTCGACCCGCTCGCGCGCCGTCAGCTTGCCGGCGGAATGCTGCTTCGCGATGCGCTCCGCGCCGCCGCCCATCCGGGCGGCTTCGAGGCGGCGGCGCAGCGCCGATTCGGTCGGTGCGCTCATCGCCCGGCCCGCTCGATCACGCGCTCTCGGGGCCCTGGTCGTCCGCCCCGCCGTCGTCGTCGCCGGCATCGCCCGCGTCGTCGCCGCCCTCTTCGGCCAGCTCGTCGGCCGACGGTGGCGGCTCATCCTCGTCGGGCGCCTGGGCGATTGGCTTGGCGGTCGCGGCGTCCTTCTCGCCTTCGGGCAGGCGGGCGACGCTGACCACGGCGTCGGCTCCGCGCTCGACGGGGATTTCGCTCCCCTCGCGCGGCGAGAGGTCGATCAGGCGCACGCCCTGTGTCGCGCGTCCGATCCGGCTGATATCGGCGACGTCCATCCGGATGATCTTGCCCTGCTCCGTGACGAGCATGAACTGATCGTCGTCGGCCACCTCGAGCACGCCGACCACCGGCCCGTTTCGCTCCCGCACCCGCACGTTGATGATGCCGGTGCCGCCGCGGCCCTGAACGCGGTAGTCGTGGATGGGCGTGCGCTTGCCGTAGCCGCGCTCGGTGACGGTGAGCATCGCGCCGCGGCCTTCGAGGACCTCCATTGCGACGAGGGCATCCCCCTCGCGCAGGCGGATGCCGCGCACGCCATAGGCGGAGCGGCCCATGGGCCGGACGTCCCGTTCGTTGAATCGGATGGATTTGCCGGAGCGGGTCGCCAGGAAGATCTGCCGCTCGCCGTCGGTGCGCTTCACACCCAGAAGCCCGTCGCCCTCGTCGATGGAGAGCGCGATGATGCCGCCGGCGCGCGGGTTCGAGAACGCCACGAGGGGAGTCTTCTTGGTGATGCCGCGGCTGGTCGCCATGGCGACGTAGCCGCCTTCGGCGAAGTCCTTCACCGCGACCATGGCGGCGACCTTCTCCTCTTGTCCGAGCCGCAGCAGCGTGACGATGGGCCGTCCGCGGCCTGCGGGGCCGATCTCGGGCAGGTCGTAGACCTTCAGCCAGTGCACGCGGCCCTTCGTCGTGAAGACGAGGATGTACGAGTGCGTCGACGCGACGAACAGGTGCTCGACAAAGTCCTCGACGCGCGTGCCCATGCCCATGCGGCCCTTGCCGCCGCGCTTCTGCGAGCGGTAGGTCGAAAGAGCGGTGCGCTTGGCGTAGCCGGCGTGGGACACGGTGATGACCATGTCCTCCTCCGCGATCAGCTCTTCGATCGTGAGCTCCTTCACGTCGCTCAGGATCTCGGTGCGCCGCGGGTCGGCATACTCCTCGCGGATCGCCGTCAACTCGTCGCGGACGATCTTCAGGACCAGCGCATCGCTGCCGAGGATCGCCTTCAGGCGCTCGATCTCTGCGAGCAGCTGCTGGTACTCCTGCACGATCTTTTCGCGCTCGAGACCGGTCAGCCGCTGCAGGCGCATGTCGAGGATCGCCTGGGCCTGCAGATCGCTGAACGCGAACTGCTCCATCAACGCCGTCTTCGCTTCGGCGGGCGTGCGGTTCGCCCGGATCGTGGCGATCACCTCGTCGAGGTGGTCGAGGGCCCGCACGAGCCCTTCCAGGATGTGGGCGCGCTCTTCGGCCTTGCGCAGCTCGAAGGTCGTGCGCCGGATCACCACCTCGCGGCGGAACTCGATGAACGTCGACAGCAGCTGCCGCAGGTCCAGCACCTTCGGCTGCCCGCCGACGATCGCCAGGAAGATCACGCCGAACGTCGTCTGCAGCTTCGTGTGCTTGTACAGGTTGTTGAGGATGACCTCGGCAACCTCGCCCTTGTGCAGCTCGAGGACGATGCGCATGCCGTCGCGGTCGGACTCGTCGCGGATGTCCCCGATGCCGGTGATCTTCTTGTCGTTGACGAGCCCGGCGATCTCCTCGATGAGGAGCGCCTTGTTCACCTGGTAGGGAATCTCGGTGACGATGATGCACTGCCGGTCGCGCTTCGGAATGTCTTCGATGGTCGCGCGGGCGCGCATGAGAATGCGGCCGCGGCCGGTGCGGTAGGCGTCCTGAATGCCGCTGCCGAAGATGAACCCGCCTGTCGGGAAGTCGGGGCCGGGCATGACGGCCAGCAGCTCGTCTACGGGGACCCTGGGGTTGTCGAGCATCATGCACAGCGCATCGACGACCTCGCCCAGGTTGTGCGGCGGGATGTTGGTCGCCATGCCGACGGCGATGCCCGAGGCGCCGTTGACGAGCAGATTCGGCAGGCGTGTGGGCAGAACCAGCGGTTCGCGCTCGGAGCCGTCGTAGTTCGGCCCGAAATCCACCGTTTCTCTGTCGATGTCCTGCAGCAGCTCGTGCGCGATGCGTTCCATGCGGATTTCGGTGTACCGCATTGCCGCCGGGGGGTCGCCGTCCACGGAGCCGAAGTTCCCCTGCCCGTCGACGAGCGGGTAGCGCAGCGAGAAGTCCTGTGCCATGCGGACGATCGTGTCGTACACCGCCACGTCGCCGTGCGGGTGGTACTTGGCGATGACCTGACCGACTGCGCGCGCCGCCTTCTTGTAGGGCCGGTCGGAGTGAAGCCCTTCCTCGAGCATCGCGAAGAGGACCCGGCGATGCACCGGCTTGAGGCCGTCGCGCACGTCCGGAAGCGCCCGCCCCACGATCACGCTCATCGCGTAATCGAGGTAGGACCTCCGCATTTCGTCTTCGATGTTGACGGGGATGCGGCTTTCGGCGGCTTCCATGACTCCTCTGCGGATCAGGCGGGGCGAACGCCCTCGGCTTTAGACGTCCAGGTTCTTGACGTCGAGGGCGTTCTGCTCGATGAACTCCCGGCGGGGCTCGACCTCATCGCCCATCAGGATGGTGAAGATGCGGTCGGCCTCGACGGCGTCCTCGATGCGCACCTGCAGCAGCTTGCGCCGCTGCGGATCCATCGTGGTTTCCCAGAGCTGCTCCGGGTTCATTTCGCCGAGACCCTTGTAGCGCTGGATCGTGAGCCCCTTGCGCGCCGACTCGAGCAGCGCGTCGAGCAGGGCGTCGCGCCCGGCGGCGGTCCACTCCTCGCCGGCGTCCTTCACGACCAGGGGTCCGCCGTTGAGCGCCGAGATCTCGCGGTGCAGGGCGCGCAGATGCCGCAGCTCCACCGATGAGGCCAGCTCGAAGTCGACCTTGATGTCCTTCTTGCCGCGGCTCTTGCAGCGCACGTCGAGGGCCAGCAGGCCGTGCTCTTCGTCTTTCGTGAGGCCGCGCACCGTGTGGCCGAGATCGGTGATCTTCGCGGAGAGCGCCTCGAGCGTCTCGCCGTTCTGAAAATCCTCGCGCGTCGCCAGCGGCAGATCGAGCATCGCCTCGACGACTCCCCGGTCGATCCCCCGCCGCTCGAGCACCTCGAGATACTGCCGGTGCTCGAGAAGAGCCTGCAGCATGTGCTTCAGCTCGTTGCCCGAGAGCGCGGCGTCCGCCGCGGCCGCGGGGCCGACCGACTTGTCTTCAACCGCCTTTTCGAGGAGAAAGTCGTTCAGATCGCGCTCGTGCGACAGATACAGCTCGGAGCGGCCCTTCTTGACCTTGTACAGCGGCGGCTGCGCGATGTACAGGTAGCCGCGGTCGATCAGCTCGCGGAAATGCCTGAAGAAGAACGTGAGCAGCAGCGTGCGAATGTGGCTGCCGTCCACGTCGGCGTCGGCCATTGCGATGATCTTGTGGTAGCGCAGCTTGGCGGCGTCGAAGTCGCCCTCGCCGATGCCGGTGCCGAGCGCCGCGATGATGACGCGGATTTCCTCGTGGCCCAGCATTTTGTCGAAGCGGGCCTTTTCGACGTTGAGGATCTTGCCCTTGAGCGGCAGGATCGCCTGAAAGCGCCGGTCGCGGCCCTGCTTCGCGGAGCCGCCGGCCGATTCGCCCTCGACCAGGAACAGCTCGGCGCCTTCGGGGGAGCGCTCCTGGCAATCGGCGAGCTTGCCGGGCAGCGACGTGCCGTCGAGTGCGCCTTTGCGCCGGGTGAGGTCGCGGGCCTTGCGGGCCGCTTCGCGCGCACGGGCCGCTTCGATGATCTTCTGCGCAATGCGCCGGGCGTCGGGCGGGTTCTGCTCGAGCCACTGCGAGAGCTTTTCGTTCGTCAGCGCCTCGACGAGCCCCTTGACCTCGCTGTTGCCGAGCTTCGTCTTGGTCTGCCCCTCGAACTGCGGCGCCGGCACCTTGACCGAGATGACCGCCGTCAGTCCTTCGCGGATGTCCTCGCCCTCGAGCGCCAGGTCCTTGGAGTCGCGGCCCAGATTCGCCTTGGCGAGATACGAGTTCACCGTGCGCGTGAGCGAGGCCTTGAACCCGATGAGGTGTGTGCCCCCCTCGTGCGTGTTGATCGAGTTCGCGAACGAAAAGAGGTGTTCGTTGTAGGAGTCGTTCCACTGAAGGGCGATTTCGGTGGTGATGCCTTCGCGCGTGCCGGTGATGAAGACCGGCTCGGGATGCAGCAGCCCCTTGTTGCGGTTGAGGTGCGACACGAACTCGCGGATGCCGCCTTCGTATCGGAAGACGGTCTCTTTGAGCTTGTCGGCCCGTTCGTCGGTCAGGTGGATCTCGACGCCGCTGTTCAGAAACGCCAGCTCGCGCAGCCGCTGGGCCAGGGTGTCGTACGAGAATTCGAGATCGGGGAAGATCTGCGGGTCCGGGCGGAAATGCACCTTGGTGCCGCCCCGCGTCGTGACGCCGGCCTGGCGGAACTCGCTGGACGGCACGCCGCGCGCGTAGGAGTGCTGGTAGACCTTCCCTTCGCGCCAGATTTCCAGGTCGAGCTCTTCGGACAGCGCGTTCACCACCGACACACCCACGCCGTGCAGACCGCCGGAGACCTTGTAAGCCTCGCCCTCGAACTTGCCGCCGGCGTGCAGCTTGGTCATCACGACTTCGGCGGCGGACTTGCCCTCGTCGGCGTGCATGTCCGTGGGGATGCCGCGCCCGTTGTCGGTGACGGTGACGCTGTTGTCGATGTGGATGGTGACTTCGATCTTGTCGCAGAAGCCGGCCTGCGCCTCGTCGATCGAGTTGTCCACCACCTCGTAGACCAGGTGGTGCAGCCCGGCCGACGCGGTCGTGCCGATGTACATCGCCGGCCGCTTGCGGACCGCCTCGAGGCCCTCGAGGACCTTGATCTTGCTGGCGTCATAGTCCCGGACCGCCTGTTCGAGCTTCCGGGAGTCGAGCGAGCCCTGCCCCATTAAGTCAGCCTCACCGGCATGACCACGTAGCGGTGCTCCCACTCCCCTTCGCCTTCGGGCCGGAACATCCCCTGCGTCTGCTCGTCGCGCAGTTCCATGCGCACGCGCGGGGCTGCGGTGGCCTGCAGGAAATCGAGCAGGAAGCGCGAGTTGAAGCCGATCTGGAACTCGGGGCCGTCGTATTCGACCGGAAGCGTTTCTTCGGCCTCGCCCATGGTGGGGCTCTCGCTCGACAGCGTGAGCCGGCCCGGCGCCACCGCGACGCGCACGAGACGCGTGCGGTCGGCGGCCAGAATCGTGACGCGGCCCAGGGCCGTGCGCAGCGCCTGCGTCTCGAGCGAGATCAGCCGGTCGTTCTTGTCGGGGATGACGCGCTCGTACTTGGGAAAGTCGGTGTCGAGTGTGGTCGTCTGGATGAGCCGGCGGCCCATTTTGAAGAACAGGTGATTGCCGCTCGAGCCGAACCTCAGCTCACCCTCGGTGCCCGCGTCGAACTTCAGCAGCTCGACGAGAGCCTTGCGCGGCACCAGAACGCGCACCGGCTTGGCGCCGCGGATCCAGTTCTCGCGGGTGACCATGGAGAGCCTGTGCCCGTCGGTGGCCACCAGCGACAGCGTGGCCCCTTCGACGATGAGCAGCGCGCCCTTGATGGAAAAGCGGGGGTCTTCGTTGGAGATTGCGAAAACGACCCGCTCGATCATCGCCTTGAACGGAGCCATCTCGATGGCGAAGCCGTCCTTGAAGTCGTAGTCGGGAAGCGGCGGGAAGTCCTCGGCGCCGGCCCCTGCCAGGCGATAGCGCGTGCGATCGCAGGTCAGCGAAGCCCACGAGCCGTCCCTTGCCGTGATCTGCAATTCTGAGTCGGGCAGCAGGCTCACGATGTCATTCAGGCGGCGCGCCGGCAGCGTCATCTTGCCGGCCTTCTTGACCGTCGCGTCGCAGATCGTGCGGACGCCGACCTCGAGATCGGTGGCCCGGATCTCGATTTCGCCCCCGTTTTTCACCTCTCGGGCTTCGATCAGAACGTTCGAGAGGATGGGGATTGTGGTCTTCCTTTCGACCACTCCCTGGACGAGGGCCAGCTCCTTGGCGAGGTCTTGCGTTCTGGTGGCGAATTCCATGCTCATGGCTGACGGTCTCTCTTAGTACCAGAAGGCGGCGTGAGTGGCGTGGAAATCATTCTAACACATTCCAGCAAAAGCGTTTAGCTCTACAAGGCCCCTGTGGGTAACCAGACCCGGCCCGGGCTGTTTCGGGGGTTCGGGACGGGACCTCCAAGACTATCAGGCTCCGTCCACTTTTTCCTCAACGGATTTCCCCAGGAAGTTCTCACTCAGCGGAGCGCCCGGGTGACCACTCCGAGAATCCGATCGAGCTCCCGGTCTTCTTTTCGGGCCGCCTCGATCTTTCGGACGGCGTGGAGAACGGTCGTGTGGTGCTTCCCGCCGAAGATCTTGCCGATTTCGGGCAGCGACCGCTCCGTCAGGGTCTTGCAGAGATACATCGCGATCTGCCGCGGATAGGCGATCGAGCGGGAGTTGCTCTTCGACTTCATCTCCGCGACCGTCAGGTTGAACTCCTCGCTGACCCGCTTGAGGATCGCGTCCACCGTGACGTGCGCTTTCTCGGGCGGTCTCAGCGGCTCGAGGATCGACTTCGCCAGCTCCACCGTCAGCGCCTGGCGCCGGATCGACGCGAACGCGGTTACGCGGATCAGGCAGCCTTCCAGCTCGCGCACGTTCGACTTCACGGAGCCGGCGATGAACAGCGCGACGTCGGGCGGCAGGTGCAGCCCTTCGCGCTCGGCCTTCTTGTTGAGGATCGCGACCTTCGTTTCCAGATCCGGCGGTTGAATGTCGGCGATGAGCCCCCACTCGAAGCGCGAGCAGAGCCGCTCCTCGATCGATGGGATGTCGCGCGGCGCGCAGTCGCTCGTGAGCACGATCTGTTTTCCGCCCTCGTAAAGCGCGTTGAATGTGTGGAAGAACTCCTCCTGCGTGCGCTCCTTGCCGGCCAGGAACTGCAGATCGTCCACCAGCAGCACGTCCACGGTGCGGAAGCGCTCCTTGAAAGGCATCGTCTTTTCGTAGCGGATGGCGCTGATCAGCTCGTTCATGAACGCTTCCATCGTCGTGTAGACGAGCCGGATCCCCGCATCGCAGCGCAGCAGTTGATGCCCGATGGCGTGCATGAGGTGCGTCTTGCCGAGCCCCGTGCCGCCGTAGATGTAGAGCGGGTTGTAGGCGCCGGCGGGGCGGTCGGCGACGGCGCGCGCGGCGGCATAAGCGAACTGGTTCGCCGAGCCCTCGACGAAGGAGTCGAAGGTGTAGCGCGGATTCAGCGCAGGACCGGTGGGCGCCGGCGGAGCGGGCGCCGGCAGGGCGGCCGCCGGCGCATACGAGTGCACCGGGCTCGCCGTGCCGCCGCGGCCGTTCGCCTCTTTCGCCGCCGCGCCCTGGGCTGCGCCGCACGTGAAAACGACCTCCCACGACTCGCCTTGAATGTCCTGAACGATCTGCGAGATCAACGGCAGGTAGTTCTTGTTCAGCCACTCGGCGAAGAGCGGATTCGGCACCTGCACCGTGAGGGTCCGCGACGACGCGGCGACCATTCGGGTGGGCTGGAACCAGGTGTTGAAGGAATAGGAGTTGACCTGGTCGCGGATGCGGTCGAGGACGTTGCTCCAGAGCGACGCGCTCACGCCGGCGCCTCGTTATTCACAGGATTTCCCCATCTGTGAATAACTGGTGGGGAATTTGGGGGCGTGAACGGACTTCGGGCTCGACCACAAGATAGTGGGTTCACGCTGATGCTCTATCCAACAGGTTGTATTGGGCTGCTGTGTTACCGCGTTGAAACGAGGAGTGAGGCACCCTAACACGCGCACCGGGGGCGAGCAATCGAAAATTCGGGCGAAAGAGCGGATGAGTGCGGTTCTCTTGACACTCCGCGATCTGGCGCTTACAGTGCGCGCCCTTATGAAGCGCACTTTCCAGCCCAACAACCGCAAGCGGCATCGGACGCACGGCTTCCTCGTGCGGATGCGCACGAAGGGCGGTCAACTCACGCTCAAGCGCCGCCGTGCCAAGGGACGCAAGCGCCTCGCCGTCTGAGCGGCGCGAACGATTTCGCCCCTCGGACAGAATCCGCAGCAGCGGTGAATACCGTGCGCTCTACGCGCGCGGCCGTCGTGTGCGTCTGCGCTCCGCGACGCTGTTTCTTTCCCCCGCCGCGACGAACCGGCGCCGGCTGGGCATCACCGTCACGCGCAAGATCGGCGTCGCCGTCGTGCGCAACCGCCTGAAGCGGCGGATCCGCGAGATCTTCCGGCGCAACCGCCACCTGATGAAGCCCGGCTTCGACCTGGTGGTGAACGTGCGCGCCGAAGCGATTGAGCTTCCCTTCCGCGAGCTGGAGCGGGAGCTGCTGGGAGCCCTGAAGTGAGCCTGCCCTCGCGCGCCGCGGTCTTTGCGCTGGAGGGCTACAAGAGATTCGTCTCGCCGCTCCTGCCGCGCGCGTGCAGGTTCTATCCGACCTGCTCTGAGTACGCGGCGGAGGCGATTGCGCGGCACGGCCTGCTGCATGGCGGCTGGCTCGCCTGTCTGCGCATCGCCCGCTGCCATCCGTTCAGCCGCGGAGGCTTCGACCCGGTCCGCTAGCCACAGGAAGAACTCCTTGGAAAAACGCGTTCTGCTCGCCACCGCCCTGGCGTTCGCGGTGATCTTCATCTGGTACTCGATGTTTCCCGCGCAGCCGCGGCCCGCCGCCGCGCCGGCCGGGGGCGCGCCCGCCGAGACCGCCGCGCAGAGCGCCGCGGCCCCCGCGGGCAGCGTGGTTCCCGCCGCGCCCGCCGCGACAAGGACCGCTGCGCCGGCCCCGACAGGCGCACCGGCCGCGCCTGCCCAGGCGGCCGCGGGCGAAGAGCGCGTGACGCTGGAGACCGATCTCGCGGTCATCGTGCTGACCAACCGCGGAGCGCGGGCGCAATCGTGGACGCTCAAGAACTTCACGGTGAATGGCGGCACGCCGCTCGATCTCGTCTCGCCGGCCGCAGGCAAGGGCACGCCCGATCTGCGCCCGCTCGATCTGGTCACCGGCCAGAAGGATCTCGATGAGGCGCTCACGTCGGCGCTCTTCGTCGCGGAGCGCTCTTCGGACGGCACCGGCGAGTCGGTTTCCTTTCGCTGGTCGGACGGAGCCGGGACGGCGGCCGAGAAGACGCTCGCCTGCACGCGCGACGACTACGCCTGCACCGTGACGGCGTCGGTCATGCGCAGCGGCCGGCCGGTGCCCGTGTATCTCGTGTGGGGGCCGGGCATCGGCCCCACGGTGAAGCCCGGCGGCGGAGGCGGTCTCGACCACGTCGGCTTCGGTGTCGTGGGGCTGGCCGACTCTTCGGAGATCCACGATCCCGCGCGCCTGACGGAAGCGCAGAGCTTCGCCGCGGGCACCACGACGTGGGCGGCGGTGGACGAGCGCTACTTCACCGCGTTCATGCGCCCGGCAGCGGCGGCGGACACGATGCCGGAAACCCGGCTGGTGCCCGTCTCGGTGCTGCCGGAACCGGGCGGAGAGGTCGTGCCGCATCTGGCTCTTGCCGTCGCGGCCGACAAGCCGCTTCTGCTCTGGGCCGGTCCCAAGGAGTGGGACCGCCTGAAGGCGATGCCCGGCGGCCTGTACCGCCTGGTGAACCTGGGCCGGCCGGTCTTTCTGCCGCTCATCGGCCCGCTGCTCGAGCCGGTGATCGAGCTTCTCGCGCGCGGGTTCTACTTCGCGCTGCGCTGGCTGCACGAGCACGGCATCAACTGGGGCATCGCGATCATCCTGGTGACGTTCGGCATCCGGCTCGTGTTCTTCCCCATCATGCAGCGCACGATGGTGAAGATGCGCCAGACACAACAGCGCATGCAGGCGGTGCAGCCCAAGGCCAACGCCATCAAGGCGCGCTACGCCAAGATCAAGGGCGCCGACGCGCGCACGAAGATGAACCAGGAGATCATGGAGCTGTATCAGAAGGAAGGGATCAATCCCTTCTCCAGCCTCAGCGGCTGCCTGCCGCTGCTGCTGCAGTTGCCGATCCTGGCGGCGTTCTACAACGTGTTGACGGCCAGCATCGAGCTGCGACACGCGCCGTTCTTCGGCTGGATCACCGACCTGTCGGCGAAGGATCCCTACTACATCACGCCCCTGCTCATGGGCGCGACGATGTTCCTCCAGCAGAAAATGGCGATGACGAAGACGACCGATCCGCAGATGCGCACGCAGCAGCGGATGATGCTGATCATGCCGGTGATGTTCACCGTCTTCTTCATGAATCTGCCGTCGGGGCTCACGCTGTACTGGTTCGTGAGCAACCTGCTGCAGATCGGACAGCAGGTGCTGATCAACCGGCAGGCCGACCGCGTGCTCGCGGCCGGCCAGACGCGAACGGCCTGAGGAGGCTCACGTGGCCGAGCAGAAGATCTACACGGCGAAGACGGTCGAGGTGGCAGTCGCCAAGGCGGCGCGCGAGCTGGGTGTGCCGATGGGCGACGTGAAGTACGAGGTCGTGTCGGACGGCAAGGGCGGTCTGTTCGGCGGGATCAGCAAGCGCGACGTGGAGATCCGCGTGGATGCGGAGGCTTCGCGCACCGCGGCCGCGGCGGCACCCCCGGAAGCCGGCGAGAAGCTCACCGGCGACCACCAGGGCTCCGGCGCCGCCGAGGGCGGCGGCGAAAGACCCCCACGGCGGGACCGGCGCTACGAGAAGCCGCGCGAGTCATTCGGCGATGCGCCGCGCAGCGGCGGCGCGCATGCCGCAGGCGAGGGCGGCGGGGGTGGAGTGAGTGGCGATCGCCCGGCCGGCGACGGGCCGCGCGGACCGCGCGGATTCGACCGGGCGAACGGCCGGCGCGAACAGGGTCGCGGCGGCGGACGCGCCGAAGGGCGCGGCGAATCGCGCGGCACAGGTCGCGGCGGGTACGGCCAGAGCCGGCACGAAGGACGTCGACCCTTCGACGGCGGAAAACCTGCGGACACCGGCCCCGAGCGGCCCCCCCTGATCTTCGCCGACGACACGCCCGACACGGCGGCGCTCGAGGGCTCCGTGGCCGCGGTGCGCCGGCTGATCCAGGCGCTGGGGATCGAGCTCACCGTCGAGGGGCGGACCGATGACGATCAGATCGTGATTTCGCTCTCCGGTCCCGACGAAGCGCTCTTCGAGGCCGAGGACGAAGACGAACCGGCGGAGTCGCTCCAGTTCCTGCTGAACGTCATGATGAGGCGCGCTCCGTGGCGGCCGGCGCCGCGGATCCAGATCGTGGCGGCGGGCGCGGCGACGCGGCGCGAGCGCGCGATCGAGGAAGAGGCGAAGCGCGCGGCGGAAAGCGTCCGCGCTACCGGCGCGCCGGTCGAGCTGCCGCCGATGAACTCGTGGGAACGGCGCATCGCCCACATGGCGCTGCGCGACGAGCCCGGCGTCAAGACGTTTTCGGTCGGTGAAGGCCGCGACCGCCGCCTGACCGTCGCGCCCCAGGGATAGCGGGCACTCTCCCCGGCGCGGATCGGCGCGCGGATTCGAGTTGGAAGATCTCATCGCTCGCTACGGACTCGCCGCCATCTTCATCGGCGCGTGCATCGAGGGCGATGTGGTCCTCGTGCTGGGCGGCGTCGTCGCGCACCTCGGACTGCTCAATCCGATCCTCGCGGTCGCCTGCGGTGCGGCGGGCTGCCTGACGAACGATCTCGCGTGGTTCTTCGCGGGGCGATCCGGCGGCACGGCGATCCGGGAGAGCCGCGCGTATCGGGCGATCGGCCCGACGGTGGAGCGCATCGCGGACCGCCTGGGGCCGCTGCAGATCCTGGCATCGCGGCTCGTTTACGGAACCCGTGCCGCGACCATGCTGTTCTGGGGCGTGAGGGGGCTCGCCCCAGCACGATTCCTGCTCATCGACCTTGCAGGCTGCGCTGTATGGGCCTCGCTGCTATGCGGCGCGGGCTATCTGGCGAGCCACGAGGCCACGCTCGTCATGGGGGAGGTGCGCCGGACGGAGTGGTGGCTTCTTGGCGCATTGTGCATTGCGGCCGTCGTGTTTTTCAGCGTGCGCGAGATTGTCAGGCTGCGGCGCCGGCGCGAGACGCGGGCTGAGGGATCGCAGGGACCCCAGAGAGGTGATGAATGAACTCGACCAGAGAAACCGCACTGTCCACGAAGCGCCTGCGCCGCTCCTGGGATGCCCTCTCGGAGCGGGAGCGTAAGGTCGTGCACGCCGTCGTCGAGCGGCTGCACGTCAGCCGCCCGATCCATGCCGAGCTCCCCGGGGCGGCGACCTTCGGGCAGCGGCTCGCCGACCTGGTCACCCGGTTCGGCGGCTCCTGGTGGTTCATCGGTCTCTTCTGCGCGGTGATCACCACGTGGATGCTCGTGAACTCGCTGATGCTCGCCGGGCCGTTCGATCCATTCCCGTTCATCCTGCTGAATCTGGCGTTGTCGTGCCTCGCCGCGATCCAGGCGCCGGTGATTCTGATGAGCCAGGGCCGGCAGGCCGACTACGACCGCGAGCGGGCGACGCACGACTACGAGGTCAATCTGAAGGCCGAGCTCGAGATCATGGAGCTGCACGAGAAGATCGACCTGCTGCGCACCGAGGAGATGAGCCGGATCGTCGACCTTCAGGAGCGGCTGCTGAAGCACATCGAGTCGCTCGCTCGCGGCACGCCGCCATCCGGCGACTGATCCGCCTCCCCCGCCGCCCCGCGCGGCCCTCCGCTAGGAGAAGAAGAGTCTTCGCACCGCCGAGCCGCCGAGACCACCGACCACTCCGAGGATCAGAACCACCAGCGCGGCGCCGCCCCCCTGCATGGCGAGCGCGACGGCGAGCGGGCCGGCGACGCAGAGCGCCGAGAGCCACCACCGCAGCCCGGCAACCGCCGCAAGGCCCGAGCCAATCACGACGGCTCCGGCGGTGATGCCGGTGTCATCCCAGGTGGGGCGAGTGTCCACCCAGGCGATTGCGAGGCCGACCGCGAGCGCGGCAACGACACCGAAGAGGACAGTGGGGCGCGCGGCTGACGAAGGGCGAGCGCTGTGAGCTGCGTCCATCGGCGGGAACCTCCTGGTGTGAGTATGAACCCGTTGCGGCGGGCTGGCGCGGCGAGTGGCGCCACCACGCGAGTCGGGCATCATGAGGAGCCATGACCGGCTCTGCCACTTCCCTGCCCCCGTGGCCCGGATCGTTTCGCGCGACCCTGCTCGACCACCTGCCGCCCGGGGTTGCCGCTCCATCCGAAGCGGTCACCCGCCAGATGGAATCTCACGCCCGCCTGCTGCTGCGATGGGAGAAAGTCGGCGCCCTCACGTCGATCCGGGATCCCGAGGAGATCGTTCGGCGGCACTTCGCCGAGTCGATCGCCGCGCTCCCCTGGCTGGGCCGCGATGCCGCGCTGCTCGACATCGGCAGCGGCGCGGGGTTCCCGGGCCTGCCGCTGCACATGGCGCGCGGCTGCACGGGCTCGCTCACCCTCGCCGAGGCCCGTGCGAAGAAGGCGGAGTTCCTGCGCGCCGTCATCTCGCAGGCCGGCGTCGCCAGAGCCGTCGTTCTCGAGACGCACATCGCGCGGCCGGCCGACCTGCAGGGCCTGGGCGCATTCGACGCGGTGAGCTTCCGCGCGATCCCCGATCCCGAGGAGTGGGTCGGCAGACTTCCCTGGCTGCTGCGCAAGGGGGGCACGGCGCTCTGCTATGTCGGCGGGTCGAGTCTCGAGGGGATGCGCGCCGCCGCCTCGACCTCCGGCTTCACCGAGACGGCGCGCGTGCTGCTGCCCGGCGCCGCCTCGTCGTCGCTGCTCGTGCTCGCGCGCGCCTGAACGCGACCTGAAAAACGAAACGGCCGCGCTCCCCGGTTGAGGGTGCGCGGCCGTCGTTCAGTTTCGAGTGCCGGCGGCCGGCGTTACCAGCGCGCGCCGAAGACGATGGGCAGCGTCTTCCACGTCGTCTTGGTCTGCACCCAATGGTACTGCGCCTCGACGAACAGGTCCACCTGGTTCCGCAGGGGGAAGATGACCCCCGCGCTCGCGTAGTAGCCGAACTTCGTGGTGCTCTCGTCGGCCACGATCAGGTCACCGACCACGAGCCCCGGATAGCACCAGCCCCACCACGGATCGCAGATGTATCCGGTGCCGATCACTTCCTCGGTGACGTCCGCGTGCAGGTAGTAAACGCCGATGCCGGCCCCGCCGACGAACCTCGCGCGGTCGCCCTTGGACTCCCACTGGGCCCCGCCGCGAAGCGACCACTGATCCGCATCGCCGTCGTCGACTCGGACGTCGAGGTTGGGAACATTGCCGGTGTTCACATCCCAGATGTCCCAGGTGAGGTCGAAGCGCAGATCCACCGGCCAATCCGGCGTGGGGGTCCACACGGCGCCGAAGCCGAAGGTCCAGCCGTCTTCGAAGACGTCGCCGCCGTCGCCTTCCACCATGCTCCAGCCGAAGTCGCCCTGCCACTTCAGCGGCTTGTCCCCGGTGCCGGCCCTCGCGGCTGACGCCGCACCGAGCAGCACCATGACCATTGCGAGCCTCAACCGTCGTCTCATCACCCGTCTCCCTGTGATCGTGTTGGGACTAGGACCTGGGTCCCTTGACTTCCACCGCGACACCCGTGATGCGCGTCACGACGACCCGGTCGCCGACCTTCACCCGCTCGAGATTCTTCTTGTGCTGCACTCGGAAGCTCACGACCGTGCCATCCGGCTTCTTGATGGTGACCGCGGGTGTGTCCATGTCAATGGCCTCGATCGTCACGGTCATGGTCTCCTTGACCACCCCGCCCCCGGCCGGCTTCGCGCCTTCCTTCGGCGCGGCCGCGGCCGAGACGCTGGGCGGCGGCGCGGCCTCGCCCGGCTTGAGCACTTCGGCGATCAGCGACTCGTAGTAGTTCACGGTGACCGTGTCGCCGACCTCGACCTCGTCGAAGCGCGTGACAGCGGGGTCCACGGACAGGGTCAGTTCGTCGCCCTGCTCGCCCTTCAGCGTGACGAGGCGGTTCGTGCGGTCGATCGCCTCGACCGTCGCCTTGAGCGTGATCTTTTCTTCGACCTTGATCGGCTTTGGTGTGTTTTCGGTGGCGGAGGAAGCGACTGCGACACCGGCAACGAGCGCGAGCGTCGCGGGAAGAACGAAGCGCAGATTTCTGTTCATGATCGCGATCTCCCTTGGTAATGTTCGAGAAGGCAAGACGCCCATGATACCCGAGACGTGTTGGCGCCTGGACAGGTCCTGCGAGGTGAGCAGAGGCCGAAGCTGAACGTTCCCTGATCACACCCTGTCGGCACCAAGTGCGCAATGTCTGCGGCCGACATGAAAAAGCGACGGACTGTGGCCACGTTTTTTCTGTGAACATGCGTGACTGTCTGCGGCCGACATTCGCAGCTCCACACGTTCACCTGGGTTACTCGTCTGTTCGCGTGTTCGCGCGACGCTGCTCGCCGTAGCTCGCGGTCGACTGGTCAGCAGGTGCTGCCCTCTCCGATGCGCACACGGGCTCGCTGTTGTGGAAGGCGTGTGAGTGATCTGCATGGCGACGTGGCGCTCGCGTCGCTTTCGCCGCGGGTGCTCGGGTTGGTGTTCGAGAGGCCAGGCTCGCGGCGTGTCGGCTGCGCGCGCTCGGGGTTGCTCTACCCGGGGGCGAGAGTGCGGATGAGTTGCCGGCGGACGCGAGTTCAGGCGAGCGGGGTACGTCGTGTCGGCGGCAGACAGTCGGCGGCCGAGTCGGCGACGAGGCTGACGCGGCTCCGGGCGCAGGCCCTGCTCGACCACGGGGCCAGGCGGGGCCGTGGCCGGAGGCGCGGCCGCCCACCCACAGCCCCTGCGAGCTGTGGATCGGACCGTCGCGAGTCTGGCCCTCCCCTGGCCTTTCCGGCTGACTGGCCCAAGCCAGCCGTGGAACCTCACTAAATGCCTGCCGCTTGCCATATGTCTGCGGCAGACACTCAATAATGACCTAGCTGGGCCATTATTCCTATGATCCGCCATCATGAGGAGCACAAATGTCTGCGGCAGACATACTCAATCGAAGTCAGAAGCGGCGTCCGTTCCACGTGGAACCGGAATTCCCAGCCCTGAGAAAAGCAGTCACAGGAATTCTTCCGACCACCTGAACAGCGCCGCTCCGGGCGGTGCTACACTCCCCCGGCGCGGAGGCTCGATGGCCCAAATCGTCGCGGTGGTGAACCAGAAAGGCGGAGTCGGCAAGACCACCACGACGGTGAACCTGGGCGCTGGACTCGCCATGCTCGAGCGGCGGGTTCTGATCTTCGACTTCGATCCCCAGTCGAACTCCACACGCGGCCTGGGCTTCGGCCCCGACCCCGACCGCCCCTCGGTCTACGACGTTCTGGGCGGCGAGGCCGACCTCGCCGACATCCTGCTTCCCACAGAAGTCGAGCGCCTGAAGCTCGCCCCCTGCGAGCCGGACCTGATCGGTCTCGAAGTCGAGCTGATGAGCGCCGGCCGCCGCGAGTACCGGCTGCGCGACACCCTGGCGCCGGCGCGGCGGGACTATGACACCATCCTCATCGACTGCCCCCCGAGCCTGAGCCTGCTGACGCTCAACGCGCTCGTCGCCGCGGACAGCGTGCTGATTCCGGTTCAGTGCGAGTACCTGGCTCTCGAGGGTGTGACACTCCTGATCGAAACGCTGCGGCGGATCAAGGCGTCGCTGAATCAGCCGCTGTCCATCGAAGGCGTCGTGCTCACGATGTTCGATGAGCGCACGAACCTGGCGAAGCAGGTCGTTGAGGACATCCGCGCGTTCTTCCAGGAGTCGGCGTTCCGCACCGTGGTTCCGCGCAACGTGCGGCTGAGCGAGGCGCCGTCGTACGGCAAGCCGATCTTCCTCTACGATGCCCGCTCCAAGGGCGCCGAGGCGTATTTCAACCTCGCCCGCGAATTCCGCGAGCGCGAAGAAGCACGAGCGAATTCCACACAGGGGGTCACACGTGAAACGCCGAGCGCTGGGGAAAGGGCTGAGCTCGCTGATCCCGGAGCCGTCGTCCCAGTCGAAGGATCCGGCATCGATTGAGCTGGAGCGGACCGGAAGCTGGCCGGCCCCGGAGATAACCATCGCGTCGGCCGCCGACACTGCGGCCGTTCAGTTCGCGGGACAACCAGTCGAGGGTGCGCCCCCCGAGCCTCTGGCTGCAGGCGGAGACCACGTTCGAGAAGTCGCAATCTCCTCGGTGACGCCGAACCCGAAGCAGCCCAGGCAGCGGATCCCGAACGAGCAGCTCGAGGAGCTGGCCGCCTCGATCCGCAACACCGGGGTGTTGCAGCCGATCCTGGTGCGGCCGCAGGACGGCGCGTTTCAACTCATCGCCGGCGAGCGGCGCTTCCGCGCCGCAAAGATGGCCGGTCTCACCAGGGTTCCGGCAATCGTCCGGCGCATCCCCGACAGCGAGCTGCTCGAGGTCGCGCTGATCGAAAACATACAACGCCAAGAGCTGAACCCGATCGAGGAAGCGCGCGCATACCAGGCGCTGCAGCGCGAACGGGAAGCCTCGCAGGCCGAGATCGCCGACCGTGTCGGCAAGCAGCGCACGACGGTGACGAACTCGATTCGTCTTCTCAGTCTCGCGCGCCCGGTGCAGGAGTTCGTTGAAGCAGGCACGCTCTCGGCGGGCCACGCGCGCGCGATCCTGGGCATCGTCGATCCGCGCGCGCAGGAAACGCTCGCTCGCGACGTCATTTCGAAGTCGCTCAGCGTCCGCCAGACCGAAGAGGCGGTACGCCGTGCGACCAAGGCCGCGGCAGCGGGGAAGACCGGCGCGCAGGCCGAGGCGCGCGACCCGAATGTGGCCGCCGCAGAGACGAAACTAGCACGTAAGTTGAGCACGAAAGTCCAGATCACGCAGAACCAGAAAGGCGGCGGGCGGCTCGTGATCGAGTTCTATTCCTCCGAGGACCTGATCCGGATCTACGAGCTGATCCTTCGCGCGAAGTAGCCTTGGACGGGCCCACGCCGGGGGTGACGCGGGGCCGCCGCGCGTGATAATTTCCGCGCTCAAATTCCTGCGTCTCCCCCGAGCAACCCGACCGGTATGACTGCATGAGAAGCCGAGCCCTTGCCCTGCGCTACGCGCGCGCCCTCGCGTCGTCGCTTGCGACCGAAGCCGAGGTCGAAACGACCCTGGGCGAGCTGCGCGCGCTGTCGGGCGTGCTTCGGGCGACGCCGCGGGTGAAGGAGCTGTTCGAGGACCCCGCGCTCTCCGAAGATCGGCGCCGTGCGCTGGCGAAGGAAGTCACGGGCGCGGTCAAGCTCAGCGACAAGACGACCCGCTTCTTCACCCTGCTGGTCGAGCAGGATCGCATGCCGATCCTCGACGACGTCGTGGTGCTCTTCCAGGAGATCCGCGACCAGCGGCTTGGCTACGTGAGCGCCGAGGTCACGACCGCGGTACCGCTCGATGCGGCGCAGGAAGCGGCCTGGACGAAGCGCCTGGCCGACCTGACCGGCAAGAAGGTGCAGCTCACGAAGCGAGTCAACCCCGACATCATCGGCGGCGCCGTCGCGCGCGTCGGCTCCAAGGTCTACGACGGCAGCCTGAAGAGCCGCCTCGAGGCGCTGCGCGCCCAACTGCGCGGCTGACGCGCGGCTCCCGGCGAGAACGAAGAGACACACGACACCGGCACGAGACAGAGCCGAGTTCAGAGAATCACAGGAGCAGGCCCCGCATGGCGATCAACGTGGATGAAATCAGCAAGATCCTGAAACAGCGGATCGAGGGCTACACCGGCACGGTGGACGTCAGCGAGACCGGGACGGTGATCTCGGTCGGCGACGGCATCGCGCGGATCTACGGCCTCGAGCGCGTGATGGCCGGCGAGCTGCTCACGCTGCCGCACGGAGTCACCGGCATTGCGCTGAACCTGGAGGAAGACTCGGTCGGCGCCGTGCTGATGGGCGAGGCCGCGGCCATCAAGGAAGGCGACGAGGTGCGCCGCACGGGCAAGATCGCGCAGGTTCCCGTCGGCAAGTCGCTCGTTGGCCGCGTCGTCGACGCGCTGGGCAATCCCGTGGACGGCAAGGGCCCGATCGAGGCCGAGGCGTTCGCCCCGGTTGAAGTCATCGCCCCCGGTGTCGTCGGCCGCCAGCCCGTGAAGGAGCCGCTGCAGACCGGCATCAAGTCGATCGACGCGATGATCCCGATCGGCCGCGGCCAGCGCGAGCTGATCATCGGCGACCGCCAGACCGGCAAGACCGCGATCGCGCTCGACACGATCATCAACCAGCGTGGCACCGGCGTGATCTGCATCTACGTCGCGATCGGCCAGAAGAAATCCACCATCGCGCAGCTCCTGCGGACGCTGGAAGAGAACGACGCGATGAAGCACACGATCATCGTGCAGGCGGCCGCGTCGGACCCGCCGCCGCTTCAGTACATCGCGCCGTATTCCGGCTGCGCGATGGGCGAGTACTTCCGCGACAACGGCGGCCATGCGTTGTGCATCTACGACGACCTGACCAAGCAGGCCGCGGCGTATCGCGAGATTTCGCTGCTGCTGCGCCGTCCGCCGGGCCGCGAAGCGTATCCGGGCGACGTCTTCTACCTGCACTCGCGGCTGCTGGAGCGCGCCGCGAAGCTCAGCGCCGAAGCGGGCGGGGGATCGCTCACCGCGCTGCCGATCATCGAGACGCAGGCGGGAGACATCTCGACCTACATCCCGACGAACGTGATCTCGATCACCGACGGGCAGATCTTCCTCGACTCCGACCTGTTCAACTCCGGTGTCCGGCCGGCGGTGAACGTGGGTCTCTCGGTCAGCCGCGTGGGCGGCAACGCGCAGATCAAGGCGACCAAGCAGGTGGCCGGCACGCTGCGCCTCGAGCTGGCCCAGTTCCGCGAGCTGGCGGCGTTCGCGCAGTTCGGCTCCGACCTCGACAAGGCCACGCAGGCGCAGCTCGGCCGCGGCCGGCGCCTCACCGAGATCCTGAAGCAGGGCCAGTACGCGCCGGTGCCGGTGGAGCGGCAGATCTTCATCATCTTCGCCGCGACGAACGGCTTTCTCGACGACCTCGACGTGGCGCTCTGCGGTCCGTTCGAGGCCGACCTGAACAAGTGGGCCGACCTGCACGCCAGGGACCTGCTGGCCGACATCGTGAAGAAGCAGGCCCTCGACGACGACCTGAAGGGGCGCATGAAGAAAGCCCTCGCCACGTTCAAGGCCGAGTTCCTGGCAACGCACGCGAGCCGTGGCTAACACCCGCGACATTCGCCGGCGCATTCGCTCGGTCTCGAGCACGCGCCAGCTCACCAAGGCCATGAAGATGGTGAGCGCCGCGCGGCTGCGCCGCAGCCAGCAGGCGATCGTCGCGGCGCGTCCGTTCGCCATCCGCCTGGCGCAGGTGATCCAGAGCCTGCGGGCGCGCGTGAACCGCGAGGCGCACCCGCTGCTCGCCCCGCGCGAGGCCAAGAGGGTCGAAGTCGTCGTGATTTCCGGCGACCGCGGCCTGTGCGGCGCGTTCAACTCGAGGATTTTGCGCGAGGCGGTGGAAGTCATCCGCGCCGAGGAAGCCGCAGGCCGCGAAGTCACGCTGCAATGCGTGGGCAAGAAGGGGCGCGATTTCTTCAAGCGCCGCCGCGCCGTCCGCCGCGAGCACGCGGAGTTCTTCCGCCATATCGCCTACGACGACGCGGCCGGAGTGGCCCGGGAGCTGATCCAGCGCTACCTGAACAACGAGACCGATGGGATCATCCTCGTCTACAACGAGTTCAAATCCGCCCTGCGGCAGGACGTGGTCGTGGAGCGGCTCCTCGTCTCTTCAGTCGAAGAACTGGCCGGCACCGAGGCGATGATGTCCGCCGAGGACTACATCTACGAGCCCGACGAGGCGTCGCTGCTCGACACGCTGCTGCCGCGCTACGTGGAGTGGCAGTTCTACCGCGCGGTGCTGGAGTCGGCCGCGGCGGAGCACGCCGCGCGCATGGCCGCCATGGACTCGGCGACGCGCAACGCCGGCGATCTGATCGAATCGCTCACCCTGCACCTGAACCGCGTGCGGCAGGCGAGCATCACCCGCGAAATCATCGAAGTCGTGAGCGGCGCCGACGCGCTCGGCTAACCAGGAGAGACACGCAGTGGCCAAGGTCGGAAAGATCGTGCAAATCATCGGTCCCGTCCTCGACGTGGAGTTCGAGGAAGGGCACCTTCCCGCCATCTACAACGCCCTCACCGTGAAGGCCGACAAGGCCACGTGGGGCGCCGACGTGGACGTGACCGCCGAGGTCGCGCAGCACCTGGGCGAAGGGCGCGTGCGCGCCGTCGCCATGGAGCCCACCGACGGCATGGTGCGCGGCATGGAAGTCTCCGACACCGGCGAGTCGATCAGCGTGCCGGTCGGCCGCGGCACGCTGGGCCGCGTGCTCAACGTCATCGGCAAGCCGGTGGACCGGCTGGGCCCGGTGCCCGGCGCCGAGCGCTGGTCGATCCACCGCGCCGCGCCGACCTTCGCCGAGCAGTCCACCAAGACCGAGATGTTCGAGACCGGTTTGAAGGTCGTGGACCTGCTGGAGCCCTACACCAAGGGGGGCAAGACCGGCCTGTTCGGCGGTGCCGGCGTGGGCAAGACCGTGCTCATCATGGAGCTGATCAACAACGTCGCGCTGAAGCACGGCGGATTCTCGGTGGTCGCCGGCGTGGGGGAGCGCACACGCGAGGGGAACGACCTCTGGCGCGAAATGCGCGAGGCGGGCGTGATCGGCTGGCCGATCGCGGACGACAAGCCGAAGTCGATCGAGGAGCTGAACAAGAACTCGAAGGTGGCCCTGATCTACGGGCAGATGACCGAGCCGCCCGGCGCGCGCCTGCGCGTGGGGCTGACCGGCCTGACCGTCGCCGAGTACTTCCGCGACAAGGAAGGCCAGGACGTACTGCTGTTCGTCGACAACATCTTCAGGTTCACGCAGGCGGGTTCGGAGGTGTCGGCGCTGTTGGGCCGCATGCCCTCGGCGGTGGGCTACCAGCCCACGCTCGCGTCGGAGATGGGCGAGCTTCAGGAGCGCATCACCTCGACCAACAAGGGCTCGATCACCTCGGTGCAGGCGATCTACGTGCCGGCCGACGACATCACCGACCCGGCGCCGGCGACGACGTTCGCGCACCTCGACGCGCAGACGATCTTGAGCCGGCCGATCTCCGAGCTGGGGATTTACCCGGCGGTGGACCCGCTGGCCTCGACCTCGCGGATCCTCGACCCGCGCATCGTGGGCGAGGAGCACTACCGCACCGCCCGCGATGTGCAGGGGGTGCTGCAGCGCTACAAGGACCTGCAGGACATCATCGCGATCCTGGGCATCGACGAGTTGTCCGAGGACGACAAGCTGGCGGTCACCCGGGCGCGGAAGATCCAGAAGTTCTTCTCTCAACCGATGTTCGTGGCGGCGCAGTTCACCGGCCTCGAGGGGCGCTACGTCGAGCTGAAGGACACGGTGCGCGGGTTCCGCGGCATCGTGGACGGCAAGTACGACGAGACGCCGGAGCAGGCGTTCTACATGGTGGGCACGATCGAAGAGGCCGAAGAGAAGGCCCGAAAGCTGCGCGAGGCGGCCTAGATGCTCCCGACGTCGCTGCACCTCGAGGTCGTGACGCCGGAGCGCCGGCTGCTCGACGAGACCGTGGACGAGGTCGTGCTGCCCGGCTCGCAGGGCTACCTGGGGGTGCTGCCGGGCCACGCGCCGCTGCTCACGTCGCTGGCGATCGGGGTGCTGGAGTATCGCAAGGGGAATCAGAAGCACTACCTTGCGATCGCGTGGGGGTTTGCCGAGGTGCTGCCCGAGCGGGTGATCGTGCTGGCGAACATCGCCGAGCGGCCCGAGGACATCGACCTGCCGCGGGCCGAGGCGAAGAAGACCGAGATCGAGGAGAAGATCCGCCGGGCGCAGGCCGAGATCGACCTGGACATGCTCACCGCGAGCCTGCACAAGTCGGTCACCCGGATCCAGGTCGCGCGGCGGGCGCAGGGTGGCGGGGTGGACGTAACGCACTAGCTTCGGGCCGAAGTCGCGTCGGGCCGCCGCCGGGCGGCGAGGAGGGCCGGGGACTTGCTGTCGATCGTGATCCCGGCCTTCAACGAGGAATCGCGGCTCCCCGCGACGCTCGCGAAGATCGAGGCGTGGGCGCGAGGTGGGCCAGGCCGCCCCGCCGAAACCATCGAAATCATTGTTGTCGACGACGCCAGTCGCGACGCGACCGCGGCGTGCGTCGAGCGTGCGGCGGTAAAGAACGCCCGTGTGGTGCGCTTCGAGCAGAACCGGGGGAAGGGCGCCGCGTTCAAGGAAGGCTTTGCGGCGGCGACGGGGGAGTGGGTGCTGCTCACCGACGCCGACCTCTCGACGCCGATCGAGGAGGTCGAGCGCCTGCGCCGCATGGCCGACGAAGGCCGCCACGACCTGGTGATCGGCAGCCGGGCGCTGCCCGACTCTCAGATCGAGCAGTACCAGCCATTTCACCGCTGGTTGATGGGCCAGACCTTCAACAGGCTCGTCCGGCTGATGACCGGACTGCCCTACCGGGACACCCAGTGCGGGTTCAAGCTCATGCGCCGCGAGCGCGTGGCGCCCGTCGTGGCGCGGATGCAGGTGGACCGCTTCGCATTCGACGTGGAGCTGCTTTACCTCGCGCGGCGGGCAGGCCTCTCGATCCTCGAGGCGCCGGTGCGTTGGAAGAACTCTCCGGCGTCGCGGGTCGGCCTGATCGGCGACCCGCTGAACATGCTGGCCGACATTGCGGGGGTGGTGAAGCGGGAGAGGGGGGCGTGATGGGTGGTGGGAAAGTGGTTCAGGCAGCGCGACTACTACTGATTTCGCCGTCGCTCGCGCTGATCGAAGCAGAGCTGGTCGGCCGAGAGGCGTTCGCGACGGTGATGCACCGCACCCACGACATGGAAGTGCCGGATGAGAGGCCGCCCGAGCTCTACGACCGGGGCGTCACGGAGGGGATGAAGCGGTACCTTATGGAAAGCCCCGACTGCGGCTGTTGGACCATGTACTGCATCGCCGACGCCCCGAGCTAACCCTCATCGGCACCTGCGGCTATAAGAACTAGCCCGACGCCGATGGCACCGTCGAGATCGGCTACGGCCTGCTGCCCGCATGGCACCGCCGCGGCCTGGGCACCGAGGCGGCCGGATCTCTTGTTACTCTAGCCTTCTCAGGGCCGGGAGTTCGGCGCATCATTGCCGAAACCCTACCAGAACTTCGCGCGTCGATTCGTGTGCTCAGGAAGCTGGGGTTCACGCTCGCCGGGGCGGGCGGAGAGGAAGGAGCGATTCGCTTTGAGAGGGTGGCGGTGTAATCACGGTTAGGCGCCATGATTGGTGAGCCCGGAATCATGAGGAGACCGAGTGGCCCCGCGTAGCGCGTTCAAGACAAACTCCAGCTTCTTCCGAATGCTGGCGGTCGGTGCTGTCGGCGCACAGGCGGTTCAGCAATACTTGAACTCGCTGGGCCACGACGTTGTCGAACTCGAGCGCGGATCGCTTGCGACCCGGATCTGGCGTGACGTGAAGCGGAAGCGGGTGCGAATCCCTGACCTTTGTTGCACCCGATGCGGAGCGCGAATCGAATCGCGGGCGAAAACGAACGCCGACCTGAGCATGTCACACTCGCCAAGCGATGCAGAGCGTGCCTGGAATTACGGGATGCTCGACTCAGACTGGATCGCCTTCCCTATCCTCTCAGCGGAGGAAGGCGCCTGGAGTTCGGGTGGCCTTCACGCACGCCGTTCGCTTTGGAGGGAACACACCCTGACGAGTTGGCGCGTCGAGGGTCGCATAAACCTTTTCGCGGTGGCTACTTTCCGAGGGGTGGCCCCGAAACTGCTCAAGCCGAAGGGGGTTACTGAGGGGTCCGAGATTCAGGTGAGATGGAAGGCCCGATTCGCGCCCGATGGTGGCAGGGTGGTCAACGCGGCCAGTGGACGGCTCGACTACTTGCTCGACAGTGATCCAGGCAATCCCCGCCACTTCCGGCTTGGTGCTGACGAGCGGGCGTTCCTGATCGCCGGAGACCAGTTCGAGGCCAACGAAGTACTCGCTGGCCAGACCGCCCCCCTCACCACGGCCGCATCCTGTTGTGTCGGAGGATGTGACACCGCGAAGCTCGACCATTTCCTCGGGTCACGAGAACGCACAGTCCGGTTCACCGGCTGCAAGCTTGCCAGGTTCGCGAAGGATGCAAGTCTTGCGGATCGAGTCCGCGAGTTGGCAGCAGACACCGAGGAAGACGCCTACGTTCGCATGGAGGCGAAGTCATATCTCTGCGAGGTCTCTTCGGCCTCCGCAAACGAGCAGTTCAGAGCGACGTTGCTCGAGGATACCGACGACCAGATGCGACTTGAGGCCGCGGTGGCTCTCGCGGAGACCCGCACTTCGACTTCCTTCGCTCTCCTACGCGAAGTCCTCCAGGATTCCACGCAACCTCTCTTCCTGAGGAGCGCGTGTGCATGGGGCATCGGGTGCCACGCGACGCGTGAGGCCGCGGAAGTCTTGGTCCAGGCGTTTGCGGACGTCTCGCCCGAGATTCGGGCGGAGGCGCTTGTCGCGCTTCAGGACCTCGGGTCTGTTGGCTTCGATCCTCTGTTGAAGGGATTGGAAGCGCCGTCGACCGATGTCGCCGCCGGTGCCGCAGAAGCCCTGCGCCGGATTGAAGGCGCACCTGCTGAGGCGATTGCAATCCAGGCAGAGCGGGGGATGTCGACTTGGCCGACGTGGGCGCTGGCGCACCTACCGAAGGACGCGGTTGCACCCCATATCGCAGCGCTTCAAAGCAAGAGGCCCGAGGTCCACTACGCGGTTTCAGTGCTTTGGACGTTCTTGGAAAGCTGGATCGCCGAAGACTGGACACCGAGATCGACACCATGACGAAAAGCACAATGAAGACGCCGTTCCAGGACCTGCCCCCGCCTGTGTACTTCACACGCAACGGCGCCTGTTACCTCGGCGATTCCCTGGAACTCCTCCGGCATCTTCCGGAGGACAGCGTCGACCTAGTCATCACTTCTCCTCCTTTCGCGCTGTTGAGACAGAAAGCATACGGGAACAAGGACCAAGCCGAATACGTCGACTGGATTTGCGGGTTCGGATCCGAGGTCCGTCGCGTGCTTCGGCAAACAGGTAGCTTCGTACTCGACCTGGGTGGCGCATACCAACGAGGCGTGCCCGTCCGCTCGCTCTACCAGTACCGGGTTCTGCTGAACATGTGCGACGACGTTGGCTTTTACCTTGCCGAGGAATTCTTTTGGTACAACCCGGCGAAGCTGCCCTCCCCGATCGAATGGGTAAATAAGCGGAAGCTTCGAGCTAAAGACTCGGTGAATACCGTGTGGTGGTTCTCAAAGTCCGAATGGCCGAACGCAGACGTGCGGCAAGTTCTTGCACCATATTCGGAACGGATGAAGACCCTGCTCAAGAACCCTGACGCGTTCTACAAGCCGAAGGACCGTCCGTCTGGCCACGACATCAGCAAGGGCTTTGGATCGGACAACGGCGGCGCCATTCCGTCAAACCTGCTTCAGATCCCCAATACGGAGAGCAACTCGTCCTACCTGCGTCTGGCAAAACTCGTTGGCCTGGAAGGACATCCAGCGCGGTTCCCGGCAGCTTTGCCGGAGTTCTTCATCAAGTTCCTGACGAGCGGGGATGATCTCGTCCTCGACATTTTCGCCGGGTCGAACACAACTGGACGAGTCGCAGAGCAGCTTGGTCGGCGGTGGATTGCAATGGAACTTGACTCAAGCTACGTCGCCGGCTCCGCGCTCCGGTTCATGGATCACATGCCCGAGGGTGACGTGCCAGCATGCCTCGCCAAAGTGTCGGCAAAGTCTAGAAGCACCCCATTTGACCTTTCCGGGCCAGCGGCGTTGTTCGATCAGGCGAAGGCGGAAAGTGGCACCTAATACTACTTTGTCACTTTCTGCCCCATGGTGTCACCGAACACTCAAAAGCGGCCAGTGAAGAACACTTCAAAACCGGCCACTTCAGGCTGCGGGCGGTGAGTATCCTTCAGGTCCTCGCATCGTTTCAACCTCGATCATCCTGCCTGCCC
>Ga0187894_10000529_pt1 | contig 51985 bp, 41 predicted proteins | sample GBC1701081metaG_FD_136650 | JGI IMG/M metagenome (GOLD analysis project Ga0187894, IMG submission 136650) | White microbial mat communities from a lava cave in the Kipuka Kanohina Cave System on the Island of Hawaii, USA - GBC170108-1 metaG ...
AATAACCTCGGCGAATTGCAGCGCATCCGCGGCGATTATGTCGGCGCAGAGCGATTCTTTCAACGCGCTTTGGAGATTCGGGAAAAAGCCTTTAGCAAAGACGGCGCGATTGTAGCACGTTCCTTGAACAATCTTGGCGAGGTCTATTTTCTGAAAGGCGATTATGCGAAAGCCGACGAGATGCTGGGGCGGGCGCTTGCCATCAATCGCAAGGCGTATGGCGAAGACCATCCCGAAACTGCGACGGCGTTGAACAATCTGGCAACCGTCTATTACTACACCAACGAACCGGCGAAGGCATTGGCGTTATTTGAACAGGCGCTGGCGATTAAAGAGAAATTGTCCGACAACGACAGCCCTGACCTTGCCGCTTATCTGGAGAATATGGCGAGTCTTTACGCTAAGGTTGGCGACACGGACAAAGCTGAAAAGACCTACATTCGCACTCTGACGATTAAAGAGAAGTTAATGGAACGCCATCACCCGGAGATTGCCAAGACACTTGGCAGTCTGGCGACCTTCTACACCAACCGGGGCGATTACGAGAAAGGCGAAAGTTATTATCAACAATCGCTGGCAATCCTCGAAAAAGCCTTTGGCGTGAAACATCCGATGGTGGCATTTGAGTTAATCAATCTGGCAATGCTCTATGTAAATAAGGGCGCCATTACGAAAGCCATAAAAGCCTTTGCTCGCGGCAATGAAGCGCGGGAAGCCGATTTTGCTCATAATCTGGCGGCAGGGTCGGAGCGCGAAAAACGCCTTTACCTAAAAAACCGCGCCGTCGAAACCAATGCGACGATCTCTTGTAACGCCACTTTCGCGCCGGATGACCTGAATGCCAGACGCGCCGCCCTGACGGTTCTGCTGCAAAGAAAAGGTCGCGCTCGTTATGACCGACATCATTGCGACCTTGCGCCGCCGCGCTTCAAGCGATGACCGAGCGATGCTTGACCAATTACAACAAGCGCGAGCCAGCCTCGCGGCAATCTTATTGAGAGGCATCGGACAGGACAAGCCGGAAGCCTACAAAGCCGAAATCAAAAAACTTCAGGAACAGGTCGAACGGCTCGAAGCACAGGTTAGCGCCCGCAGTCTCGAATTTCGCAGTCAATCGCAGCCCGTGACCATCGAAGCCATACAAAAAGCTCTTCCGGCTGAGGCAGCGTTGGTGGAATTCACCGCTTATAAACCGCTTACCCGCCCCAATACAGAAGCGACACCGCCCGCCGCAAGAGCGAATCCCGGTGGTTTACGGGTTGCGGCGGGCGCTGGTCTTGGCAGGAAGCGAAACGCAAGTGATGAGTTTATGGGCGGTTTCGGATGAAGCGACGCGGGATTTAATGACCGATTATTACTGGCGGTTGAAAGCCGGCGCTGGCAGAGGCGAGGCAGTAAGACAGGCGCAACTGGCAATGTTGGCGAACCGTAAACGTGAGCATCCGTTTTACCGGGCGAGCTTCATTCAATCCGGCGAGTGGGCAACGCTTGCGGGGAAGCGATAAGTCAGCATAGGGGCAATTGTGAAACGGTTTATCGTGGAAGATGGTGGAGCAGCTAAAGCCGGAGTAACATCGCCACTAAGGCACAAAGACCCAAAGGTTCACAAAAATTCTTTGGGTGACTTGGTGATTGCGTATCTTCGTGGCAGGCAGGTTTATTTAGAAGCCCTGCTAATTTTCTTCTCACCAGGTTGAGCGACGAAATTTCCTGAGCTAAGATAGTTGTCACTCATGATTCGTCCATTGCTCAAAAAGACTCTGGCGTTGCTCGTGCCGTTCTCTATTCTGGCAATGAGCGTTGCCTGTGTCTGTGTCTGCGTTGAGCATGAAGCGGAAGAGCAACAGATTCGCGCTCTGCTTGCCGCCGACGAGAAGATTTGCACCGGCACGGAAGACTGTTGCCCGATAGCAAAAATTCCTGATGCCGCGCTTAGTGACCGCCCTTCGGTTAAAGCGAAGACCTGCAATGCCGGACAAGCGAACGTCCTGCTGACCGTGAGCCTGACGAATCAACTGAAAGAAGTCTATCTCTTCAATACAGTGCAACCCACCACCTCGCCGCCCTGTCAGCGAAGCTCTGTCCTGCGGATTTAATTTTCTCACGAACTTCTTTGCTTGCGTTTTTCTTGCGCGTTCACGTAACGCGCTGGGTATTCTTGGGTAAACGAAAAGAGGAAAGATCAATGAGAAAACTACTGGCAAGCCTCGCGCTTGTGCTACTGCTTTGCATGGTTGGCGCAGCAAATCAGAGCGCCACGAAACTCGAAGGGCAGATTGTCTGTTGCGAAGACTGTTGGAATCGCGCCGACCGCAAAACCGTCACTTATGGCACAGCCGAAGATTTACAAAGCGCCGTGCACTGTATCGCTAATGGCGACCCGACCTTGCTTGCGGTGATGAACGCCGAGGGCAAAACCACCTTCTACCAACTGGCAGACGGAAAATATCAAGGCGAGGGTAAGAAGTGGCTCTCGTATATCGGCAAGCGCGTCGAAATTACCGGGGCAACCGGCAAAAAGCGCAACGCCGATTTCATCAAGGTTGATGCGCTCACGGTTCTTGCTCCGGCAATCGCTGAATCGCAACCGCAGGTCAAGGTCATCGGCACGGAAGTTGACCTTGCGCTAAAAGATTTGTTCGGCGTTGAACAACGTTTGAGTGGCTATCGCGGGCGCCTTGTCGTTTTGAATTTCTGGGCGACCTATTGCGTGCCATGTCGCACAGAGATGCCTGACCTTGCGGCGTTGCAGAATAACTATGCCGCGTTGGGCGTACAGGTCATCGGCGCGGCGGCAGAAACACTGGCTGAAAAAGATAAGGTGATGAAGTTCATTAAAGAGACGCGGCTCAACTTCCCCGTGTGGCTCGGCGCAACGGCTGGCGATATGTCGCGGTTCGGCTTGGGTTCGGCGCTTCCGGCAACTGTGATCATCGGGCGCGATGGCAAAATCGCGGCGGTCTATCGCGGCGTCATTGAACTCGCGGACTTGAAAAAACAGATTGACGGAATGCTGGCGGCGGCGGAAGCACAGAGCAAAGAGGCGGTTGCTTCAGCAAAGAAAGAAAAGCGTGATGTTTCGGTCGTGCCTAGCTGACCGCTCTGACCGGGAGAGGGCCGCGCCGTGAGCGGGGCAGAAGGCGAAATCATTCATAGGTGGACAGCCAGTGTGCGGGTTATCAACAAGCAGATTCCACGCGCTTCTGTGCGAACCACTTTAACCTATAAATTCTTCAGAGGACTGTCGGCGGGCGTTGAATATAACCCGCGAGCCGATGAAGTTAATATCATTGCCAACTGGGTAGCCTGGTCGGAAACCGAGAAGCGTCCGGCAGTGATATTCGGCACCAGTTCGGAGCGCATTGGTACAGAAGGCGGACAATCTTTCTATGCAACAGTAAGCAAAAATCTGAAACGCGAAACCGGTCTGCCCATCGCGCCTTATGCCGGCGTCGCTTACGGCACAAAGGTAGATGGCTTGCGTCCCATCGGCGGCTTGAACATAGATTTTACCAGAGGCTTTTCGGGGCTGGTGATCTTCGACGGCGTTCAGGTTCATCCATTGGTGAATTATTACTACGGCAGACACGCCGTATCGTTTATTATGGTGCGCGGCAAAAACGCCGGCTTGAGCTACAGCATTTCGTTTTAAGGAATCGAAAACTTTTTCGTGAGTTTAACGCGCTTTTGTCGTAAGGTATAATGGAGTTATGCATCAACTAACCAGAATCACCTTCAATCCCAAAGTCATGGGCGGCAAGCCTTGTATTCGCGGCTTGCGCGTCACGGTTGGCACAATCGTTGGTTTGGTTGCCGCCGGACATTCATTTGCCGATATTCTGCAAGCCTACCCATATCTTGAGGAAGAAGATTTGCGCGAAGCTCTTGCTTTTGAGCGGCTGGCGGAAATGGTTTAACCCTCTGGCGATTCTTTCACCATAGAATTTTTTGAATACTCCCAACACTACTTTTGTGTTGTTATTTAGGTGATTTTGAAAATACAAGATATACGTGCTATTTTGAGGAATCAAGCTGTACAGTGAGTTAGATGCTTTCCCTTGACGAGACTTATGTAAACGCATACTATAAGTAGCATTTTATAAATAGCTTTTGAGGATTATGCTCGTAAAGAATCAAATTTTTACAGGTGATTGCATTCAGGTTCTGCGTGATTTCCCGGAGCAAGTTATTTCTGCCTGTATTACCGACCCACCTTATAACTATGAATTCATTGGGCATAAGTGGAATGCTGCGGAGACGGAGAGAAGAATAAACCGCGTTAAGGATAGTAAGACGATTGTCAAGAATATTCCCTATGGCAGCGGTTTAGCGGGAGGCGTGCGTGATGCCCGATGGTACAAAAGAGTAAGAGAAAATATTCTTGATTATGAGAAGTGGTGTTTTGATTGGGCAGTAGAAGTTTTTCGAGTCTGTAAACCGGGATCTCTGGTTGCCGCCTTTAATAGCACACGTACTATGGCGCACCTTCAGGTGGCTCTTGAGCGAGCAGGTTTCTACACGCGAGATTGCCTCGTGTATCGGCGCTCCAGTGGAATCCCTAAAGGATTAAATTTCCAAGCCAAGCTGAAACAAAAAGGCATAGCGAATCATCAACAATGGGATGGTTGGCACAGTTGTTTGAGGAATGAGTGGGAAGCTATTGTGATCGTTCAAAAACCGCTGGTACATAATTACGTTGATACCGTATTGGAATATGGAGTAGGTTTGTTTCATACGATCAATGACGATGGTTCTTTCCAGTCAAATATAATTGAGAATATCCCCAGAGAAAAATCCAGGCAAGATAACATTCATTGTACGGTAAAACCACTTCCCTTAATGGAAAAGCTCATTGATCTTCTTGTGCCGTCTTCAGGGGAACATATCGTACTAGACCCATTCGCTGGCTCTGGAACAACTCTTGTGGCGGCTCAAAACTTGGAGAGAAGTTATGTAGGTATCGAAATTGTGCCGGAATATGTTGAAATTGCTCAGAGGCGCTTAACAGAGGTGAAAATAACAAGCGTTGGCAAGGCTACCGGAGAATCTTATACTCCAAAGCTTTGGCTTGAAGAAAAGCTTTGATGTCAAATCCAGTTAATTCTCTAATATAGCCATATGTCATATCACCTGTGAATACCTTCCAACCACCAGTTCTACAGGCGGTGATTGCTGCTGGCAAATTATCTTCACGAATAATCAACAGAATAGGTTCATACCCCTCTTGATGTAGAAGCGGAGCATAGGCTTTGAACTTCTTCAGAGTACCTGAATCGCCGGAACCAATGCGATATTTCGTATCAATTGCTTGATCGCCTACGACCAAATCACATGGTTCATCAGAACCAAAGCGTAAAGCCGGGCTAAAGTCTTTGCGCGTCTGTCTACAAATCTCAACAATGAGTCGTTGCCAACACCTGCCTAGCTGAGTTCCCCAATACTGCCGATTCTCGCGCTTCAATTCTGGAGATATACCGAAGACCTCCATGAGCAGATCGGTTTCATCATTCTCGTCACCATAGATCTTGCCAGTAAACGAAGCCTGATAATGATTCAGAATATCGCCCAAAGCCTTTATTAGCGGCTCTCCTTCAGTCATTTGCTCCTTGCAAACACTCACTCAACTTCACACCTAAGGCTTCAGCTATCCGATTGGCGTTAAGTAAAGTGATGTTTCTCTCGCCTCTTTCTACAGCGCCAATATAGGTCCGGTGCAAGCCAGCCTTATCAGCTAAAGCTTCTTGTGAAATGCTCTGTTCTCGCCTTAGTCGTTTAATGTTTTCTGCGAAAACCTGAGTCACATCCATACCGTTATATAACATTTAAGATGACTATTAAGCGACAGACTATGAGTAGCAATCAATATCTAATAAAATGGGATGACCGGCGGAAATGGCATAACCATCCAGCAATTCATTCACAGCCGATAAATTTTTTGAATCCGCTTTCGGAAACCTGCCGTACTGCACGGGCGAGATGATTCCGGTTATGCTTAACAAATTGCCAATGAGTCAACAAACAGTGGAGTTGCCGGCAGCAGAGCGCGTTTGGGTTGAGACGGTCAAACGCATTGCCGAAGGCAACGAAGATGCGATGAGTGAACTTTATGAGGGTACGAATCGTCTGGTCTTCGGCTTGGTTTTGCGGATTCTTAACGACCGTTCGCTTGCTGAAGAGGTGACGCTCGATGTTTACACGCAGGTCTGGCGGCAGGCGAGTCGGTATGATCCGTCACGCGGTACGCCGCTCGGCTGGATAACGACGATTGCCCGCAGTCGGGCGATTGATAAACTCAGAGCCGAGCGTCACTTTCTCGAACAGAGCGAGTTGAACGAAGCGACAACGAGCGAACCCGTCGCCATCTTTTCGCCTGAAAGGGCTGCTTTTGTTGGGGAAATGCGCCATCAGGTGCAAATGGCGCTCAGGAGTCTGCCGCCGGAACAGCGCGAAGTTATCGAACTGGCTTACTATTCCGGGTTTACACAGACAGAGATTTCTGCCAGATTAGGACAGCCGCTCGGCACCATAAAGACGCGGACGCGATTGGCAATGTTGAAGCTGCGGGAACTGTTGAAACCGCTCATGGAGCAGAGCGTATGACACATAAAATGGACGACACTTTAGAACTAAAAGCTGCGCTTTATGCGCTTGGCACACTGACACAGAACGAGGCGCGGAATTTTGCAGAGAGCCTCGAAGATGTGGCCGAAGCGAGCCGCGCCGAGTTGCAGGAGTTTGAGAACGTAGTAGAACTGCTCGGATTGAGCGCCGATGATGAAATGCCATCAGCGACGGTTGGCGAACGGATTGCCGCGTTTGCGGCGGCACATCCGCGACTTGTGCCACCGCAAGAGACAGCAGCACTGCCGGAGATTGCCGCGCACCCGTTTATCACCATTCGCCGCGATGAAGGCGAGTGGCTGCAACCCTATGAGGGCGTTTTCCTCAAACCGGTCTTTGAGAATAAGAAAAATGGCACATCTACGTATCTGCTCAAAATGAATCCAAACACCAGAACGACGTTGCATCGTCATCCCGGTATCGAAGAGTGCGTTGTCATTGAAGGCGATTTTCACGTTGACGGCAAAGACCTCTCTGCGGGAGATTATCATTGCGCCCTTGAGGGCAGCATACATGAACGCCCCGGGACGACAGGCGGGGCGCTGGTTTTGATTGTTGCCAATGGCTACGAATTGCTTGAACAATGAGCCGTCCTTTGAAAGACGGCTAAGGGATTTGACCGATGGAAGAATACGTAGACCGTTTTTCTCAATATCTGAAGTACGAGCGTAACGTCTCCGAGCATACCTTACGCAACTACATGAGCGACTTGCAGCAGTTCTATAATTATCTCTGCCCTGTAGACGCAAGCGGCAATCATCAGACGATTGACATTCACGATATAGACCACATCACCATCCGCGAATATCTCGCCACGTTTTACAAAGACCATCACAAAAAGACTTCGATTGCCCGCAAACTGGCAACCTTGCGAACCTTCTTCAAATTCCTCTGCCGTGAACAGGTGCTGGAGATGAATCCGGCGAAACTGGTCGCCAGCCCGCGCCTCGAACAGAAATTGCCGAAAGTGCTTTCGATTGACGACATCGTGCGCTTTATTGAATCACCCGACACCGATACGGTGCTAGGGAAACGCGACCGGGCAATTTTAGAGTTGTTATATGGCGCAGGCATCCGCGTTTCGGAACTGGCGGGTTTAAATCTCGAAGATATGGATTTGCGAAATCAATCTCTGCGGGTGCGCGGCAAAGGGCGCAAAGAGCGCATTGTGCCATTCGGTTCAAAAGCACAAGAAGCGCTGGAAGCCTATCTTGAGGTGCGCGGTGAACTCTTGCTTGAAGCCCCGCTTGAAGAACGCGACGAGCAGATTCTTTTTTATAATTATCAAGGCACACGCATCACCACGCGCTCCGTCGGCAGAATGATTGATAAGTACGTCAAAGAACTGGCGCTTGCCTCCGACGTTAGCCCACACTCCTTCCGCCATTCTTTCGCCACACATCTGTTGAGTAATGGCGCGGATTTGCGTGCCATTCAGGAACTACTCGGACACGCCCGCCTATCAACCACGCAAATTTACACACAAGTTTCGATGGAGAAATTGCTAGAGGAGTACGACAAAGCACACCCGAAAGCATAAGACGAACAGAGCAAGTAGCAAACGTTTATTTCCAGGCGTATTTCATTTACGTCTATATTTGAATTGCAAGTCCTGTCATTTGTGAGAGGTTTCTTTGGTAATCTCAATTTCCTCCAATGGTAAGCCTTCGCTTTCGAGTAACGACCAGACATCTGTGCAAAAGAAATGGTCAATAGTGCGAATGTGTTGCTTCAATAAACCGTCTTGTTGCATAACCGGGCGAATGTCGCAGTAGTAAACGCCCTCCAGAGGATTCAATTTAACGGTGAAGGCTTTGAAATGTCCGGTCAGGAATGTGGAATTGACAGCGTAAGAGTTTTCGCGCTTGCTCTGCTTTCTTTGCACATCGTTGAGAAAGATGGCGATATGCGGAAGCGCCGTTTCCGTCAATTTGCTGTAAAGGAATTTATCCATGAAAAATTTATCAATGCGATCTTTGCTTGAGGTTTTCACGGAGCCGATGACTTTCAATGCCGCCCCCTTATAAAGCAGCAAGTCATGTTGATAATTCATGTGAAATTGAATCTCGCCACCAAGATAGACCAGAACCTGTACCGTCCCGGTATCGCACCGCACGTCAACCGCATGAAGCAATAACTGCATCAATCTTTCAAAAAGATCGCCGTTGATTTTTCGGGCTTTATTCGAGGCTCCGGCGGGAAGAGCATCTAACGATGCGCCAATGGATTGTTGAATTGTGTAGATGCTCCGCGTCAGCAATTCACGACTTTCTGCATCATTTTCCGGCAAGTCCCGAACGGCGGCTAAAACCCTGGGGAATTCTTTTTCGACCTTATTTATGTCATTGATTCCGTACATCAGATTGGAGTTAATCGGGCGGGTGATATTGAAATAGCCATCCTCTTTTGTATTGATAAAAGCGATAGTGATTTTCATTCTGCGAGACAATGACGGCTTGCAGCCCGGTTGTGGTAAACGCCAGATAGGTTTTACAGAACTCAATGTAGTCGGAGACAGAGAGGAAATTCTGTTTATTCGTAGCTATATTGACGAGGGTTGACAGGCTCATCGGATGCTTTCTCTTCTCGCTGCCACTTTCTTATCATACTCAATCCATTGTTCAATGGACATTCGCTTAACCTTCTCAAGGCGATTGATTGCCCAGTGGTTATATTCGGAATTGAGGTCACAGCCAAGCCACTTGCGCCCTAACTGTTCAGCAACGACTACGGTTGTCCCGGAACCGGAGAAGGGGTCTAAGACAACATCGCCGATTTGTGAAGACGCCAGAATCAGCTTACGCAATAATTCTTCCGGTTTTTGGGTTGGATGCGGCGTTTTTTCTTCCATCCCGTTGCAGGTAGTCGGAATGTCAATAACATCTTTCGGTTTTGCGCCTAAGGGATTCGGAAACCATATATCTTTTCGCTGTCCCTTGCCGTACTGACTGGAATCGGCTTGCGGGTGCGAGGGGTATTTGAGCGTGTGTGCGCCGTATGGAATGCGGATGAAATCAATATTCAGATGCGCTTTGGCGCTCTTGCGAAGATGGATTATGCTTTCGTGAGAACGTCCCCAATCGTTGCCGAGATTCGCTTTGTTCTTGTAGTGCCAGATAAGCCAACGACACGATTTGAAGAATTTTGAAGCGGGATGCTTAATGTCAGCTAATATCTCTGAGAAGCCACAAATATACATGGAGCCCGTAGGTTTCAAAACACGCGCCGCCTGCTCAATCCATTGCAAAGACCATTGGATATATTTTTCCTGACTCTCAAAATTGTCCCAGGCGGCTTTATTCAGATTGTATGGCGGGTCAGCAAAGATGAGATTGACCGATTGCTCTTCTAATAATTCAAGCCAACGAATCGAATCGCCTTCATAAAGTACGCCGTTCGGATGTCTATACTGAAGGCGAACTCCCGCGTGACTAAGACCATCGTCTGAAATCGGATTGGCAAATACTGGCTCTTTACGAATAATTACGCTTTGCGTTGACATTATCTATATACCATTGTCAATAGAGTGGCTCGACAGAGGCAATGTACTGTCAGCATCATCCTCTGTCAATCCGTACTCAATGGCTTTATCTATACCTTCTGGCAATCACAAGGCGTAAGCCAACCGAAGTTTGGCAAATTTCATGAAATGCACCGAGGCAGATCATTTTAGGGAAAACAACGGCGCTTCTCACAAGAAATTGATCAGCGTTTAATGGGTTGTGGTTCCTGCCGGTGCAGAATAATCAGAGTGACAGCAGTAATAATGCCCAAAATGATGCTCAACAGTATCAAGCCGTCAATGCCTGCCCAGGTCGCAAATTTGCCGCCGGCAGTGGTGCCGATTAACTGCCCAACGCCGAGAAAGACCGAGTATAACCCCATAATGGAGCCGCGATCTTCGGTCTTCGATTCGGTGACATCCGCCAAGTAAATCAACGCCGCCGGGGTAAAAGCGCTCAGGGTGACGATGCTGACAAACAGGGAGCCAAGCAACGGATAATGGAACGGGCTGTCGAAGGAGTGCAGATGATTGAGACCGTAAACGGTCAAGACCGTCGCAAAGAGTCCGACGGTTGCCAACAGCATCACACTGGTGCGGCGGTAATTGCCCATCAGAAAACTCCAAGCCAGTACGCCGCCTGCGAAGATTGTGCCGAGAATAGCAAAGCCATTGCCAAATTCTACGGACGAGATCGTACCCGTGAGAATCTGTCCGGGGAACTGGTCTTTGCCGGTCATGAGTCCGTTTGCCGTATTCAGCCACGCGCCGATGATGGAATTGATGCCGAGCCACGCCGGGACGAATTTCCAGACCTGCGGCGCTCGCAATACTGAAGCCAGTCGCTTCCAACTTTCGCTTTTGTGTTCCGAAGGTTGCGAAGTGTCGCGTACCTCGCGGATGCCGTACCAGAAGATGGCGAGACTGACGAGATAGATAAGCGCATTGAGCGCGAAAGCCGGACTGATAAGCGGAATGCCGAGAATGGTTTTCGGGGAACCGGAAAAGTACCAAAGATAACCGGCGACGGAACTGCCGATAGCGATGCCGCCGACCAAGGTAATTTCAAATAGCCCCATGACGCGGGCGCGAAGTTTCGGTTTGCCAACCGTGACTTCCGAAATATAGCCGAGCGTCGAAGGCACAGAGCTTGCCGTGGACAAGCCTTCCAACAGGCGGGTAAAGACCAATAGCCAGACTGCCGTGGTCAGCGAGGTAATTTGCACGGCAATCGCGCCAAGAATGGGACCGAGCAGGATAAAGAGTTTGCGCCCGTAGCGGTCGCTCATCGCCCCTAAAATCGGTGAGCCTAAGAGTTCCGGGATAAAGAATGCGGCAATAATGAAGCCACGCTCAGTGTAGGAGATATGGTAATAATCGCGGTCAATGGCTGCCAGATAGAAGCCAAGCATTAGCCCCATGACGTGCGACGACAGGCGTAACACCAGCGTTCCGGCGACCACGGCAAAGAGCGAGCGCACCAGATGGCGTGGCAGTTTGCTGAAGTCGGCGGTGTCGTGCGAATCAACGGCGGTCAGAGCGCCGGAAGGCGTTTTCGGAGTGGCTATTTTTACCTGTGTGTCCATTCAGGAAAACAACTTCTACGGAATCAGTGGGACACATCAACGGTAACAAACCACGTCGGCAGAGTCAAAAAGGAGAGGCGTTAATAAGCAGTAAAAGTTTGGTGATTATTTTCGGCAAGTGTACAGGTAGCGCTACCCGGCAAAATGGCAGGCGGCAAGATGAGCTTCGCCAACTTCTCTGAGCGGTGGCTCTTCCCGGCAAATCTCCTGCGCCAGCGGACAGCGATTGCGGAAGCGGCAACCCGACGGGTAATCAAGCGGACTTGGGACGGTTCCCGGTATAGATTCCAGCGCGTCGCGCTTTATGGTAAGCGACGGCAGCGAGCGAAACAGTCCTTGCGTGTACGGGTGACGCGGATGTTCAAAGAGTGCGACAACCGGCGCAGACTCGACGATCTTTCCGGCGTACATGACGGCAACCGTATCACAGGTTTCCGCGACTATGCCGAGGTCGTGCGTAATCAGCAGCGCCGACATATTCAACTCCTGCTGGAGTTCTGCAATCAGCGCCAGTATCTGCGCCTGAATCGTCACATCGAGCGCGGTTGTCGGCTCATCGGCAATCAGCAATTGTGGATTGCAAGCCAGCGCCATAGCAATACAGACGCGCTGTTTCATGCCGCCGGACATCTGATGCGGGTATTCGTCAAAGGCTTTGGCGGGCGATGGAATCCTGACCCGGCGCAGCATCTCAAGGGTAAGGTCACGGGCTTCGCTTTTACTCTTTTGCTGATGCTCAGAAATGGTTTCGGTAATCTGGCTGCCGATGGTCATAATCGGATTAAGCGACGACATCGGTTCCTGAAAGATCATCGAGACGGTATTACCCCGCACCTTTCGCAACTCTTTGTCGCTCTTTGATAAGAGATTTTCGCCATTGAAAAAGATTTCGCCGCCTTCATAACAGGCGGGCGGCACAGGCAGCAGTTTCAGTATTGAAAATGCCGTCACTGATTTGCCGCAGCCCGATTCCCCAACCAGTCCGAGCGTTTTGCCGCGTTCAATAGCAAAGCTTACCGAGTCAACGGCTTTCAAAATGCCGTCTTCGGTATGAAAATAGACGCGCAAATTCTTGACTTCAAGCAGAGTGTCAGATGCGGCATCGGTTGTGCTGGCGGGTGCGGATGGCTTCATTTCTTCTTAGGCGTGAGGATTTCGCTGGCAACATAGATTTGCTCTTTCCCTTCATCACGGACTCGCCGCGCCATTTCGGCAAGCGTCGTGTCGGCTTCCTGCGATGCGAGTTTAATAATCATCGGCAGATTAACGCCGGTGACGACTTCGACGTTCATCTGCTCCAAGAAACTGGCGGCGATATTGGTTGGCGTACCGCCAAACATATCGGTCAACAGCAAAACGCCCGCGCCGCTTTCAACGCGATTGATCGCCCGTTCAATGGCTTCGCGGGCGACTTCGACATCATCGTGCCAGCCAATGGAAACCGCCGTCACATGATGAAGTTCGCCGACAATCGTTTCTGCCGCCGAAACCAATTCGGTTGCCACCTGTCCGTGGGTAACGATAACTCCGCCTATCATAAGTAAGTAAAAAGTAAAAAGTAAAAAGGCAAAAGTAAAGGCAATCAGGTAAAAGCAAAGGCGAAAGGTAAAAAGTACCTGGTGAAAAGCGAATTGTAAATGAGCGCCAGGGATGAAAAAGCCTTGCAAAACTGCTACCTTTGCTTCCCCTTCTATCTTATGCCTTATACCGCTGTTGGTCTTTGTCAATGTCGCGGTGCATGACGCTGGTTCTATAGCCGCGCGCGCTCAGTCGCTTATGCAGCGATTCGGCTATCATAACGGAGCGATGCCGCCCGCCGGTACAGCCGACGCCAATGGTCAAATAGCTTTTGCCTTCGCGCTGGAAACGCGGCAACAGAAACATCAACAAATCGCTCAAGCGGTCTATCGTCTCTTCGACTTCGCTTTCATGTTGCAGGTAATCAATCACTGGCGCATCGCGTCCCGTGAAGGCTCTGAGGCTGGGGACGAAATGCGGATTCGGCAGAAAGCGCACATCAAAGAGCATATCCAGACTGCGCGGCAGACCGTGGCGAAAGCCGAATGACGAAATCGTTACATTGAGGTCGTGCGTCTGCCCCTTTTCGGCGAAATGCTCTTTAACAGCATTTCGCAAGGTGTGTACGGTCAGTTCCGAAGTGTCAATGATAATGTCTGCCAGAGCGCGAATCTCGGCAAGCATCCGCCGTTCGTGTTCAGTCGCCTGTACGACGCTCGGCTCTGAAAGCGGATGCGGGCGGCGCGTTTCGCTGTAGCGCCGGAGCAATACCTCATCATCGGCTTCAAGGAAGATTAAGGTCAGGTCAATGGCGCACCCCTTGAGTTCCTGATAAATGTCGGGGAATTGCTCAATGAAATCGGGCGAGCGCACATCAACAACAAAGGCGGTGCGCGTGATTTCGGATGATTCCCCGCTCAGGCGCACGAAGGTCGGAATCAACTGCACCGGGAGGTTATCAACCGCAAAGTAGCCCATATCTTCCAAGGCTCTGAGCGCCGAAGTCATCCCCGCGCCGCTCATCCCAGTAATGATGACAACGGAAACTGGCATAGAAGGCAAAAGTAAAAAGGCAAAAGTAAAAAGTAATTTTGTGTCGAAATGCCTGCGGTTTTCCTTGAGAATTCTACAGGTCACTTTTGCCTTTTTACTTTTTACTTTTTACTTCTCACGGTTCGATGAGTCCGAAATTGCTATCCGTGCGTTTATATAAAACGCCGACTTTGCTGGTTTCGGCATCGCGGAAAACGATAAAAAGATCATCGGAATCGGTTAATAACAACGCCGCTTCTTCCTGGGTGATCGGTTTCACCTTGTAGCGACGTTCAGGAATAATGCGCGGCGTTGGCGGCGCGGGCGGCAGTCCCGGTTCCTGCGCTAAGGCGACTTCGGCAAGCGAAGGGCGATGACGTTTCCGGGTATTAAACTTCTCTTTGAGTTTAAGAAGTTGCTTTTCGACCTTACCCGCAGCGACGATAATGGATTGCTTAAAGTCGCTGTTTTCGGCAACGCCGGTAAAGACACTATCGCGCCAGTAGACGACGATTTCGGCGCGTTTGCGATTTTTTTCGGCGGTAAGAATAACGTGGGCGCGTTTGGGCGCAGAGTCTAAAAATTTATCGAGTTTCTGTAACTCTTTCTGGGCTAGCTCTTCCAGTCGCGGAGAGATTTCAACGTGACGACCCGTAAATTCAAATTCCATAACTGCTCTACATCCTCCTTTTGAGATAGATGTCGGATGTCAGATGCCAGAAGAGCAATTAAGAATTAAGAATTGAAAGATGCAGCCTGATTCTTAATTCTTAATTTTTAATTCTTAATTGGAAGGATGTCCGACTTCTGACATCACAATTACACTATCGCGCGGCGTTCGCGTGAGCCGGGTATATTCATCTGATCGCGGTACTTGGCGACGGTCCGGCGGCTCAACTTAACGCCTTCTTTGGCAACTCGTTTGGCAATCTCATCATCAGTGATGGGATTGTGTGAATCTTCTTCTTCAATCATCTTTTTAATCTTCAATTTCAACACCCGCGTTGAAACATCTTCGCCGGTGTCGGAGCGCATTCCTTCGGTAAAGAAACGGCGCAATTCATAAACGCCTTGTGGCGTGTTGACATATTTGCGATTGACCACCCGCGACACGGTGCTGAGGTGCATACCAATATCTTCGGCAATATCTTTGAGCATCATTGGCTTGATATGCTCGATGCCCTTATCCAAAAAATCACGCTGGCGTTCAACGATGGATTGGCAGACGCGATAGATGGTCTGGCGGCGATGTTCGATGTTCTTTAATAAATCAACCGCCGAGCGGAAACGCTCTTTGATAAAATCTTTGGTCTCTTTGGCAGTCTCTTTGGACTGCATCATCTGGCTATAGGTGCGATTGATTCTCAGACTCGGAATGCCGTCATCTTCAAAGCGAATGACATAATCATCGCCAATCTTTTCAATCGTTACTTCGGGAACCACCGGCTGCGCTTCTTCGGCGGAATACTTACGCCCGGGTTTCGGGTCGAGCTTTTTGATAATTGCCATTTCCGCCAGAATTGTATCGAGCGGCACGCCAACAGTTTTGGCGATTTCCGGCAACTTGTGAGTCTGTAAATTCTCAAAATGGTCGCGCACTAATTGACAGGCAAGACGTTCGCTATAGCCGTAGTAATCAAGCTGAATGAGCAGGGATTCACGCACATCTTTTGCCGCTACGCCAACCGGGTCGAGCCGTTGAACGATTTGCAGCGCCTTTTCCACCGTCTCCATCGCCCACGGTCCCATTGCGGCAATTTCATCAAGCGTGGCGTCTAAAAAGCCGGTGTTTTCATCAAGATTGCCGATAATCGCTTCGCCGGCTGAGATGACTTCTTTCGGCGCTTCGACCAAATGAATCTGCCAGATTAACTGTTCGTAGAGCGATTGGCGGCGCGTCAGCATACTCTCAAAAGAGGTCTCTTCGCGGGCTTCATACTCGTGCGTCTTGTAACCGGGATCAAGATACTCTTCAAAAGTGGAGCCGAAATCAATCTCCTGAAACGAATCGCGCTCGCGTTCCACTTCGCCTTCATAAGTGGCGGCTTCGGCGCTATTACTGCCGACCGATTCCAGACGTTCGAGCGCCTGCGCTTCGATTGCCGAGGTTGGCATTTCGGGTGTTGAATAATCGGCGGCGGCGGCGTCTATTGAGGCAAGGTCGTGAGTCGTCGTATGGTCATCCGGCGCATCGCCCGGTTCAATGGTATCAAGAACCGGATTGGCAGTGACTTCCGTGACGATCATATCCACCATCTCGATCTTCGTCATTGCCAAAAGCTCAATGCGTTGCCGCATCTGAGGTGTCAGAACCAGCTTCTGCGAAAGAGTATTGATTATCGTTGGTCTAACTGACATAACTGCCTAACCAGATGTTAGATGTCAGATGTTAGTAGATACTGGATAAGATCAGTTTTGACGAGAAATTGGTATTACATTTCGTAGCTATAACTGACCTCTAACATCTGACATCTACACTCCTACATCCTAAAATTCTCTCCTAAGTATACTCGCTTCACCTCTTCATCGCGGGTCAACGCTTCAGGAGTTCCGGCGCGAAAAATTTGTCCGTTATTGATTATATACGCTCTATCGGTAATCGCTAGGGTTTCGCGTACATTATGATCGGTAATTAAAACCCCGATGCCGCGTTGCCGCAAGCGTTGCAAAATTTTTTGTATATCAATTACCGCTATCGGGTCAATACCGGCGAACGGCTCATCGAGCAGAATAAATTGTGGCTCAATTACCAGACAACGCGCAATTTCGGTTCGGCGTCTTTCGCCGCCCGACAGTTGAAACGCCTTGGTGTGACGGACGCGGGCAATATCAAAGTCGGTAAGCAGATTTTCCAGACGTTGCTGGCGTTCGGGTCTGGAAATCGGCAAGGTCTGTAAGACCAGCATGATATTTTCTTCTACCGAAAGCTTGCGAAAGACCGAAGGCTCTTGCGGCAAATAGCTGATGCCGCTGCGGGCGCGTAGATACATCGGCAGTTGCGAGATATTCTGTGTGTTGTGATAGACCCTGCCGCCGTCAGGCTTTTCCAGCCCGACAATCATATAGAAAACCGTTGTCTTACCCGCGCCATTCGGTCCGAGCAAGCCAACAATTTCGCCTTGTCTGATTTCCAATGACACATCATCAACGACGGGTCGTTTGCGGTACGCTTTCCGCAACCCTTCAACGCCGAGTACGCTGACATTCTGTAATGGCGGTTTGCGGTTGCCATTTACCGGCGCGGCATCCTCACGTAAAACCGCTTTCCGGTTATCAATGAAATCATCCGGCAAGGGTTCTGCCGTTAGAGTTGGCGTTTCGAGGTGTTGCATATCAAGATTTTCTGATGGAGCAAGCGTTTCCAGACTCTGCCGCACAGTCGCACCAACGCCGGATGCCATCATGGTCTCAGTGTTGGCATTGATGGGATTACGGTTCGGTCGGTTGTTTTTTGCTGGTGATTTCTTCGCGGACACGGCTTCGACCACCTTTTTTATCTGGTCTTCGATGTGAGTCTATGGGTAGATTTTACGCGCCCTGTTCCCTGTTGATTATCAACTATGACCCTATCATCGCGTCTATACAAAGTCAATTGACTGCCGGTTGTCGTACCCTTCTCGGCGTCTTCCACTCTGGCGCTTTTGCCGATCAAAACGGCGCGGTCATCTGCCGATGTATAGATAACTTTATCGCCGGTTCCGCGTCGTCCGGGCTGCACCATAACGACATTGCCTTCGCCAATCATGCGCTCCACTTCATTGGTCTCTTTCAGTAAATAGACATCTACATTGGCGGCGTCCAGCAGGTCTGTCCCTTGCCGCGCTTTCACTGTGCCGTCGTAATGCACCAGACGGTCGGTATCGGAATAGGTCATACGGTCAGCCGTCGCAAAGCCGGGGACGCGCTCCTGATTCTGCGACTGTTCACCTTTTTTCACCGAATAGAGGGCGCTTTCGACTCTGCCGGTTGCTACCATGCGTTTATCATTCTGGTACAGTTCGATTTTATCGGCTTTGACGAAATTATCATCCTGCCAGCCGCGAGCGTTGCCGGTATAGACAGTATAGCCTTCATCATTGCGGGCATCAGCGCGGTCAGCCGTAATGAAGACCGGCGATTTGGTATTCTTAAACGGCGTTGAATTGTTGGTCGTTTCGCGGCTGTAATAGGTAGTGCGAACATCGCCGCGAGCATACGTTTCGTCTTTCGCCTGATCGTAGTCAATTTCGTTGGCTTGGGTACGCGCTTTTGCATCCCACGCCATCGGACGTTTGCCGCGCAGATTCAAAATCGCCGTCTCCTGATTGAAGGTGGCAAGTTCAGCAACGGCATGGCGGTCGCCTTCATTGTATTTGAAATCGCCCTGTTGGGTGATGGTCTGCAAATCCTGAGATGTTTCAACAAAATTTGCCGAAAGCTGGCGACTCGTTGTAATGCGCGGCGGGTGGGCTTCAGCAACCGTCGCTTCGATCTCCACCTTGACGCCGCCGTTGGCGTTAAAGGTCTTCAAGCGATTATCCGCATCGTAAAAATCCGCCGTCATCTGTGGCGCGGTTATGGTCTTTTTGTCCGCGCCTTTTTCGGCGCGAACCGGAGTGACTTTCAAGACGGCATTCTGTTGCGCTTCGGCAAAAGCGAGATAGCCGCCTTCAGGATGAAACGAGGCGCTAATCTGATTGGCAGAAAGTTCACGCTCCGCCGGGTTGACATTGGCGGCAACATTCTTCGCCGCGTGAATCTGTAAGCGGGCATTGTCAATGGCTAAGGCGGTGTTGATGATTCCCTGCTCAAAGCCGAGCGTCACCTGTCGGGCGTGTAATTCGCGTTCACTGGAATTGGGAACTTTACTGACAGCGTGAATCAGGACGCGGGCGTTATCGGTGGCAATAATGGTGTCCACCACGCTGCTAGTAGCGGCGGGCGTGAAGGTGGCTTCGATGGTTGCGGCGTGCGCTTCTTTGCGAGGTTCTGCGCCGAGCGAATAGACGGACGCCTCGCCGGTTGCCGTCGCCCGTACCAGACGTTGTTCGGTGAAGAAGAAATCCATCGCGGACGATTTGATTTCGGCTTTGTCCGCCTGTTTCAAATAAGCCGAGCCACGCGCTTCGAGGCGTTCGATTTTATCCTCTTCCGTCAACAAGCCAAGCATCTTTGCGGCACGCATTTCGTCATCGCCCTGCGTGACAATGACATTAGTAGTAAAGGCAACGCGATGGTCTTTGCGTTCCAGGAGCGCCGATGCGGAACGAATGCGCGTTGGTAGTTTAGCGATTGGCAAAGGCGACGGAGCGTTTTTGCCCGCAGTCTTTCCGCCGTTTGCTCGTTTCGTTGTCGCATCGCCTGATGCTGCGTTATCCGCTTTCGCCAATGCTTTCGCCCGACGGTGCTTTCGTTCCAGTTTGCGGGCGCGTTTCGCGGCTTTCCGCGCTGCCTTCTGTTCAGGCGTTTCGCTGTCGGCGGCGGCGCTGGTAGTTTGTTGATCGCCCGCCTTTGCATTCTTCTGGTCGCTTGCTTTAATTGTCAGGTCAACATCGTTGAGCAGATGGACGCGCTCATCGGCTACTTCAATCAACAAGCCGGTGCAGGTTCCCGCCAGTTTGGCGCTATCGAACTCGACAGCTTCCGGTGTGTCTATGACGTTCTTTTCGCGGTTATAATGCAGATAATTCGATTTGACCGTTGAGCCTTCTGTGGTCTGGACAACGACATTCGATTTGAAATCAACATCAAGGCTATGGAGGTCTGCCGTATCGCTGACTTCTGCGCGGTCTGCGGTAACAATATCGTGGCGTGTGCCTTCTTTGCCGAAGGATTCGAGCTTCACCTGTTCCAGTTCGTGTGCGCCGTTCGCGTAGGCTTTATCAACTCCCGCCGTCAGGACGAATTGCACCCGCCCATCCGCTTCGTGCGCGTAGCGAGTGTTATTGAAAACGGCGACCACTTGCCCGCTCAGTTTGGTTGGCACGGGATTGGTGTCAATCGGCTTGCGCTTTTTGAGCAGACTGATGCCCAACGCAATGGCAACCGCGAGGAAAACAACAACGGCAAGAATTTTTCCGACGGAAACAGCTTTAACCTTCACAACAGAAATTTTTGCACATTAGAGAGCCTTGTGCCAACTTATCAGTTCTGAAGTTTTTGTTGCAATTGTTAGAAGCGTTGAGGCGAATGCTTTTCATCAATTCCTATCCATCAAGGTTTATCGGCGGCAAATTCGTCGGTTTCTGAGCCGCTTTGTTGAGAATCTGCGAGGGCGCGTAATCGCTCCCACGTATAGATGCCGTTGTCGTGATTATCGCTGAACTTAAATTTGATGCCGTACATTCCGACGGGTTCCGCTTCGATGATGGTTAAATCTTCGGCAATGGTGCGCGGGTCGAGCATACGCTTTCCGGTAATCTCATTGATGCATCGCGCACAGGCGCATTCGGAGCGCAGAAAATGAATTGCATAGACACTGACAGCCCCATCGTCCCAGCGAATGGTTAGCTCTCGCGGCGTCGTTCTGGTTATCTCAACAGGATTAGGATTTGGCATAATGTTTTTAGTTGTGGCGCAGTTTGTAGCATAGGCTTCAGCCTGTGTGCCTGCAAACGCACACAGGCTGAAGCCTATGCTACTTTATCATAACCAGCCTTCTTTTTTGTACCAGTCAATAGTTTCGCGCAAGCCCTGTTCTAACGGCACACGCTGTTCGTAACCCAATTCTCGTTTCGCTCGCTGGATCAAACAGCCCCAGCACTCCTGCGATAAATCAAGCACTTTATCACGATTGATAACCGGCGTTTTGCGCGTCATCACAGCGCCGACTTCGGCAAGCGCGGCTACCGAGTAAGCGACGGCGCGGGGAATGGCAAACGAGCGCACCCGCCGCGCAAAGATTTTTTCGAGCAGTTCAATAACAGCATTATAAGAATAGACTTCTTCGCTTGAGATAAAATAGGCGCGACCTTTGGACTTTGTGTTTTCTCCGGCGAGGATAATGCCGTCGGCTAAATCAGATGCATGGACAAGGCTAATCTGTTTGTCATAGTTGCCGATAGAAGGCGACAAGCCTTTGGCAATGGCTTTGAAGAGCTCATAAAGCGCGTAATCTCGCGGACCGTAAACCGCCGGCGGGCGGACAATCGTTACCGGCAGTAGATCGGCAACCGCCATTACCGCTTCTTCGCTCATCAATTTGCTTTTGCCGTAAGGGGTAATCGGGTGTGGCTCGGTGGCTTCGTCTACCGGATGGTCTTTCACACCGGGACCAATGGCGGCAAGCGAACTGATATGCACAAAGCGGCGAAGCTGCTGCCGGTATTTGAGCGCCGCCGAAATGATCATTTCCGTGCCGCCCTGATTCACCGTAAAGTAATCAGCCGCCCGCCGCGCAAAGGTCAATCCGGCGACGTGATAGACCGTTTCAACATCAGTAAATGCCTCTTCCCAATCTGTGGCAAGGTCTAAGCCGCCGTAGACAAATTCAAGCTGCGGATGTTGCAGGTATTTCAGCTTGCTGGATTCGCGCACCAGACAGCGCACCGTTTTACCACGCTCTACAAGTCTGTCAACCAGATGACTGCCGACAAATCCGGTCGCGCCGGTTACAAGTATCTTTCCACTCATTAGAGTTCCTCAAATAGTCGCGCCTGATTGTAGCACATTTGCCGCTTGAACTGCCTTGCCTCGTAGAAATTGATCGCCCTTAGGAAAGCGAAAAGGAAGCGGTACGTTTTGAGAAACACATCACCAGCGGATTGTTACGGATGCGGCGGATTCAAGCAGATTATCCGTTCCCATCCGCCGTATCCGCATTATCCGTTGGTAATTGACCTGACGATTTCACTCAATCTGCCTACTGCTACTCCCTCATAAGGACTGTGCACCCGCCTTGCCTTGCTGCACGGTTTCCGATTCGGTTACGATTAGAGTTACCCGGCGTTACTACTTTTGCAGCTTTCAACGAGGAAACTATGAAGCGATTGACAACGGCTCTCTCTTTGAGCCTCATCCTGCTCTTATTGATTACTGCTGTGCCTTCGACTCTGGCGCAGAGTTTCGACATCAAAACGCACACGCTCAAAAATGGCATGAAAATCCTGATTCAGGAAGACCACTCCATTCCGAGTGTGGCGCTCTATATCTTTTATCGCATCGGCTCGCGCAACGAGCGACCCGGCACTACCGGCTTATCGCACTTCTTCGAGCATATGATGTTCAACGGCGCGAAGAAATATGGTCCTGGTGCGTTTGACCGCGTAATGGAAGCCGCCGGCGGGCGCAATAACGCTTATACTTCAAACGATGTAACGGTCTATCAGGATTGGTTCACGCCGGCGGCGCTCGAACTCATCTTCGACCTTGAGGCTGACCGCATTGAACATCTCAGCTTTGACCCAAAGGTTATCGAATCGGAGCGCGGCGTTGTTGCCAGCGAACGGCGCACTTCAGTTGACGCCAATAACTTCGGCATCCTCAACGAACAACTCTATGCCGCCGCCTTCACCGCGCATCCTTATCAGTGGCCCGTTGTTGGCTGGATGGTTGACATCGAAAACTGGAAGATGGAAGACCTCAAGCGCCATTTTGAAGCCGGCTATGCGCCGAACAATGCCACGATGATCGTCGTCGGCGCTGTCAAAGCGGATGAGATTATCAAACTGGCGCAGAAGTATATCGAGCCAATCAAGCCGCACGACCCGCCGCTTCCCGTAACCACCAAAGAGCCGGAACAACTCGGCGAGCGTCGCATCGTGGTAAAAAAATTCGCTCAGTTGCCGATTCTGAACATCGGCTACCACGTCCCGGAAACCGCAAGCCCCGATTATTTCGCCCTGCGCGTTCTGGATAAAATTCTCTTCGACGGGCAAAGTTCGCGGATGTATCAACGCTTGGTAGACAAAGATCAGCTTTCGCTCTTTGTCAATGGCGGCATCAATTTTGGTTTTAGCTTCGACCCGACGCTCTTTGAAATTATGACGCAACCAAAAGATGGTGTCGCTCCGGCGGCAGTTGAAAAGGTCATTTACGAAGAACTTGATAAGATAAAAAATCAACCCGTCAGCGATAAAGAGATTCAAAAAGCCAAAAACATTCTCGTTGCCGACTTCTATCGCTCCCTAAAGACCATCAGCGGCAAAGCCAATCAGCTTGGTCAATATGAAGTCTTTTTAGGCGATTACAAAAAGCTCTTTACGGCTGCCGATGAATTTAACAAAGTCACCAAAGAAGATGTACAGCGCGTTGCCAAGAAATACTTCACCGAAAACAATCGCACCGTCGCCACGCTGATTCCTGAAGCGGAAAAGAAAGAAGGCGACAAACCGGATGCCGAAGCTGGTAAGACAACCGCCGAAAGCAAAAAGGCAAAGGCAACGAAAGTCGCAACTAAAACGTCGGCAAAGAAGAATTGAACGAGAAGGAGAAAATTATGAACAAAGTATTGGCTAGTATCATTGTTGCTTTCTTAGTTGCGGCAACGGGCGTTCCAGTCAAAGCTGCAAACGGCGAACTGAAATTGCCGCCTTGTAAGAAGGTAAAACTGAGTAACGGTTTGACGCTGCTGTTGATGGAACAGCACGAAGTTCCGATTGTCAGCTTTAACTTTCTCGTCCGCGCCGGTTCGACGGCTGACCCGGCGGGTAAAGAAGGACTTGCCGCCGTGACCGCAGAGATGTTGCGAAAGGGTACAAAGACGCGCAGCGCCGACCAACTCTCCGGCGAACTCGATTTCATCGGCGGCGAAATGAATTTTGGTTCGACTTACGACTACACGAACGGCTCTGCCGAATTCATTAAGAAAGACGTAAAGACCGGCATTGATTTGCTCGCTGATGCCTTGCTCAACCCGACGTTTCCGCAGGCGGAAGCGACAAAAATCATTAAGCAGCGCGTGGACGGCATCAAAGCCGCCAAAGATCAGGCGCAGGGCGTGATTCGCAACTATTTTGTCGGCTATCTCTTCGGCAATCACCCCTACGCTCGCCCCGCCGGAGGCGATGAGAAATCACTGGCTGCTATCACTCGCGCCGACATTTCCGGCTTTTATCAAAAGTGGTATGCGCCCGCCAATACGACCATCGCGGTTGTCGGGGATTTCAATACGGCAGAGATGGAAAAGCTGATGACAGACAAATTCAATGGCTGGAATACCAAAGCCGCCGCGCCAATTACCGTGCCGGATGCTGCGCCGGTGCAAGGCAAAAAGTTGTTGCTGGTTGACAAGCCGGACGCGACGCAGACCTTCTATATGATTGGCAACACCGGCATTGCGCGTACTAATGCTGACCGTGTGCAGATCAATGTTATCAATACGCTCTTTGGCGGTAGATTTACGTCAATGCTGAATAGCGAATTGCGTATTCAAACGGGTCTGACGTATGGCGCACGTTCCGGCTTTGAGGAGCGCAAAGCCAAAGGCGCATTTGCGATTTCCACCTATACGCGCAATGAAAAGACTGAAGAAGCGATTGACCGCACGTTGGCGATACTCAAGCGACTGCACGAAAACGGCATCACCGAAGAGGAGTTGAAATCGGCAAAGGCATATATCAAAGGTCTGTTTCCGACTGACTTGGAAACCACCAATCAACTCGCCGCCGCGATTACCGAATTGGATTTCTACGGCTTGAGCGAAACTGACATCAACAGCATTTACGCCAAAGTAGACGCCATGACCTTGGCGGATGCCCAGCGCATCATCAAGCAGTATTTCCCGCTTGATAATCTCGTCTTTGTATTGATTGGCAAAGCCAGTGAAATTCAACAAGTAGCAAAGAAATATGCCGGTAAGATGGACGTAAAACAGATTAACCAGACGGGCTTTTGAGAGCGAATGAGGTGGAATTATGCGGAAAGAGAGGTTGTAATGAGTACATCAGTGACGGAACCTACTGCACCAGATGAACTCGTTGAACGCGGGCAGCAAATTTACGATGAGCAGTTGAAGGATTTGCTCGAACCTGCGGAGAACGGGCGTTTTGTGGCGATTGAACCGGATTCAGGAAAATACTTTCTTGGCGATAAAGGCATTGATGCTCTACTGAGAGGACGCGCTGCTATTGCTGACAAGCTGTTTTATCTGGTCAGAATCGGTTATCCGGCAGCGTATAAAATTGGCGGTTATGGCTTACGACTAACACCAGATTCTCAAGACAGTTGTGTATTCGCTAATCAGACCGGATTTTAGTTTGTGGAGAGAGCTTATGAAAAAAATCTCAGCCTTATTTGTACTATTATCATTTTTGATTTGTGTCCCGGTTCCTCGTGCCGATGAAGGGATGTGGACATTCGATAATCCGCCGCTCAAGCAGTGGAAAGAGAAATATAATTTTGAGCCGTCTAAAGAATGGCTGGACCATATGCGGCTTGCATCGGTGCGGTTGAATGACGGTGGCTCCGGCTCATTCGTGTCGCCCGATGGTTTGCTGATGACCAATCAGCACGTCGCCAGCGGGCAGTTGCATAAGGTTTCAACGCCGGAAAAAGACTATTCTAAAGACGGCTTCTATGCCCGCACTGCCGCCGAAGAGTTAAAATGCCCTGACCTTGAATGCAACGTCCTTATGGCTTACGAAAATGTCACCGAACGGGTGCAATCTGCCGTAAAACCCGACGCGACGGACAAAGAAGCGAGCGAACAGCGCAAGACCGTCACGGCGCAGATAGAGAAAGAAGAAACCACAAAGACCGGGCTGAAATGCGAGGTTATTTCGTTCTATAGCGGCGGCGAATACTGGCTCTATCGTTTCAAAAAGTACACTGATATTCGCCTCGTCTTTGCCGTCGAAGAGCAGATCGGCTTCTTCGGCGGTGATTACGACAACTTCACCTATCCGCGTTATGACCTTGATGTGGCATTCTTCCGCGTTTACGAAAACGGCAGTCCGGCAAAAACGCCATACTACTTCAAATGGTCGGCGGCGGGTCCGGCAGATGGCGAATTTGTCATCGCTCCCGGTAATCCCGGTTCTACGGCGCGGTTGCTGACCGTCGCCCAACTCAAGTATCACCGCGAAGTCGGCAACCCTTTGCAAAAACTGGTCTGGGAAACGCGCCGCAATGCGCTTATGGAATACTCAAAAGGCGGCGCGGAACCGGCGCGACAGGCGGGCGACGCGATACGCAGTTTTAATAATTCGCTCAAACGTCTGGTCGGGCAGCAGGAAGGTCTGGAAAACCCGCGAATGTTTGAGCGCAAGAAGCAGGAAGAGAAACAGCTTCGCAACGCCATTGAAAAACGCGCCGAGTTACAGAAGGCTTATGCCCTGGCCTGGGACGACATCGCTAGCGCTTACGCTGCACTTCCGGCAATAGCGAAACGGCTGGCGTTCTCAAAAATAGATATTGCCCGTCTCGGTGACATCGCTGCCAAACTGGTGCGCTATGCGGCGGAGACCGCGAAACCGAATGATAAACGCTACGACGAATTTCGGGATTCCAAACTTGAATCCTTCAAATTCGCTTTGCTTTCGCCCGCGCCTATCTATCCGGCGATGGATGAAGCGGTGTTGACCGCATGGCTCGAAGAAGGTCTAAAGACACTCGGAGCCAATGACCCGTTTATCAAAGCGGCGCTCAGTGGCGCAACGCCCGCCGAAGTTGCCCGTCGCGCCGTGCAGGGTACGCAACTTAAAGATGCGGCTGCCAGAAAAGCCTTGCTCGAAGGCGGCGCGGCAGCAATCGCACAATCCACTGACCCGATGATTATGCTGGCACGAAACCTCGAGCCAATCATCCGCGAATTACGGGCTTGGAATGAAGAGAAGATTTTGAATGTCGAAGCCAGCGCCGGAACTCGCATTGCCAAAGCGCGATTTGCGGTCTACGGCAGAAGCATTCCGCCCGATGCGAACTTCAATCTTCGCATCAGCTACGGCAGAGCTTTGGGCTACGAAGAAGATACCACGCTTGTACCATTTAAGACAACCTATTACGGGTTGTATGACCGGGCTGCCAGTTTCAGCGAAAAACCGCCTTATGATTTACCGCGTCGTTACCGGGAAGGCAAAAACAAGCTCGATTTGGCAACGCCGTTGAATTTCGCTTACTCAGCCGACACTATCGGCGGCAATTCCGGCTCGCCCGTCATCAATCGCAATGCAGAAATCGTCGGCTTGAACTTTGACAGCAATCTGCAAAAACTCTCAAATCGTTACTGGTACATTGAGGAAAGCGAAGGCTCCCGCGCCGTCGCCGTTCACAGCGCCGGAATCATCGAAGCCTTGCGGAAAATATACGATGCCAGTGATTTAGTGAAAGAATTGACCGGACGTTGAACTTTGCAAATTGGACAAGGAAGTAATCCTGATTCCGTTACGGAACCGGGATTACTGATCAATCACCAATAAATATCAACTACATTTGCATTGGTAATTGCTGCATCTTTGGTAATCAGCGGCAAGGATAAATCGGCGGCGGTGGCAACAATTACTTTATCGAATGGATCATTATGAAACTTATAGCCGACGGCTAAATTGATAAGCACAGGTTCTAGAGGAGCGATGCCGAAACCGGAATTTTTCAAAATCATTTCCGCCCAACACGAAAACCCGTTGAAGAGTTTGATTTTGCCTTCGTAATCAAGAATCGCCGCTTCCCACAAAACGACTGCCGGAATGTAAATAAATGCTTGTCCGGCTTCGGCAGCAACAAATACTTCCAAAGCATTTTTCGACAAATTTCCATGTTTGCCACCCATAAACCATACTAGCGGGTGCGTGTCGGTAACATAAACACTCATTTTTGTAGCTCTTCGCCAGAGGTTTTGATTGCTTCCAGAAACTGTTGGCGGATTTCCAGACTCGCAGCTTCCAAGTCGTCATCAAGAATTTCAAGCGTACCGACAAGGCTTTGTCCGCTGTTTGGCGAATTGGCAGAGGGTGTTGGCAAGACAGATTGCCGACGCGAGATCAAAATTCTCACCTTCTCGCCTTCTTCCAGTTCCAGAGGTTCCAGCGCCACAATCACGCCATTTCTGTAAATGCCTTCGACTGCCTGCATAATCCTCATATCTCCTTTCGCAGCCAATCATAACACGCTTTGCGCTACGCTTCCCAAAGTTTATTGATTTCGTCTTTTATCTACTGTGCATAGACAGCAAGATACGCATTTCACCGATTATTGCAACCTGGTTTCCGCATCAGCGACCAAAGTGATTTCCCATGCGGAATTTTAGCGAGTAATATACCTGCCAAACCCAGCCACTATAAAAACTTCTGGAACGGATAGATGGTTTTTAACGTAAAGCCTCTGTTGTCACAAATCCAGACGGAAAACCATTAAGAGATATTGCATAAAATCAGTAATAAGACGGATACTTGCCTTTCACACCTTGGCAACAGCATTACTCTTTCAAGGAGATTTATAGGCTTATGACCCGAACCCTCTCTCTCGTTCTTCTCCTATTGCTGCTCACCGCGTCCGTGATGGCGCAGACCGAGCACGCGACGCTGTTTCAAAAACCAACCGTCAACCGCACCGATATTGTCTTTTCCTACGCGGGCGATTTGTGGATCGTGCCGCGTCAGGGCGGCGACGCCAAACGCCTCACCAATGGCGTTGGCATCGAAACCAATCCCATATTTTCCCCCGATGGTTCGATGATTGCCTTTACGGGCGAATATGACGGCAATACAGATGTCTATACCGTCCCGGCGGCAGGTGGCGTACCCAAGCGTCTGACCTATCATCCCGCGCCCGATGTAACGACGGGCTGGACGGCGGACGGCAAACAGATTCTCTTCGCGTCCTCGCGTAACAGTACCTCCGGTTACGCTCGCCTGTTTACCGTTGGCTTAAATGGCGGACTCCCTGCCGAAGCGCCATTGCCAATGGCAAGTTATGGCTCTTTCTCCGGCGATGGTTCTTCCATTGCTTATGAGCCATTGACGCAGTGGCAACCGGCGTGGAAACGCTATAAAGGCGGACAGACCATGCCTATCTGGATTGCCCGACTTTCCGATTCGTCAATCGAAAAACTGCCGCGTGAAAATTCCAACGACCGTTACCCGATGTGGCTTGGCGATAAGGTCTATTTTCTGTCAGACCGCGCCGGCGCAGTGACGCTTTTCGCCTATGACACGAAATCGAAAAGGGTTGAGCAGTTGATTAAAAACGATGGACTTGATTTCAAATGGGCGTCGGCAGGTCCCGGGGTCATTGCTTATGAACAGTTCGGCAGCATTTCGCTCTATGATTTGAAGACTGGCAAAGCTAACAAGGTCAATATCCGCGTCGCCAATGATCTGCTTGCCTTGCGCCCGCGCTTCGAGAAAGTCGGTACGCGCATAACCAATGCGGCGATTTCGCCAAGCGGCGCTCGCGCTGTCTTTGAAGCCCGCGGCGAAATTATCTCGGTTCCCGCCGAAAAAGGCGATGCCCGCAATCTCACCAATACCTCAACGGCGATGGAACGCGATCCATCCTGGTCGCCCGACGGCAAATGGATTGCTTACTTTTCCGATGAATCCGGCGAGTATGCCTTGCATCTGCGCGACCAAACCGGCATGGGCGAAGTCAAGAAGATGCAACTGCCGCCGACCTTTTACTACTCGCCAACGTGGTCGCCTGATAGCAAAAAAATTGCTTTCTTCGATAAGAAGCTGCAACTCTGGTACTTGGACATTGATAAAGGCACGCCCGTCAAAGTAGACAAAAATCCGATAGGCGCAAATGACAGCGTAATGCAACCCAATTGGTCGCCAGACAGCAAATGGATTGCTTATACTAAACATCTGCCGAACCTCTTACGGGCGGTCTTTATCTATTCGCTGGAAACCAACAAAACCAATCAAATCACCGACGGCTTGAGCGATGCCCGCTATCCGGCATTCGATAAAAGCGGCAAGTATCTCTACTTCACCGCCAGCACCAATATCGGTCCGTCCATCAGCTTTGCCGATCTTTCCGGCATCGCCCATCAATCCACCCGCAGCGTCTATGCCGTGGTGTTGAGAAATGACATTCCCTCGCCACTCGCGCCGGAAAGCGACGAAGAGAAGATACAGCCGGAAAAGAAAGAAGAACCCAAACCACCTGCGACAACTGATAAACCGGCGGATGACAAGAAACCGGAAGAGAAGCCCGCTGATGCACAAAAGCCGCCAACGCCTCCGGCAAAGAAAGAATCGGAGCCGGTGCGCATTGATTTTGACGGCATTGACCAGCGCATCGTCTCGCTGCCGATCCCGGCGCGTAACCTCATAGACTTACAGGCGGGCAAAGCCAATAATGTCTATGTTGTTGAAGCGCCGCCGGTAAATCTCGAAGCCTTTGCGCCGCCTTCCTTCCTCGTTCACAAATACGACTTCGATAAACGTAAATTCGACAAAGCGATTGAGGGTGTCAGCGCCTTTACCCTATCGGCAAATGCTGAAAAGGCGCTCTACCGCCAAGGACCGAACTGGTTGATTGCGACAACGGCAACACTCGGAGCGCCTTTGCCTCCCGGCGCTCCCGGTGCGCCAAACATCCTGAGAACCGCCGACATGGAAGTTCGCGTAGACCCGCAAGCCGAATGGCGGCAGATGTACAATGAAATCTGGCGCGGTGAACGTGATTTCTTCTATGACCCGAACGCCCACGGCTTGAACTTACAGGCGGCGAAAAAGTTATATGAACCATACCTGCAAGCTGTCGCCCATCGCGCCGATTTGAACTATCTGTTTACCGAAATGCTCAATCAATTGACCGTCGGGCATATGTTCATCGGCGGCGGCGATGAGCCGCGACCGAACTTCGTACCGGGCGGCTTGTTGGGCGCAGATTACAAGGTGGAAAATAACCGCTATCGTTTCGCCAGAATCTACTCCGGTGAAAACTGGAATCCGCAACTTCGCGCCCCGCTCACCCAACCCGGCGTCAATGTGAAAGTCGGCGATTATCTGATTGCCGTCAACGGCAAAGAAGTTCGCGCCACCGACGATATAGATCAGGCATTTGAGAGTCGCGCCGGAAAACAGGTGGTCATTAAAGTCAGCGCCAACGCCGACGGCTCCAATGCCCGCGACGTGACCGTTGTACCGACTGGCAGTGAAAACGCGCTCCGCAATCTGGCGTGGATTGAAGGCAATCGTCGCAAAGTTGACCAGATGAGCGGCGGCAAACTCGCTTATGTCTATATGCCCAATACGGCGGGCAGTGGTTACACCAGTTTCAACCGTTACTTCTTCGCGCAAACCAACAAAGACGGCGCGGTAATTGATGAACGCTTCAACGGCGGCGGCTTGCTTGCCGATTATGTCGTCCAACATTTGACGCGCCAGCTATTCAGCTTCATCCACTACCGCGAAGGCGGACAAGATGTGCCGGTTCCGGCAGGCGCGATTTACGGACCGAAAGCGATGATTATCAATGAACTTGCCGGTTCTGGCGGTGATGCCATGCCATGGTACTTCCGCAAAGCCAAAGTGGGTCCGCTTATCGGTAAACGCACCTGGGGCGGGTTGATTGCTTCGTTTCCGTTACCGCAATTGCTGGATGGCGGTTTTGCGACTGCGCCGGATGCGGCAATCTACGGACTCAATGGCGACTGGGAAGTTGAAAATGTCGGCGTCGGGCCGGATATCGAAGTCGAGTTTGATCCGGCATTGTGGCGACAGGGACGCGACCCGCAACTGGAAAAAGCGGTGGAATGGCTGATGGAAGAGTTAAAGAAGAATCCTCGTCAGCAGTACAAACTTCCGGCGTTCCCGAATTATCACAAAGCCGAACCTACCGCCAGCCGTTCGCAGCAGTAATGCAAAAAGTTGTTGATAGTTATCGTTCCGCAGTGGGGAACGATAACCGAACCCCACAGGAGAAGGTATGAAAAAAACAGGTCTGTTGATTTTCCTCTTATTGACGCTCGCCAGCGTCGGTTTCGCACAAACCGATAAATCGTTGTTGCTCAGACAGCCGACAGTGAGCAAAACCCGGATTGTCTTTGTCTTTGCCGGCGATTTATGGACGGTTGCCCGCGATGGCGGCGTTGCCGAACGCTTAACCACAGGCGTCGGCACAGAAACCAATCCGCTCTTTTCGCCGGACGGGACGACGATTGCTTTTACTGCTGAATATGACGGCAACGTAGATGTCTATGTCGTTCCGGCAAGCGGCGGCGTACCCAAACGCCTGACCTACCATCCTGGCGTTGACCGCGTTCTCAACTGGACTCCCGATGGTAAACAAGTGCTTTTTGCCTCAGGACGCAGCAGCGCCTCCGGGCGTTACGAGAAACTCTTTACCCTGCCGGTTGACGGAACTTCTCCTGTTGAACTGCCGCTGCCGATGGGACACGAAGGCTCATACTCGCCGGACGGTTCACATATCGCTTATGGTCCGATTCAACGTGCTTTCGCCATCTGGAAACGCTATCGCGGCGGCATGGCAACGCCTATCTGGATTGCCAACCTTGGCGATTCCAGCATCGAGAAATTGCCGCGTCAGGATTCAAACGATTTCAACCCGATGTGGGTTGGCAGCAAAGTCTACTTCCTCTCTGACCGCAATGGCAGCATCACCCTCTTCGCTTATGATACGCAATCGAAGAAGGTGACACAGCTAATCAACAACACCGGACTGGATATCAAATCTGCCTCTGCCGGAACGGATGTGATTGCTTATGAACAATTCGGCTCTATCAATCTCTTTGACCTCAATTCCGGCAAAACGAAAAAGATTACTATCACCCTTAATGGCGATTTGCCTTCGGTGCGAGCCAAATATGAAAAAGTCGGCAACCGCATAGGCAATATAGCCATTTCACCGACCGGCGCTCGCGCTGTCTTTGAAGCGCGTGGTGAAATTCTCTCCGTCCCGGCTGAAAAAGGCGATGCCCGAAATCTGACCAATACATCGGGAGTTGCCGAACGTGACCCGGCATGGTCGCCTGATGGCAAGTGGATTGCCTACTTTTCGGATGAATCGGGCGAGTATGCTTTGCACCTGCGCGACCAGACCGGATTAGGTGAAGTGAAGAAGATTCAACTGCCGCCGACCTTTTATTATGCGCCAACGTGGTCGCCCGACAGCAAAAAAATCGCCTTCTTCGATAAGAAGCTGCAACTCTGGTACTTGGAAATTGATAAAGGCACACCCGTTAAAGTAGATGCTACGCTGGCTGGCGCTCGGACGCTTGACCCCACATGGTCGCCTGACAGCAAATGGCTGGCTTACGCCAAGGCGCTCAAATCGTGGATTCGCGCCATCTATGTTTACTCGGTTGACGAGGGCAAAAGCTATCAAGTGACCGACGGCATGAGCGATGCTCGTTATCCGGCATTCGATAAAAATGGCAAATATCTCTACTTCACCGCCAGCACCGATACCGTGAATACCTCTGCCGGACTCGATATGTCTGCCTATCCGTTCCGCCCGACGCGCAGCGTCTATGTTGCGGTCTTGAAGAAAGATTTGCCGTCGCCCTTAGCGCCGGAAAGCGATGAAGAAAAAGTGCAGGAGGAAAACAAAACCGACACGCCGAAACCGCCTGCCAAACCCGAACCCGTCAAAGTCACCATTGATTTCGAGAAGATTAATCAACGCATCATCGCCTTGCCGATTCCCGCCCGTTCCTTCTTCGGATTACTAGCAGGCAAAGCCAATACGATCTTTTTGGGTGAAGCGCCGACGGCTCCGGGACAGACCGGCGGCATCGTTCACAAATTCGATCTGGAGAAGCGCAAATTCGATAAGGTTCTCGAAGGCGTCAACAACTTCGACATCTCGGCAAACGGCGAGAAGATGCTCTTTCTACAAGGGCAAAGCTGGTTTATCGCGTCAACTATGCAGCCTGTGAAACCGGGCGAGGGGCGCATTAAGACTGACGAAATGGAAGTCTATATTGACCCGCGAGCAGAGTGGAATCAGATGTACCGCGAAGTGTGGCGGTTGGAGCGCGATTTCTTCTACGACCCGAACTATCACGGCTACGATTTGAAAACTGCCGAGAAGAAATATGAGCCATATCTGCAAGCTATCGCTCATCGCAACGATTTGAATTATCTCTTTGGCGAAATGCTTGGCGAGTTGAGCGTCGGGCATCTTTACGTCAACGGCGGCGATACGCCTGACCCCAAGCGCGTCGCCGGTGGCTTGCTCGGTTGCGATTACAAGATTGAAAACAATCGCTATCGTTTTGCCAAAATCTATGATGGCGAAAACTGGAATCCGCAACTCCGCGCCCCGCTCACCCAACCCGGCGTCAATGTTCAGGAAGGCGAGTACCTGCTTGCTGTCAACGGACGCAATCTGACGGCAAACGAAAGCGTCCATCAGGCGTTTGAAAGCACTGCCGGTAAATCCGTCGTCATCAAAGTCGGACCGAACCCGGACGGCTCTAATTCCCGCGACGTGACGGTTGTGCCAATAGCTGGTGAAGGGGCGCTTCGTAACCTCGCGTGGATTGAAGGCAATCGCCGCAAAGTTGACCAGATGAGTGGCGGCAAACTCGCTTATGTCTGGTTGCCGGATACGGCGGGCGGCGGTTATACAAACTTCAATCGCTACTATTTCGCGCAACTCGACAAAGACGGCGCGGTGATTGACGAACGCTTCAACGGCGGCGGTTCGGCAGCCGATTACATTGTAGATTTTCTGCGGAAACAGGCGCTCAGTTACTGGGCGGTGCGTGAAGGCATGGACGCGACAACCCCGTTCGGCGTCATTCCGGGCGCAAAGGTCATGATTACCAATGAGTATGCCGGTTCGGGCGGCGATTTAATGCCCTGGATGTTCCGGCAGATGAAGATTGGTCCGCTTATCGGCAAACGCACCTGGGGCGGACTGGTCGGCATTGGCGGCTACCCGACCTTGATTGACGGCGGCTCAGTAACGGCTCCGCACTTCGCTTTCTACAACACCAACAGCCAATGGGAAGTCGAAAATCATGGCGTCGCGCCTGACATCGAAGTAGACCTTGATCCGAAGGCGTGGCGCGAAGGTCACGACACGCAGTTAGAGAAAGCCGTCGAAGTGGCGATGGCAGAGTTAAAGAAGAACCCGGTGAAACGCCCGCAACGTCCGGCATATCCGAACTATCACAAGAACGATGGTCGCCGTGTCATGCCGGAGCCGTCAAGCGCCAAAGGTTCTAATTGAGTCACCGGGAGCGCGAAGATTACTACTGGGAGCGCAGACGTCCACGTCCGCATGGCTTCAAACGGAGAGCCTCTAGGTCAGCCAAAAGGTTGCCAGCCGAGACTATGCGGACGTGGACGTCCGCGCTCCCAGTAAGATTGTGCGGATGGGTGTGTTCGCGTTCCATTCCGAAAGAGGAGAAGAGATGAAAAAAGCCCTATTAAGTCTATTGTTATTACTTGCTCTCACCGGCATCGCGCTGGCACAAAGCGATACGCCGATGTTGATGCGTAGACCGACGTTGAGCAAAACGCAGATTGTCTTTGTCTATGCCGGTGATTTGTGGATTGTGCCGCGTCAAGGCGGCGAAGCTGAACGCCTGACAACCGGCACAGGAACGGAAACCGACCCAATCTTTTCGCCGGATGGTTCGATGATTGCCTTTACCGGCGAATATGATGGCAATGTTGATATTTATACGGTTCCGGCAAGCGGCGGTGTACCACAACGGCTCACTTATCATCCCGGTGTGGATCAGGTAGTCGGCTGGTCGCGTGACGGCAAACGCCTTATCTTTCGTTCCGGGCGCAACAGCAATATGCCGACGCCGAAACTCTTTACCGTTGCGGTTGATAGCGTCTTCCCGGAAGAGATTCCCCTGCCGATGGGCATAGATGCTTCCTATTCGCCCGATGGCTCGCGGTTGGCATATATGCCGCTCGCTCCGGCTTTCGCTCAATGGAAACGCTATCGCGGCGGGCGCACCACAAAAATCTGGCTGGCAAATCTCAGCGATTCCAGCGTCGAAGAGATTCCGCGCAATAATTCCAACGACTTCAATCCGATGTGGATTGATAACAAAATCTATTTCCTCTCAGACCGAAATAATACGGTAACGCTCTTTGCTTATGATACGGCAACCAAAAAAGTGACGCAGGCAATCAACAACACCGGACTGGATATTAAATCCGCTTCTGCCAGTGCGGATGCCATCGTTTATGAGCAGTTCGGCTCCATCAATCTTTACGATTTGAAGACCGGCAAGACGAGTAAAGTCAATATCACCTTGAACGGCGATTTGCCTTCGGTGCGCCCGCGTTTTGAAAAAGCGGCGGCGCGTATTGCCAACGTCAACCTATCCCCTACAGGAGCGCGAGCCATCTTTGAAGCCCGCGGCGAAATTCTTTCTGTCCCGGCGGAAAAAGGCAACGCCCGCAACCTGACCAATACCTCAGGAGCAGCGGAACGCGACCCGGCGTGGTCGCCCGACGGCAAGTGGATTGCTTACTTTTCCGATGAATCGGGCGAGTATGCTTTGCACCTGCGCGACCAGACCGGACTAGGTGAAGTAAAAAAGATGAGTCTCGGCAATCCGTCGTCGTATTTCTACTCGCCTTTGTGGTCGCCGGACAGCAAGAAGATAGTTTTTACTGATAAACGCCTGAACCTCTGGTACTTGGAGATTGATAAAGGTACACCCGTTAAAGTTGATACCAATACTTATGAAAATCCGTTTCGCGTTATGGATCCGAACTGGTCGCCGGATAGCAAATGGCTGGCTTATACGAAACAATTAAAGAACCGGCTCTGTGCTGTCTTTGTTTATTCGCTTGAGGCGGCGAAATCAACCCGTTTGACGGATGGCTTGAGCGATGCGCGTTTTGCCAACTTCGACAAGAACGGCAAGTATCTCTATTTCACTGCCAGCACCGATGCCGGACCCTCTTCCGGCTGGCTTGATATGTCGAGCTTCGCGCTTGCCAATCAGATTACCCGCAGCGTCTATGTTGCGGTGTTGAAGAAAGATTTACCGTCGCCGCTGGCGCCGGAAAGCGATGAGGAGAAGGTGCAGGAGGAAGGCAAGACCGAAGCGCCGAAACCGCCTGCTAAACCTGAACCCGTCAAAGTCACCATTGATTTCGATAACATCGGACAGCGCATCCTGGCATTACCGATTCCGGCGCGTAACTATGTCGGCTTGAGCGTTGGCAAAGCAGGCGTTCTCTTCATTGGCGAGAATACTCCGGGCGCAACGGTTCCCGGCGCAACGATTCATCGTTTTGAATTGGACAAACGCAAAGTGGAGAAGATACTTGATGGCGCAACCGCCTTTGAAGTCTCTGCTAACGGCGAAAAGATGCTTTTCGCACAGGGCTTTGGACCGGCGATACGCTTCACCATCGCGCCGACCATGCTGCCGATGAAACCCGGTGAAGGCGTATTGAACATCGCTGATATGGAAATCTATGTAGACCCGAAAGCAGAATGGAAGCAGATGTACCGGGAAGCGTGGCGAGTGCAGCGCGATTTCTTCTATGACCCGAACTTTCACGGGTTGGATATCAAAGCGACGGAGAAGAAATACGAACCGTATCTGCAAGGCGTCGCCCATCGCGCCGATTTGAATTATCTGTTTCAGGAGATGCTCGGCAATATGGTTGTCGGGCATCACAACGCCGGCGGCGGCGATGTGCCGCAGGCGAACTTTGTACCGGGCGGCTTGCTCGGCTGTGATTACAAGATCGAAAACGGGCGCTATCGGTTCGCTAAAATCTACAACGGCGAAAATTGGAATCCGCAGTTACGCGCTCCGCTTACCCAACCCGGTGTGGATGTGAAAGAAGGCGACTATCTAATCGCCGTCAATGGGCGCGAGGTGCGGGCAAGCGATAATGTCTACAGCTTTTTTGAGGCGAAAGCTAACAAACAGGTACGTATCAAAATCGGAGCGAACCCGGACGGCTCGAATGCTCGTGAAGTTACGGTTGTGCCGGTAGCCGGTGAAGGCGGACTCAGGAATCTGGCGTGGATGGAAGGCAATCGCCGCAAAGTGGATGAGATGAGCGGCGGCAAACTCGCCTACGTCTATCTGCCGAATACCGCCGGTGCGGGGTATACGAACTTCAATCGCTACTATTTCGCACAGATTGACCGTCAGGGCGCAGTCATTGACGAACGCTTTAACGGCGGCGGCACGGCGGCTGACTACATCGTTGATTATATGCGTCGCCCGTTGATGAATATGTGGGCGACCCGCGAAGGCGACGACTTCAGCACGCCTGTCGGTTCGATCTACGGACCGAAAGTAATGATTATCAATGAGTATGCCGGTTCCGGCGGTGATATGCTGCCATGGCTTTTCCGCAAGGCAAATGTCGGGCAACTCATCGGCAAACGCACTTGGGGCGGCTTGGTCGGCATCTATGATTATCCGGTCTTCGTTGATGGCGGACAGGTAACGGCTCCGCGTGTGGCATTTTATAACCTGCAAGGCGAATGGGATGTCGAGAACTACGGCACTGCGCCCGACATCGAAGTAGACCTCGACCCGAAGGCGTGGCGACAGGGGCGCGACACGCAGCTTGAAAAGGCGGTTGAAGTGGCGCTGGCGGCGCTCAAAACCAATCCATTGCCGAAGTATAAGAAGCCCGCGTATCCGAATTACTACAAAAATCCGCCGGTTGCGCCTGCTCCGCCGACAAACGGACGCCGTAAATAACGGCAACAGTCAACTGCATAAACTTCGCAGCGCGAGCATTGAATTGCGGTTCAATGCTCGCGCTTTTGTTTTTCTTTCTGCTTATTTCACTGTTACAATCTCATCCCGTACACCATTTCGGAGAGGCGACCGTAATGCAATCCAACGCTGACATTTCTCACGCAGCAAGTTGGCGAAACGCCCAGATACTCAAAAGTTATAATGAGCGACTGATTGTCTTTGAGCCTAAGTATTATGTCCAGATGGCGCATCTGACTTGTCCGGCTACCGTCTGGAAATACGTCGAAGGCGCGGCGACGAAATCACAGGCGAATCTCGTCATGCTCGACCTCGAAGATTCGATTCCGCGCCATAATCAGGAATTATTGGAACAGGGACGCGCTAACATTATCCGCGCTTTCACGGAACTGGATTGGGGCAAACGTCTGAGATTTTTTCGCCCGCGTGGGCTTGAACTCGACCCGGCGCATTCCGACATTTGCCATATCGTTGAACAGACAGGCGGCAAGTTTGATGGTTTGATTTATCCGAAAATTGAAAGCGCCGAAGAGGTGCGCTCGATTGATGCGACGCTGACGGCGTTGGAAGAGCGATTGGGGCTGCCGACGGGCGGCATAAAACTGGAAGTGTTGATTGAATCGGCGCTGGCGGAAGCCAATATCTTCGACATCGCGCAAGCCTCGAAACGGTTGGTCGGTCTAGTTATCGGCACTTACGATTACTGGGCAAGTCTGGGAATGCGGGCGGTTAATTATCGCGTTGACCATCCGCTTCTCAATCAACTGCGCGGGCGCGTCGTTAAAGCTGCCGCTTCAGTTGGCATTCCGGCAATTGCCGAGATGACGACCAATTACCCGACGAAAAATAAACCGGAAGCGGAACGAGAGGCGGCGCTGGACGAGTTTCGCCGCGATGCCCGGCTGGCGATTGATTACGGCTTTGCCGGCAAGTGGACGGGCATTCCCGAACAGACGGCGCTGGCGGTTGAATTGTTCCAATTGCCTGACGCAGAGATTGACCATGCGATTCACCAAGCCCGCCTCTTTTTAGAAGCGGAGGCTGCCGGTTTAGGGGCGACCATGATTGACGGTAAGATGGCTGACCGCGCTACGGATCGCATCAATCGCCGCACTTTGAAAACGGCTTACGCGCTGGGACGGATTGACGAAGAACTGGCGGCGGAATTACGCTTGCGTTGACGGCTTGCCAAGCGTTGCGGAAAACAGCTATAAAGCTCGACAAGGCACAAACATCCAATAGGAGAAAACTGAAAATCATTCAGGATTTTACTTGACAACCTGTGTGGAAAAAATGATGATATGCCCGTTCGTAAGCTCTCGTGTTGGTGTCTCAACAGTACGCAATAATGTTAGCAATCAGACGCTCGGAAGACTCGCAAGAAGTTTTGTCGGCGTCGCGTTTTTCTGGCTGTAATCAGGTAGCCAACAGGTATCGCGGTTCTGGTTTCTGCTTCAACTGCGACGCCTCTGGTTTTGAGGCAGAACACAGACAGCTTGACAGCTTTCATCAAGCTGAAAGACCTACCCGCTCACTGAGTTGAAAGGAGAATAAAATGCTTAAAAAGTTCAAAGGCTTGCTACTAACCTTAATGGCAATTGCCCTGGTAGCAAATGTGTCCCTACCCGCCTTGGCACAGAACCCAACGGGTTCGATTCGAGGCGTGGTCAAAGACCCGCAGGGAGCCATTGTTGGCAACGCGAATATCAGCGCCAAAAATACGGCTACCGGCGAAATCAGAAAAGCCAATACCGGACAGGATGGTATCTACACCATTTCCAACCTCTTGCCCGCGCAATATGAAGTGACCATCGAAGCCAGCGGCTTCAAACAGATTACCTTCCCGGCAACCGTTGAAGTTGGCTCTTCCGTTGCCGGTGATGTGACCTTGGAAGTCGGCGGTGGTAGCGAAATCGTCGACATTGCCGCCGGTGGTCAGGCAACTCTTGAAAAAGAGAGCAATCAGGTTGCCGGCGTCATCAACAAACAAAAGATAGACGCCATGCCGCTCAATGGTCGCAACTTCCTGCAACTGGCGCTCTTGGAACCGGGCGTTGCGGTTATTACCAGAGAACCCGGCTCGCAAAATAACATCTTCAATGTCTCAATCGGCGGCGCCAACTCAGCGCTGACCCGTTTGACCGTTGATGGCGGCAGCATCGTTGACCCGGTTTGCGGCGGTGCGGCGCAGAATTTTTCAACCGAAACGGTGCAGGAATTTCAGATTTCGACCTTCAATTTCGACCTGTCAACAGGCGTTACCTCTGTCGGCGCAATCAACATCGTCTCCCGTTCCGGCGGCAATGAATTCCACGGCAGCGGTTTCCTCTATTTCCGCGATAATAAGCTTTCGGCAGTGCCAACTCTGCAAAAACCAACCAAGGATTTTGATCCGTTCTTCCGGCGCTATCAATACGGTGGTTCCTTCGGCGGTCCGATTAAGAAAGACAAAGCGTTCTTCTTCGGCAACATTGAATGGCTCAATCAGGATAATGTGGTTGCCAACATCGCAACCGGCTTTGCCCGCGGACTCAGCCAGTTCAACACCACGTTTCCAAGCCCGTATGACGGTGTGCTGTTAAACACTCGCGGCGATTTCAGCATCAGCGATAAGAATAAACTTTTTACGCGCTATAGCTTCGATGATAACAAAACACTGGCGCCGGATGGCGCCAACATTCTGCCGTCGCGTTGGCGCGACAACCGGAGCCGCGACCACAACGTGCAAGCGGGATTGACGACGCTCTTTACCAATACGCTGGTTAATGATTTCCGCTTCAACTATCAACGCATCACCAATGATGAATTGATTCCCACCGCAGATCAGTGTCCGCCAAGTGACATCGGTTGTTTCGGTCTGGGTGGTGTGCAGATCAACTTTGTCACCAGCAATCTGGCATTCGGCAATACGGTCAATGCGCCGCAAAATCGCCGACTGAATCGTTATCAATATGTTGAAACTCTCAGTTGGGAAAAAGGCGCTCATCGCCTGAAATTCGGCGGTGAATGGGAACATAACTACGGCTTCGGTAAATGGGCATTCCTCGATCCGGGTCTGTTAGTCCTTTATGATCCTGAAATTGTGCTGTTTGCTAATAACTCGTTAATCGCCGGCATCAATGCCGCGCCACTGCCGCAGACGATTAAGGATACGGTTATCAACCTTGCCAGAATTCCGTTGCCCGCCGCCTTCACGACACCAGGCGCGACCATCACTCTTACGGACATTTTGAATCTGCCGTTGGCGGCAGGCGCGGTTGGTATTGGCGACCCGAGCCAACCGCCACCGTTTAACACCGAAATTGCTCGTCAAAGCAATCGCTATCGCTTCTACGCGCAGGATTCATGGCGCGTTCGTCCGAACTTCAATTTCCTCTATGGGGTGGCTTATCAATACGAAACCAACCTCGGCAATCACGACCTGGAGAAACCGGCGCTTCTCGCCAAAGTCATCGGCGATGTTGGCAAACAGCGTAAGGACAAAAATAACTTCGCGCCGTCTGTCGGCTTTACTTATGACGTAGGCAGCAAGGGTAAAACCGTCATTCGCGGTGGCGGCGGTGTCTACTATGACACCGTTCTCTTCGTCACCCGTTTACAGGAACGCGCCACCAACGGACCGGCGGGCAATGGACGTTCGCAAGTGGCTACGGCTTACTTCCAGAACTCTATTCCATTTGCCAGTCTGCCGACCATTCCCGGTCTTCCGGCTGCCGTGCAGGCGCAACTCGCCGGAACGGTAGCGGCATTCAATCCGGCGCTTGGCACGTCCATCAATTTCGTCACCCAGCCGACCAAATTTACGGCGGCGAATTTCCTCACCCTGCTCAATCAGCAGAGTGGCGCAATCCAATCAGGATTGTCAGCAGCAGGCGCGGCAGGCTTCTCCGGGCTGGACTTCTTCAAGACCGGAACCGGCATTTTGGACCCCGATTTAGAGACACCTTATTCGGTGCAATTCTCTATCGGCTTCCAGCATAAGTTGCGCCAGGATACGTTGTTGAATGTTGACTTTGTTTCTCGTCGTCGTCTGCACACTCTTTTCCAGACGGATGGCGTCAGATTCAATCGTGTGGCGGCATTAGGCGGCTCCATTCTGCCGAAATGCGTTGGCGCACAGGCAGTCAACCCAACAGCCCAGTGTGCCAATGGTTCCATCGCCGTGACCCAAAGTTCCGGTCGCAGCGATTACAAGGCGATGCTGGTGAAACTCGACAAACGCTTTGCCAATCGTTATCAACTGACTGCCAGTTACGCGCTGGCAAGCCGCAAAGAATTTCTGACGGGCGAAGACCTCAATGACTTCTTCCGTTATCAGGTTACTCAAGGCGCTCGCCACAGCTTAACGGTCAGCGGTCTGGTTGATCTGCCTTACGGTATTCAAGGCTCTTTGATTGCTATCTATCAAAGCAAGGAACCGTTCAATGCCAGATACTCTGGTTCCGCCGACTTTAATGGCGATGGCACGACGGGCGACACGCTGCCGGGTTTGGAACCGTTTTCACTTGGACGAGGGACAAACAAGAACGAGTTGCTTCAGTTAGTTGCCACCTTCAACGCCACCCTGGCGGGTACGCGGGCAGCTAATGGAGCGCTCATAGCGCCCATCGCCCTGCCAACCAAGTTCGACTTTGGCGACGATTTCTGGTCACAGGATATACGGCTATCAAAAGCCTTCAAATTTAACAACGAGAAGTATACCGCCAACTTCTTTGTTGAAGCCTTCAATATCCTTAACATTTCAAACCTGGTCGGCTACAGCCAGAGGTTAAATACCAGTTTCGGTCTGCCAACGGGCAGAGCCGGACAAAACTTCGGTACCGGCGGACCTCGCGCCCTGCAAATCGGCGGTCGCTTCAGCTTCTAATCACTATAACCTGGCGCTTGCTGAAATATGTAAGCGGCAGCCTCTAAACACGGCAGCGCGGCAAAAGATATAAGTCTTTTGCCGCGCTGCTACTTTCTGCTGCTCTATTTTTCCTACTTCTGCGCGGTTGCGCCGCGCACGATACCGACGGAAGCCGATGACGATTTGAAATAAGCGGCGGCAGCGCGTTTCACATCTTCCGCCGTCACATTCGCCAGCCGTTCGCCCTGTGCATCCACATCGGTTGCCGGTTTCTGGAGAAAGACGGCGCGAGCATAAGCGAGGGCGCGATGTTCCGGTGTGCGCCCGCGCAACAGATGAATGATAGATGCTACCGCTTTGGCGTTTTTGAATTCATCGGCGCTCAAGCCGGTTTTCGTCAAGCGGTCAAATTCGGCGGCTAACGCACTGGCGGCGCGTTGTTCATTCTCGGATGCCGTCAACACCTGAACGCCGATGACGCTGCCAAGCAACATGGTTCGATTGGTTATAAAAATCTGATGAGCAAGATGCTGTTTCTCGCGCACTTCTGTCATCAATTTGCCGGTCGCGCCGTTCAACGCCGCTTCCAGCAGGTCAAGCGTTGCCGAGTCATCCGTCCCGCCTTTTGCGCCGACAAAGCCGACTTCAAGGGCTGCGATTGCGGTTTTGCGCGGCTCTACCTTTTCCACAGGCTTTATCGCCGGCGGCACTCTGGCGCGTAAGGACTTATCCAACTCCGGGCGGCGGAAATTGTTTGCTACCTCACCGGCAATCAACGCCGAGCCATCCGTATCGCCGACGATAATCAACGCCGGCAACATCCGTTTGACGGTGCGCGAGTGCCACTCTTTTACCGATTCGCCGCTCAGTTTACTGAGAACGCCTTCGCGCCCATGCACCGGAAAACCATAAGGATGATTAGCAAATAATCCCTGCATCATCAATTCATTCGCCCGTGATAGCAGCGCGTCACGTCGGCTGCGAATCAGACTCACCTGCTCGGCCCGCGCTTTGACAATATCCTCATCTCTGAACGCTGGTTCTTCAATTAAATCGCGGGCGATGCGGAGCGTCTGCGCGGCATTGCGCGATAGCGTAGTAATCTGAAAGCCGTAGAAATCGGCTTCCGTAATCACTTCCACCGTAGCGCCGAGTTGTTCCAATTCTTCTGCCGCTTGCGGGCGTTTTGCCGTGCCGTAGAGCATCGTCCGCAACATCAATCCGGTCAACCCTTGATTGGTTTCCTCTTCAATCACGCGCCCGCCGGGAAAGAGAATGGCGATAGTGACGCAAGGCTGCGAACGGTCTTCGCGCACATAAGCCTGTGGACCATTCAAGGTCGAGAAATTTTTGACCGCTAAGGGTTCAATAGATTCGAGATTCCTCAACTCCGGTTCGGATTTGCCAGTTGCTGATGAGGTCACGAGCGCGAACGACTCTTCAGCGGGGCGAAGCTGCTTTGCGTCAATCGCTTCACCAAAACCTGCCGCCCAGTTTGTTACCGTAGCGGCAAATTGGCTGGCATCAAAAGTGCGCGGCGCAACACTCAGAGGTTCATGCTCATGGACTATCGTATTGGCAAGCATCAGATAGGTGGCGGCGGCACGTTGGAGGTCTTCGCCGCCAACTTCCTGAAGCCGTTGCCGCGCTTCGTTCAACACGCGCAAGGGCTGTTGTAAATCGTTTACTTCGGCAAGCCAGAAAGCGCGTTGCAAATCATCGCGGTTCGCTTCAACGAACTGTTTTTCGGCAAGCATTCGGGCGCGGACGATTTCGGCTTCCGTAGGAATTTCGCGGCGCAGGCGATTGACTTCACGGAAAAATGCGGCTTCGGCGCGGTCAATCATCGCCGGGTCGAGCCACATTTGCACGGCGAGTAATCCGGCAGACGGCAAAAATTGCGGTTCAACACGGCTCAAAACGCCTTGTCCGATGAAGAGATTGCGCCACAACCGCGAGCCGCGCCCTTCAGCAAGCAGCCTCGAGAGTACGGCAAGCGTCGCCTGTTCTTTGCTGTCTAACTTAGGCAGGCGAAAACCGACGCTAACGACGGTCTGCGTCAAATCACTGCGTTCATTGGCATATTTGAGCGCCGGTTTTTCCGCTGGCGGCGCAGCAGTTATTGACTCGGTTGGCGCAGTTGTTGGCGCGGGCTTTGCAGTTGGCGTTGGTGAAGTATTTTTCTGTGCGGCGTTGACCGGCGTTTTGGTGGATGGTTTAGCGGCGCTCGGTTGCGGGCGATTGGCGGCGGTTGTCGGGTTGCTTGGTTTGTTGCCGCCGGATGCCGGGTTCTCCGGTGGCGCAACTTTATGCTTGAAAGCGCCATAGAGCCGTTGAATTTCAACAAGCGCCGTGAATGGAATCACATCGCCGACGACGACAAAGACCAGATTATCCGGGCGCAGATTCGCTTGATAAAACTGCATCAACTGATCACGATTGATTGCTGTTGCTTCACCGGACGGTTGGTTGAATGCCATCGCCAGCAACCGGGAGAGAGAATAGACGGCGGCATCGTCCTGTTGCATGAGCTTATCAGTATCAAGGTCGAAGTGTGCTGCGCTGCTTTTCGGATAATCGGCAGTCGGGAGCGATGGCAACAAAGCGGCTTGACGTTTTATCTCTTCATCGGCAAATGTCGGATGTTGAATCACATCGGCTTGAATCGCCAACCCATCTTTCAATTTATCGGGCGGCGTAAGAAAAGAAAAGCTGATGCTGCCGGGACGCGCTTCGGCGCTCATCAGACAACCGAGCGCCCGCATTTCGTTGCTAATCTGTTCGCCGTTTCTGAACAGTGTACCGCGCAGCATCACTTTTGGGAGCAAAGTTGCTGCGCTTCTTGTCGCTGCGCTTTCCGGGGTTTTGAAATAAGCGACGACTGCCGCGAGCGGGTAGGCGTGGCGTTCATGAATGATGACGGTAATGCCGTTTTTGAGCATAAAGCGCGACAGATTGCCCGCCTGTTCGCGTTTGCTGATAGATGTCGCTTCGGGAACCATGACGGGCGCAGGCGGCGGGGCGACGGCTGGCGCAGATTCGCGTTTCGGCGTCACGGGTCGCCCGCGTCCGCTCTGTGCTAAGGCTGCAAGGTTGAAAACAAGAATCAGAAGAAAACTGAGAATAAGGCTACAACGCCGCATGATAAAAACTCCTTAATTATAGCTATAGCATTTTTTCAAACGAGCGGAAAGCGCAAATTGTAGGCACAGTTGTTAGCAGAAACGGTTTGTTTATCTAGGCGCTTGAAGTCAATACATTTTGATTTGCAAGAGCCACGCGGTAGCGACATAATGACAGGCAAAGTTCAGAAGATAAAGACAAGACCGCAACAGAAAGTTGTCGAAAATCGGACAGCTTATGTTTGAGATGAGAAGAGTTTTCATATCGCTATTCAAAAAGCGAGAGCCGCTTATTACACATCTTGAAAGTAACACAGGTGGTTTTACCTTCCGCAGAGATGACGATTATACAGAGCGTGTTTACTGGCAGAAAATTGAGCGAATCTGTACTTATAAAACCGATTGTTACAGCTACGATATGATCTGGCTGATGTTTGAAAGAAAAGACAAAGATGCGATCTATATCAGAGAAGAGACAAAAGGCTTTGCCGATTTTATGTCGGCTATGAATAAAGCCTTTTCAGAAATTGATGCGGAATGGTATGTCACCGTCCAAATGCCGCCGTTTGCCGAAAATTTCATGATTCTTTACGAGCGAGAAAACCACCTGAATGAAACTCAGATTCAGAATCACGAGGAGAAATAATGTCAAAAAAACCTAGCTTCGCTATCGTTCTTTTACTCACGCTTTGCAGTTGCTCTTTTGGGCAAAACAATTGGATGCAGTTTCGTGGCGCGGGTGCAACCGGCGTTGCCAGTGATGACCCGAATCTGCCGGAGCGTTGGAGTCAGACCGAAAATGTGGCGTGGAAGACCGAGATTCCCGGCGTCGGCTGGAGTTCGCCGGTCGTCTCCGGCAACACCATCTTTGTCACTTCAGTACTCTCTGCGGTTGAAGGCGAAAAGCCAAAGAAAGGGCTTTACTTTGGCGGCGACCGCAGCGCACCCAAAGATGAACATCGTTGGCTGGTCTACGCCGTGGACTTCAACACTGGCAAAATTCGCTGGCAGCGCGAAGTTTATAAAGCCATTCCCGAAGCGGCGCAATCGAGGCACTTGAAAAATTCTTATGCGTCAGAAACGCCGGTCACGGATGGCGAGCGCGTTTATGCTTACTTCGGCAATGTCGGGCTGTTTGTCTTTGATATGCAAGGCAAGCCTCTATGGTCAAAGAAGTTCGGCGCGTTCAAAACCCGTTTCGGCTGGGGAACCGCCGCCTCGCCCGCGCTGCACAAAGATCGCCTCTACATCGTCAATGACAACGACGAAAAATCGTTCATCGTCGCTTTCAATAAAAAGACCGGCGAAGAAATCTGGCGCAGCGAGCGAAAAGAAGCGACGAACTGGGCGACGCCTTATATTTGGGAGAACGAGCAGCGCACCGAAATTGTCACCGCCGGAACGGGGCGCGTGCGCTCTTACGATTTGAATGGCAAGTTGCTCTGGGAATTTGCCGGGATGTCCTCGATTGCCATTCCGACGCCGTTCTCAAAATTCGGGCTGCTCTATATCGCCTCCGGCTACGTTGGCGACCAGCATCGTCCGGTCTATGCCATTCGCCCCGGTGCTTCAGGCGATATTTCGCTCAAACAGGGCGAGCGCAGCAATCAATTTATTTCGTGGTATCAACCGCAAGCCGGACCCTACAACCCATCGCCGATTATCTACGGCGATATTTACTATACGCTCTACGACCGAGGCTTTTTCACGGCGCACGAGGCGAAAACCGGCAAAGAGCTTTACTCCAAGCAACGCATTGACCCGGCGACCACTGCCTTCACTTCGTCGCCTTGGGCGTATAATGGCAAGATTTTCGCCCTCAGTGAAGATGGCGATACCTTCGTCATTCAAACCGGAGCGGACTATAAACTACTCGGCAAAAACTCGCTCGACGAGATGTGCATGGCAAGTCCGGCAATCGTTCGCGGCAGCCTGATTATCCGCACTGCCTCGAAACTCTACCGCATTGCCAAACAGAAAAGCTGAGGCAAAAAATTAAACAGCTATGAGTTCCAAATCAATCATCACAAGCGAATACGCGGAGTTTATCGAAACGCTGAAGAGCGATATTCAGAGGTCGCAAATCAAGGCGGCGTTGGCAGTCAACCGCGAGTTGGTTTCGCTTTATTGGCGCATTGGCAGCGGCATTTTGGCGCAACAGAAAGAACTTGGTTGGGGCGCAAAAGTCGTCGAACAAATCTCGCGCGATTTGCGCCTTGCGTTTCCTGTGATGAAAGGCTTTTCCCGCACGAACTTGTTGTATATGCGGAGTTTTGCGGAGAATTATCCTGACTATGAATTTGTCCAGCAGCTTGCTGGACAAATTCCGTGGTTTCACAATTGCATTATTCTCGATAAGGTAAAAGACTAGACCGAGCGTGAATTTTACATCCGCAAAACCATTGAAAACGGTTGGAGTCGGAATGTTTTGGAGATACAAATTGAGACAGGTTTGTATCTCCGGCAAGGCAAAGCCATCACCAATTTTGAACTGACGATGCCGAAACCGCAATCTGACCTTGCCAGACAGCTTTTGAAAAGCCCATATAATTTTGATTTTCTCGGCTTGACCAATGAGGCGCACGAACGCGACATCGAAGCGGCGATGATGCGGCATATTCGGGATTATCTGCTCGAATTGGGCGTTGGCTTCGCGTTTGTTGGCAGTCAATACCGTCTGGAAGTCGGCGGCGAAGAGTTCTTCATAGACCAGCTTTTTTATCATTTGAAACTACGTTGCTATTTCGTTCTGGAGTTGACAGCGGGCAAGTTTAAGCCTGAATACCTGGGTAAACTCAATTTTTATCTGTCAGCGATTGACAATTTACTGCGCGAAGCAGGCGATAAACCGAGTGTCGGTTTGATTTTATGCCGCGGCGAAAATAACACGGTGGTTGAATACGCCTTGCGTGATATGTCCAAACCAATTGGCGTTTCAAGCTACGAATTGACGAAGGTTTTGCCTGAAAATCTGCGCGGCAATCTGCCGACCATCGAAGAAATCGAAGCCGAATTGAAATCGCTGTAAAGTAACCAGAGAAAACCATTACAGATAGAAACAATTATAGAGCAGGATATGAAAAATATTCTTTCAACCAATTTAAATTCGCTCGCGTCTGCGCCGTATTTCCTGTGGGATGAGCCGATGACGGTTACTGAATTAAAAGAGCGTTTGGCGACAGGTTCACAGCCGGAGCGCATTAGGCTTCCAGGCAAATCTTACGCGAGGCGCGGGATACGGATGTTTGGAAATTCACCACGCCCGAAGAAGTTTGGCAACACTGGGACGCGATTTCAAAGCATCTCGGACGACGGCGCAAGTTTTGGCGGTTCTTGTTTGACTTTTGGCAACAGGAAGGTTTACTTGGCAAAGAACATCTGCTGCCACTCTGTCACTTTATCGCACTGTGATAGAATGTTGGCGAGGTTTCAGGTTATGGAAATCAGCATTACATTGCCGGATAATTTGTATCAAACGGTTTCGGCTCTGGTGCGGACAAAGAAAAAAAGCGTCACCGAGATTGTCAATCATGCTTCGCAAAGCCGTTAGTGAAGACGCAAACAATTTTGAAGAGCAAGCGAACATCATCAAACAAAGTATTACATTCTGCTCGGATGAAGAAGTTTTGCAATTAGCCAACTTGCAGATGCCTGCTGATGAGCGCCTGAATGATCTGTTTGAAAAGAATCGGGAAAGCGTTTTGACTGCGAAAGAATATATCGAGCTTAGGAAAGCGGTTGAACTCAGCCAAATCAATGATCTGCGAAAAACCTTTGGCATTCTCGAAGCGAAGAAGCGCGGTCTGATTAAGTGAGCAAAATCTCTAAGCAAGTAGATAGGTTGCCGACTATGTGATTCAATGAATCCTCAGTATGAGAATCTGGCTCTCGAAAAATAGTGAAGTGCCGTTGCGTGAGCAGATTATTACGCAAATCACGCTCGGCATTATTAGCCGGGATTTGAAGCCGAATCAGAAATTGCCCAGCACCCGCGAACTCTCGCACCGTTTGCAGATACATCCCAACACCGTGAGCGCCGCCTACCATGACCTTGAACAACGCGGCTGGGTTGAAGTGCGTAAAGGCAGCGGCGTCTATGTGCGGGCGTTGAGCGCCGAAAAAGAGCTTGACGCAACGCTTGAACTCGACCGCTTGATTGCCCATCTGTTGCACACGGCACGCGAAAAAGGCTATTCGATGCGTGAGATTGCCGCCCACGTCAAACGGCTCATCGAAGCGCAACCGCCCGACCATTTTCTGTTGATTGAACCGGACGACGGGTTACGGCAAATTCTGGTTGCGGAAATCGAACAGGCAACCGGCTTTCCGGTTATCGGCGTCAGCCTTGCGGAATGTGCCGATAATCTGGCGGGCGCTGCTCCGGTCGCTCTCTACGGCAGCGCCGAAGCCGTGCGAGCGACACTGCCGCTTGATACCGATTGCCTGTTTTTGCATATGCGCTCGGTGCCGGATGAACTGCAAGGCAAGCAGCGCCCGACCAAAGAGGATTTGATAACCGTGGTCTCCGACTGGCAAGGCTTGTTCAAATGGTCGCGGACGATTCTGGTGGCGGCAGGGATTGACCCGGAAACCATCTGTTTTCGGGACCTCAGACAACGCGACTGGCAGCAGGGGCTGTCATCAAGCTGGCTGGTGATAACTGATGCGCTCTGTTATCAACGCCTGCCGGCAAACTGCAATGCCCGCGTCTTTCGCATTATTGCTGATGCTTCACTTGAGGAATTAAAAACCTTCAGAGACTTTTTGACAAAACCGCTTACCTGAACATCTGCATAAGATTACAACTGTATATAACGATTCGTGCAATCATAGCGAAAGTACAAGGAAACGATACTGAAAGAGCCACAAATGACACGAATACAACGACTGCTCACAAAGCGGCTTCGTGTCAATTCTTATTCACTCATCTTACGCACGGAGCGACAGAATTGCTTGGCGACCGGCGTTAGAGTTCAACCTTCAGGTTGGTTGTAGCCTGAGGCGACGAAAGTTGTGGTTTCCGGCGAGTCTCGCGCTGCTCCGTTTCCGGTAATGAGCTTTCGTCGTACTCGTGAAGGGACGGCTTGTGACGCTACGACCAACCTGAAGGTTGAACTCTAACGCCCGCTCCTGAACATTGCCGCTTGTCTCTGTGCCGTGTAACATGAGTTATTCATTTGTGTCATTCGTGGCTCT
>Ga0187894_10000530_pt1 | contig 51955 bp, 37 predicted proteins | sample GBC1701081metaG_FD_136650 | JGI IMG/M metagenome (GOLD analysis project Ga0187894, IMG submission 136650) | White microbial mat communities from a lava cave in the Kipuka Kanohina Cave System on the Island of Hawaii, USA - GBC170108-1 metaG ...
CTTGTCGATGTCGCGCGCCGAGGCCACGCCTTCCTGCAGCATGAAGAAGGCCTCGTTGCCAATCATCGCGTTGATGCGGCTGGTGACGAACCCGGGCGACTCGCGCACGAGCACCGTCTCCTTCCCCATCCGCCGCGCGACTTCTTCGATCAGCTCGATCGTCTGCGGCGCGCTCTCCAGCGCCTTCACCACTTCCACGAGCTTCATCTTGTGGACGGGATTGAAGAAATGCATGCCCGCGAGTCGTCCTGGATGCGACAACACCGCGGCCATCTCGGTCAGGCTCAGCGCGGACGTGTTCGACGCGATGACGGCGCGCGCGGGCGAGTGTTTCTCGATGTCGCTGAGCAGCCGCAGCTTGAGCTCCATCTGCTCGGGCGCGGCCTCGATGATCAGCTCCGCGTGCGCGAGCGCCGGCCCGAGGTGTTCGTGCGTCTTCAGCCGTGCCTTCGACGCACGCGCCTCGTCCGGCCCGACTTTGCCCAGTTCCAGGCTCTTCGCGACGATGGTGTCGATGGCCGTGCGGGCGCGGAGAAGCGCTTGCGCGTTGGAATCGTAGAGAGCGGTGTCGAAGCCGGCGGCGATGGCGGCATGAGCGATCCCATGCCCCATCGTGCCGGCGCCGAGAACGGCAATGTGCGTGATAGCCACAGTCTGGATGGTCTGACCCGGTGACGCGCCCGTTACGCTTCCCGCCGCACGTACTCGAAGTCGACCGGCAGCCGGTTGATCCCCTTCGCGGGCGGCGCGATGTAGTTCGCGAACTTGCCCGGCTCGAAGACCGGGTGCGCCATGATGTTCGCCAGATAGTCCTTGTCGGTGGTCGACGGCAGCCATTCGAGCTTGCGCCGCGTCCATTCCGCTTCGGTGATCACGCGGCCGTGCGGGTCGAAGTGGACCGCGGAGTACATGCCGATCTGGCGGTTGAACTTGCGGTCCGGAACGTAGAGGCGATCGGACAACCCGTAGCGTTCCAGGATCTTGTTCCAGCGCTCGACGCCCTTGAGGCAGTCCGCGACGTACCAGTCGCGCAGGATCTCGTTCATTGCGGACCGCATCGGCACGTCCTTCGTGACGAACTGGCCCTCGACGAGATTCTCGATCTGATACGTGCCGTGCAGCGCCTTGTGGTCCTCGAAGTTGTCTTCGTACGCGCGGCCCTTGAGGCCGTTGGCGAAGTAGGACGCGGCGTTCGTGGACACCTCGCTGCCGTGCAGGTCGAGGCTCTGGCTGAACCAGAAGTTGAGGTGACGCTGGATCATCTCCAGATCGATGCCGCCCGCCTTCCGCACGTCCTCGGACAGGCCGACGCTGTGGCGCAGCAGCTCGCACGTCCGTTCGAGGATGCGCGAGATGCCGTTCTCGCCCACGAACATGTGGTGCGCTTCCTCCGTCAGCATGAAGCGTGTCGTCCGCGACAGCGGATCCAGCGAGCTCTCGGAGAGTGACAGCAGTTGCGACTTGCCGTCACGGTCCGTGAACATCGTGAACATGAAGTAGTCGAGCCAGTTCTCGATCGGCACATTGAACGCTTCGAGGATGCGCGGCTTGTCCTCGTTGCCGCTCTGCCGCGCGAGCAGCTCCTCCGCCTCGTCCCGGCCGTCGCGGCCGAAGTACGAGTGAAGCAGATACACCATCGCCCAGAGATGACGGCCTTCTTCGACGTTCACCTGAAACAGATTGCGCAGGTCGTAGAGGCTCGGACAGGTGCGGCCAAGCAACCGCTGCTGCTCGACGCTCGCGGGCTCCGTGTCACCTTGCGTCACCACCAGCCGACGCAGCGGGTTGCGGAACTCGCCGGGGACTTCCTGCCAGACCGGCTGTCCGTAGAAATCGCCGAAGCCGATGCGCCGATCCGCGACCGGCTCTGCGAGGAAGATGCCCCACCGGTATTCGGGCAGCTTGACGTAGTCGTAGTGGATCCACCCGTGCGGCTCGACGCTGACGGCGGTGCGCAGATAGACGTGGTGATGGTGCTGGAAGTCCGCCGGCCCCATATCGTTCCACCACTCGAGGTACTTCGGTTGCCAGTGCTCCAGCGCCCGCTGTAAACGTTTGTTGCTCGACAGGTCGACGTTGTTGGGAATCCGTTCGGCCGAGATCATCGCGACGCTCCGGGAAGGTCCGGGACAATGGGAGGAGGGTCCGGTCGGCGCGCGCCGGCGGCTGCCGCCGCGCGCACCGTAACCTGGACGCTCAGGTTCGTTTCCAGTCGAATTCGGGACGGCCGCGCGCGCCGCCGAAGGCCTTGAGCGCCCCGCGCTCGCCGACCGCGTTGGGCCGCTGGAAGATCCAGTTCTGCCACGCGCTCAGCCGGCCGAAGATTTTCGTCTCCAGGGTTTCAGGCCCGGCAAACCGGAGATTCGCCTCCATGCCCGTCATCGCGTCGGGCGAGAACGCCGCTCGCGCCTCGATCGCCAGCCGCACCTCATCATCCCAATCCAGGTCGTCCGGCGCCGCACTGACGAGTCCCGCGTCCATCGCCGCCATCGGATCGAACGGTTCGCTCTCCGCGAGCACCTCGTCCACCACCCGCGGTTCGCCGAGGAAGCGCACCTGCAGACGCGAGAGGCCGTTGCTCATCGGCAACAGGCCGCCGTTCATCGGTGACAGGCGGATGCTGACCTCGCGATCCGGATTGTCCAGCATGTACGACCGGTCCGACGCCAGCGCGAGCTCGAAGAGCGATCCGGCAAAGCACGAGCCGGGCTCGATGAGCGCGATGAAGCTGCGCGCCGTCAGATCCATCCGCTTCAGCGTGCGCTTCATGAAATGGGTGATCTCGCGCACGAGCCAGTGATCCTGGTGCGCGGCGAGCGTCCGATCGACGGCAAGGACCGCGTCGGCGTCACCCGCCGTCTTGACGATCAGCGTCCCGATTTCCGGCTCGTTGAGGCGCAGGCGCAGCAGCAGATCGTCCAGCTCGCGGAACGCGCGCAACGGCCAGAACGCCTCGCCGGCGGCGATGATGCCGTCCAGCGTGTCCGGCTGCGCGGTCTCGGGCGCGCGCACGGTGAGCGTGCCCGTGCGGCGGGCGCGGTCGAACTCGACCTGGACGTGCCGGTAGACAATCGCGGCGTCCGACACCGACGGCTCCAGCGCCGGCAGCAGGCAGGGCACGCCGTCCGCGGGCCGGTCCGACGCGGCCGCCAGCGTCCGCGCGCGCTCCAGCACCGCGTCGTTGAACCGGCTCGTCGGATAGACCGCGTCCACGAGCCGCCATTCCACGGCCCGCCGTCCCTTGACGCCTTCCACCAGCGTGCAGAAGATGTCCGCGAGATCGCGGCGGACCTTGCGCTTGTCCACGAGCCGCGTCAGCCCGCCCGTCCCCGGCAGCACGCCCAGCAGCGGCGTCTCCGGCAAGCTCACCGCGGCGTTGCCATCGTCCACCAGCAGGATCTCATCGCAGGCCAGCGCGAGCTCGTAGCCGCCGCCCGCGCAAATGCCGTTCACCGCGCAGATGAACGTCAGGCCGGCGTGCGCGCTGGCGTCTTCCATCGCCAGCCGCGTCTCGTTCGTGAACTTGCAGAAATTGACCTTGAACCCGTGGCTCGACGTCCCGAGCATGAAGATGTTCGCGCCCGCGCAGAAGATCCGTTCCTTCAGGCTCTTGAGCAGGACGACACGGACTTCGGGGTGCTCGAAGCGGATGCGTTGGATGGCGTCGGCCAGCTCGATGTCGACGCTGAGATCGTACGAATTGAGCTTGAGGCGATAGTCGTCGCGCAGGCCGGCATCTTCGCGAACGTCCATGCCCAGCGTCGCGATCGGTCCGTCGAACGACAGGACCCAGTGGCGATAACGCTCGGGGCTGGTCTCGCACTCAACGGCGGCGACCTCCAGTGATGGTTCCATGACCGCTCATTATTGCGGGCGGCGTCAGATGGCGTCAATCGCTCATTTCCTTCGTGAATCCATCATATTCGTTTTTTGTTCGCTTCGCGCGACGACTTGATCTATGCTGGGTTTCCGGTCGATCGCCACCGGCCGCCATCGAGAACCGCGCGTCGACGAGATCGAAGCCGACGTGCACGGGTCGACGCCACGAATCAGCACCGCCAACGCACCAGCACGTCAACCTATCAACGAGCGAGTCGAAGCATCACGAGTGAGTCGGATCACGAGAAGGAGCCCGCGAGTATGTTCCGGACGATTGAAGACTTCACAAAGGCCTGGTCGGGCGAGCGCGAGTCCACGTTGAAGATCCTGGGACAGTTGACGGAGCCGTCGCTGTCGCAGTGCATCACGCCCGAAGCGCGCACGCTCGGCCGGCTGGCCTGGCACCTGACGCAGTCGCATGACGAGCTGCTCGAGAAGGTCGGGCTGCACATCGGCGGTCCGGATATGCAGGCGTCAATCCCGGCGACGCCGGCAGAGATTGTGGCCGTCTACGACCGCACGAGCCGCCGTGTGCTGGAAGCCGTGCCGCAGGAGTGGACGGACGCGAAGCTCCTCGACGTGCACGACATGTACGGTGAGCGCTGGAGCAAGGGCATGACGTTGTACGTGCTCATCGTCCACGAAGCGCATCACCGCGGACAGATGACCGTGCTGCTGCGACAAGCGGGGTTGAAAGTGCCTGGCGTGTACGGTCCGGCGAGGGAGGAGTGGACCGCGTTCGGCATGCCGCCGATGGACTAGCGCACCGTTGGACGCGTTCCCGGAAGCGGGCCGGCAGCGGGTGGAGGATCTGCGCGATGCCGCGCGGACTGGTGTCCGCGGGCTCAGTCGATCCGTGTCAGCCCGCCGCGGCGCAGGCCGTTGGCGATCTCCTCGTTGGCCATGAACCAGCGCCATACATGGCCGGTGCGCAGGTTCTCGGCGGCGAGGAGCGTGATGCCGACGTCGATGCCGATCACGTCCGGGTTCACCCAGCCGTCCGTGGGGTGGAACGCGTCAGCGAAGCCGTAGCGGCCGTAGAGGCGATCGCCGTATCGATCGCGCAGCGTGCGCATCACCGGAACGGTGATGTCCGGCGCGAACATCAGCGAGCCGCCCGCGGCCGCCGGCACGACCGAACCGTCGATGTCCGGCGTGCGCGGTGGACCGCCCCAGGCCTTGTAGCCCTGGCGCGTGTCGGACGCCGTGATGCCCCAGACGTTGTCGGTGTAGCCGGGGAATTCTTTCGCGAGGTCGAGCGCGAACTGCTTGTGCGCGCGGGTCGCGTCGACCGAGTTCTTGAACCAGTCCGCCTGCGGCGGCACGGCGTCCCGCCACGGGCGGAAGTCGATCCACGCATGCGAGTACTGATGCACGAACAGCGGCGGCGCGCCGAAGACGTACTTGTATCCCGCGTAGGTGATCTCGTTCCGCTTCCACGCGCCCCAGGACGCCGTCGGCAGCGGATGCGTCGGTGAGCCGAGGCCGAGGACGTAGATGATCATCAGTTCGCAGTAGAGATCCCACCGGCTCTTGATGAAGCCTTCCCCGGGATGCAGCCCGTGCGACAGCACCGCCGGATCGCCGTTCAGCATCCAGGGAAAGTCGATCCGCCGATAGATCGTGTCCGCGAGCCGGACGATCTCCGCGTCATCGTTGAAGCACTGCCGCACGGTCAGCATGCCGGCGACGAGCAGCGCGGTGTCGATGGAGGACACTTCGCTGTTCCACTCCCGCGCGCCCGTGTGGATGTTCAGCCAGTGATAGAACCAGCCGTGGAACTGCTCCACCCGCTCCGCGAACGTCTTCAATGTCGTCCTGGCCCGTTGACGCGCGTCCGCCGGCGCCACCCAGCCACGCTCCGCGGCAATGCACAACCCCGTCAGACCGAAGCCGGTGGACGCGATGCTGCCGACCTTCTCGTGATTGGGGCTGGACTGCGACCCGTCGGTGCGCGAGCGATCGCGGACGATGCCGGTCGCAGGATCGGTCTGCTCCCAGAAGAAGAGGAACGACCGGCGCGAGAGATCGTCGAGGAGACGATCGTCTTCGGGCGTGAGCGTGTACTTCGTCGAGACCGCCGCGGACGCGATCGTCGCGGCGGATGCCGACGCGCCGCCGGCCCGCGCCGGTGTGTCTGCTGCTGATGTGCCGTCCGGCCGTGCAGGCTCCGACGAGGCAGGCTTCGTCGGGGCAGGCTTCGTCGACGCCGCATCCGTCGAGGCCTCGCGCGGCGCCTGCGAGCCACCGCACGCCGCGACAGCAACAAGCCCCAGCAGCAGCACGCTGACACATGAACGCCGTACCTTCATTGCACCTCGAACGACGCCTGCAAGCCGCCCACCGCGCTCGTGCCGACGCGCACGTCGAACCGGCCCGGCTCTACGACCCATTGCATCCGTTGATTGTAGAACCCCAGTTCGCGCGGTCCCAGCGTGAACGTCACCTGTTGGCGCTGACCCGGCCTGAGCGAGACGCGCGAGAAGGCTTTCAGCTCCGTCACCGGCCGCGAGACGCTCGCGACGACATCGCGCACGTACACCTGCACGACCTCGTCTCCCGCGCGCACGCCGGTGTTCTCCACGTCGACGGAAACGCGAACGGTCCCGTCCGCTGCGATGCGTGGCGCGCTCAGACGGACGTCGCGCAAGGCGAACGTCGTGTAGCTCAAGCCGTGGCCGAACGGGAAGAGCGGCGTCACGTCGACGTCGAGATACTTCGACGTGTACTTCTGTGACGCCTGCGGCGGTCGTCCTGTCGGCAGATAGTTGTACGACATCGGCAGTTGTCCGACGTGGCGCGGGAACGTCACCGGCAGTTTGCCGCCCGGATTCACGCGTCCGAACAGAACGTCGGCGACGGCGTGACCGGCCTCCGTGCCGGGGAACCACGCGTCGAGAATCGCCGGCGCCTGCTGCGCCAGTTCCGGAATCGCCAGCGGACGGCCGTTCAGCAGGACCACCGCCACGGGCTTCTTCGCGCCGCGCGTCGCGGCGATGACGCGCTCGGCGAGCGCGAGTTGCCGGCCGGGCAGATCGATCGACGCACGCGAGGACGCTTCCCCGCTCATGCCGCCCGTCTCGCCCAGCACAAGCAGAATGGCATCCGCCGCGGTCGCGATCTTCACCGCTTCATCCATGCCGCGCTCATCGTCGGCGCGCTGCTGATCGGTCTCGACACGCAGCCGCTCGACGCTGATGCCGACGCCCGCCGCGTAGTCCACGGTCGTCTTCGGCGACACCGCCTGCCTGATGCCCTCCAGGATCGTGACGACATCGCTGGCGCGGCCGTCGCCCGTCCAGTTGCCCATCATGTTCTCGCGATCGTTCGCGAGCATGCCGATGACCGCGAGCCGGCCGACATCGGTGGACAGCGGCAGCACGCCGCCGTCGTTCTTCAACAGCACCATCGACCGCGCCGCCACCTCGCGTGCCGCTTGCCGGAACTCGGGTTTCAGGACAGTCGTGCGCTCCAGCGCTTCGTCCGCGTACGGCCGCTCGAACAACCCCGCCCGCATCTTGATCCGCAGCACGCGGCGCACCGCCTCGTCCACGGCCGACATCGGCAGTTTGCCTTCGCGCACCAACGGCTCGCCATGCGTGGCAATCGTGCGGCTTACCATCTCCATGTCGACGCCGTTCGTCAGCCCGATCCGCGCCGCGTCGGCTTCGCCCGCGGCCACGCCATGCGCGATCATCTCGCTGATCGAGTTGTAGTCGCTCACGACCATGCCGTCGAACTTCCACTCGTCGCGCAGGATCTGGCGCAGCGTCCACGGATTGCCGGACGTCGGAACGCCGTTCAAGCTGTTGAACGCGCTCATGAACGTGCCCGCGCCCGCCTGCACGGCCGCGTGGAACGGCGGAAAGTAGATCGTGCGGAGCGTGTGCTCGGAGAGATCGGTGGTGTTGTAATCGCGTCCACCCTCGGCGGCGCCGTAGGCCACCCAGTGCTTCGCGCACGCCACGATCCGGTCCGGCCGGCTGTAGTCGTCCCCCTGAAATCCGCGGACGCGGGCCGCCGCCATGATCGCGCCGAGATGCGGATCCTCGCCCGATCCTTCGGCGACGCGGCCCCAGCGCGCATCGCGCGCGATGTCCACCATCGGCGCGAACGTCCAGTGGATGCCGGACGCGCGGCTTTCCGCGGCCGCGACGGCCGCGGCGCGCTCGACGGCGGCAGGATCCCAGCTCGCCGCCTCTCCGAGCGGGATGGGGAACACCGTGCGGTAGCCGTGGATGACGTCGAACGCGAAGATCAGCGGGACGCGCAGGCGCGACTGCTCGACCGCGACGCGTTGCAGCGCGTTCACGCGTGCCGCGCCGCGAACGTTGAGCGTCGAGCCGAGGCGGCCGGCCTTGGCCAGTTCCGCGTGCTCGGGACGGGCGTTGCCGTTCGCCTCGCCGTCGAGTTGTTGGAGCTGCCCGAGCTTCTCGGGCAGCGTCATCTTGGCGAGCAGCGCGTCGATCCGCTGCTCGACGTCGGTGCCGGCACGGCTGGACTGGGTAGCCGCCGCGCCGGTGAGGAGCGCGCTCGCGATGAGCGCGCCGGCGATGGTCAGTGTGCGCATGAAGAAAGCAAGGATACGCGTGGACTCATCGATCTGGACCTGTCGGCCGCGGCCGACCGAGCATCGCGGGCTGAGGTCCACGGGACCGGAAGCCCGCTAGAACTGTCGGCCGCGGCCGACTGAGCATCGCGGGCTGAGGTCACGGGACCGGAAGCCCGCTAGAACTGTCCGGCCGCGGCCGACTGAGCATCGCGGGCTGAGGTCACGGGACCGGAAGCCCGCTAGAACTGTTGGCCCGCAGGGCCAACTGAGCGTCGCGGGCTGAGGTCCACGGGACCGGAAGCCCGCTAGAACGCGTAGCGGATGCCGAATTGCAACCGGCGTCCCGGATCGAGCACGCGGCGTGGACGGCCGAAATTCTGGTTCGTCGCCGGCAGTGTCGGCCTGAACCCGTCGTAATCCGTGAAGTTGTCGAACGAGAACACGTTGAACGCCTCCGCGGCGATCGATAACTGGTGCTGGCCGCCGACGCGGAAGATCTTCTCCAGCCGCACGTCCACGCTGCGATACGCCCACGCGTCGGGCAGGATGAACGAGAACTGCTCGGGCCGCGCGCCGTTGCGCAGGAAGCGCCGCTCGTTCGGTCCGCCGCCCAGTGACTGGTCGTCCAGCGTGTACGGCGTCCCCGATCCCAGCGTCATGAACGTGCTGGCGATGAAATCGTAGGGCAAACCGACGATGCCCGTAAAGACGACGCGGTGGCGTTCGTCAGTGCTGGTGGGGTACCGCGGATAATCGGCGACGGTCGGGAAATCGAGGCTGAAGAGATCGCCGCCGTTCTGTTCGGCGCTGCCCAGCGTATACGTCAGGCTGTAGCCCCAGCGGCTGCCGCCCGCGCCGTACGGCTTCTCGGCCTGGAAGTAGAACCCGTCGAACCACGACTTCTTGTCGTCGCTGGAGACGAGAATGTTCGAAAACCCGGGAATTCCCTGGCAGCATGTGCCGTTCGGGCGGCGGTTGCCGAAGAGGAACGTCAGCCCGTTGCGGCTGCGGATACCGGAGTACGAGCCGGACAGCACCATATTGCCGAGGCGGTGGCGCAGGCCGATGCTGAACTGATCGGACACGGGCGGCTTCGTGTCGTTCGCGAGCAGGAACACCTCGGGATTCGGCGCGACGCCGCGGGCGATGAGCCCTTGCAGGCCCTCGACGCTCAAATACGACGGATCCCAGGCGATCGTCTGATTCCCGTCGCGCGGTGCGCCGTCCGCCGAGAACCGGAACGTGCGGACGGCGTACTGCAGGCGGAAACGTTCGTCCAGCGTGTAGTTGTAGAGGACGCGATCGTAATAGCGGCCCCAGCCGCCGAAGACGACGCTGCGGCCGTCACCGGTGAGGTCGTAGGAGAAGCCGAGGCGCGGCTGGACGCCGCCGTAGAAGGGCGGACGATCGTCGCCGTCCGTGAAATAGCGGGACGCGTCGACGAACGGCGCCGTCGCGGCGCGGACGTTCTCCGGCGTCACGTAGTCGTTGTTCATCATGTCCGACTCGTAATCCCAGCGCAGGCCGAGATTCAGCGTCAGACGGCTCGCGACGGCCCAATCGTCCTGGATGAACAGGCCGAGCTGCGTGTTGCGGGCGGACAGGTCCGGATTCCCGACGCCGTAGCCGGCTTCGAACGGAAAGTCCCAACTGGTGTCGCTGCGATACCGGAAGATTGGATTCGCGGTGAAGTGCTTGGTGACGTCGTAATTGAGGAAGCTGAAGACGCCGCCCGTCTTGACGGCGTGTGAGCCGTGCCAGCCGAAGAAGCGGGTGAAATCGTCGCGCAGCGAGATGCGTTGTTGGACGATCAACTGTTCGGTGTCGCGTCCGCCGATGCGCATCAGGCCCTGGAAGTCCTGTCCGATGATCGACTGGTTCTCCGGCACCGGGTTCCAGCGATAGCGTTGGAACGAGACGTACGCCTCGTTCAGCCACTCGCCCGTGCCCGCGATCTGCCACTTGCCGAGGACCGAATCGACGCGGTTGCGGACGTTCTCGGCCGACTCGAAGCTCGATCGATCGCCGAAGCTGCGGATGTCTTTCTCGTTGCGCCAGTTGTACGTCACTTCCATCTGCTGCCGCGGCGCGAGCTGATACGATACCTTGCCGAAGAGCAGGTTCTCGCGGAACGGGCTGAGGAAGACGCCCTCGTACTGGCGCAGTCGCTCGACCAGGGCCGGCGGCACGTTGGTGAGCGCGCCGACGATGACGCGGTTGTCGCGGTCCTGGCGGTTCTCCTCGTACGTCGCGAAGAACTGCATGCGGTCCTTGATGATGGGACCGCCGAAGGAGGCGCCGTACTGCCAGCGTTCGTACGTCGGCTTCGGGCGATCGCGGAAGAACGGATCCTTCTCGACCAGGCTCTTGTCCTGATAGAAATTGAACAACTCGCCGGAGAAGCGGTTGCCGCCGCTGCGGGTGACGGCGGTGATGATGGCGCTCGACGCTTTCTCGAACTCCGCCTTGTAGTTCTGCGTGAGGACCTGGAATTCCTGGACGGCGTTCTGCGGGAACGGATTGCCGCGGCTGGCATCCTGGCCGATGACTCCGCCCTCGATGACGTCGTTCTTGTAGCTCACGCCGTCGATGAACACGTTCGTGTCGCGCGCGGCGAGCGCGCCGGCGGTCATTTCCTTCCGGAACTCGTTGTCGGAGATGCGCACGCCGGGCGCGAGCGCGGCGAAGTTCAGGAAATTGCGGCTGTTCTGCGGCAGGTAGCGCACCTGATCCTGCGAGACGTTCGTCGCGACCTGCGACGTGCGCGTCTCGATCAGCCGCTCACCGAGGACCTGTACCTGCTCCACCACCATCACGTCGGGCGAGATCTTGAAGCTCACGGTGGACGTCTGCCCGACCATCACCGTCAGCCGCTGCGATTGCGGCTTGTATTGGCTCATCGCGACGGTGATTTCATATGTGCCGGGACGCAGGCCGGCGAGCGCGAAGGATCCGTCCGCGCCGGTCGTGGATTCATAGTGAAAGCCGCTCTGCGTCTCGCGCGCCGTCACGCTGGCGCCCGGCAGGATGCCGCCCGCGTCGCTGACGGTGCCTTTGATTGTGGCGGTTGTCGTCTGTGCCGCCGCATGCGGCGCGCCCAGCGCGAGCGCCACGGCGATCATTCCCATACACGCTATCCATTCGATTGCACGTGCTCGACGCTGCATGGCGCCTCCTCGCTCCCTGGGTCCGGCTGCACGCGGCGGGGTCCCTGACGCCGCGCAGGTTCGTTGTCCGAAAGATATTTACTAAAACGATTAAGTGAGTGTACGGTGTATCACCACGGCATCGGCCGTGTCAAGCGTGGCTCGTCCCGGGCGGCGCCGGCAGGAAACGTCGCTCGCCGGCCGCAGCCAGCCCGGCCCCGTCGCTTTGCGGTGGCGGTGCGCCGGACGGCGTCGGCGCTGAGACGGCCGGCGATCGCCGCCCGCGGCATGACACGATCGCCTTCGCCGCCCGCTCGATCCGGCGCTCGTCCTATGGCAGACTCAACCGTGCCTCGTCGTCCGCCAGTCTCCCGCGCGCCGGCGCGTGATGGCCGCGTCACGCTGCGCGTCCTCGCCGAACGGCTCAACCTGTCGCCCGCGTCCGTCTCTCTCGTGCTGAACGACGCGCCCGGCGCCGCCGCCATTCCGCGCGCGACGCAGGACCGCATCCGCGCCCTCGCCGAACGCCTGCACTACCGGCCAAACTCGATCGCCCGCTCGCTACGGCACAAACGCAGCCGCACAATCGGCGTCATGGTGCCGGAGATCAGCGAAGGCTATGCCGCACTGGTCATGAGCGGCATCGAGGATCGCCTGCTCCAGGAAGGCTTCCTCTACTTCGTTGCGAGCCACCGCCACCGCGAAGATCTGCTGGAGGAGTATCCGAAGCTGCTGATGGCGCGCGCGGTCGACGGCCTCATCGCCATCGACACGCCGTGGAAGCATCCGATGGCCGTGCCGGTCGTGTCCGTCTCCGGCCACCATCACGTCCCCGGCATCACCAACATCGTCCTCAATCACGATCGCGCCGCCACCGTCGCGCTCGAACACCTCCACGCCCTCGGCCATCGCCGCCTCGCGTTCATCAAAGGTCAGAGCTTCAGCTCGGATACGGCGACACGCTGGAACGCCATCCGCCGCGCGGCGCGGACGTTCGGCCTCACAATCGACGCACGCCTCGTCGCGCAGCTCGAAGGCGACAACCCCGCGCCGGAACTGGGCTATCACGTCACGCACCGGCTGCTGGCCACCGGCGCGCGGTTCAGCGCGCTGTTTGCGTTCAACGACATCTCCGCGATTGGCGCGATCCGCGCGCTGCGCGAACACGGGCTGACAGTGCCTGGCGACGTCTCGGTCGTCGGGTTCGACGACATCCAGAGCGCCGCGTTCCAGAACCCGGCCCTGACGACGGTGAAGCAGCCGTTGAAGCGGATGGGCGAACTGGCCGCCGAGACCATCCTCAAGCGGCTCGAAGCCGACGCAGGTGCCAAAGCGCCGCGCCTGATCAGCGTCGAACCCGAACTGATCGTCCGCGGCACCACCGGCCCCACCCGCCCGGCACGCTGACACCGTCGGCCGCCCGCACGCAGTGCGCGCGCGGCGATCGCCGTCAGCCCCGATCATTCTGACGCCTTGTGGTCCGCGACGCGGGGTTCGTGGTCCTCGACGCGGACGTCAGCACCCCTCGCGGAGCCCCGGTTTCATTGGGTGTCATGCCCGGTGGCGCGTGTCGGGGCACGGGCCTGGCGGGCCGGTCATGCGTGTTACGATAGACGTCTGGTATGCCGACGATTATCCCGCTGATCCCGCAGTCCGCGCCCGCTCGCGAACGCAAGCCCGATTGGCTGAAAGTCAAAGCGCCCGGATCGGAAAACTACCTCCGGTTGAAGCAGTTGATGCGGGGCATGAACCTGCACACCGTCTGCGAGGAAGCGCACTGCCCGAACATCGGCGAGTGCTGGCATCACGGGACGGCGACGTTCATGATCCTGGGTGACGTCTGCACGCGCGCGTGCGGATATTGCGCGGTGGCGCACGGACGTCCGCCGGTCCTCGATCTCGAGGAACCCGGCCGCGTGGCCCACGCCGTCCACACCCTCGGCCTGAGCTACGTCGTCATCACGTCCGTCGATCGCGATGACCTGAAGGACGGCGGCGCGGAAATCTTCGCCGACACGATCCGGCGCACGCGCGCGCGGATGCCGACCTGCCGCATCGAGGTCCTCATCCCCGATTTTCAAGGCAAGCCGGAACCGCTGCACACGGTCCTGGACGCCGGTCCGGACGTGCTGAATCACAACACGGAAACCGTGCCGCGGCTGTATCGCATGGCCCGCTCGGGCGGACGGTATCCGCGCACGCTGGAGCTCCTGCAGCGCGCGCGCGAGTACGCGCCGCACATCCCGACGAAGACCGGGCTGATGGTCGGTCTCGGCGAGGAGTGGGACGAGATCGTGGACACGCTGCGCGATCTGCGCGGCGTCGGCGTGGAGATCCTTACGATCGGCCAGTATCTGCGTCCGACGAGCGATCATCTCCCGATGACGCGCTACTACCATCCGGACGAGTTCCGCCGGCTGAAGGACATCGCGCAAGATCTGGGCTTCGGCCACGTCGAGGCCGGTCCGCTCGTGCGCAGTTCCTATCACGCTCACGAACAGGCCGACGCGCTTGCCGAAGCCAAGGCTCGCTAGCCCACGTCGCCCATCGACTGCGTCCTCCGCGGCCTCGGCTCGGATCCTCTCGCCTGACCTCATCACGTCAGACGCTGGCCCGTCAGACGGCGTCCTGTCGGACACCGCCTCGCTCGCGGCCGGCGTTCTGCCGGCCACGCTGTCCGCCATTCATGATGCGGTGATCTCATGCACGCGCTGCGTGCGTTTGCGCGAGCACTGCCAGACGATGGCGCGCGTGAAGCGTGCGGCGTATCGGGACGAGGACTACTGGGGACGTCCGCTGCCCGGGTTTGGCGACCCGCGCGCACGGCTGCTGGTGCTGGGGCTCGCGCCTGGCGCGCACGGAGCGAATCGTACCGGCCGCATGTTCACGGGCGACAGTTCCGGCACGTTCCTGATGCGGGCGATGCACGCGGCCGGCTTTGCGAATCTCCCGGACTCGGTGCGGAGAGACGATGGGCTGACGCTGAGCGACGCGTACATTCTGGCGGCCGTGCGCTGTGCGCCGCCCGACAACAAGCCATCGCCGGACGAGATCGCCGCATGCCACGATCATCTCGTCCGCGAATGGAACGCCCTTCCGCGCGTCCGTGTCGTCATTGCGCTCGGCCGACTCGCGTTCGACGCCTATTGGCGTGTGATGCGGGCGAAAGGCGTCAGCCTCTCGCCCAGGCCGGCGTTCGCGCACGGCGCGGAATACGTCGCGCACGGCGCGGATGACCGGAATCCGCTGACGCTGATCGCGTCCTTCCATCCAAGCCAGCAGAACACCTTCACCGGCCGCCTGACGCCGCCGATGCTCGAAGCCATCTTCCAGCGCGCGGCGCACGTCATCGCATCAGCCTGACACGGCCGTCCGGCGCATGGCCTGGCGCAGCACGCTCTTGCGATAGCCGTACAGCGCATAGAACACCATGCCGATCCCCATCCAGATCAGCAGCCGCTCCCAGGTCTCCCAGGGCAGGCTCACCATCAGCAGCAGGCAGACGAGGATTGACGCGATGGGCAGATACGGCATCAGCGGCACCTTGAACGGCCGCGGCAGATCGGGCGCCGTGTAGCGGAGCACCAGCACGCCGGCGGACACGACGACAAAGGCGAAGAGCGTCCCGATGCTGACGAGATGTCCGAGGACGGTGACGGGCGTCAGGCCGGCGGCGATGGCGACGCCGACGCCGGTGAGCAGCGTCGAGATGTGCGGCGTCTTCCAGCGCGGGTGCAGCGCGCGGGCCCATCGCGGCATCAAACCGTCGCCCGACATCGTGTAGAAGATGCGGGACTGCGCCATCATCTGCACCATCATGACCGACGTCAGGCCGGCGAGCGCGCCGACTTCGACGAGTCCTTTCATCACGGTCAGCAGGCCGCCGCCGAATCCGCCGGTCGTGCGGGCGATGGCGCCGTTCAGCGCGACGATCATGGGCGCCGGGCTGTTGCGTAGCGACTCGTACGCGATCAACCCGACCATCACGCCTGACACGAGCATGTAGAGCAGCGTGCAGATGGCCAGCGACCCGAGAATGCCGACGGGCATGTCGCGTTGCGGATCTCGCGCCTCCTGGGCGGCCGTCGACACGGCGTCGAAGCCGATGTAAGCAAAGAAGATCACGGCGGCGCCGCGCAGGATGCCGCTGACGCCGAACTCGCCGAACGTCCCGGTGTTGGGCGGGATGAACGGGGTGTAGTTCTCGGGAACGATGAACCACACGCCGCCGATGACGATGATGGTGATGACGACGACCTTGATGGCGACCATCACGGCGTTCATCGACGCGGACTCGCGGACGCCGACGGTCAACAGGGCGGTGATGGCGATGACGATGAGGATGGCCGGCACGTTCAGGACGGCCGTCACGGGATCGCCGCCGGGCACCGGGACGAGTGTTCCCGGTGCGCCGCTGAACGCGGCCGGGAACGGAATCCCGAGATCGCGCAGCAGGCTGGTGAGGTGTCCCGACCAGCTCACGGCCACCGTGGATGCGCTCAGGGCGTACTCCAGGACCAGGTCCCACCCGATGATCCAGGCCACCAGTTCGCCGAGGGTGGCGTAGGCGTACGTGTACGCGGATCCGGACACGGGCACGGCCGCCGCGAACTCGGCGTAGCACAGCCCGGCGAGCGCGCTGACGAGCCCCGCGAGCAGCATCGACAGGACGATGGCCGGGCCGGCGTTGGCGCCGGCGGTCTGGCCTGTCAGGACGAAGATCCCGGCGCCGATGACGGCGCCGATGCCGAGCAGGATCAGGTCCATTCGTCCGAGGACGCGCTTCAGCGCGTGCGTTCCGGCTCCTTCCGTCTCGCCGCTGAGCGACGCGACGGACTTTTTCACCATGAGTGACACCGACACCCTCCTTTTGCTCCGCGGTATCATGGCCGCGGGTGGATGCGGACGGCCCAGGCCACGGCCTGCACGGTGGAACGTCCGCGTCAAACGATGGCGCCGGAGGGCGGGCAAAGTCCTGAAGGTTCGGCAAGAAGACCTCAAGATTCCATGAACTTTCCCTCAAGAGTGCCGGTTCGCGTCGACGATCGCGCCTTCACCCCCGTCAACCAGCTCCCGTGCCGCTCTCAGCGTTGGCGTCGCGAGCAACGGGGTTGCGGTCCGGGCGCATCTCCCCCACTCAGCGTCAGCGGTCGCAGGCGACGTAGTTCCTGGTGGGAGTTGTGGGACGAGGTCGGACGGAGCTGATGAACGGTCCTTCGAGAGATCCGGTCCGTTTCGGTGACTACGCGTTCGACCGCGTCAGCCGGCTTCTGTACCGTCGCAACAAGGAACTGGCGTTGCCGCCGCGGGCGGTCGGGGTTCTCGCGTGTCTGATCGATCGCGCGGGCGAGATCGTGTCCAAGCAGGAGTTGCTGGACGAGGTCTGGAAGGATGCGTATGTAACGGACACGTCGCTGGCGGAAGCAATCAGCCTGTTGCGGCAGACATTGCAGGACGAGGTACAGCGTCCGCAGTTCATCCAGACCGTCCCGCGGCGTGGCTATCGGTTCATCGGCGTATCGGCGCCTTCGTCAGCCGTGCCTCCCACGGTTGACGCCTTCGTCATCCTCCCTCCAGCTTCATCCGGCCCGTCGACTCCACCAGCCTCGTCGCCAATGTCGCCGCCGATTGCGTCAACGAGCGGCGTGGCGTCAACGTTTGGAGACATCCTGCCTGGGAGCAGGTCGGAGATAGATGAGGAGCCGTGGCCACCGTGGTTGGCGTGGACGCTGCTGCTTGCGACGCTGGGCACGTTCATCTGGGTGCTGGTGCACGTGTCGGAGCAACCCGCGTTCCGGACGCGTCCGGTTGCGCGGTTCGTGATGACGAGCGGTGATGGCGTCTGGCTGGACGTCCATCGACCGTTCATGGCGATGGCGCCGGACGGGAGCCGCGTGGCGTTCGTCGCGGTCGGTCCGGACGGCGTCTCCCGGCTCCATGTCCGCGAACTGGATCAGATCGAGCCAACCGCGATTGCCGGCAGCGAAGGCGCCAGCGCGCCATTCTTTTCACCCGACGGACAGAGGATCGGGTTCTTTGCGTCCGGCGCGATCAGGACGACACGGCTGGGAGATGGTCCGCCGGTTGTCGTGTGTCAGGCCTCCGACGCCTTTGGCGCGACCTGGACCGATGACAACGAGATCATCTTCGCCGCATCCCTGACTGGTGGACTGTCACGCGTGCCGGCCTCCGGCGGCACACCGGTTGCGCTCACCACGCCCGACGCGACGCACGGAGAACTGCACCACGCGTGGCCCGAGGCAATCCCAGGCACACGTTCGATCGCCTTCGTCATCCTTGGACCGCCGTCCGCACCAGAGCTGGCGCGCATCGCATTGCTCTCCCTGTCCGACCGCAACCGCCCGTTGACGCTGCTCGAGAATGCGTCATTTCCAAAGTACTCGGCGACAGGCCATCTGCTGTTCGTGCGCAATCGTCAGGTCCACGCCGTCCCCTTCGATGCCGAGACCGGCGCACTGCTGGGACCGGATGTCGCGGTCCTGGACACCGTCGCAACGGACCCGGCGACGAGCTTTGCACATTTCGCGATGTCGGCCTCGGGCACGTTGGCGTATCTGCCAGATCGGACACGCGGACGCCTCACCAGGCTCTCGTGGATTGGGAACGGATCGTCGACCAGCGTTGACGTCCCCGCGGACACGCAGATGATTCGAGGGCTGGCGCTGGGTGCGGCGACATCTGATGTCCTGATGTCGAAGGACGCAAAGGCGATGAAACTGGCGTTGGCGATCGGTGACGCGGCGCGCGTGGATGTGTGGTCGATGGGAGTGGCGGATGGCGATCTGCATCGCATCACGTCAACCGGGCAGAACGTGGCGCCGGTGTTCGGACTGCGAGATACGCTCTTCTACAGCCATCAGCGTTCGGGTCCGTTCAACATCGAATGGCGGACGTCCTCGCCGGGCGCGGCTCCACCCACCCGCCTCTCCTCGCCGCATCACCAGTTCCCCTCGTCCATCTCCCAGGACGCGCACTGGCTGATCTATACGGACGTCCATCCCTCGACCGGCCTGGATCTCTGGGCGCTGCCCCTGACATCCCGCGACGGCTCGGCGTCCAGCGACAGACAAGCGCGTCCGCTCAGCACGCAGCGCGAACAGGAACGCGCCGGCGTGCTGTCGTCCGACGGACAATGGCTCGCCTATCAGATCAAACAAGGAACGATATGGTCCGTCGCCGTCCGCCGCGTCACCGATCTTCTCGGTCGCTCCTCTGACGCCAACGCAACCTCCGTTGCCTCTGCGTCTCGACGCCCGACGAATCCGGCGCCGGCGGAAACGTCCGCGCAGGAAGGTCCGTTCATCCTCGCCCCGTCGGATGGTGGTCGCGTGCTCTGGTCCCCGAACGATCAGCAACTCTTGTTCACGCACAACCGTCGGCTGCTCGCGGCCCACGTCACCGGCCTGACAACTGGCGGCGTCAAGACGGTGGAACTGGATCGTCTCGAACCGCTCTCGGCGTCCGCGGATGCGATAGACGACTTCGCGATCGCTGGTGATGGCCGCATCCTGGTCCTCGCGCGTCCGGCGCCGCCGCGCGCCACGGCGCTGGAGATCGTCCTCGAATGGTCGCGCGAGTTGAGTGCGCGATCTCCCGTCACGCCTCGCACGCCGCGGCCGCCCCGCTGAGCGCGATCCATCTCGCCATCGGCTGCCTCGCACCGTCCGCTCGCCGCCGTCCTCTCAACCGCACACGACTTGCGATCGTCGACTGCCCTCCGCCGCACGCGTCCTCTCTCGAATCCTGCGTACTCATCGCTCGCCACGCTTGCCGATTCTGCGACGTCCGCGGAGCCTGATTCCCTCGACTCCTCATACTCCTGGCCCGTTTCCGTCTGTTCGCGTCCTCGGGTACGTGCTATGCATTGTCTCTCCGCGTGATGAGGCGCGAGGACCGATATCAGGAGACATATGGGTCGAGTCAGAATCTACAAAAGGCTGTCGTGCAAGGTCGAGGAGCGCGTGTTGAAGAGCGCTCGACGTTCCTTGCGGGCGAAGAGTGATGCGGAAGCGGTCCGCATCTCGCTCCAGCACATCGTGGACATGGTCCGGGCGCGTCGCGTCTTCAGACCCGACCATCCTCTTCGATCGCCAGACGCCTTCAAGGGTCTGTAAGGAGCGCTTCGCGATTCTTGATACGAGCGTCTATGTCGATCACTGGCGAGGCGATCTCGAGATTGAGTGGCTGCATGAGGAGTTCATCGTCCGGCACTCGGCAATCGTACTATCGGAATTGCGGCGTGGCACGCAGTCGACTCGCGATCTGAGGCGGCTGAACGAACTCGTGAGCGCCGCGCATGTGCAGTGGGCGCCGACCGCGGCGGACTGGTGGCACGCCGCGGTCCTCATCTGCACCATCGGCAGTCGGCGCGACTGGGACAGCGTGCGGCGGGTGCACGTGCAGAACGACGCGCTGATTGCGTTGACGGCTCGGCGCTACGGCGCGCTGCTCGTGGCGCGGGACCGGCGCGACTTCGCGTCGCTCTCGACGTCGTTGCCGCTGTCCGTCCTGTGGCTCTGACGCGTCAGTCGCGTGGGCGGCGCACGGGCGCGCGGGGTCGATGACGTCCCCTTGACGCGCGCCCGGCGCCGCCGCGCGCCACGGCGCTGGAGATCGTCCTCGAATGGTCGCGCGAGTTGAGCGCGCGATCTCCCGTCACGCCTCGCACGCCGCGGCCGCCCCCGCTGAGCGCGATCCATCTCGCCATCGGCTGCCTCAACACCGTCCTCTCGCCGTCGTCCTCTCAAACCGCACGCGACGGGAGATCTCGACTGCCCTCCACCGCACACGTCCTCTCTCGAATCCTGCGTACTCATCGCTCGCCACGCTTGCCGATTCTGCGACGTCCGCGGCCCCCTGTTTCCTCGACTCCTCATACTCCTGGCCCGTTCCCGTCTGTTCGCGCCCTCGGGCACGTGCTATGCATTGTCTTTCCGCGTGATCACTCACGCGAAGGGAATGGAGACTTATGGCCCGAGCACGAACCCTGACGAGACTGTCCTGCACGGTCGAAGAGCGAATCCTGAAAAAGGCGCGACGACATCTGCGCGCGAAAAGCAACGCGGAGGCGGTCCGGATATCGTTGGAGCACTTCGCGCATTCACCCTCGATGCAGCGCTTGATGAGGCTTAGCGGAGGTGCTCTCGGCCCTGAGGCGTTCAAGGACATGTAAGCCGCGGTTGGCAATGATCGACACCAGCGTCTATATCGATCACTTGCGAAACGGTCTACAGATTGCCTGGCTCTATGAAGAGTTCGTCGTGCGGCACTCGGGGGTGGTTCTTTCGGAGCTTCGCCGGGGCGCCCGATCGAAACAGGAGCGGGACCGGCGCGACTTCGCGCCGCTCTCGACGTCGCTGCCGCTGTCCGTCCTGTGGCTCTGACGCGTCAGTCGCGTGGGCGGCGCACGGGCGCACGGGTCGGGGTGACGGACAGCTCGATGATCTCGGTGCCGCGCAGCAGGGCGATCGGGGCCGGGCGATTGACGTGGGTATCGGTGAGCAGGCGATGCAGGTCGTCGATCTTGGTCACCGGACGATCGATGAAGCGGACGATGACGTCGCCGTCGCGGATGCCGGCGTGTGCGGCCGGACCGTCTGGTTCGACGGAGATGACGAAGACGCCTTGTTCTGTTGAAAGGTGGTGATGGCGGACGAGTCGACGCAGCAGGGGGACGTCCTGCCCTGCGATGCCGAGATAGCTGCGTGTGACGTGGCCATCGCGGATCAGGAGAGGAACGACGAGTTTGGCCGTGTTGGCAGGAACGGCAAAGCTCAGACCCTGACCGCCGGCAATGATGGCGGTGTTGATGCCGATGACATCGCCTTGAGCGGTCACGAGCGGACCGCCCGAATTACCGGGGTTCAATGCGGCATCGGTCTGGATGACGCTGTCGATCAACCGACCGGAGCGTGAGCGCAGCGACCGGCCCAGGGCGGACACGACGCCGGCGGTTACGGTGTATTGGAGGCCGTATGGATTGCCGATAGCGACGACGAGTTGGCCGGGGCGCAGGTGATTGGAGTCGCCGAGGCTGGCGACGGCGAGGTCTGGGGCGCTGATTTTCAGGACGGCGAGATCGGTGTCGGGATCCTCGCCGACGAGGTCTGCGCGCAGACGGCGTCCGTCCAGCAGTTCGACGTCGATGGTGTGTGCCTGTTCGACGACGTGGCTGTTGGTGAGGATCAGACCGTCTGGCGTGAAGATGAACCCGGAGCCTGAGCCGCCCGGCTCCTCGCGTCGTGAGCGGCCGCCGCCGCGGCGTCTGTCGGCGCCGGCATCATTGCTGGACTCGCGATTGCTGGACTCGCGCCGGCGCGTCTCGACGCGTACGACGGCCTGGCTGACGTGCTCCGCCGCGTACGTCACCGCGCGCGAGTACGCATCCAGCGCCATTGTTTCAGACAAGGAGTTCAAAGGTTCTGCGATAGCCATGGACGCTCTCTTACTACGGCGAGATCACACTACAGCGAGATCAAACCCTGGCGCCGTCCGCGCACGACGGCTTCGAGGCGGGACGAGGCGCCGAGCTTTCCGTAGATCGACGAGATGTGAAACTTCACGGTGTGCTCGCTGATCGACAGCCGTTCCGCGATGGCCCGGTTCGACAAGCCCTCGCCCAACCAGCGCAACACCTCACGCTCGCGAGCCGTCAGCGGCTCGATCATGGGCTCTTCATCGCCGCCGATATCGCCGACGTCGCCCTCACCGCGACCGCGCCGCCGGACGGCATCCGGCAGGTGCGCGGACGCCTCCACATCCAGCGGCCCGCTGGACGCTGACGACAGCGACGCCGTCAAGCGCGCCGCCAGCGTTGCGGGCAGCACGACGTGACCGTGGAGGACCGCCTCAACCACCGCTCGCACTTCGCCCGCGGACGCGCGCGACGACACCAATCCCCACACCTCACTCCGCTCCGCCGCCAGTTCCGCCATCGCCTCATCGTCCTGATCCGTCAACACGACCAGCGCCGCGTGCAGCACGGGCGAATGCGACGCGTGCCAGCCGCGGACGATGTCGGCGTCGGCAATGATGACGTCGGGACTCGCGGAGGCGATGTCCTCCGCGTCCGGCAGGGTTGACTCGCTGGTAACGCTAAACCCCGCGGACGCGAGCAGCGAGCGGAGGCGCGTGCGCGTACCAGCCGCGGATGACGCGACCAGCACGCGCACGGATCGATGGATGTCGTCCGGCATGGTCAGGCGGTCGCCCGCTGACGCTGTCCAATCGTGACCGAAACCGTCGTCAGGCCGCCCGCGCGCAGCACGTCGACCGACACCGTGTCACCGACAGCCTTGGCGGTCAGCCGCGTTTGCAAATCTTCGATATCGTCCACTTGCGATCCGTCAAATCCGACAATCACGTCCCCGAGCAGCAGACCGGCGCGCTCGGCGGGACTATTGGATTCGACGCCGATCACCAGGAGTCCGTTGCGCTGGCTGCGCGCCTCGCGCACCGCCTGCGGCAATCGAGCGGACTGGCCAAGGATGCCGAGATATCCGCGCGCGACGAAGCCGTTGGCGGACAGCGATTCCGCCGTTCTCCAGGCAATGGCGGCCGGAATGACGAGGTCGAAACCGCGAATGGCGCCGGTCGTGATGATCCCGAGCACCTGGCCGCTCGCATCCAGCAGCGCGCCGCCGGACGCGCCGGGATAGAGCGACGCGTCGGTGCGGATGAACTGCTCCAGCCGCGGACCGCGCCACCACTGCAGCGGACCGCCGACCGTGGACACGATGCCCAGGCTTGCGGTGACGCTGTTGCCAGGACGCGTCACCGCAAGCGCGACCTGTCCGACGCGAGGCGGCGTTGTTGCGGGCGCGATCGGTACGGAGCCAAGCCCCGGAACACGCAGCACGGCCAGGTCGCTCGACGGATCGCGGCCGGCAATCTGCGCTGTCAGTTGACGACCGTCATGCGTACGGATGGCAATATCGTCGTCCTGCTGCAGCGTGTGATCGGCAGTAATGACCAGATCGGGCGCGAAGATGGTGCCGCTGGAGCCGCGGCGCGGGCGTCCCTGGACGTGGACCAGCGCGGGGGAGACGCGTTCGACGAGGGCGGCGAGATGGTCGGACCAGTGCTGGAGCGGCGTCAGCTCCGATCCACCGGGAGTCGTGTGGTTCGTCATGCCCCCACGATACCCACGACAGGGTGATCGGGAGATCAGCCGATCGGCTAGGTGTTGTAGGCAAACACGTTGTTCATCAGGCGGCGCTCTTCAAGCGTGACCACGGCGTGTGATAGGCCAAACCGGCGTGCAGACGTTCGCGATTGTAGAAGCGCAGCCAGGGCCGTAAGGCGCGGCGCCGGTCGTGCGAGGTCTGATAGCGCTGCGCATAGGCCTACTCGCGCAAGAGCGTCTGGATGAAGCGTTCGGCCTTGCCGTTGGTCCGTGGACGATAGGGGCGCGTGCGGCGATGCGGCAGGTGGAGACCCTCGCAAGCCGCGCGGAAGACGCGGGCACGATAGCCGGAGCCATTGTCGGTCAGTACCCGCACGACGGCGACGCGGCGGGCGGCCCACCACTGCACGGCTCGGTGGAGAAACGCCGCGCACGTCGTTCCGTGTTGATCGGACAAGACTTCGACGTAGGCGACGCGCGTATGTCATCGATCGCCACATGGACATACTCCCAGCCGATGCCGCGCGAGGTGACGCGGCGGTCGCCCTGGACGCGATGGCCTGGCTGGCGAAAGCGGCCCAGCGGCTTGATATCCAGGTGCAGCAGATCGCCGGGCCGCGCCCATTCGTACCGCTGCACCGGCCCCGGCGCAACGCGCGGGGCGCGATTGAGCCCGAGCCGCCGCAACCAGGCACTGACGGTGGACCGAGGCAGCGCCAAGGCCCGCCCAATCGCCCACGCCGGGAGGCGGTGCTGCTGGCGCAGCTCCTGGATCGAGGTGACCAGCGCCGGCGCCGTGATGTGCGGCATCTGATGCGGGCGCGACGAACGGTCCTCCAACGCCGGGAACCCGCCGCGCCGGAACCGATCGACCCATTTCGCCACCGTCCGGCGACTGATGCCGCTCCCGACCGCGGCTTGCTGATAGGTCCAGCCCTCGTGCAACACGCGACGGATCAACTGGGCGCGGGACAGGGGCGTCGTTTTCGCTTTACGATGGAGCGTCATCCGGGGTGTCCTCCAGATCGAACGGCTGTGTGGTCACACCATTCTTTCCAGAGCGCTCCGGATGAACAACCTGTTTAGCACATACAGCTAGGGAGGCCGACACCACCGAGACGAGCGCTTCAGCCTCGTCGAAGAGTGAAACACCAATGAGAAGCCTCTTCGCGAGAGCGAACTGGATGATCGTGATCGATCCGCTACAGATCGAACTGACGGATGACGCCGATGAGGTTATGCAACAGACGTTCGGCGCTGCGGCGTTCCGGCATCGCGGCGCAAGCCTCGGCGCAGGCATGGAACAATTCACGGGTCGTGGCCCGAACGGCCTCGTTCACGGACTGCAGCTGTCGCGTGATCTCCGCCGGGTCGCGCCGCTGCTCCACCATCCCGAACACGCCGCGCACCTGCCCTTCGATCCGTCGCAGGCGCACGAGGATGTCCGCGTGACGCGGGCTATCTGGCTCCCATTGCAAAATCGGTCTCTTAATGTCCGTCACCTCTCTCGGACGCACCGAGACGCGAACGGTCGCTCCCGACGATCGATGACCGTTGGCAGATGATCGTGTGACTATCGCCGCGCCCGGCGGCGGTATCGTTCCACGCTGTGACGTCTTCCTCATAGGCTCTTCAGGAAACTCCTCTGCGGCATTCATTGAACCTCTCGCGACACACTGCCCGGCGCGATCGATTTTGCGCATCCCTGCTCGAACGACGCTCGCCCTGGTGGCTGTCGGTCCCGATCCGACACCACCAAGGCGAGCGATTCACCCCCACCCGATGGTGAACACCGAATCCCACCGGGCGAACGTGAACCTCAGAGAACCTGCCATTAATCCGCCACCGATCGGGCAGCGCCTGATACGTTCAATCAACGGTCGTGTGTGCGGTCTGGTACTGCGTGAAATATGTCGTGACCTCTCGGGACACCTCTCGCTGGTCCACCAGCATCAGCCGCGCGCGGGCCACCTCCACCATCAAGCTTCTTGGACTGCTTGTGTTGGGCCTCCTGAACGATCTTCTTCAGCTTGGAATCCATCGTGAACGCAATCGTGGTCTTCGCAGTCACGGTCATGCTCGTGATCTCGGTGTCCACAAGACGCATCTGGTCGCTGCCGCTGCGCCGCGTGGAGAGACGACGCTCCGTCGCCGGCGATCGTCGTGACGCATACGACGCGATCGGGGTCATCGCGAACGGCTGGTGCTGCTCGTCCACGATCATCAGGAACGCGCGGTTCACATCCACCCCGCAGGCGCATTTGGGGACCTGAGTGCCACGTCTGCGCGAACCGGCGCTCTCGCTTGCTGTCCATCTGGAACTCAATGGTGATCAATGCCTCTACCGTCATGTGTCGATCCTCGCGATGGGCTCGCACCCGGACGGCGGACAATCGACCGCCGCTGGGAACGCCGCGGCGGTCGGTCAGGTGCATTGCCCCCACACCGTCATCCACAAACGGTCGAAGGCGTCGTCAACAGGCTGAATCTCGTCTGCGCCCAGGCCAGGCTGACGCGACAGGGCGCGAAGCGTGTCGATCAGCGCACCAGCCTGCGGAACGGCGATCGAACTGCGTCGCCGCCAGTCGCGCGGCGCCGGCATCGACGTTTCGGACCGGGGACGGTGCGCGTCGCAACGCGGCACGGACGTCGAGAGAAAGGCGCGGGCGTCGTCAAGCTCCTGCAGATCGCGTCGAAGATGCTGATACTGCACGTCGACGAGACGGTGCAGGCGATCCTGTAGGTCGGCCGGATAGCGACGGACGGCCGTCTCTGGATAGCGGCGCGCCAGCACGTCCAAGGCTGTCAGCCGCGCCTGGATCGTCGCTGTCAGACGCCAGAAATCCGCAGCGAAGGTTGCGCGGCGCGGATGTGTGGGACCGAGGCGTCGGTCTACCCACGCGTCCAGGCGGTCGTTCGAGAGGCGCGCAAACGCGCGGGTCCGCTCGTCCTGCAGTAGCCGATCGAACAGCGCGGCGACGTGTGCGAAATCCGCCGCGGGCGTGACGCCGCCTGCGGTCCACGGCGCTGATGCCTCCGTCGCGTCAGTCCATTGCGCCACCTCCTCCGCGAGGACCGTGCCCAACTCGTGAAAGACGAACTTGACGCGGACGACGTGGTAGGTGTGCGCGCGGATCGTCACTTCGATCTCGCGCACATGGCCGGTGGGCGTCGTCGTGCGCACCACGAAGAGATCGCCCGTGCGGATGACGTTCTCATGTGTCGTGGTCAGGGATTGTCGCCACGCCTGCACGCGGGCCACGCTGAACGGTTCCTGCAGATCGAGCCGCGCGGCGTCGAACAGCGGCCCCAGGCGCTCGCTCGCGGCGGTCGGCACGCCGCGCAGGGCGTCATCGCTGGTCCGGCCTCCTTTGAGCGTGATCTCGGTGGCAAATGAGGGGATGTCCGGCGCGACAGCCGTCGAGCCGCGCGCCGTGACCTGGAGTCGGACGCGCTGCGCGAACGCAGGCGCCTGTGCCTGCTGAACGCGCGCGGCGGACTCCAAGACGTCGTCTGCGCGGACAACGGGCGTCTGCTGCCAGAGGACGACGCCAAGGCCAATAGCCAGCACCAGCGCCGCCGCTATCGGCAGCCAACGCGCGATGACGCGCACTCTCGCCTTGCGCCGTTGCACGCGCCGCGCGTGACCGCTCCGGCGCTGGTAGCGACGCAGACGCGTCAGAAACCGTGCCTGTCGTTCCGCATCGGTGGGCTCGTCGGCGGGCACGGTGTCGTGCCACGCCTGCAACAGCTTCTCAGTCTCCCGCCACTGCCGCCGACAGCGTTCGCACGTTCGGAGATGCTGCGCGATGGTTTCGATCTGAACCTTGGGCAAGGTGCCATCGCTGGCGTCCAGCACCTCCCAGAGCGGCGGGCAGGATGGGCGAGTCTTCGTGTGCTTATCCACGGGGCGTTCCTCGCTTCTGCGCCTCGCGCTGGACGAGTTGCTGGAGCTTGACGATCCCTCTCGCGAGCGCATTCTGAACACGCAGCCGGGACCAGCCGAAGCGCCGACAGATCTCGCTCGGCCACAGGCCGTCGGCGCGGGCGGTGATGCAGCGGCGTTCAACGAGGGGCAGGTGACGTGCAGCCTTCCTCACGAGCTGCCAGCGCTCTTGGTCCAGCACGGCATCTTCGGCCGACGTGCCATCGGACGTCTGTTCAACGACGCGCGCAAAGTCATCACGCTTGGTCACAGCCCACGCACGCCGCGCGACCGACTTCTGTGCGAGTCGGCCGCCGACTTTGAAGAGCCATGCGTTGGGCTGACGGATCGTGTCGCCGCGCAACAGTCGGTGATACAGCACCATGAACACGTCTTGCGTCACCTCTTCCGCGTCACTGGCGGAACGACACCGCGGCCGCACATAGCGATAGAGCGCGCGCCCATGCGTCTCGTACCACGTTGTGACCACCGCATCCACGTCCACTGGTGCGACGCGAAGCGTCTGGATCTGGCTAGAGATCGGATCGGTATCGTGTTCCGTCATGCGGATCGTGAGCGTCGTCGTGGCGCGTGTCGGATCGTGGCGTAGCCAGAAGACCGGCATGTGAACACCTATCAGTGCACCAAGATCAGACGGGTTGACAATCGTCGGACCTGTCGCCGCTGCTTGTTGTGAATCGGTTGAATCTTCGCAAGCAATGTCGAGACGGACACGGTGATGGCCCACTGCGGAGAGTGCAGGCTCTCGGTAAAGAGAGTCAGCGCGTCGTTCAAGGACAGCCCCACAGCCTCCAGGTCGCGCGTCCGGTAGGCCCCGTTCGCGTTCGCGCGGTAGATGCTGATGCCGTTGGCCGGCGATGTCCAGACGAGCACGAAATGATGGCCATCCAGGCGGAGTAGAATCCGACACCGATAACGATGACGCCCGCGCGCGTCGCGATGCGACCCGAGATCCGCCGCGACAATGTCTTGGTCAGACACAATCTTCATTCAGTCGTTTCCTCTTTTGAACGGCCCACTTCCGCACGCGGCGAGGAGGCGCGCCCAGGAGCAGCGCGGCCCACCCAACGGCGCGTCTCGCGCGCCGCGTTCATGGGATAAGTGCCTAGCAACGACCCGTTCAATCGGTCTTGCAAGAATAGATTCGGTACCAACCTGTCCCCTTCAGCGAAACGTTGCCGGCAGCCGCCAGAACTTCGTGTTCCAGAAGCCGCATCGCGCTGGTGCCGGCTCCTCTGCCGCAGGCGAAACGCATCGAACACGCCGCGAGGAGGCGCGAAGCGGTCACTGTGGAGGCGATGACCCGCTTCAGCATCCGCTCGCGGCGTTCAACTAGAAGTGCCAGGCAGAGCCCCCTTTCAATCCCTCGGCGGAAAATAAAGTTGGTACCGGCACGTCCTGCGCGGACCGAACAGTCAGCCAATGGCCCGTGAACCCAAAGCTCGACGGCGTACAATGCCGCCGATCACACCGTCAGGGGGCGTCTCACGAACACGAATCGAGGGAGGTCCGTATGAATCTGTCGCGCGGCTGGCTCGGGCGAGCATTGGTCGGCGGTCTGCTGATGGTCAGTCCGGTGGTCTTGTCTTCATCGACAGTGTCGGACCGGTCATGTGTCGGGCTCACCCGCTGGGCGGAAGCGTACCGCGGCACGAAGCCGACGCTGGACCAGCTCGCGCAGTTCGATCGCGCGGAGCGGCGAGCAATCGTCAGCGTGCTCACGCCGAAGGTCCTGTCGGAGCTATGGCGCGAGCAGTTGTTGCGCTTCAGTCGACGGGCGGACCTGTCCGCCGCTCAACGCGCGCTCGCTCGTGAAGCGATCGGCTTGGTAACACCGGCCTTGTACGACCACGATGCGGCCGCGGTGGTTGGCGTTGACGCCTTCTGGCGTCGCGCTCAGCCGACATTTCCCTCATCGGATCATCGACGTGCGTTTCTCGATCTCGGTGCCGTTGCCGAGACAACAAAGTCACCAAAAACTGCTGCATGGTTGTGCGGTTGCAATCTGACCTTCCCTTGGGAAGACTGCGGAGAAGAGTGGAGATGCGTTCCGGCGGGCTGTCAGTTCTGGAGAGGATGTGGTGTGCTTCACAATCGCCAGTGCAACGGCGAATGCCAACCTCCAGGTTAGAACGTCAGTCGGAACTCACCTCGAAACGAGCGCGGCACGCCGATCTGTCGAAGAGGGTCGAGGCCGCCACGCAGCAGCCTTCCGGTTCCCTGGTCGTCAGCGTAAGACTGGAGCGTTTCGCCGAATCGTGAATCCCCAAGATCGCTGATCGGGCGGCCGGCATTCGCCCTGTTGCTGATGTTGTACGCCCGAATGCGCAGTTCCGCTCTGACAGTGCCCCGCAGATACATCAACTTCTTCAGACCGACGTCAAGCTGATACACCGTCGGCGCCCGATAGATGTTCCTTGGCATCGTGCCCTGTACGGCGGCTGGAGGTAGAAACGCATCAGGATTGAGCCGACGTCGATGTGGACCGGCGGCTGGATCTTCAATCCAAACGGGCACAACGGGTGCGAGGTCTGGGCGCATGGCGAAGAACACGCCTGCACCGAGGTCGACCAGTACGGTGATCGGAAGCGGCACGCCCGATCGCCAGACGCCGGCTACCTCCAGATCCCAATCCGACGCGACGGCCCGGACGAAGCCGCCGCGTCGAGGGCCTGGGAGACGATACGACCCGGCGAACGCAAGATTGTGGGTCTGATCGTAGTCAGCGTTTGCCCAATCTCGCGAAGGCTGCATGATGGCCGGTGGCAGATGCGCTTCCGCATTCTCTCCTGAGTCATTGTCAAGCGCACGGCTCAACGTGTACGCCACAAGCGCCATTCCGCGCTCCGAGAGGCGACGCGTAAACTGGAGCAACAGCCCGTCATACCGCGACCGTCCATCGTTGTTGACGGTGTAGCGCACCGGAAAAGTGGAATCAAGATTGGCGACGTGCCAGTACAGTTGATTCGCGCCAGCCGCATGAACGTACGAGACGTCGAGTTGATGCTTGCGTCCCAGCTCCCGTTCGAGTCCTACATGCATCATGTCGGTGCGCGGCGGCCGCAGCGTGCCGGGAAAGGCAAAGTGGCCGCTCGTATCGCCAGGGCTGAACGGATCTTTCGACGGAACTTGAAGGGCTTCCGGCGCTGCCGGGAACTGGGAGAAGGGAATCAAACGTGTTGCGGAGCTGTAGGTGAAGACTGAAGCGCCCGGCACCGCCAGCGTGTCATACGATCGTCCCCATCCTGCCCGTAGCGTGGTCGCGCGTCCTTCCTTCATGCTGAACGCATATGTGCCCGAGATCGATGGCGCAATGGTGATCCACGGCTTCCACGGCGATCCTTCCTGGAGCCGCGGAAGCGCGTCAGGCCGCTCCAGGCGCCAGTGCAGGCTGCGTCCGCTAACGGGTGCAGGCGTCACACCAGCGCGCGCGCCAAAGGTGATGCTCAGACGCTGCAGGCGGACCGTATCCTGCCAGAACGCGCCCCACATGTCTCGATGGGATCCTGTCGGCTCAACGCGCTGCACGTTCACCTGCGCGGTCACGCCTTGCATGGCCTGTTCAATGCTGAAGAATCGATAGGTGAGACTGTTGGTGGCCGGGCTGATCGCTGATGTCAAACGCCGATAGTCGATGCCGACTCGCAGTTCGTGTGACCCAAGCAACAGCGTCCACGTATCAAGGAACTGGACTTGCGTTCGCTCCTGGCCCATCGTCTGGCCGTTGTCGATGATGACGCCGGGGTTCAGGAAGACGACGCGCACCCAGGTGTCTGCGGGCGCGAATCCCGGTGCCAGTGTTGCCAAGGGCAACGGCGTAACGCCTCCGACGCGAGCAGGGCTGGCGACCACCGACGCTTGATTGAGACTGACATTCGCCCGCAGATCATGAAGCAATGAAGGCCACAGCGACGTCAGCCCAAACGTCGCCGTGTTCGTGTCTGTCGTTTCCGTGGATGTGTAAGACGTCGCCGGCAGACGCGTATCGGGGTCCAGCCCATCTCCGGTCGAGTCTCCGTGATTGCCTCGGAAGAACGCGCGGTGACGGCCCGCAGTGAAATCCACGCGGAGACCAACAGACTTCAAGCTCGATTGGAGCGGAAACTCCATCGTCAGCGGCACGACATCACTGCTCGCCGACGCATCTGACGGCAGCGGTACGGCCGATAGCAACGACTGGACGAGTGTCGTCGCACGTTCTCGGCGAGCCGCTGACGGTACGTCGATCGTCGCGCGGGTTGTGCGGTCGATCGCGTGGGCCTCCGACGCCAGATGCAGGAACAGGCGATCCCGAATCACGGGTCCGCCTATGAAGCCGCCCGTGTTCATGTACTGCTGGCGACGAGTTGGCTCACGGCCAGTCTTTTCCCACCAACTCCGCGCCACGAAGGCGCTCGGCTGCCCCTCGGCGAACGCGCCGCCTCTGAAGTCGTTCGTCCCGGCGCGCGTCACGATCGACGTCAGTGCGCCCGGCAGACGACGATACTCCGGCGTGGCCGCGACCGGGCTGACGGTCAACTCGTCGATCGCGGCGAACTGGATCACGGTCTCGGTGCTGCCCATGATCGACACCGTGGGCAGGGAGCCAGTCTTTTTCAGCAGCGTGCGAGACGTCACCGCGTCAGCCGCCAGGTCCGCGCTGACGCCGTCAATCCATAGCCCACTCATCAGGCGCCGCTGTCCGATCGGCGAGAACTCCGCGTGCGTGCCCGTCTGAGGCGTAAAGGCAATGCCCGGTGTCAGCATCAAGAGGCTTTGCACAGTCCGCCCTTGCGGCGGCATTGGCAGCCAGTCCAACTCGCGCCTCGAAAGGCGGGTAGCGATCGCAGGATCGGTGCGGGCGCTATCACCGACCACCGTGAAGTCCTCGACACGCCGGAGCGGCAGCGTCGGATCGTATGCCTCGCGAAACCCGGCCCTGACTTCGATGATCGCCTCCACCGGCTCAAACGAGTCGGCGGTCGCGATGAGGCGATAGCGACCCGGCGGAAGATACAGGAACTCATAGAAGCCGTCGATGTTGGAGCGCGTCTCCCACCATTGCCCCGTCTCTTCATGCTGAATGCGGATCAGGACGTCGCTCAGGATCCGCCGGCTCTCCTTCTGGACGAGACCGCGCAAGCTCCCGTACTCGGGGATGTACGCAGGCGGGCTCTGCGCCCATGCAGCGGTTGTCAGGCTAGTGAGGAAGAGGATGACGACGAATGCACGACGGCGGACGCAACGCATCATCGACACGGCTTGAGTACCTCCCTGCAGACGACATTGTCAGCATGTGGAGATGAAACACCCAGGGGCTGCTTTGTATCTCGCCCGAACTGACAATGCAAGCGACGTGTACCAGGATCTTGGCGAGGCGTGTGCGCTTCGGACGCGTTGTTCGATGTCGAACATTCTGGACAGACACGAACGCCGCCGCAGGGTGTTCCAGGCGGGCGTGGAGAAGACCCAATGTCGGTGTCGACATACGATGGCTGATGCGACGATCTGCCAATTGCTAATGTTCCTCCGACCGATAGACCAAACAATTCTCGTGCGCTGGCATCTAACCTATACGCACATCTGATCAGATGACACAGCGGACTTCTCTCGTGTCGCCGATCTCACGGTTGAGCCGGGATCCCGTTTGAGTCGAACATTGGTCCAGCGCCTGCTTGTCCGGGAATAGGAGTCGTCATGCCCCGCTACTCTGTAGTCTTCCTGGTGGCCTGCTCGTTGGCTGCGGCCTCGAACGCCTTCGGCCAGAACTACACTGCTGCTATGGAGATTCGTTCCGGTGAATCCGCGTTGCGCCAAACACGAACGTCGGCCGCGGTTCCGACTGGCGAAAGCCTGACGTGTTATGCGGAGGTTGTGATCGTCGATCCTGAATTTTGGGTTCGCCCAAGAATCCACGGCCTCGTCTGGATGACGGATCCGAGCAACCGCACGATCAGTTCCCAGGAGCACCGCGACACTCCCGGCGTTCGAAAGACGTGGCTAATCACGTCGTCGAACACGAATGTTGAAGGCAACTATACTTGCCATATGTCGGTGTTCGTCATCGATGGTGCGCTCGGATTCTGGGATCAAGCTGAGGATCATCAGGGCATAGCCCTTGTCTGCGCGAAACCAACCAACTTCCGGACATTGAGCGCGGAAGATCGAGGAAATGGCGTGCTGTACTTCACCTACGCCTGGGATTCGACGACGGGGACGTGGCACACCTAAGCCGCTGCCAGATTGGTGAAGAAGTGCATTATAGTCCGTGGCCTTGGCCCGTTCCGCCATTCAATCCGAATCAGCTTCCAAATCCACACATCATCAATGTACCGGCGACCTGGGGCGAGTTCGCGGACGTCCACGACACGGCACGGCCATTCTTGAGCCCGTACTCGGCGACCACGGTCAATGGTCGTCAGATCTATCGGCATGACTGCAGTTGCGGGTTGACGCCCGGTTGGGAGACGCTGTTCGAGCCGTTCCCTGGAATCGATCGCGGGTTTTCGCTGCGCAGTGACGGCTGGTGGTTTACCATTACGAAGTCGGGATTGTCCTCGCACGTCGGCCCATTCTGAGGAGCAAGAGCAATGCGAAACGTCATCTGTTGTGTGGCGACTTTGGCGACGTGGCTTGTGCAATCTCCGTCAGCCCAGGCCCAGGTCACAATCACCTATCAAGCCCCTTCGAAGCTCGTGCTGCACGAACCTGTGATCGTCGAGTTCGTCGCCGACAATGCGACCGACGAGACGATCCATTTGGATCTCGGCCTTGATCGGACAAAGGCGTTCGCCGTCACGATCAGTCGCCCGGATGGCTCCGTGAGGACACCTCAACTCTCGTACAACGGCATTGTGAGGCTTTCGAAGCTTTCAATCCGCCCGAGGGACCGGTACACCCAACAGCTCTTTCTGAACGCTTGGGACGCATTCGATCAGGTCGGACCATATCGGATCGCCATCAACTTGACTTCACCTGTCAAGGCGGAACAGGGCGGCGCCGTAGTCGAGACGAGCGCGAAAGCTGGCGTCGAGTTGACGGTATTGCCGAGAGACGAGCGAGTGCTCCAACGGATCTGCTCGCGGCTGGCGGGCGTCGCAGCCACAACGACGAACGCGGCAGAACGGATTGATGCCGCACGTGCATTGAGCTACATCTCCGATCCGGTTGCCGTTCCGTGCGTGAGGTCTGTCACTGCGGCAACGGACCGCGTGGACTGGATTCTGATACCGGGGCTCCTCCGCATCGCGAATCCGGATGCGCAAGCCCTCTTGCAGGATCTCGCGTCGAGCGACAAGTTCGAGCGCGCGGCCCTGGCGCGCAACGGCTTGGAGCGGGTCGTTCCCTAGCGCGGCCAACGGAAACGACGGTGGTCCTCAAGACTGAGGGCCGCAGAACTCTGCCGTCGTCGCAATTGCCGCAGTCCTGCCGGCCGGCCGCCGCGGTCAAGGCCGTCAAAGCCCGCGCAGCGGGGCGTAGCGAAGCGGAGCGCCTTGACGGCGGTGGTTGGCCGGCACATCCTCCAGCGGCGACGACGGCAGCGTTCGAGTCCCCGCCGCCGCTGGTCGACCGCCGGTGACGGCGGACGGCTATCGCCCGCGCTCGATAGAGATATCAGGTTGGCGGGCTTGGCTCGTGGAGCGGTCGAGCGTCTGCGGTGTCTCCAACGTCGGCGTGAGTTCGATCGCCGACCGATGCGAGACCTCGCGGCTGAGCGTGTCCGGGAGGCGCGTCCGGTCATCCGTGTAGATGTGCGCGTCGAAGCGGCTGCGGGACACGGCGACGTACGCGAAACGCTGATTTACCAGCTCGCGCGATTGCGTCGTGTCGACATGCACGAGGACACGGTCGGCGGTCTGGCCCTGGCTGCTGTGGCTGGTGACCGCGTAGCCGTAGTCGAGGTGCATACGTTCCTGCGGCGCGAACGTCACCGGCCGTCCTGAGTCCAGCCGCACCTGCATCTGCCCGCTCGCGTCGATCCGTTCAATCGTTCCCAACTCGCGGTTCGCGACGTGCCGGTCGCGGTCTGGCGCGGTCATCTGGACGCGATCACCGTTCGCCATCGCGCGCGCCTCCTCCCGATAGAGCGTGACGCCCTGCAACCGGCGCGGATCGTACGTGACCCGGTCGCCGTTGTCACGGCAGACCGTCACGGTGTTCTCCTTCTCGTTCGTCCGTTCGACGCGTGCGTACTCACCGGGTGCAAGACCGAGGACCTGGCTCCCCTTACTGTAGCGGACGACGTCTTCCGGCTGATACCGCGCGGCCCACTGCCGGTCCGCGCCCGTCATGTCCTGATGCGGGACCAGCACGCGGACCGGGTGTTCCCGCGTTTCGACACGTCCGGTTCCTTGCAGCGTCCGATGGACCGCCTCATTCAGTGCTCTGCGCGAGGCGTTGTCCGGCGACACGATGAGCGTCCGCTCAGGCTCCTTGGCGTATTCCTTCGCGATCATCCGAAATCGGGCTTCGCGCTCGGGGAACTCGTGGACGCGCCCTTGACGCTCCAGGTGAGCCGCCGCGTCCCGGATCTCGCCCCGCGACAGCCGCTCGACCACCTCTTTGAGCGCGGGATCCTGCTGTCGAACGATCGTATCGAGGCGCGCGGTCGCGATCCCTGCCTCCCGAAGTTGTTCGTAGGGCCGACCGGCTTCTACCGCCTGATGCTGACGCGCATCGCCGACCAGCAGCACCCGATCGTGTGCTTGGACGCGGTGAAGGAAGGCGTTCACTTGCCGGGCGCTGGCGAGGCTCGATTCATCAACGACGTAGAACGTTGGCTGATGGCTCGGCTCCGCGCGCTGTGCGAGCTGCCACTGGAGCGTGTGCGCAGGAATGCCGGCCTCTTCGAGTTGATGAGCGGCGCGCGACGTCGGCGCCAACCCACGTACGGCATACCCGTCACGCTCTACCGCCTCGCGTACGGCCGCGAGGGCGGTCGTCTTCCCGGCGCCCGCGACCCCGTCCAACGCCATAACGGTATCGCGGTTGGACAGGATCTCGCGGACGGCGTCGCGCTGGCGGTCGTTCAGATGGGTCGATTCGCGCACCACCTCGTCGGCCGTCTCGTGGCGCACCAGCGGTTCGTGCGCATGCTGACCTGCGTGCATCCTCGCAATCGTGTCGCGCTCGATCTCCTGCATGTCGGGTGTGGTGAACGTGCGATCCGGCGTGCCCTGCCGTGGCGCAAGTACCAGGATGTCGCCGACCTCGATGCGCTGTTCCACGTCCGCCTTGAGGTCCGGCAGCGTCCGTTCGCCCATCGATCGCTGAAGGGCCTCGCGCAGCAGATCCCGCTCGTCCACGACGGCCTCGCGCTCGATCTGTCGGTCAATGGCGAAGGTGACGGCCGCACCCGCCGTCGTGTGCCCTGGCTCGCGGACGTGCTCAGGTTCGTGCGATCTCGCGGCTTCGACCACGCGCGCTGGCTGCCGGCCGAAGGCGTCCGCGATAGCCTGATGCCGCTCTTGCACCTCCTCACGGGACAGATCGCCCTTGGCGTCGCGCGTCTGATGAGCCGCGATCTGCGCCGCCGCCGCGCCGTGCTGCTCCGTTCGTGCCAGGTGATCAAGGATCTGCTGACGGCGGGGGCTCGACGCCTCTAGATACTCGGGCGTGTAGCCGGCGATCTCGGGCTGCCCGTTCTTGCCGCGCTCGACCTCGTAGCCCAGGGCCGTCAGCCGCGCCGCGAGTTCTGAGCGATAGACGGCCGTCGCATACGCTTGCGTCCGATACAGTTCGCGCGGCTGCAGCGGGCGGACGCGGCAGTCGTCCGTTTGCGTCAGATTGAAGATGACGGCATGGGTATGCACCTGCGGCGCGGCGTAGCCGTCGACCGGGCGCGCCGAGTCGTGCTCGAATGTCGCGGCGACCCATTGCCCTGTCCATTCGGCTGGCTGGTTGCCGCCCAGTCGCCCCTGCGTATACCGCTCCAGCTCGTTCAGCGCCACGGTGACGCTATCGCGATGGGCTTCGCGCACTCGCGCATCGCCGCCGACCAACGCCGTCAACGAGACGCTTTTCGGCGCGCTGAAGGTCGCATCCCACCCGGCTCGGTGCTCCATCGTCATGACGGACGCCCCGCGCGCGTTCGTCGACTCGCGAGCGGTCTGATGACGCACAAGGATGTCGTCGGTCAGCGGATGATGGCCTTCAGCCAGTCGGGCGAATTGCTCGTCGCGCACGTCGCCCTCCAGCCCCCAGGTCGCGGCTAACCGTCCATGCCACTGGCCGACGATTCGATCGCCGGACGAGTAGTAGTTCTCGCGCGTACTCCGAAACTCGTCGGCATGATACCGGTGCGCCTGCCCGGCGCTGAGCGGCTTGGAAAGCGTCACCATGCAGTACCTCGCTATCGGAAGAACGGCAGCGCGGGCGAGTCGCTCGGCGGCGGCGGTGTCTCGATCCGCGGCGGCACCGGTCGTTCGATCAGCCTCGGTTCAACCTCGCTACGCTCTGTCTCCTGGATGTGGAACGGCACGACACCGTCCTGCACCTTGAGGTAGCCGTGGAACGGCGGGAGGCCACTGATCGCGTCTGGCCAGACGAGCGGTTCAACAGGACGACGGATCAGCCCGAATCGGGGAGCGGGCCGACGCCACCCGAGCGTGTCAGCCATCCAGTGCGCCCCGTGCGCCCCGCTCGTGGCGAAAAAGACCTTCGTCATTGGCTGTGATAGGAGGGTCTCGGCTTCGTGGCCGTAGAGGGCGTCCAATCGGCTGCGGTCCTGGAGGCCGAGCACCAGGGTTGCGTCCGGCTGATGACCGCGGATGAGGGCGCCGTGCAACTGCGGCAGGCGAGACAAGCTGGTGAGGTCGTCCAGCACCAACCAGACGCGAGCGTGACCGGTCGCCGGCGACGTCAAGAGCCGCAGCACCAGCAAATCCAGCCACAACGTCTGCACGGGTCTGAGCCGTTCGTGGGTCTCGGGCGTGCTGCTGATGAAGAGCCATCCGCGGCGATGAGTGGCCCACCGACGCGTGTTCCAGTGCAAGGAGGCCTGTGTGGGCCTCGGGAGCAGCGTCAAGGCCTCGACGACGATCTTGAGGGACGCCAAGACGCGCTCACGCCGGCTGCCGACGCCGGCTCGAAGCGTCGCGGCCTGCACGTCTGGCGGCAGCCGGCGCACCAGATCCTCTTCGTCGCACAGCCACCCGGCGAGGTCGCTCGCGGTGGGCCGACAGGCGAGCAGGCGCTCAAGAATCTGGCGACACGGCTCGTTCTCATAGGGATCGGCGGGCGCCAGTGCAGCGGCAAGCGGCGCGGCGTCCTCGGAGCAAATGACCTCATCGCCTGGGTGCCAAGACGGACAGCGCACATCCGAGGGATTGAGGAGGAGATCGCCACGAGCCGACCGAAAGAACTGGGGGGCGTATTCGAGGGCCGGGTCGTAGACGACAGCGGTGTCGCCGCGGGCGGCGATCTGGTGCAGCAGTTGCCGGATGAAGGCCGACCGCCCTGTGTGGCTCTCGCCCATGACGAGCAGGTGTCGACCGTCCGACGCACGCGGAAGGCGCAGGACGTGCGATCGGCGAGCCAGCCGGCCGCCGCGCGAGGGCGCCAAGGCGATCTCGAGACCGTCCGCGGGCATGCGGCGGTTGAAGCGGGCCGGCGTCATCAGTTCCGGGCCTGCACGCGATCGTGCTGGACGGCCCGCGCGCGCCCGCGCCCCTGCTGAGGACGCCACGATGCCCAGGCCGCCGCACACGATCGCCAACGCGGCCCACAGGCCCGGCGCGGCCAGATCCGTCAGGGTTTGCCCGCGGTAAATGTAGTCCCGCAACAACCCATGCAGGTCGCCATGCAGCAGGTGGAATGTCGACCAACGCAGCGTCTTCGCGCGCGCCGCCCTGGCGGCGTCGGAAAGCTGGAACGAGGGACCGTTCGGAGTCATGGCCACGCTGACGTCCACGTCCAAGGCTGGCCTCGGACCGTCGCGCGTGATGATCTCCAACAGCTCATAGCGACCCGGCGCCGCAGTGAGCCGGCTCTTGATCGCGCTCCAGACGTACGGCTTGGCGTACTGGCGCTGGAGCGGCGTCCACGCCGCCAGGTATTGGTGACGGACAACAGCAGCGCCAACGACCAGCGCCAGGAGGAACAGACGCAGGGTCCACGTCCAGGAGAGCGGCGACCAGCGTCCGACATCGTCGGTGCCACCCCATCGGGGGCTCATGATGACCGCTCCGTGTCCGCGGCGGTCAGGCGCTCGTGCGCGAGTTGGAGCTTGTCCGCGTCCGCGCGGTCGATCACCTGCTGGACGGCCTCCGGCGTCAGCAGTTCGCCACGCAGCGCGGCAAACAGCATGTTCAGGCTGATCACGCGGTTGGCCAGCACCTCGGCGAGCACGATGGTCTGGAAGGCGGTCGGCGTCGTGGCCTGGAGCAAGACGCTGCGGACCCACTCGCTGATGGTCTGCTGTCCGGCGCGCGCTTCGAGCTGCGCGTATTCCTCGGCGGTGACCTTGGTGCTGATGGATTTCGTACGTCGTGAGGCCATGCGGGCCTCCTATCTCACGATGAACATCGTGTGTGAATCACAGGCGCAGGCATCGTTGGTGGTGAAGACTTTCGCTACCGGGAGGCGTGGTTCCTCGTGAGGAACCGTGAGCAGCCGATTCCGGCAAGCCTCGTCACATGAGGAAGTTCCCGCATGGGAACCTCCGTTCCTCGACAGCACCCCACATGGGGTGACGTGTCAGTGATCTGCCGCTGCGTAGCAGCGTCTGAGATCTGGCTCAAGGCTTTCGCCCTTCGCGACAGGCCCGCTGCAGCATCGCCAAGAGTCGCCGCGCATCACGACTGGTGGTCGAGCAGCGGCGTGCTGGCGCTTGTCAGCGCGGTCGCGGCCTCGCCGTGTTCGCCATACTCCTGGCGCAGCGACTGCACTCGCCATTGCAACTGCGGCTTGGTCCATGCTTCACGAAACAACTCGCGGAGCTGGCGCCATTCGGCCGGCGCGAAATTGATATGCACATCATGCTGCCGTAACCACAGCGTGCGCTCGCCCTCTGGCGTCGCCGCGCCCGAGACCTGGAAATAGCGCCCCGACCACGTCTGTTCAGTCGCGGTTTCGAGCATGGTGTGAAACTCGATCAGTTCGGGATACCGTGTGATCAAGACGCTGAACCGACGCGGCCCAAAGTCGATCGACGTGGCAAACTCCGGCCCGATCGAACGCGCGAACGACAGCCGGACGTCGCCGGTCGTGAGAGGGCTTGGCAGGTCGAGACCATGTCGTAGGTCTTCCTCGATGGGTTGAGCGCGTACGGGCTGCCGGCCGTGTCGGATCCAGTGTCCGCGGGCGGCTAGCCCCCACAAGGCGTGCCAGTGAGGAACCAGCAGACGATTGAGCGTCGTGCTCTCGACGCCCTCATCACGGATCGCCAGCCGCAAGCATCGCCCGATCTGCCCTGGAGGTTCCAACTTCGTTTCCGGATAGAGACGTCGTCGCTGCTCCTCGATGAGTACGAGCAGTTCGTCCTCCCGCTCTTTGGCGTCCGACGACATCGCGCCGATCGTCTCGATACCGCCCAACTTCGAGAAGTAGAACCACGTCTGCCGCGAGTTAGGACTGCGGCGGTGGCTATACACGGCCTCGAACGCTTCGAGCACTGCGAGATAGGAGTTGCGCGACGGGACTGCTGGCTGTAGCAACGGGGGGACCTGTTGCTCCTCCTCCATGCCGATCTCGATGTATTCGGCGAGAAGCTCCCACTGGGCGGTCGTTAGTGAGTGCTCCGTGTCCCAACGCTTGCGGATGCGATCTAGTGCCGCCGTCGGAGCCTGAGTCTGCTCGTGCAACGAGGCTGTGCGCTCCATCTCCGGCGCTCGATCATCCAAGGCAAGGAACGCGGCCTCGGCAATCGAGACGGGACGACCAAGCTGCTCATTTAGCACGGAGCGATATCGTTCCAACAGGCGCAGTCGATCCTCGTTCAGACGGACGGAGATGACTTCGTGGCGCGGCGCTCGCCTTTTGCTTGACGACATGACTACATTTTGTAATCATCTGAATCAGCAGTCAAGCACGGTGTTCCATGACATCAAAACTCTGGTTGACCGTAGCGGAGAGCGCGGAATATGCGGGCCTCAGCCGGGACACGATCTACACGGCCTGCGAACGCGGCGAGTTGCGTCATGTGCGCGTCGGAGGACGGCGGGCGATCCGGATGCGCACCGAGTGGATCGACGCGTGGTTGGAACAGCACACCCGAGGACAAGCAGACAAGCGCGCCGAGGGACGTCGTAGTTCGGGCAGTCGGCCGGAACGCGCGCCGGACCATCGGGGCGATGTTTTCAAGAAAGGAGCGGTAGGCGATTGGGACTCTACAAACTCTGCGACCACCAGGGCCGCGCACGCGACCGCTGCGACCATGCATGGTGGGCACGCTTCCGGCACGTCCGCGTCAGCCTGAACAAGTGGGGCAACCGCGAAATTGAGTCGAAGACGGAAGCCCAGGCCGTTCTCGACGATCTACGCAAGGCGGTCCGGGCCGGGACGTTCGACGCGCGAGGCATCAAACCGCCAAAGGAACAGCAGTCACTCACCTTTCGTGAATTCGCGAAGACCTACAAAGAGCGCCACGTCCAGGCGAAGGGACTCGCGATGGCGAAGACGATCGACTACCGCCTCAAGCCGCTGTTGAATGTGTTCGGCGATCGACCACTCGCCGAGATTCGGACGGCCGATGTCGAAGACTTCATCGCGGGTCTCAAGAAGCCGCGTGTGGTCAATCGACTGCCCGGACGCAAGCTCACGCCCGCGTCGATCAATCGTTCACTGCAGTTGCTACGACACATGTTCAACTGGGCGGTAGGACGCGAATATCTCGACCGGACACCCTTCCGGCGCGGCACGGAAACGCTGATTCGCAAGGAACGCGAGGACAACAAGCGACGGCGTCGTATCTCGGAAGAGGAAGAGACGCGGCTGCTCAGCGTTGCGCCGTCTCACCTTCGCTCGATGATCATCGCTGCGCTCGATACGGGCATGCGTCGAGGCGAGATGTTGGCGCTGCGCTTCGCAGATGTCGACTTTGGGCGGAAGCTGATTACGCTTCGAGGCACGACGACCAAAAGCAAGAAGACGCGGATCGTTCCGATCCCGACCGCTCGCCTCGAAGCCGTCTTCAAGTGGCTGCGCCTGGACGCAGCGGGTGAGGAGAAAGCTGCCGAGACGTCCGTGTTCAGTAACGAGACCGGCGAGCCGATTCGCAACTTCCGCAAGACCTGGGTCTTGACCGTCCTACGCGCGCACGGCGTGACGCCGCATTGGCGGAAGGAAGGCGGATGGAAGCACCTCACGCGGGAATGCCAAGCGGCCTTTCAACGCATCGACCTTCATTGGCACGACCTGCGGCACGAGTACGCGTCGCGCCTTGTTGAACGAAACGTCCCGCTCGCACAGGTCCGCGATCTGCCAGGGCATGCGTCCATCATCACGACAGAACGCTACGACAATCAGAAGCTGGAGAATCTACAGATCGCCGCGTCCCGCCTCGAAAGCGGCAAGGCGTTCGACGTGACTCCGCGAGTCGCTTCGCCGGTTTGTCAAGAATCTGTCAAGAATGCCCCTCAGACACCCTCCACAGACACCTCAGACAACCAGCCTGGAACCGATACTAACCGCTTGAATGGAAGTAGCTTCGAGAGTTGGTACCGGTACGGGGATTCGAACCCCGGTTCCGTGGCTGAGAACCACGTGTCCTAACCCCTAGACGATACCGGCACGCGGGCAGGGCAGAACACTCATTGTAGGGATCAAGCGACTGGGCCGTCAAGCCTCGACGCGGTCCGGCGGCGGTTCGGTCGGTCATGCCCGTGGCGGGATGCGAATCGTGGACAGCCTGGGCACTATCGTGCGTCCGCGGACGGGAGGCGTGGCGCGGACGGCGGGTGGACCGGCGGACGCGCGATTGCCGTGAGCCGGGGCGCGCGGACGTTCAGGAATCCCGGCCATGCCACTACAATGTGCGCATGCGCAAGCTGCTCGCTCTTCTCGTCTTGCTGGCGCTCCTCGCGGGAGGAGCCTGGCTGATCGCCGGCCGCGCGGCCGGGCCCATCATCGACATCGCCAAGCCGGGCAACATGGTCGGCCAGTCAGGGGAACTGTCGGTGCTCATCGACAGGCCCCTCACGGCCCTCTCCCGGCTCGACATCGTCCTCGAACAGGACGGCCAGACACTACCCATCTTCAGCCTGCCCGGCGACGCCAGCACCAAGGTGACGTCCGAGGGCGAGGGCGAGGCCCCCCGCAAGGCCCGCCTGACGCGCGACATCGGCAAGCGCAGCGTCCCGCAGCTCAAAGCCGGCAAGACCCGCCTGATCGTCACCGCCGAACGCCCGGTCCTCTTCGGCTACCGCCACGCGACCTCGACGCAGACCAAAGAGCTCGACGTGCGCCTGACGCCGCCCCGCGTCGGCGTGATCTCGCTCCACCACTTCATCAATCACGGCGGCTCCGAGCTCGTCGTCTACAGCGTCACCCCCGCGGACGTCCAGTCCGGCGTCCGCGTCGGCGACAAGGTCTATCCGGGCTACCCGGCCAGCCACGCGGGCGTCGCGGGCGCGAACGATTCGTTGAAAGTCGCCTTCTTCGCGCTCCTCCACGATCAGGACGTGAACACGCCCATCTCCGTCTTCGCCCGCGACGCCGCGGGCAACGAAGCCAAAGCGTCGTTCGAATACCGCGTCTTCCCCAAGGCCTATCGTCAAAGCCGCATCGAGGTGGACGACCGGTTCCTCGCGCGCGTCGTGCCCGCGATCCTGTCGAATACGCCGGACCTCAAGGTCGATCGCCCCGACGACCTCGTGAGCGCGTTCCTCACGATCAACCGCGACCTGCGGCAGCGGAACAACGCCACGATCGCCGGCCTCGCCTCCAAGACCGCGGACCGCCTCCTGTGGAAGGGACCGTTCAAGCAATTGAGCAACTCCGCCGTCGAATCGAGCTTCGCGGATCAGCGGACGTATTTCTACAACGGTCAGGAGATCGACAAGCAGGTCCACCTCGGATTCGATCTCGCCTCGACGAGCGCCGCGCCCGTCCAGGCCTCCAACGAGGGCGTCGTCATCCGGGCCGATTACCTCGGCATCTACGGCAACTGCGTCATCGTCGATCACGGCCTCGGCCTGCAGTCGCTCTACGCGCATCTCTCGACCATCGACGTCAAGGTGGACGATGCGGTGAAGACCGGACAGGCGCTGGGCCGCAGCGGCGCGACAGGACTCGCGGGCGGCGATCACCTCCATTTCACGATGCTGCTGGGCGGACACGCCGTGACACCCGTCGACTGGTGGAGCGTGCAGTGGGTCGAGGACCGGATCATGCGCAAGCTTCGCGAGGCGGGCACGCCAGCCACACCAACGGCGCCGACCTCGGCCACTCAATAGGCACAGGACGAGAACGGCCCATTTTGCAGCGTTCTTGCGGCGTTCTCGTGTTCTTGGGGCGTTCCCGCACCCTTCACGGCTCAAGGAGAGGCCGGTCCAGGCACGACTATTCCCGGGGCCGCGGGGCCTAGAGGATATAATCGACGGCAAGGACCGGCGAGCGACGCCCTGGCCTGACGCCTCCCGCCTATCGCCGGACAAGCTTTCGATGAACTTTCATCTCGCCAGGATGCTCCTGGTGGCGTCGCTCTGTGCGGCGTGTGGTCAGCAGTCGGCTCCCGGCCCGGCTTCCTCGTCTGCGTCATCCAGCCAGGCTCCGCGCGTCGATCCCGCGCGCGCGGGCCGCGTGACCGGCACGGTCCGGCTGACCGGCACGCCGCCAGCGAATCCCCCGATCGACATGGGCGCCGACCCTTCATGCCGGCAGTGGGCCGGATCGAACCCCGTCGACGCGCGCGTCATCGCGGGCGCGGACGGCGCGCTGCAGAACGTGTTCGTCCACATCAAGCACGGCCTGGACGCGTACTCGTACGACGTGCCCGCGGCGCCGGTCGTGCTCGATCAGCGCGGCTGCGGCTATCATCCGCGCGTCTTCGGCATCCGCGCCGGCCAGCCGCTGGAGATCATCAACAGCGACGCGACGCTGCACAACATCCACGCGAACGCCGCCATCAATCGCGAGTTCAACCTCGGACAGGGTGAACGCGGCATGCGGTCGCGCCGGACGTTCGACAAGCCGGAAGTCATGCTCCCGATCAGTTGCGACGTCCATCACTGGATGCACGCCTATGCGGGCGTGCTCGATCATCCGTACTTCGCGGTCTCCTCCGCGGACGGACGCTTCGCGCTGGACGGCGTGCCGCCGGGCATCTACGTGCTCGAAGCGTGGCATGAAGTGTTCGGCGTCGCCACGACCTCGGTGACGCTGGGCGATCGTGAATCGCGCGAGGTCGCCTTCACGTTCGACGTCGGCCGTCCCTCGCAGAGTCAGGAGCCGTAGCCGTGGCGCTTCACCGGTTCGCTTCGTTCGTGGCGGCGTGTACGCTGCTGCTGATTGTCGCCGGCGGCGCGGTCACGAGCACCAGCTCGGGCCTCGCCGTGCCGGACTGGCCGAACACCTACGGCCACTTCATGTTCTCCTTCCCGATCGACAAGATGGTCGGCGGGATCTTCTACGAGCACGGACACCGCCTCATCGCCAGCACGGTCGGCTTCCTCACGATTGTCCTCGCCGTCTGGATCTGGAAAGTGGACCCGCGCCGCTGGATGCGGCGTCTGGGCTGGCTCGCGCTGGCCGCGGTCATCGCGCAAGGCGTGCTCGGCGGCTTGACGGTGCTCTTCTTCCTGCCGCCGCCCATCTCGATCGCGCACGCGGGACTCGCGGAAATCTTCTTCTGCCTGACGGTCTGCCTCGCGCAATTCACCGCGCCGGGCTGGAAAGCCGGCTATCGCGACGCCGCCGCGCCGCCGCTGGCCGGCGTGGACGATGACATCCTGCGCAAGCTGAGTCTGGTGACGCTCGCGGCGGTCTACATCCAGATCCTGCTGGGTGCGACGATGCGGCACACGGGCGCGGGGCTGGCGATTCCGGACTTTCCGCTGGTGTTCGGCGGCGTCGTGCCGGGACACTGGACGTGGGCGATCGGCATCCACTACGCGCACCGCGTCGGCGCGGGGATCGTCAGCGTGCTGATGATCGCGCTCGCGGGCCACGTCTGGTATCACCATCCGGGGCGGCGGGAGCTCAAGCGGCCGGCGAACACGATGCTGTTCGTGCTACTCCTGCAGATTACGCTCGGCGGCCTGACCGTGCTCAGCGGGCGCAACGTCACCATCAACACGTCGCATGTCGCGACGGGCGCGCTGCTGCTGGCCACCACGGTGGTGCTGACGCTGCGCTGTCACAGAGTGCGGTTCGCGTCCGACGCGACCGCGTCCACGGCGGCGGGCGCATCGGCCGCGTGGCGTGCCGATCGATCCTCCGCGGGAGCGCGCGCATGAATTCGCAATCGATTCCGATGACCGACACGCGCACGCGCGCCGCCGATTTCCTGACGCTGACCAAGCCGCGGCTGAACCTGCTGGTCATTGCGACGGCCGCCGCCGGCTACTATCTCGGGACGCACGGATCGTTCGACGCCGTCCGCTTCGTCAACACCGTGCTCGGCACGGCGCTCGTCGCGGGCGGGTCCGCCGCGTTCAACCAGATCTGGGAACGCCGCGCGGACGCGATGATGGAGCGCACGAAGCTGCGGCCCATCGCCGACGGACGCCTCACCGTGCGCGAAGCGACGATCTTCGCCGCCGCCCTCTCGGCGATCGGCTGTCTCTGGCTGGCGCTGGGCAGCAACCTGCTCGCGACAAGCGTCGCCGTGGTGACGCTGCTGACGTACGTCATCCTCTACACGCCCTTGAAGATGAAAACGTCGTTCTCGACCGTCGTCGGCGCGGTTCCAGGCGCGCTGCCGCCGATGATCGGCTGGGCGGCGGCAACAGACGTCCTGTCGCGCGAGGCGTGGGTGCTCTTCGGGATCGTCTTCTTCTGGCAGATGCCGCACTTCCTCGCCGTCGCGTGGCTGTGCCGCGAGGACTATGGACGCGCGGGCTTCCCGATGCTGCCGGTCGTGGAGCCGGACGGTCGCAGCACCGCGTATCAGGTGATGGCCTACAGCGCGACGCTGGTGCCGGTGAGCCTCGCGCCCGCGATGATCGGTCTCGCGGGCCTGCCGTATTTCGCCGCCGCGCTCGTGCTCGGTGTCGCGTTCCTGTGGTATGCGTGGCGCTTCGCCTCGCGCCGCGGCCGCGCCGAGGCGCGCGCGCTGTTCCTCGCGTCCATCACGTATCTGCCGCTGGTGTTCCTCGCGCTGGTGCTCGACGCGCGCTGACGCGCGACGCCGAGCCCGGACGCACCGCACGCGCCCGCTCACGCCATGTCCATCACCGATCTGCCCGCGCTCAATGCCACGCTGAACGGCATCGCCACGATCTTCCTCGTCGCCGGCTACCTCTTCATCCGCGGCAAGCAGATCGCGCGGCATCGCGCCTGCATGATCGGCGCGCTGACGGCGTCCGCCGCCTTCCTCACGTCCTACGTGATCTATCACTATCACGTCGGCTCGCGCCCGTTCACCGGCACGGGCGCACTGCGCGCGGTCTATTTCACGATCCTGATCACGCACGTGCTGCTGGCCATCGCCATCGTACCGCTCGTGCTCATCACCGTCAGCCGCGCGCTCGCGCGACGCTTCGATCGTCACCGCGCCATCGCTCGCTGGACGCTGCCGCTGTGGCTCTACGTCTCCATCACCGGCGTGATCGTCTATCTGATGCTCTATCAGATGTAGCGCTCAGCACGCCACTGCACGCGCTATTCCGCGCGCTACTCGTACAGCAGATACTTCGCGCGCAGCAGCCGCCAGCGCGCTTCGTCCGACGCCCAGCTCGCCGCGATCTCGGCGGGATCCTCGCCCGCCAGCATCCGCGTCACCGTCGTCTTCGATCCAAGCAGCTTGTCCGCGGGATCGACCTTGTACTCCTTCGGATGCAGCTTCGTCAGCGCGGACGCCAGCTCCAGGCCGACGCGGACCGGACGCAGCGCCAGGCGATCCGTCACGATGATGAACACGCCCTGGCACACCTGATCCTTGTACTTGCTGGACGTCGGCGTGAACGACACCGGGTAGAACCGGATGCCGGGAATCTGCCGCGCGTTCATCGCGCGCGCCAGCGCGACGCCGTCGATCCACGGCGCGCCGATCTGCTCGAACGGCGTATCCGTGCCGCGGCCGACCGAGATGTTCGTGAACTCGATCGACCCGATCCCCGTGTACAGCGTCGCCTGCAGCATGTTGCGCATGTTCGGCGACGGGTTGATCCACGACAGGCCCGTCTCGTCGAACCAGGTCTCGCGCGTCCAGTGCTTCATCTCGACGACGGTCAGCTTCGCCTTGATCGACTTCTCCGCGTTGAACAGGCGCGCCAGCTCGCCCAGCGTCAGGCCGTGGCGCGTCGGCATCTGGAAATAACCGACGAACGCCATCAGCTCACGGTCGAGCGTCGGACCTTCGATGTGGAAGCCGTTCACCGGATTCGGCCGGTCCAGCACGACGACTTCGATGTTGCGCTTCGCCGCTTCCTCCATCACGTTCCCCATCGTCGCCGTGTAGGTGTAGAAGCGTGAACCGATGTCCTGCAGGTCGATCACCATCGTGTCGATGCCTTTCAGCATCTCGTCGGTCGGACGCCGCGTCTGGCCGTACAGCGAGTGGATGACGAGCCCCGTCTTCTCGTCGCGCGCCGACGGCACGTTTTCGTCCAGGATGCCGCGGATGCCATGCTCGGGGCTGAACAGCGTGACGAGCTGCAGGTTCTTCGCGCCGAAGAGCAGATCGATCGTGGACGTGCCGTCCGCGGCGCGGCCGGTGTGGTTCGTGACGAGGCCGACCTTGCGGCCCTGCAGCCGTGCGAAATTCTCGGCTCTCAGGACGTCGATGCCGGTCAGGACCGGCTCGGACGGACGGGGCGCTGGCGCGGCCGGCGGGACGAAATCCGTGCCCGTCATGCGGCCCGGCCTGGACTCGGGCCCGAACGCCGGCACGTCGGTGATGGACGTCGCCGCGACGGTCGCGACCTTCGCGCGCAGCGGCGTCACGTCACCCTTGCCGTCAGGATGGAGGCGGTTCGAGAGAAAGACGACGTAGAGGCCGGTGTACGGATCGATCCAGATCGACGTCCCCGTGAATCCGGTGTGGCCGAAGGATCCAATCGGCAGCAGCTCGCCGCGGTTCGCGGCGAAGGAGGAATCGATGTCCCAGCCGAAGCCGCGGCGCTGCGACTGGCCGTCCGGCGTCGCGAAGGACGTCATCTTCGCGACCGTCAGCGGCGCGAGGACGCGGCGTCCGTCCAGCGTGCCGCCGTTGAGCAGCGCGCGGCAGAAGCGCGACAGGTCCTCCGCCGTCGTGAACATCCCGGCGTGGCCGGCGACGCCGCCCATCCGCCGCGCGGTCGGATCGTGGACGATGCCGCGCAGCATCCTCATGTTCGGACCGGCGCAGGGCCAGCCGAACGGCGTGCAGGGCTCCGTCGGCGCGGTGCGCGCGATCAGCGACGCCGGCGGCAGGAACATCGTGTCCTTCATCCCGAGCGGCGCGAAGACGTGCGCCTTCGCGTACTCGGCGAGCGGCTGCCCGCTGACGCGCGCGACGATGTGTCCGAGCAGGAAGAAGTTGATGTCGCTGTAGACGAAGCGCTGGTTCGGCGGCGCGAGCGGGATCTCTTCGATCGCGAGCTCGATGGCCTTGTCCGATCCCTGCCAGTCCATCGCCATGTCGAGGTCGGGCCGCAGGCCGGACATGTGCGTGAGCAGGTGGCGGATGGTGATGTCCTGCTTGCCGTACCGCTCGAACCCCGGCACGTACGTCGACACGCGGTCCGACAGCCGGATCCGTCCCTGCTCCACCAACTGCATCACGCTCGTCGTCGTCGCCACCACCTTGGTCAGCGACGCGGCGTCGAAGATGGTGTCGAGCGTCATCGCTTCGCCGGACGGCTGCACCGCGCGCTGGCCGTACGCGCGCCGGTACAGCACCTCGTCGCGTCGGCCGACGACGACGACGGCGCCCGGCAGCTTGCGTTCGCGGATGGCTTCCTCGACGAGCGCGTCGATGCGGGCCCAGGGCGCGGCGGACGGCGCCGATCGCGTAGTCGGCGCGGTGGACGTCTGCGCGCGGGCGACGGCGGCGCAGGCCAGTACGACGGCCAGCGCGAGGCCGACGGTCAACAGGCGGGAACGGAGAGCGGACGGAATGTATCGAATCATGGCGTGTAATGACTGACGAACGGCCGGCGAGACCGTCAGGCCGGGCGGCTGGGTGGATTATACTGACTCGTTTCCACACAACGTGCCCGGCGGCCTGCCTTCAGGCCGACTGGACTCCTGGGAGGCTTCGATGCGCGTCCTCGTCCGCCCGCGACTCGGGCCGCGATTCTGCCTGACGCTCGTCCTCGCGCTGATCGTGCTGCTGCCGGGCGCCGCGGCGGCGCAGATGACGCGCGTGGCCGGCGTCGTTCTCTCGGACGACGGCAAGCCCGTGCGCGGCGCGGCGGTGGTGGCGGCGCAGGACACGACAGACGTCAACAACCCGCGTCAGACCGTCTCGGACGAGAAAGGCCGCTTCACGCTCATCGGCCTGCCGACCGGCGCGTGGTGGCTCGTCGCGAGCGCGCCGGGGTTCGAGCCGCAGCGCCTGGGGATCCGCGTCCGCGTGCTGGGCGCACCGCCGAGCTACACGATGCGCCTGACGCGCGACCCGCTCTGGCGGCCCGACGCGCTGGAGGATATCGACGCGGCGGCAATCTTCCGTGACATGGATCGCGCCGAACAGGCCGCGAAGGCCGGCAGGCACGACGAGGCGATTACCGTTTATCGGTCGCTGCTGCAGAAGGCGCCGGCGCTGACGACGCTGCAGGCGGCGATTGCGGGAACGCAGCACGATCGCGGTGCGCACGCGGACGCGGCGGCGACCTATCGCGGGTTCCTCGCGGGCGAGCCGGACGCGCATCGCGCACGGATCCACCTGGCGGAATGCCTGCGGGAGACGGGTGACGCGGCGGGCGCCGAGCGGGAACTGCGGCTCGTAATCGAGCGCGCGGGAACATCTCCGGAAGGCGAGGCCGCGGCGCTCGCCCTCCGTCGACTGCATCAGTAGCGGACCGAGGTCTCGAAGACCGGTGGCCCACTAGAACTGTCGGCCGCAGGGCCGACTGAGCGTCGCGGGCTGAGGCCCTCCCCAAATGCGCGCCTTGCTCGTCGACCGGATCCACGCCCAGCAGTGGCGGCCGTCTGTGGCCGCTCACGCGGCTGGCGTCCGCGTCCGCACGGCGTACAAATGGTTGGCGCGGTATCGCGCGGGCGGC
>Ga0187894_10000532_pt1 | contig 51921 bp, 23 predicted proteins | sample GBC1701081metaG_FD_136650 | JGI IMG/M metagenome (GOLD analysis project Ga0187894, IMG submission 136650) | White microbial mat communities from a lava cave in the Kipuka Kanohina Cave System on the Island of Hawaii, USA - GBC170108-1 metaG ...
GCGAAGATGCCGAGCAAGGTCACATTAAAGCGTTGCGTCGCCAATGAACTGCTCATCACCTGCGTCATCGTCGCAACTTCTGTCACCGGAATTTGATTGTCAACGGTAGCAATCTTCTCTTTAATAGAGCGCAAGGTTGCGGTCGCTTCGGACTGACTGCGAACCGCCAGAACCACCCAGCGTTTCCAAGGTTGATCCTGTTGCTCATAGAGGTTATAGAAAGCGGGCGCTTCGTCGCGGTCAAAACCGAAATGGCGGATGTCCTGCGCCACGCCAATAATCGTCATCCACTTCACTTCATCTGCCCGCGCCCAGCGAAGGCGTTTGCCAATCGGGTTTTCATCGGGGAAGTATTCGCGGGCAGCCGCTTCGTTGATAATGCCGACTTGAGTTGAGCCGGCGCGGTCTTGTTCATTAAATTCGCGTCCCTGCAAAATGGGAATCTGCATCACTTTCAAATAGTCTCTGGTGATGCTGCGGGTGTAGATGCTCGGCTCTTCGCCTTTAGCAATTGGCGGACGACCCTCAATCAGAAAGTCGTGATCAAGCCGGTTGCCGCTCATCGGCAGTTCGCTGACCATTGTCGCCTGCAACCCTGGTAATGTATTGACCGCATCCAGCACCGTCTGGCGATATTGCATCTGTTTGGCAATCTCTTTATATCGCGCTTCGGGAAGTTCCAGGCGCATCGTCAGCAGATTTTCGCTATTGAAACCGGACTTAACCGCATTGAGTTTCCACAGACTTCTGACCAATAACCCTGCGCCGACAAGCAGTACCAGAGCAATCGCAATCTCAGAGACAATCAGCGTAGTGCGAACACGACCTCTGGCGCTGCCAAGTGTCGAAGTGCGCCCGCCTTCCTTGAGGGTTTCATTGATACTAAGGTTGGCGGCGCTCCACGCCGGGATAAGCCCGAAGATGAGTCCGGTTGCCAGTGAAATCCCTAACGTAAAGAGCAACACGCGCCCGTCAATCGAGATAGATTCGAGGCGCGGCAGATTCGCCGGTTTCATGGCAACCAGCAAATCAATACCCCACGAAGCGAACAAAGCGCCAACCGCGCCGCCCACAACAGCGAGCAGGGAACTTTCGGTAATCAGTTGCCGGATGATGCGCCCGCGTCCAGCGCCCAGCGCCGTGCGGATGGTGAGTTCCTGTTGGCGTGCAGCCGCACGACTGAGCAATAGATTGGCGAAATTGGCGCAGGCAATCAACAGCACCAGCCCGACGGCTCCGAAGAGAATCAATAGCGCATTGCGCGAGGCTCCGACGATACGCTCTTGCAAGGGTAAAAGAACAGTCTGCCGGGTCTTGTTGTCTGCCGGGTGGAGTTCCGCAAGTTTCTGGTCTAGGCGTTGAAAATCGGTGCGGGCTTGTTCAATGCTAACGCCGTTTTTCAAGCGCACATAAGTAGCCAGAAAGTGAACGCCGCGAAAATTTGCGGCAACCGGATTGGAGATGTGAACCGGCGTCCACGCTTGCGGTTTCTCACGCGGCGAGGTGAATGATTCCGGCATCACGCCGACAATTGTGTAACTGTTGCCGCTTAAAGGAATAGTTTTGCCGAGGATGTTTTTATCGCCATTGAATTCATTTTGCCAGAAAGCGTGACTTAAAACGACAACTCTTTCGCCGCCGGTTTTATCATCTTCATAAGTGAGCCAGCGCCCCATCAACGGTTTGACGCCGAGTGTACTAAAGTAACCGCCGGTGACTTGCCCGGTCTGCACCTGAAGCGGTTCGCTGCCGCCGGTGTAATCAAGCCCCTGCATGACGATACCGCCCGCTTCGGCAAGCGTTTCGTTGAATGCTTCAATATCGGCAAGGTCAGGCGCGGATTGATTCGAGCGCATGGTGTAAAGCTGTTGCGGTTCGACATAAGGCAGCGGGCGCAACAGCACCGCATTGATAACGCTGAAAATTGCCGTATTTGCGCCAATGCCAAGCGCCAGCGTGAGTACCGTAAGCAGAGTAAAGCCCGGTTTGACTTTCATCATTCGCAGGCTGTAACGCATATCCTGAATGAAGGTTTCCATAGTCGTCTCCTCTCAAGTCTCGGCTGGCGGCTGAAGATTATTCGCTCCTAAGCGCGATCATTGGATTTGTACCGGCAGCACGTCGCGCCGGTACATAACAGGCAAGCAGGGCAACGACGGCGAGCAGAAACGAAACCCCGATAAAGGTGATGGCATCGGTGGCGCTGACGCCGTAAAGCATACTGTCGAGTAAGCGGGTCAGAAACATCGCTGCCAAAAGTCCAATGCCGACACCGGGAAGGATGAGGCGCAATCCCTGATTGATAATCAAGCCGGTTATGTCTCTGGTTTGAGCGCCGAGAGCAATGCGGATGCCAAGTTCCTGCCGTCGCTGAGTGACCAGATAACTCATCACGCCATAAATACCGATAACGGCGAGCAGCAAGGCAACGACGGCAAAGACGCCGATTAACAACGCCGGATAGCGGCGCGTAAACGTGGCGGGCGAATTATTGATAATCTGCTCCATCGTCGTTACGGCAAAGATAGATAGTTCCGGGTCGAGGGCTTGTATTTCGTTGCGGATGGCGTGAATCAGTTGATTCGGCTTGATTGTTGAACGCACAACGACGCTCATTCCCATATTGGGTGCTTGCCCGAACGAGTAATAGACGACAGCCGTTTGCCGGCTATCAAGACGGGTCACTTTTTCGTCAGCGACTACCCCGACAACCTCTGTCGGGGTGCTGTTGTCGCCGGAAAAGGTGACTCGTTGCCCGACTGGGGTTTGATTGGGAAAGATGCGATTCGCCAACGTCTGGTTGATGACGACAACCGGCGGCGACTCAGGCTTATCAAAATCGCTGAACTCTCGCCCATCAATGATTGGCACTTCCATCACTTTGAAATAACCGGCGCTGATGTCGCGGATGTTCGCTTCGGTCTCTTCTCCCGGCGCTGGACGCGGTTTGCCGGCGTCAAAAAGCCGCGTGGTATTGCCGCCAATGAGCGGCACAACGCCAACCGTCGCCGCGCCGTTTACACCCGAAAGCGATTCGATGCGCGTGAGCATCTCTTTTTGCATGGCATTGATTTTAGTATTGTCATCGTACCTTGCAGGCGATAAGACCGTTTGAAAGGTCAGCAGATTTTCGGTATTGAAACCGGGCTTGACTTCCAGTAATTTCAAGGCGCTTTTTAACATCAGACTCGCGCCGATTAACAGGACGATTGCCAGAGCGATTTCGGCGACAACCAGCGCGTTACGAAATCGTTGGCGAATCGTTATCGAAGAACTCTTGCCGCCTTCCTTGAGAATCGGTTGCAAGTCGGGCTTGGAGATTTGCAACGCCGGAACCAATCCGAAGAGGATGCCGGTCAGCAATGACAAGCCAAAAGTAAAAAGCAGGATTCCGCTATCAATCTTTACGCCGCGCAGATAGGGCATCAGATTCAGTTGCGCTTCAGGAATCAGAGCCAGCAGGATTTCTACGCCCCACATTGCCAGAAAGACGCCGCAAGCGCCGCCAATGAACGCCAGTAAAATGCTTTCAGTCAAAAATTGTTGAATGAGTTGCCCGCGACTGGCTCCGAGAGCAAGACGAATCGCTACCTCTTTTTGTCGTGCTGCCGAACGCACCAATAACAGATTCGCTACGTTAGCGCAGGCAATCAATAGGACAAAGCCAACAGCTCCCAATAGCACATAGAGAATCGGTGTGACCGCGCCGGTGAACTCTTCGCCAAGCGGTTTGAGAATGATGTTTGTATCTTTGTGCGAATCAATGTGCTGTTCGACGATGCGGGCTGCGATGTTCTGCATTTCGGCTTGCGCCTGTGCCAGCGTCGCTCCAGCATTCAATCTGCCAATCACATTGACCCAGTGCATATAGCGACGGCTCAGTTGATTTTGATTCGGTTGCATCGGCAGCCACATCTCAGCACTGCCACGCCGCGCAAAATGAAAACTTGGCGGCAATACGCCGATAACGCTAATGCTCGCGCCATTGAGCGTTAAGGAATTACCGATAATCGTTTCATCGCCGCCAAAGAGCCGTTGCCACAAGCCGTAGCTGAGTACAACGACGCTCCCATTACCCGGTTTCTCCTCTTCCAGGGTAAAAAATCGCCCGCGCAGAGGTTGAACGCCAAGCACGGAGAAGAAGTTGGCAGAGACCCGCGCTCCGTTGATGCGTTCCGGTGTGCCGCGTCCGGTCAGCGTCATACCACCACCGCCCGTGTAAGCGGCAATGGTCAAAGAATTGTTCTGCTGCCAGTCGAGATAGTCCGGGTACGAGGCTTCGCGCTGGTTGAAATCCTTTTGCGGCGTTGTTTCCCAGAGATGATAGAGGCGTTCCGGTTCTTCATAGGGCAAGCTGCGAAGCAAGGTTGCCTGAACAATCGTGAAGATAGCCGTATTCGCGCCGATGCCAAGCGCCAGCGTGAGAATAACAACAATGGAAAAACCGGGATTTTTGAGAAGAAGGCGGATGCTGTAACGCAAATTTTGCCAGACGGATTGCATTTTTCACCTCGCAGGAAAACAGAAATTAGGCTGGTATCGTTGATTGCCGAAGGCGGGTTTTAGCTGAGTGCAGGAGTTAAGAGCTAACGCTCACCCAGCCGATTCCGCACTCTGCCGTCCGCCTCCGGCAATCAATCTCATTCATATCTGAGCGCAATCATCGGGTCGGTCTTGGCAGCGTGTCGCGCCGGTAGATAACACGCCAGCAACGCCACAGAGACAAGCAAAACCGAAATGAAAGCAAAAGTTGTCAGGTCAGTGGCGCTGACACCGTACAAGAGATTCTTCATCAACCGCGTCAGTATAAAAGATGCGATTAAACCCAAGGCAACACCGGCAAATGCCAGCGCCAGCCCGCGCCGAAGAACCATCATCACCACATCTTTTGCCTGTGCGCCGAGAGCGATACGCAAGCCGATTTCATTGGTGCGTTGCGCCACGATGTATGAAATTACGCCGTAAATGCCAACGGCTGCCAGTAGCAAACCGAGTCCGGCAAAGAGTCCGACAAGCAGCATATTGAATCGTTGTGGAGCGACGGAACGCGCCGCCACCTCTTCCATCGAAGAGAAGTCAGATAAAGATAAGGTCGAATCCAGTTGTGCAATTTCATGGTTTACCGCTTCGCGCAGGCTCAACGGCGCAACCGTTGTGCGAATCGTAAAATTGGCTGAGGTAAAAGCGCGAACGATTGACAGCAATTTATCCGGCATCTGCGGAATTGGCACAAAGACCATCGGTGGCGCAGGGCGATCCAATCCCTGTTGCTTTATATCGCTGACCACGCCGACAATTTGGCGTACCGGGTCATTGGCGTTGCGCCCGATTGAGAGTTGTTGTTGCAACGGGTTTTGCGTGTCGAAGTAGCGTTTGGCAAAGGCTTCGTTGACAATCGCAACTGGCAGCGCACCCCCATTATCCGCTTCGGTGAACGCTCGTCCCTGCTGCACGGCAATCTTCATAACGCGGAAATAATCGGGCGTGATCATGCGGAATTGCTCGGCATAGATATTGTCCGGGTTATTCGGAAAGACAACCGGCATATTGAATTGCCAGTCAAGAGGTAACTTGTTGGTGATTGCTGCGGCTTCAACACCGGGCAGATTCTTAATACGTTCCAGAGCATCTTTGTAGAAGGCGGCGGCAGCGGCTGTTGTCTTATAGCGTTTGCTATTCAGAGCTATCTGGCAGGTCAGCACGTTATGGCTATCAAACCCGGACGCTTCTCCCAACAGATTCGTAAAGGTGCGAATCAGTAGTCCTGCGCCAATCAACAGAACAAGCGACAGGGCGACTTCTGCGACGACCAGCAGATTGCGTAAACGTCCGCGTCCCATGCCGCCTCGACTGCCGGTTTCTTTGAGCGTCGTATTGACATCAACTTTACGGGTCTGCCAGATGGGAGCCATGCCAAACAACAATCCGGTAGCGATTGAAGAACCAAACGCAAATACCAGTACACGCCAATCCAAATTGACCTGCGCTACACTCGGCAACAAACCGTTTGGCAAAGAAGCCAGTAATAAATCGGTTCCCCATATAGCTAATAAAACGCCAGCAATGCCGCCGATGATTGCCAGCAAAATCCCTTCGGTGAGCAACTGCCTCGTAATTCTTCCATTACTCGCACCGAGAGCGAATCGCACGGCGATTTCCCGTTGTCGCGTGGCGGCTCGCGTCAGTTGCAAATTCGCGACATTGGCACAGGCAATCAGCAACAAAAAGCCGACCGCACCCAGAAGAATCCAGAGTAATTGTGCAACGCTATCGGTAAAGTAATCCTGATAGGGTTGTACGCCGACGCTTTCACCTTCCATCATCTGGCGCGGGAATGCTTCGCGGAATTTATCAGCAATCAATTGCAATTCCGTTTTTGCCTGCTCAACGGTGACTCCCCGTTTCAAACGACCAATGACAGTTGCATTCGGGTCATAGTTGGCATTCGGGCGAGCTTGCATAGGCAGGAATAGATCGGTGCCAGCATTGAAGCGAAAAGAGGCTGGCATGATACCCACAATGGTAACAGGTTGGTCATTAAATAATACCGATTTGCCGAGCAAGGATTTATCGCCGCCAAACTGTCGTTGCCATAGTCCATAACCAAGAATCGCTACGCGCTCACTGCCCGGTTTGTCCTCTGCTTCGGTGAAAGCGCGTCCCTCCGCCGGATAGATGCCAAGAACACGGAAAAAGTCCGATGACACGCGCATACCGCGTACATATTCGGCGGCGTTGCCATTTGACAGATTGCCGTTAGCGCCGCCATAGCTTGAGTAAGCTGCCATCGCCTCAAAGGACTGACTTTGTTCGCGCCAGAAGAGAAACTTCGGTTCTCCTGCTCCCGCCACCCCACTTTTATATTGCTGCCCAACGGACAGGAGGCGTTCGGCTCCAGGATAAGGCAAGGGGCGTAGTAACACAGCATTTACTACACTAAAGATAGCCGTTGTCGCACCGATGCCCAGCGCCAATGTGATGACCGCGATCAGCGTAAATCCCGGCCGCTTCATCAACATTCTGAGTCCATAGCGTAAGTCTTGCCAAAGCATCTGCATAACGGCTCCTTCTTTTTCTTACTCATATCTGAGCGCGTCCATCGGGTCGGTCATCGCAGCACGTCTCGCTGGCACGAAACAGGCTACCAGCGCCACTAACAGCAAAAGTAGCGCAACCAAACAATAGGTTGGCGTGTCGTGTGCGCCGACGCCGAACAACAGGCTATCGAGCCATATTGTGATGGCGGCGGCGGCGACCAAACCGATTGCAATGCCAAACAGGGTGATTTTCATGCTCTGCCCGACGACAAGTTTCAAAATATCTGTGGCTTGCGCTCCCAACGCCATGCGAATGCCAATCTCCTGTGTGCGTTGCACAACCGTATAGGAGATCACGCCATAGATACCAACTGCCGCCAGTAGCAACGCTAACAAGGCAAAACCGAGTAACAGGATCATGATGAAGCGGCGCACTGAGATAGATTTCGACATCAATTCTTTCATCGTCGTAATCTCGGAAACAGCTTGCTCTTTATCAACGGCAAGAATTTCATTTCTCACCGCAGCCAGTAGCGCCTTCGGCTCAGCATCGGTTTTGACAATGATTGAATTGAACATAGTCGGGAATTGGGCGTGCGGAAGATAGATCTGCATCGGCGGTTTCTGGTCGAGTCCGTATTGCGAAACATCGCTGACAATGCCAACGATAGTGCGCCACGGCTGCGGATTTCGTTCACTGCCGGGAAATTTGATGCGCTTGCCGATAGGGTCAACCTCTCCCCACAACTCTTCCGCCATCGTCTTGTTGATGAGCGCAACCTGTAACGATGATTCGCTGTCCTGCTCTTCGATACTTCGCCCCTTGATAAGCGGAATCTCCATCGCCTTGAGGTAATTCGGCGTCGTCACGTAGAGGTCAACCGAAATTTCTTCGCCGCGTGGTTTGGGAAAGTCTTCAACGGCGAGTCCCCGCCCATCGAAATTATTGCTCAAGGGCAAAACGCTGGTGACGCCAGCCGCTTTGATACCGGGAAGCGTCTCGATGCGGTCAACAACCTGTTTGTAAAAGGCTCGCCAGTCTTTGCGCTCTGGATATTTGGCGGAGGGCAAGCCCATACTCATTGTCAGGATATTTTGCGAATTGTATCCGGTATCAACATTTCTCAAACGAACGACGGTTTTAATCAGGAGTCCGGCGCAAACCAATAAAATGAGCGTCATTGCGACTTCCGCAATAACCAATGTATTTCGCAGACGATTGCGACCCGGATTGGCGTTTGCTTGTCTGCCGCCTTCTTTCAAAGCGTCACTTAAATTGGTTTTAGAAGTATGTAGCGCCGGAGCCAGACCGAACAGGATTCCCGTGACGATGGAGAGCGCAAAGGTGAAGGCAACGACGCGAAAATCCATCTCTATATTGGTTAGTGTCGGGGCGACTTCTAAGGCAAGGCTCTCAACAAGGCTCTTGCCCCACACAGCAAACAACAAGCCTAACGCGCCGCCGAGCAAGGATAATAAAACGCTTTCGGTTAAAAGCTGTCTGATGATCTGCATTCTGCCCGCACCGAGCGCCGCACGAATCGAAATCTCTTTTTGTCGGGAAGCTGAACGCGCCAGCAGGAGATTGCCGACATTGGCGCAAGCAACCAGCAGCACAAAAACGACTGCGCCCAACAAGGCGTAGAGCGTCGGGCGGATCCCGGTTACTGTATCGTCGGTGATCGTGGTCAAGCGCACCGAATAGTCTTTATTGGATTGCGGATGCTCCTGTTCCAGACGTTTGCTAATGACCGTCATTTCGGTTTGCGCCTGTTCGAGCGAGACGCCGGGTTTGAGTCTGGCAATGGCGCGAAGATGTCTGCCATCACGCTCTTCTTCGTCATAGGTTTCGGCAATCGGGCGATAGAATTGTCCTTCAGGAGTGACAAGGCTAACCGGCAAGGGGCGAAAATCTGCCGGCATCACGCCGACGATGGTGTAAGGGCGGCTGTTTAATTGTACCGATTGACCAACGATATTCGGATCGCCGCCAAAACGCCGTTGCCACAAGCCATAGCTGAGGATAATCACGCGGTCTTTGCCGTCAATCTGTTCTTCGGCAGTGAAGACGCGCCCCAGTAAGGGTTCACGCTTCATGATATTGAAAAAACCATCGCCGACTTGAGTTGCCGGGATGCGTTCGGCTTCCGCATCGCCGGAAAAAATCGGATTCCATCCGGTATAGGTTGTGACATCTTCAAAAACGCTGTTTTGATTGCGCCAGTCTATAGCGTCCGTCCAGGACACCTGACTACGATCTTTAATAGCTCCATCTTTGGGATATTGCCCCCAGATAAGTACGAGGCTTTCCGGGTCTTTGTAGGGGAGCGATTTAAGGAGGGCGGCATTGACGGCGCTGAAGATGAGCGTATTGACGCCAATGCCGAGTGCGATAGAACATACAGCAACGACGGTAAACGCCGGACTTTTAAGCAGCATACGAACGGCGTAGCGCATATCGTGAAATAAGTGTTCCATTGGCTTTCCTTTCTGCTTATTGACGCTTCAAGTTGATGGTTCCTCTGTCGGAGCGAATCAACAGGCGCGGACCGCCGCCGTTGATTGTGCCTTCAAAGTTGCTCTTATTTGGCGAAGTCGTGGCGATGGCAAAATCGCTGTTGAAGTGCGTCCGTTTGCTGAAATCGGTTTTTACACTCAAGCCTTGAGCGCCGGTCAGGTGCAAATCAATTTCGCCCCGGTCAAGGTCAATCTTTGAATCGCTGTTTATCGTCGCGCCGTCAATCTTGCCATCGGTTCTGTCGGCGTTAATATCCAGCCCGCCGCGCAGATTGCTGAGGTTGGCTTTCCCCCGGTCAATGTTCAAACGAAATTCGCCTTCAATATCGCTTGCCGTTACAGGTGTTCTGTCGGCTTCAAGGTTGACGCGACCTCTGAATCCCTGCACATCCAGTTTTGAGCGGTCTATTCTGACGACCATGTTAAGGTTGCGCGGCGCGTGAATTTCGTAATGAATATGAGGAAGACTTCTTGACCGGCTCATACTTCCTAGAACGCCATCTTTGTATGGTATATCCTCAAAATTCGAGCGCACAGTAAGCGACTTTCCGCCGCCTGAAACATCAATGCGGGCGGCGTCAACAGCGCGTCGCTGATAGTCGTCGCTCTCATTGTCCGGCGGTTCTATGCGAGCGTAGATTTCGACGCTGTTCTTGTCCCATGAAGTCAGGTGAACGCTGCCTTTGTCGGTTTCAAGGCGAAAATCTCCGCCGCTTTGCAGGTCAATGGTCTTCCTGAATTCTTTATTTTGAAATGGCTCCGGGTTGGAAGAAGCTATTGGCGTAAGTTGCGAAATAGCGAGAAGCGAAATGACGAACGACAGAACGAAAGTTTTTTTCATCTGAACTCCGTAAATAGATACCCCAACGCTTCAGGAAGGGGAGGAAATTTACACCGCCGAAGTCCCCTCGACAGGTCTGAGGCGATGATCATTGATGATCGTTGATGCTTGCAGACAAATTATATAGGTGATATAATTTGTCCATACGATGAAACTTACTATTAACGTGAAATTGCTGCCGACTGCTAATGAGAAACAATCGCTTCTCAAGACGATGGAGCATTTCAACAACGCTTGTAACTACATCTCGAAAGTTGCCTTTGAAAATCAGAAGTTCGGACAAGTTGATTTGCACCATCTGACCTATCACGAGGTTAGAGAGCGTATCGGCTTGTCGTCGCAGTTTACGGTCAGAGCCATTGGCAAGGTCAGCGAATCCTACAGAGCCAATCGCCAGACTTGGCACAAATTCAAGAAGTTTTCGGCAGTCGTCTACGATGACCGCTTGCTGTCGTTTCGCAATCTCTCTATCGCCTCGATTCTCACAGTTGATGGCAGGCGAAAAATTCCTATCGTCTTTGGTGAGTATGCCAAACTTGAACAACGCCGCATTCTCAAGCAAGCCGACCTCATCTATAGCAAAGGTAAGTTCTTTCTCTGTCTGGTTATCGAACTGCCTGATGGCGCTAGACTCACGCCGATTGGTTATCTTGGGGTTGATTTCGGAATAGTCAACCTGGCAACCGATTCGACCGGCGAAACCTTTAGTGGGAGAACCGTTGATAGGGTCAGAGAAAAAACCGCACGGCTCAAAAAAGCCTTGCAAGCCGCAGGAACAAAATCTGCCAAACGCCATTTGAAAAAGTTGTCGGGTAGAGAACGCCGCTTCAAACGGCACAGTAACCACACCATTGCCAAACGCCTTATAGAGAAAGCCAAAGGCACTTTGAAGGCTCTTGCTGTTGAGGACTTGAGCGGCTTCAAAGTAACGGTTACGGCTTCGCAACGGGAACGCTTCGGTAAATGGGCTTTCGATGAGTTGAGAAGGTTTGTCGAGTACAAAGCGGAGATGGCGGGGATTGAGGTAGTCGCCGTTAACCCACGCAACACTAGCCGCACCTGTTCGCGTTGCGGGCATTGCGACAAAAAGAATCGCCAAAGCCAATCGGAGTTTGTTTGTATTCAATGCCATTTCTCTGCTCATGCTGATATAAATGCTGCCATCAATATCGCTAATCGGGCGTCCGTCAATGCGCCTATCGTGTCCAGTAGGGTTGACCGGAAATCAACCTATGTAGTTGCTGAGGCGCAAGCTGCGTTCCTTTAAGGCGCGGTAGTTGACTGAACACCTCTGAAAGTAAATTTGAAACAGGCTCATGTGTTAGTGAGTAAACGCGCCGTTTCGTTTCAAAAAAATATAAGCCTTACGAACAAAATTTTACTGCTCTCATTCATACCGGAGAGCCACCATCGGATCGGTTTTCGCGGCGCGTCGGGCTGGCACGAAACAAGCTACCAGAGCCACTCCCATCAGCAGCAGAGAAACAACTATGAAGGTCAACGAATCGGCTGTGCTGACGCCGAACAACAGATTTTTCATCAAGCGGGTTAAAGCGAATGCCGCCGCTAGTCCTATGGCTACGCCCGCCAGCGCCAGCCACATCCCTTGTTGAATAAATAGCTTCATTACGTCGTGCGACTGAGCGCCGAGCGCCATCCGCACACCGATTTCATTTGTCCGTTGTGTAACCGAATAGGACATCACGCCATAAACTCCAAGCATTGCCAGAGCCAAAGCCAGTGCCGCAAAAATACCAAGCAGTAAGAAATTGAAGCGCGGTTTTGCTACTGAATCCGATAGCATTTGCGTCATCATCTGGACGTTTGCTAATGATTGGTCGGCATCTATGTTCTGCACTTCATTTCGCACGGCTTTCACAAGGCTATCGGGCGGTAAAGTTGAACGCACCACGAAACTCATCTCGCGTTCGGGATGCTGTAAATAAGGGACATACATTTCCGGTTGAGTTTCAGATTCTAAGCCGGTGTGTTTGATGTTATGCACGACACCAACGATTTCGCGCATACCCGCAGCAAGATTAAACTCCGGCGGGCGGTCGGTAAAAAATCGCATCGTTTCATAGTCTAATGCGATGCGTTTGCCAACCGGGTTTTCATCGCCCCAATAACGCTGCGCCATCGCTTCATTAATCAGCGCCACGCGCTTGCCGGTTGCATTGTCGTAATCGGTGAAGGAACGCCCCTGCAATACTTTTATGCCCATCGCTTGAAAATAATCGGGGCTAACCGTTCTATCGTGAGTGCGTGGTCGGTCTTGCGGTTCTACCGTAGGCTGTCCGTCAATGAAAAAGCTGGTGTCATTGTCTGTGTTACTCAATGGCAGAGATGAAATCGCCCCGATGGATTGGACACCGGGCGAGTTTGCCAACCGCTCAAAAAGTTGTTGATAGAAGGCGGTAATTTTTTCCGGTTTGTCGTACTTCGAGCGCGGCAAACTTATTTGCGCCGTCAAAACATTTTCGGGATTGAAACCGGGATCAACATTTTGCAAGCGCAGAAAACTTTTAATCATCAATCCCGCGCCAATGAGCAATACCAACGACAAAGCAACTTCAGAAACCACCAACAAACCGCGCAGGCGATTGAGACTGAATCCCGAAGCGGTTCTTGTCTTGCCATCCTTGAGCGCCGAGTTGACATTCGGTTTGGAAAATTGCCATGCCGGGGCTATGCCAAAGAGAATGCCGGTCAGTAGGGAAAGCGTGATTGAAAAAAGCAAAACGCGCTCGTCAAGCGTGATTTGATGATGTGCAACTGTATAAGGACTCAAGTAGGTCGCCTGGTTATACGGCACGAAGGCGAAGAGGTCAACTGCCCAAAGCGCGATGAACAACCCCAACAGGCAACCGGCGAACGCCAGCACCAAGCTTTCAGTCAGCAGTTGACGAAAGATGCGCCAACGACTCGCACCCAGTGCGGCGCGTATTGCTATCTCTTTTTGTCTCGACATCGCCCGCGCCAGCATCAGATTGGCAACATTGGCGCAGGCAATCAACAAAACCAAGCCAACAGCGACAAGTAAAACGAGCAAGGCGGGCGCTATAGCGCCCGTCACCTGTTGATGTAATAGAGTGGCTTGTATGCCCATTTCCCGATTGAACTGCGGGCGGGTTTCCTGGATTTGTCTGGCAAGGCTATCCATTTCGGATTGCGCCTGTTGCAACTGCACACCCGGTTTGAGTCGCGCCAGTACATTGAGGTAACGTGTAGCGGGCGAAAAGCGCCTGCCAAAATTCGGGTCTTGTGCCAAAGGAATCCAAATTTCTGCATCTTTCGGAAAGCGCGGAAACGCGAAACTTTGTGGCATCACGCCTTTGACCGTGTAGCTGTTGCCATCGAGCGTAATTGTTTGACCGACGATTTTTTTATCGGCAGCAAAACGGCTTTGCCATAACCCGTAGCTGATGACGGCGATGCGATTGCTTCCCGGTTGATCGTCTTCGGGAGCAAAGGTTTGCCCCAGTATGGGCTGCACCCCAAAGACCGGGAAGAAATCAGCCGACACCAGCGCGTATTGAATGAGTAGCGGTTGACCTTCGCCGGTTAAATTAAACTGCGTGTTGAGATAAGAACTCCACGCGGCGATATTTTCAAAGCTCTGATTTTGCTCACGAATATCATTGAAATTCGGAAAAGCAAAAGGCATCTGTGAAGGAGTATGTTGAGAATTTTTTTGCCAGAGTAACACCAGATTGTCCGGTTCATGAAAAGGCAGGGGGCGTAAGAGAACCGCATTAACGATACTGAAAATCGCCGTATTTGCGCCAATGCCTAAAGCGAGCGTGAGTATGGCAATAAAGGTAAAGCCGGGTTTTTTCGCCAGCATTCGTGCGCCATAGCGCAGGTCTTGAAATAGAGTTTGCATTACTTTTCTCCTTCATTCATATCTGAGCGCCACCATCGGATCGGTTTTCGCGGCGCGTCGGGCTGGCACGAAACAGGCTACCAGAGCCACTCCTGCCAGAATCAGCGAAACCGCGAGGAAGGTCAGCACATCTCTGGCGTTGACTCCGAATAGCAAATCGGCAATCACACGGGATAGAACAAACGACGCCAACAGACCGATACTGACGCCAATGACGGCGAGCGTCATGCCTTGTCTGACAATCATCTGCAAGACATCGCCTTTCTGTGCGCCGAGCGCCATGCGGATGCCGATTTCGCGAGTGCGTTGCGTGACGGTGTACGACATCACGCCGTAAATGCCAACGCTTGCCAGTATCAGAGCGACTGCCCCGAACAAGCCGAATAGAGTGGTCAAGGCTTTCGGCTCTGTGACCGATTCGGACGTGAGTTGCTCCATTGTTTTAATGTTTGATACCGGCAAATCTTTATCAACAGCGAGGACTTCGTTACGGATTGCCGCCACATGAGTTAAGGGATCGTTTTGGGTGCGAACGGCAATGTACATCGAACGCCACCAGAGATTTTGTAAGAAAGGCACATACATTGTTGGCTTTGGTTCTTCGTTTAAGCCCCGGTATTTCACGTCATCAACAACGCCAACAATCAAGTCGTAAGGCACATCGGGGGAATAACCGCCGGTCTGTAAGCGTCTGCCTATCGGGTCTTGACCGGGGAAGTAGGTTTCCGCCATCGTCTTGTTGATGATGATGACGGATGGCGCATCGCCATTATCGGCTTCAGTGAAAACGCGCCCGTTTAGCAGGCGGATGCCGAGCGTTTTGAAATAGTCAGGGCTAATCAGCAATTCTTCAGCAAGCGGTTGCGCTTCACCGGAGGCGGGCGGCTTGCCTTCGACGGTGAATGGATTGGTCATAATCGCCAGGTTTGGCGGCAATGCCATCGAAAGGCTTGCCGATTCGACACCGGGAAGCGATTGCACCTTTTGCAGAAATTGTTGTTGAAAGGCTGCGCCCTGTGCCGGCTCCCGGTATTTATTGCGCGGCAGATTGAGTTGCATCGTTACAACCTTATCTGGGTTGAAACCGGCATTGACCTGTTGCAAACGCACAAAGCTGCGAATCATCAAGCCCGCGCCGATTAAGAGCATCAAGGCAAGAGCAAATTCGGCAACCACCAGAATATTCCTCAATCGTCGTTTGCCGAAACCTTCCATATCACTGCGCCCGCCTTCTTTTAACGCCGTATTCAAATTAGCGCGGGCGCTTTGAATTGCCGGAGCAAGTCCAAAAATCAGACCGCTTATCAAGGTAATCAAACAGGTGAATAAAAGTACGCGACCATCGAGGCTAATTTCATCCAGACGCGGCAAATTTCGAGGTTTGAATGCCACGATTAAATCAATGCTCCAGACCGCCAGCAATAACCCCAGGGTTCCGCCAAGCAAGGCTAATAACAAACTTTCGGTCAACATCTGCCGCACCAAGCGCCAACGGCTCGCGCCGAGCGCCGTTCGCAACGCCATCTCTTTTTCCCGGCTGGCGGCGCGAACCAGTAACAGATTGGCGACATTTACCGACGCAATCAGTAATACGAAAATCACTGCGCCAAGGAGTGTAAATAAAGACAATTCGGAATTGCCGACAATCACTTTCTTCAAAGGCTCAACAACCGCTTTGTCGCTCTCAGCGCTGCTGTCGGGTGTGGCGTATTGTTTATTGACTTCATTGACAATGGCGCTGGCGTCGGCTAGAGCCTGCTGCTCGGTGACATTGGTTTTTAGTCGCCCGATGCAATTCAGATAGTAAGGCGGGCGAGATTGCGGCGGCGCGATTTGCAGCGTCGCCCAGAACTCTGCCGTCCCGGTTCTGGCAAAACGAAAATCTTTCGGCATAACGCCAATCACCGAGTAGCTTTCGTTATTGAGGGTGATGGATTGCTCAATAACATTCGGGGCGCCGTTCAGATATTTCTGCCAGAAATTGTAACTGACAACGACAACCCGCGCATAACCCGGCTTGTCTTCATCCGGTACAAAGGTGCGCCCAAACAAGGGATTGATTTTCAAAACTTCAAAAAAGTCTGCGGTCACCAGCGAACCGATGACTTGCAGCGGCGCGTCTTTGCCAGTGAAATTAAAACCATTGCGAGGAGTTGAGAAAGCTGCGAAGTGGGCAAAGGTTTGATTGCGCTCTTTGATTGCCAGAAAATCGGCGTCGCCCAGCCCGCCTTTTTGCCCTTTCAATCTTGCATCGAAAAGCAGGATATTCATGATTCGATCAGGCTCAGGATAAGGCAGAGCTTTGAGCAGTACCGCATTCACAACGCTGAAGATAGCGGTATTTGCGCCGATGCCAAGCGCGATGGCGACAACAGCGATTATCGTAAAGGCTGGATTTTTGAAGAGCATTCTCACGCTATAACGCAAATCCTGAAAGAGGTTTTCCATAGTAGATTCCTTTCAATCAATGATTGCGGATGCAGACGTTTCAGGAGGAAATTATCTGGTTACAAATCAGACAATCTTTAACACCCAATAGCAAAATTCCCTCATCTGCATCCACAATCAAACTCATTCATACCGTAAGGCGACCATCGGGTCAGTTTTGGCAGCGCGTCGGGCAGGCACGAAACAGGCTACCAGAGCCACTCCCAGCAATAGCGCCGAAACAGAAAAGTAGGTTGCCGGATCGGTCGGCGTTATGCCGAAAAGCAAGGTGGACAATAAACGGGTCAGCAGAAACGCTCCGACTATGCCGATGCCGATGCCTGCCAAACTCAATATCAATCCCTGGCGCAGCACCATCTTTAATACATCACTTGACCGCGCCCCAAGCGCCATACGCAAGCCAACCTCACGAGTGCGTTGCGTTACCGAATAAGACATTACGCCATAAATGCCGATAACGGTCAGCGTCAGCGCCAAAACGGCGAACACTCCCAGTAACAGCAAGCTGAAACGTCGCGCTTTGAGAGAGTCTGAAATGAGCGCGTCCATCGTCGAAATGGCATAAAATGGTTGCGTCGGATTTATTTCCCAAAGTCGGGATTTCAGTATTGACGTTATTGCCGTTGGTTCTGCCGTTGTTCGCACGGTGAAGATAATTGCCCCACTCGGCGATTGCGAGTAAGGTCTGAAAAATTCTGTGCGCGGCGCTTTGTCCAAGCCGTCATGTCGCACATCGCTCACCATGCCGACAATTTCAAACGTCGTCGGTCCGCGTGAACCACGTCCGGTACTGCTAACAGTGAACTTCTTGCCCACAGGAGTTTCGCTTTGCCAGAAACGCTGCGCCATCGTTTCATTCACCAGAACAACCGGCAGAGAGGTTGCCGTATCGAACTGATTGAAGCCGCGCCCTTGCAACAGCTTCACGCCGATTGAGGAGAAATAATCGGCTGAGGCAATCGTATAAAAAGCGGTTGGCTCTTGTCCGGGTGGCGTAGGTTGCCCATCAATGGAGAGCGGCAAAGAGGTATCTATGCCGCTTTCAAAAAACGGCAACGCTGTGGTAACTCCGGCGCTTTCAACACCCGGCACTTCTTTGATTTTTTTCAGTGCTTCGTCAACATAGGCGGCGCGTTTTTCCGGCGTTGCGTATCTATCCCAAATAAAGACTTGCAAAGCAATCGTTTTCCCTGCGGCAAAGCCGGGACTGACGTTTACTAAACCGATGAAACTGCGTATCAACAATCCCGCGCCGATTAATAAGACAAACGCTAAAGCAATCTCCGAAATGATTAAGGCGTTACGCAAACGGTGACGGGTCAAGCCGCCGGTTGAGGTCTGACCGGCTTCTTTGAGAGTAAGATTCAAATTCGGTCTTGAGAATTGCAGCGCCGGAACCAGCCCGAAAAGCAGCGTCGTTAAAAGAGCAATGGCAACCACAAACCCCAACACGACTCGATTCAAACCGATTTCCGCCAGTCGCGGAATGTCGCCGGGGCTGAATGACAACAGCAAATCAATTCCCCACCAGGCTAATAACAGCCCGCCGGCGCTTCCCAGTAAGGCGAGCAGAAAACTTTCCGTCAACAGTTGCCGAATCAAACTTTTACGCGATGCGCCAAGGGCAGCGCGAATGGCAAACTCGCGTTCCCGTTCACCATTGCGTGCCAACAGTAAATTGGCAACATTGGCGCAGGCAATTAACAACACAAACCCGACAGCAATAAACATCATCCACAAAGCGGGGCGCACTTTGCCTACCAGATGCTCGCTCAAAGGCACTGTAGTTATACCGATGCCGCTATTGGTTTGCGGATATTCTGCCGCCAGATGCAGGGCAATGGAATCCATTTCAGCGCGTGCTTGTGAAACGGTTACATCAGGTTTGAGCCGGGCAATAACTTTCAGGTAGGTAGCGCGTCGTTGTCGGCGCATACTTTCGTCTGGAATCTGCGGCATCCAGGCTTCTTTCTTTTTATCAAACAGATTCAGTTCAAATTCAGGCGGCAGGATGCCGACAACTGTTGTCGGCTGGTCATCAAGAGTTAAGGTTTGACCGATAATTTGTTGGTTGCCACCAAAGCGGCTTTGCCACGAACCGTAACTCAGAATAACAACCTGTCCGTTGCCTTCTTTGTACTCCTCAGGCAGAAAGGTTCGCCCATACAAAGCAGTAACGCCGAGGATGCGAAAGAAATCTTCGGAGACCCGCGCCGCTTGCATGGTTTCCGGTTCGCCGCCGTTTGTGTAATCCACACTCCAGGGATTAGCGAAAGCAATACCTTCGAGCGTGCTTGCGTGTTCCCGCCAGTCCAGAAAGTTAGCAGGCGAAACATCATCGCGTTCAATGCCATCCTTGATATTATTTTCCCAAAGCGTGATGATGCGTTCCGGCTCTTTATAAGGCAACGGGCGCAGCAATACGGCATTGACAACGCTGAAAATGGCGGCATTCACGCCAATACCCAATGCCAATGTGACAACCGCGATAACGCTGAATGTTGGTTTTTTATATAACAATCGCAGTCCAAAACGGATATCCTGCCACAGAGATTGCATCGGTTTCCCCTCCTTTCATTCATACCTGAGCGCGACCATCGGATCGGTTTTAGCGGCGCGACGGGCTGGCACGAAACAGGCTATCAGAGCCACTCCTGCCAAAAGCAGAGCTACTCCGGCGAAGGTCAGCGCATCGGTGGCGCTGACTTCAAAGAGCAGGCTCGAAATCAACCGCGTCAGGAAGAAGGCAGCGACTAAGCCAATGGTCACGCCTGCTAAGGCGAGAAGCATTCCTTGTCTGACGATAAGTTGAAGAACATCCTGCGTCTTTGCGCCGAGGGCGATGCGAATGCCGAGTTCGTGGGTGCGTTGAGTAACGGAATAAGACATCACGCCGTAAATGCCGACGCTTGCCAGCAACAGCGCGACAACGGCAAATATCGTCAGCAATAAGGCGCTGAAGCGGGCGCGACCGAGAGCGCCAGCGAGTAAACTCTCCATCGTCCGAACATCAGCGACTGGCTGGTTGGCATCAAGAGAATGGATGACTTCTCGTGCCGGGGTCGCAAGGCTCAACGCTTCTCCCTTGGTACGAATAACCAGATTCATGCCTGAGTAGACCAGTTCGGCGTGGGGCCAAAAGACCATCGGCTCAACTTCCTCTTCAAGATTGGCGTGTTTGGAATCAGCGACAATGCCGATAATCTCATTCGGTTCGTTGACATCCTTCATTTCAATGGTGATGCGCTTGCCTAAGGGGTCTTCATTCGCAAAGTACCGTTGTGCTAAGGCTTCATTGATAATGACGACGTGGCGCATTTCAGTCGCTTCCTGTTCGGTGTAAAACCGCCCGCGCTTTAACGGCGTTTGCATGGCGCGAAAGTAATTGGCGTCGGTGACGCATACTCTGGTACTTGGCTCTTGCCCGGCAGCGGGTTTCGGTTGTCCGGCAATTTCAAAATTAGTACCGGCGCTGGGGGCGGCAAACGGCAAAAAGCTGATTGCGCCAACATCTTCAACCCCGGGTAACTGTTTCAGGCGTTCGATTGCCTGCTTGAAAAAAGCGATTCGCTGATTTTCCTGAGGATATTTTCTCCCCGGTAATTGCACGCGCAGAGTAAGAAGCTGATGGGGATTAAAACCCGGCTCGACAGCTTGCAGGCGGGCGAAACTGCGAATCATCAACCCGGCTCCGATTAACAGCACCAGTGATAAAGCGATTTCAGCAACAACAAACGCATTCCGTAGGCGATTGCGGCTGCTACTGCCGACTGTACGACTGCCTTCCTTGAGCGCATCATTCAGGTTCGAGCGCGAAGCGTAGATTGCCGGAATCAAGCCGAAAAGGATTCCGGTAAGGATCGAGATGCCAAAGGTAAACGCCAGCACAGAGGAATTGATCGTTACATTTTGCAGATTGATTAACTCCGGCGGAATGAAAGAACGCAGTACATCCACGCCCCAGATGGCGAGCAACAAACCGACCGCCCCGCCCAGCGCCCCAAGCACGATGCTCTCCGTCAATAGTTGCCGAATGATTCGCATTCGCCCTGCGCCCAGAGCGGTACGTAGCGCCATCTCTTTAGCGCGAGATGCCGCCCGCGCCAGCAACAGATTGGCGACATTGGCGCAGGCGATTAACAGGACAAAGCCGACGGCGGCAAAGAGCAACAGCAGAGTCAATCGGACTTCGCCGGATAACTGTTTCCGAAACGGTACAACATTGACACCCCAGCCGGCATTGAAGTCATTGTATTGCTCTTCCAACCGGCTGCCTATGGTTGCCATCTCTATCTGCGCCTGAGTCAGCGTCGTATTGGAATTGAGCCGCGCTACCACCGTCAGATAACGCCCCTGCCGGGTACGCAACTGCTGAGTGATGGGAAAAGGCGACCACATTTCCGCAGACTTTCCTGAAATGGAACCTTTTTTAATGAACCATTTGAAATCGGCGGGCATAACTCCGACAACCGTTGCTTCATTGCCATTGAGCAACAATTTACGACCAATAATCTCGGACTCGCCGCCGAAGCGACGCTGCCATAAGCCGTAGCTGATAACCACGACATTCGGCTGGTCGGGCTTGCCGTCATCAGGCGTGAGTGTGCGCCCCAGCATAGCATTGACGCCGAGAACCGAAAAGAGATTGGGCGTCGCAAGTTGGCGCGGTATCTCTTCCGGTTCGCCATCGCCTGTTAAATTGGCGGTCTGGTCAATGAAGGCTGCCATATCGGTAAAGACGCTGTTTTGTTCGCTCCAATCAGCAAAGTTTGCCGGATTGGCAACATTCTCCTGGCGGTCTCGCGGGCGATTGTGTTCCCAGACGATGACCAACTTTTCCGCGTCTTTATAAGGCAGGGGTCTGAGCAGCACGGCATCAACGACGCTAAAAATTGCGGTATTCGCGCCGATGCCAAGAGCAAGAGTGATAATCGTAATAACAGCAAAGATTGGCTGTTTCAGAAGCGTGCGAAGGCTGTAACGCAAATCCTGAATGATTGATTCCATACCGTAACCTCATTACACAGACGATGAGCAATTTACTTTCTAGTGCAGGAAACGGAACACTCTGCACCGCACATGGTTGCAGATGGCAGTGCGGTCAAGCGTTCTATGCGTAACGCGAGATCATCAATGACAGGCTTGGGCATCGTTTACAGAATCAAATGCCGTTCCATAATAAAGAGTTGCGAGAAATGGCTAAATTGTGCGGATTTTTTGAAGCAAGCGGAATTATCACGCCGTAAGAGTGTCCATTTTCGGGACTCTGAATCCCGAAAATGCAACAACAAATAGCGTTGATTGCCGAAGTTAGGGAAGTACGGAAATTAAGAGCTAACGCTCACCCAGCCGATTCCATACTTTGCCCTCCGCCTTCGGCAATCAATCTCATTCATATCGTAGCGCCACCATCGGGTCTACCTTTGTCGCTCGTCGTGCCGGGATATAACAAGCTGCCAGCGCAATCAAGGCAAGCAACAAGGTCAGTCCGGCAAAGGTAACGGCGTCGGTTGCCGTAACGCCGTAAAGAAATACTGACAAGGCGCGGGTCATGGCGAATGCGCCGGTCAGCCCGACAATCAAGCCGATGCCAGTAAGTAGAATGCCGTGTCCAACGACGAGCCGGAAGATATTGGCAGCCTGAGCGCCAAGCGCCATCCGAATACCGATTTCGTGCGTGCGTTGGGCAACGCTGTACGACATCACCGCATAGATGCCGACGGCGGCAAGCAACAGAGCAATGCAGGCGAAGACTGCCAACATGAACGTCATCAAGCGTTTGGGCGAGATGCGTTCGGCAATCATCTGATTCATGGTTTTGACTTCAAAAAGCGGCAACTGTTTATCGAGTTGGGCGACTTCGTTGCGAATGGCGGCGGTTACGGCACCAGGCTCATTCGTCGTCCGCACGACTACATCAAGAGCGAAGCGAACATCCTGTGTGAATGGCACATAAGCCTCCGGCTCAATGAACTCATCCATATCTTCACTCATGACGTTACGAGTTACGCCGATAATCTCTTTCGTTTGCTCGCCGCCAATGTTTATTTGCTCACCGATGGGGCTGCGATTGGGGAAAAACTGTGTAGCGAAAATCTCATTAACAAGGACGACTTGCGGCGTATCACTGCGGTCTTGCGCCGTGAAGATGCGCCCTTCTTTGAGTTGCAAGCGCATTGCCGCGAAATAATTGGGCGTGACGACGCGATAGCGAATAGTGGGGCGTTGATTCTGTGCGTAAACAATTTGCCCGATGCGATACGCTGACGAGCTATTATTTGAGCCGCCCATCGGCACATTATTGATAGCGGCGGCGCTGACCACACCCGGAAGCGCCTCGATACGCTCTAACAGTTGATTGTAAAAATTCAGACGTTGTTCCGGCTTTTGATAATTGTCGGTTGATAAGGCGACGCGCATCTTCAATACATTGGTCGGGTCAAAGCCGTAATTGCCCTGCATCAAATTGAGGAAGGTACGCATCATCAATCCAGCGCCGATGAGCAGCACCAGTGATAAGGCAACTTCGGCAACAATCAGAGTGCTACGGGCGAGGTTGCGTGTCGCTTTGACGGATGAGCCTTTGCCGGTTTCTTTCAGCGTCGTATTCAAATCGGGTTTTGTCGCCTGTAACGCCGGAAGAATGCCAAAGAGCAAGCCGGTGACGACTGAGGCGATAAGCGTGAAAGAAAAGACCGCGCCATTGATGCCGAGATTTTGCCAGCCGGGAATGAATTTCGAGTATTCTTCCGGGATGCCTCTGGCAAGCGCCTCGATGCCCCAAAGCGAAAGCAGTAGACCGATTGCGCCGCCGAGAATTGCCAGCAATAAACTTTCTGTCAGCAGTTGGCGAAACAAACGCCAGCGACTTGCGCCCATCGCCAGACGAATTGCCATCTCTTTCTGCCGCGCCGCCCCGCGCACCAAGAGCAGATTGGCGATATTGGCGCAGGCAATCAATAAGACGAAAGCAACGGAACCGAACATGGCGGGCGCAGCAACACGCACACCGCGTGTGAAGTCCTGAGTAATCGTCAATACCGAGACGCTTCTGCCGCTATTGGTTTCGGGGAAACCCTGAGCGGCGCGGGCGGCAATGGCGTTGAGGTCGGCTTGCGCCTGTTCAAGTGCCGCGCCTTCTTTGAGCAAGCCGATTACCTGCAAATAGTGATTGTTACGATTGGCGAGCAGTTTGTCATCGAAGATGATGGGAGACCATAATTCACCGCCGTTAAACGGAAAGTTGAAGGTTTCGGGCATAACGCCGATTATGGTGAAACTTTTGCCATTTACCGTGAGCGTTTGATTGATGATTGCCGGGTCGCTGCTAAATCGCTTCTTCCATAATTTATGGCTCAGGACGATGAGTTGTTCATTGCCGGGGCGCACTTCATCGGCAGTAAACGTGCGACCATAGAGCGGCTTGGTTTGTAACGCATCAAAGAATCCGGCGGAAACCTGATAGCCGAGAAAGCGTTCCGGCGTATCGCCTTCCATAAAATCAAAATACTTCCGGTCAATGGCAATCATATCGGCAAAGGTTTGATTCTGGTCGCGCCAGTCTTTGAAATTGCCCGGCGCTACAGAGCCGCGCCGGATACCGACTTCGGGATTCTTTTCCCAAAGTATCGCTAATCGCTCGGTTGTCGGAAATGAAAAAGGCGAAAACAGCATGGCGTTGAGAGCGCTGAAGTTGGTGGTAATCGCGCCGATGCCAAGCGCAATGGTGAACACCGCAACCAATGTAAACGCAGGCTTTTTGCGAAGGGTACGAACGGCATAGCGAAGGTCTTGCCAAAGGGTTTCCATATTCACCTCTCCAATTCCTTATCAAACTCATTCGGTAATGCTAAAACCGTAAGGCTGCAAGCAGACAGGTTTTTCACCACAGAGGACACAGAGGATCATAGAGGCAAGGCATTATTTTTCTCTGTGCAACCTCTGTGCGCCTCCGTGTCCTTTGTGATTACTTTTCTCTTCACAATCCAGCCTCACTGTTTTAGCGCTACCAATCATTCATATCTCAGTGCCACCATCGGGTCTACTTTGGCAGCGCGTCGCGCCGGTAGATAACAGGCGATGAAAGCAACGCCACCAAGCACAAGCGGAATACCGACAAAGGTTGTCCAATCGGTTGCCGAAACTTCTACCAGTAAAGTTGCCATCGCCTGAGCAATGCCGAAACCGCCAAGTATGCCGATGGCAAAACCAATGCCAGCCATCAGCATTCCCTGACGAATAATCATCTTCAAAACATCGCCGGTCTTTGCGCCGAGCGCCATACGGATGCCGATTTCGTGTGTGCGTTCGGTGACTTGATAACTCATCACACCATAGATGCCGATGCTGGCGAGAATTAAAGCAACGGCGGCAAAGATGCCTAAAAGCACACCGGCAAAGCTCATCGGCAGAATGGACATGGAACGCACCTGTTCCATTGTCCTGATGTTGTATACGGGTTGATCTTTATCAAGCGTGGTCACTTCGCTACGAATCGCCGCCGCCAGCGTCAAAGGGTCTGCTGTGGTATGTGCGGTCAATACCATTGTTCCCCACGCATCCTGAGCCATCGGCAGATAGTATTCTGCCGTCGCCGGAGAATAGAGTTCATGATTGACATCTTTGATGATACCGACAACTTTCATCCAGGGATTCCGCGCCAATTCTCCGTAAAAGCGAAAGCGTTTGCCGAGCGCCTCGCCGTCAGCCCAATGCTGTCGCGCCATCGCTTCATTGATAATCGCTACCGGCTCTGCACCGGTGCGGTCTTGTGCCGTAAAGCCGCGACCCTGTAACAAAGTAATGCCCATAGATTGAAAATAATTGGGTGAACAGACTCGTCGCCGCCCGATAAACTCCTGCCCGGGTGGCGGCTCCGGCAACCCTTCGACCAGATAACTGTCCGACGAATTGGAACCGCCAAGCGGCAAATAGTTGACCAAGCCGGCCGCCTCGACCCCCGGCATGGTTTCAACCCGTTTCAAAAAATCTTCGTAAAATACAAGGCGTTTCGCGCCATCAGCATATTTGGCGCGGGGCAGCGTCATGCTCATGGTCAGAACATTCTGCGGATTGAAACCGGGATTTTTCTGCATCATCTGTAGAAAACTCTTCATTGCCAGCCCCGCGCCAATCAATAAAATCATTGAGAGCGCGACTTCCCCGACAACCAGAATGCTACGCAAGCGATGACGGGTAGCGTGCGCCGAAGCCCTGCCGCCTTCTTTCAAAGTTTCGTTGAGGTCAGGCTTGGATGCCTGAAGCGCAGGAGCCAGACCGAAGAGAATGCCGACGACAAGCGAAAGCCCAAGCGTGTACGCCAATGTTGTCATATTGATACCGACATTGCGCCAGCCGATGATGAACTGGCTGAACTCTGAGGGCAATGCCGCTTTTAATGTTTCAACGCCCCACATTGCCAGCAGCACACCGACTGCGCCGCCGATAACCGCAAGGATGACGCTTTCGGTAAGCATCTGGCGAACGATGCGCCAGCGACTTGCGCCGAGCGCCGCCCGCAAAGCGATTTCCTGAGTGCGCGAGGCGGCGCGAGCTAACGAGAGATTGGCGACATTGGCGCAAGCAATCAACAAAACGAAGCCAACGGCTAAGGAAATGACCAACAGCGACGCTTGATAATGTCGCACCGTGTCATTCAATAAAGAATAGATGGCGACGCCGCGCCCGGTATTGCTTTGCGGGTACTGCTCTCTGAGTCCGGCGGCGATGCCGTCCATATCGGCTTGCGCTTGTGCCATTGTCACTCCGGGTTTGAGTCGCGCAATCGTTAATGAGCCATGTGATTGGCGGTTTGCTGCTTGTTGCGGAGTGAAGGCATAAGGCGCGAGAACATCCACGCCCATCGGAAAATTGTACCCTTCCGGCATCACGCCAATAATTGTGCGGGTAACGCCGTTGACGACCACAAGCTGATTGATAATGTCGGGATTGGCATTGAAACGTCGCTGCCATAAGCTATAAGAGAGTATCGCCACCTTATCTTTGCCGTCCTGTCCTTCTTCTTCGGAGAAATTACGACCAAGCAAAGGCTTGACGGCGAGCGTATCGAGGAAATTGGGTGTGACCAAAAAGCCCTGCACTCGTTCGGGCGGCTCAATCGTTCCGAGGTTAGCATTCCACCACGAGTAGAGCGCGACGTTCTCAAAAGAATTATTCTGCGCTTTCCAGTCAATATAATTGGCTACCGCCGTTTCGTTGCGGTCAAGTCCCTGACTCGGAACCTTTTCCCACAGTGCCACCAGTCGGTTGAGTTCAGGAAACGGCAAGGGATTGATGAGCAAGGCATTGACGACGCTGAAGATTGCCGTATTTGCGCCGATGCCTAACGCCAGCGCCAGCACAGCAATTGTGGTAAAAGCAGCATTTTTGCGAAGTATGCGGATGGCATAGCGAAGGTCTTGCCAAAGAGTTTCCATCATCTTGATTCCCCTATTTACATTTCGGCTTAGGCGTTGCTTAACCAAATAGTGTGCCATTCGTTTTCCGTGAGTAAGTGGTGATACTACGTGAAAAATCGCCGCTGGTTTTCTGCTTGGTGTGCGCTTATGGGACGATTTTGTTGCAAAAATGAGATTGCGGCGAAAAGTAACAGACAATCAGACTGCGTTGATTGCGAATGAGGAGTGTTTATCGCAACTGAGAGTGTCGCAACTGAACCGTTCGCCTTGGCACATAGACAATCGTTTGAAGACGGCGTTACACTTAGCCACTTTGATAAAGCGGTATTATTAAAAGCGATTGGCGGTAATGCTCCCGTCATCGTGTTATCACCGATGGGCATTGCTTATTCAATCGTTGGGTGCGACGAACTCATATGGCATTCATTCTCGTTCCGAAAAATGGAGAAGATATACAGATTAATGCTTGGAACTGGCGACCGACGCTTGAACTCTTACGGGCTGAAGGCTTGATCAGTGACGAAAACTACGAGCGAATGGGATCACAAGGCTGTGGCGGGAGAGTAGATGGGCAGGTCGCTCATCGCATTGCAGAACTCATTGATCAAAAACTGGCGGGAATGAAAGCTGAAGATAGGTTGCTGCCGGATTTAACTGTTATGAGTAGTCCGAAGCCAAGAGTGGTTTTTAGTCCAACTACGAAACCTGATGATATTGCCCCTTTAGATATCTATTCTGCAAGTTACCAATGGCTTGTAATTTTCAGAGACTTTTGCAATCGTTCGGGCGGATTTGAAGTTTTCTGAAGTCGTCCTTTCGAGTGCGAGACATTATTACAATAACCAAACATTAGCCGCCCAACCTGCCGCTGTAGCCAACTGCTGAAGAACCGCCGTGGCTCGCCGGTAATGTCCAGACTCAGGTGCAAAAAATGCTCTTTACACTTCTCCAAGATCAAATACGGTTTCTGGCATTCAGGTCACTTAGTCCTGCCATTCGCACACAGCCAAATGCTTACCTGGCACTTGGCTTATTCTTCACCTGGCTTGCCGGGATTGGTCGGTACTGGGATAACCCTAGAGCAGAGCTTTGGCAATATTTGGGTTTGGGATCTGTGATTTATGTCTTCGTTCTGGCGCTAATCGTCTGGTTATTGTTATTGCCGTTTCACCCCCAAAACTGGTCTTATAAAAATGTGCTGCTCTTCATTACACTTACTGCCCTCCCCGCAGTTCTATACGCTATTCCGGTTGAGCGTTTCATGGCGGCTGAATCTGCAAAGACGGCGAATGTGTGGTTTCTTGCTATAGTCGCTGCATGGCGTGTCGCGCTTTTCGTGGTCTTCCTCAAGCGTGTCGCCGGTTTAAGCGCCATTGAGGTCTTCGTTGGCACACTCACTCCGCTGTCAATCATCGTGGTTACGCTGACCGCGCTCAATTTAGAGCATATCGTTTTTAATTTCATGGGCGGTATCTTGCCTGAACAGCGCACTAGCAATGACGCTGCCTATAGTGTTGTCGTTGCTTTGTCAGTTTATTCGGTTCTCGCATCACCAGTGCTCTTAATCAGCTATGTCGTTTTGTGCGTTCTGGCAAGCAAACGCAGCTAACAAGACATTGTACGCAACTGTTTTGCCGCCGCTTCGCTACGGCTCGTCATACCCTATTGCTGATTTGCCGGATGTCTGTAGAAGCGGCTACAATCAAGCTGCGTATACTTGTTTTGCCTGAGAGACGATTATGATTGCCGAAGCCGTAAACTATTATGAGATCATCAGCCGATTGCCTGAAGATGCAGAGGTCACTTTTCACAATATCAGTTGGCAGGAGTATGAAGAGTTGCTTGAGCAAGTTGGCGAAGCCAGCGGACTGCGCCTCGCTTATGATAACGGGAGCCTGCAAGTTATGACCTTATCTACCGAACATGAAAAATTTGTGCGATTTTTTGAGAGTTTAATAACAGCCATTAGACTGCGGCTGCGTATCAATATCCTCTCTTTCGGTTCGGCGACCATGCGACGGCGTAATCGTAGCGCCGGTAAAGAACCGGATGCTTGTTTCTACGTACAAAGCGCGGCTGCGATTGGCAACAAAATCACCATCAACTTTGCCGAAGACCCGCCGCCCGACATTGCCGTTGAAGTGGACATCCATCATGGCTCGCAGGATAAATTTCCCATTTATGCGGCGCTCGGTGTACCGGAAATCTGGCGATTTGACGGACAAACCCTGACCATCTTTCTCCTTCAACAAGGTGATTATGTTGTCGCTACTGGCAGTCTCGCCTTGCCGATGCTGACCAGCGATATTCTTACCGATTACCTCCGACGCTTGCGCGATGAGGGCGAGTTTCAGACCTTGCTTGCCTTCGATGAATGGCTGCAATCGCTCTAATCTTCAACCCGACCTCAACCGAGTCCGCTATCTTCAAATCCTCCTATTCGTAGCGTAAAGAAATCATTGGATCGGTCTTTGCAGCGCGACGGGCTGGCACGAAACAGGCTACCAGAGCCACGATCAGTAAAACGACAGAAACGATGATAAAAGTGAGCGGATCAGCGGCGCTGATTTGATAGAGCAGCGATGTCATCAAGCGCATCAATAAAAAAGCCGCCAGTAAGCCCAGAACCACACCGATAGCGGCAAGCAGCATACCCTGTCGCACAACCATCTGTAAAACATCGCTCACTTGTGCGCCAAGCGCCATGCGGATGCCGATTTCAGGCGTCCGTTGGGTCACAGAATATGCCATCACACCATAAAGTCCGATGCTGCTCATGAATAAGGCGACAGTGGCAAAGAGTCCGAAGAGTAGGGCGCTGAATCGGGGTTGAGAGATAGCGTTATTGAGGTATTGTTCCGCCGTCTTAACGTCAAAAAGCGGCAAATCTTTGTCGAGAGTGGCAATCGTACTCTGTAAGTCCTTCGCTAAGTTGCGCGGCTCAATCGAAGTGCGAACCACAAGGCTCATTTGATTGAAGAAGGGAAGTTGCGAATAAGGCAGGTATAACTCTGCACCAGCTTCTTTGCTTAAAGAGGTGCGATGCCGTACATCTTTGACAACACCAATAATTTCGACAGAAGTTGTAGCTTCATCTCCTCTGGAGAAGGGCAAGTGTAGATGTTTGCCAATCGGGTTTTCATCAGGGAAATGCTCTTTTACGAAACTTTCATTGATGATGGCAACCGCTGACGATTTCTGATTATCTTGTGTAGTGAAATCGCGTCCATCAAGAAGGGTTATGCCCATCGTTTTGAAGTAATCAAGTTGCGTCCAACGGAATGCCGTATCCGGTTCATCACCACGTTCTACGGGTCGCCCTTCAATGGTAAAACTGCCGTTCGCGTCATTGCCGCTCAGTGGTAATGGCATAACGCCGCTCGCGGAAATAATCCCCGGCATGGTTCGCACTTTTTCTACTACCTGCTGAAAGAAAATGGCTCTCTGTTCAGGCTTTGGATACTCTGAGGATGGCAGATCAATAGATGCCGTCAACAGATTATGGCTATTGAATCCCAAATCAACACGCTGCAATTTCAGAAAGGTTTGCACCAACAGCCCAGCGCCAACCAGTAATACGATAGCGATGGCGACTTCAACAACTACCAGGGTGCTTCTGAGGCGTGAGTGGCGCGATCCGGTCATGCCGCGTGAGCCTTCTTTCATCGCTTCATTCAAATCAGTCTTTGAGCCTTGAATTGCGGGTGCAACGCCAAAAAAGATGCCCGTGATAAAGGAAATGAGCAGCGTAAATCCCAGTACCCAAAGATCAAGGTTGATTTCGGCAAGGCGCGGCACATCTTCAGGAATAAATTTTATCAATACCTCGATGCCCCACCATGCCAGTAACAAACCAAGCACACCACCGAAAACCGCTAGTAAAATACTCTCCGTTAATAATTGACGAACGATGCGAAGACGACTCGCGCCAAGCGCCGATCTAACAGCAATCTCCTTGTAACGCGCCGTTGTCCGCGCCAGCATCAGGTTAGCGACATTGGCGCAGGCAATCAGCAACACACAACCAACCGCGCCGAAGAGGACAAGTAAAGTGGTGGAATAATCGCTGACCAGATCATTGTGAAAAGGATTGAGCCGGATGCCGCTATTGGTATTATTTTCCGGGTGCAATTTCTCCAGGTTGCCGGCAATAATCGCCATTTCGTCTTGCGCCTGTTGCAGCGAAACGCCCGGTTTAAGCCGCGCAATGGTTTGCAACCAGCGAAAGCCGCGCCGTTCGGTTGTTGGGCGCTCGTCACCGTCAGCGACTCCATCCACAGCGGGAGTTACCCATACTTCCACGGCATCGGCTTGGATTGGGAATTGGAAACCGGCGGGCAGGACGCCGACAATTTCAAACTGTTTGCGGTCAAGCATCATCGTTCGTCCGATAGCATTGGTTTCACCGCCGAATTGTTTACGCCAGAACGAGTAACTGATGATGGCGGCGCGAGTTGTGTCGCCGCCACCAACTTTCTCTTCTTCGCGTTTGAAGGTGCGTCCGAGTAGCGGTTTGACATGAAGTAAATCGAATATCTCCGCCGAAACCACTTGCCCGGAAACCTGTATAGGCGTGTTCCCGCCAGTCAAAGACAAGGCGATGCCGCGATAAATGGCGATGTTCTCGAACGATTGATTTTGCTCGCGCCAATCAAAGAAGTTCGGATAAGAGGTTGAATCTTTATTAAGTGCATCATTCGGTTTACGAGTATCAGTTTCGTAAACAGCAACCAGTTGTTCAGGCGTATTATAAGGCAAGGGACGTAACAACACCGCATTGACGACGCTGAAAATTGCCGTATTTGCGCCGATGCCTAACGCGATGGCAAGCGTGGCAATCACCGTAAAGCTGCGATTTTTGAAAAGCATTCGCGCCCCGAAGCGCACGTCTTGAAAGAATGTCTGCATATACTACCTCAAATCGAAATTCCTGCCTCGCCAGGTCAATGATACTGATTGCTTACCGGCTCGCAAGCCAATGCCTGTATTGAGCTAAGGTTAAAAGTCACTTGTTACTCTTTCATTCATACCGCAACGCCACCAGAGGATCGGTCTTTGTCGCCCGTCGCGCCGGAACCAGTGACGCAATCAAGGCAACGCCAATCAGAATCAACGCTGCATAGATAAAGGTCATACGGTCAGTGGCGCTGATGCCGTAGAGCATCGTTGAAATCAACTGCGTTAAATAGAAGGCTCCTGCTACGCCAACAGCTAAACCAATTCCTGTCAAGACCATGCCCTGTCGCACAATCATCTTCATCACATCGGTTGCCTGTGCGCCGAGCGCCATACGGATACCGATTTCCTGTGTTCGTTGCGCGACCGAGTAGGCGATAACGCCGTACAAGCCGATTGCCGTCAGCGTCAATGCCAACAAGCCGAACATCCCGATAAGCATTGCATTGAAGCGCGGTTGGGCGATGGCAATACCGAGATATTGATTCAAGGTCTTGACATTGTAGACCGGAACATCTTTATCGAGTGCATTGACTTCCGACTGGATCAGTTTGGCGATGGCTTTCGGGTCGCCATCAGTGCGAACCACTAAGCCCATGCTGGTAATCGGCAATTGCACGTGTGGCACATAGAGTTCCGGGTCATAGTCGCGTCTCAGGGTCAGATGTTTTACATCTTTGACGACGCCAACAATTTCGCGCCACGGCGTTTCTTTACTCAGGGAAACACCGGGCTTAACAAGCTTGCCGATTGGGTTTTCATCGGGGAAATAGGCTCTCACAAAAGCTTCGTTGATAATCGCAACCAGTTTCGATTTGCTGGTATCCTGATTGGTAAAATCGCGTCCGTTGACCAACTGAATCTTCATGGTATCGAAATAATTGAGGAGATTGGCACGGAACATCGTTCGTGGCATTTCGCCTTGCGGATAGGTGCGCCCTTCAAATTCTACGCTCGTGCGAAAGACATTGCCGCTAAGAGGTTGCGGCATCACCGCGCTGGCGCTCGTCACCCCGGGAGTATTTTGCACCCGCTCCATCAGTTGCTGATAGAATTGCGCGATTTGCTCCGGCTTCGGGTAGCGAGCATCAGGCAGTTCAATAGATGCCGTTACTACCTGATTCGGGTCGAATCCTAAAGTGACTTTTTGCAGCTTGCTGTAACTCTGTAGAAGTAAGCCTGCGCCAACCAGCAGCACGATAGCAATAGCGACCTCGGCGATGACGAGGGCATTACGCAAACGGGCGCGATGACGGGAAACGCCGCTGCGGGCAGATTCCTTCATGGATTCGGTCAATTCGATCTTCGCCGCTTGTAATGCCGGAGCCAATCCGAAGAGAAGCCCGGTTCCCAACGACACAGCGAAGGTAAAACCGAGCACCCACCAGTCCATATTGATCTCTGCGAGGCGGGGCAAATCTTCGGGAATAACTCTGACCAAGCCTTCGGTACCCCACCAGGCAAGCAGCAAGCCGAGCAACCCGCCGGTAAGCGATAACAGTAGGCTTTCGGTCAATAATTGACGGATGATTTGCCAGCGACTTGCGCCCAGTGCAGCGCGAATGGCAATCTCCCGGTGGCGCACCGTGGCTCGCGCCAGTAATAAGTTGGCAACATTGGCGCAGGCGATAAGCAACACACAACTGACTGCGCCGAGGATGATCCACAACGCCTCGCCGTAATCGCTAACTAAATCATTATGGAATGGGTAGACCTTCATACCCCTGTAGGTGTTCTCTTTGGGATATTGCTGTTCCAGACCAGCAGCGATTACATCAACATCAGCTTGCGCTTGTTCAGGAGTTACACCGGGCTTGAGCCTGCCGATGACCCCAAAGTGGTGACTGCCACGATTTTCGGTAGATGGCGAATCGTCGTCTGTGGCAATGGCATCAATCGCCAGTGTAATCCAGAGGTCGGCGGGGTTGGCTGCTATCGGGTATTGAAATCCGGCGGGCATAACTCCGGTGATGGTATAAAGCCGGTCGTTGAGTTTCATGCTGCGTCCGATGACATTCGGGTCTGCGCCGAATTGCTTTTGCCAGAGCGAGTTGCTGATAACAACAGCCAATGCACCGCCGGGTTTCTCCTCTTCTGCCGTGAAACCGCGACCCAGTTGCGGCGTTGCCTTCAATACGGTAAAGAGGTCGGCAGAGGTGACGACGGCGCTCAGGTTCAACGGCGTTTCGATACCCGTCAGCGCCATACTGGTATCATAGTATGAAGCGATATGCTCGAATGAAGAGTTCTGCGCTCGCAGATCGAAAAAATCAGGATAAGAAAAGGCGCTTCGCAACTCCGATTTCAGTTTGTTGGATTCATAGATGGCAACAAGCCGCTCCGGTTCGTTGTAGGGCAAGGGTCTTAGCAAGACCGCATTGACGACGCTGAAGATTGCCGTATTTGCGCCGATGCCAAGCGCCAGCGTCAGAATCGCGGTAAGCATGAAGCCGGGATTTTTGAACAGCATTCGTGCGCCGTAGCGCACATCCTGAAAAAATGATTGCATTATTCTACTCCTTTATTCGTACCTAAGCGCTACCATAGGGTCTACTTTGGAAGCTCGCTTTGCCGGTAGATAGCAGGCTAACAGCGCAATTAATGTCAGCACGACCGCAACTCCAACGAAAATCAGTGGGTCCGTTGTGCTAACGCCATACAGCAGGCTTCCTATTAATCTCGTCAATGCAAGAGTGGCGGCTAGTCCCGATACAATGCCAGCCAGAATCAGGATCAGTCCTTGCCGCAATACCAGTCGAAAAACATTGCCTGAACCAGCGCCTAGTGCCATGCGGATGCCGATCTCGCGTGTGCGTTGCGCTACGGCATAACTCATCACGCCGTATAACCCGACGGCTGCCAGCGCCAACGCCAGCAGTCCGAATAGGCTGACTATTGCCACAACCGACTTCGGCAGGGAAAGAAGCCTGTCCAGATATTGCGGCGCGGTACGCACACCGTAGACCGGCAGTTGTTCATCAAGTGCTTTCACTTCCTGCCGAATGCTCGCGGCAAGCGCTTCAGGATTGCCCTCCGTGTGCACGATCAGCGTCATTTGCCCATCGTAATTCTGCCAGAACGGCATAAATAGGTAATCGGTCGGAGGTTCGCCCAAGGTGATGTATTTGCCGTCTTGAACGACACCAATGACTTCCATCCATGGGCTTTGTTCCCCGCTGAATCGCAGCCGTTTGCCAATCGGGTTCTGGTCGGGCCAGTAGCGATTTGCCATCGTCTGATTGACGATGACGACACGCGGCGCATTTTCATTATCGCGTTCGCTAAAACTACGCCCTTGCACAATGGGCGAGTTCATGGTTTCAAAGTAATCGTGACCAACCGTGCTGAACATCACATTCAGTCGCTCATTCTCGGTCTTCGGCACTCGTCCTTCAATAAGGAAGTTGGCGCTATTCTCGTATTGGTCAAGTGGAAGTGGTCCGGCAAAACTCGCTTGCCGGACATCTGGCAGCGCCTTCAACTTGTCGCTTAGTTGTTTGTAGAAACTGCGACCCTTCGCTTCGTCGTAGCCGTGCAATCCTACATTCACCGAAGCCATTAGTAAGTGATCTGTGCGAAAGCCCGGATTCATTGCCTGAGCGTAGCGCAGGCTTTGAATAAACAGTCCGGCGCTGATGAGCAGTACCAGTGCCAGAGCGACTTGAGAAACCACCAGCAGATTGCGTAGATTGAAGCGTCGTCGCCCCAATGTGGCAATTCCTGCATCACCCTTCAACGCCGATACCAGATTGACCCGCGTAGCCTGAAGCGCCGGTGCCATTCCGAAGAAAATGCCAGTCAATACGGAAACCAACAACGTGAAACCCAGGACGCGATGATCCAAACTCAGATCGTAATCGAAATCCATCGTCGCAAAATCCAGCGCCGGAACTGAATATTGGAATAACCCGCTAAGCCAGATGGCCAGGATCAACCCTAGTGCGCCACCGGTAAGGGAAAGCAGCACGCTTTCTGTCAGCAGTTGCCGGATCAAGCGCCATCGTCCTGCCCCAAGCGCCAGCCGCACTGCTATTTCTCGCCGTCGCGCTGTTGCCCGTGCCAGAAGCAAGTTCGCCACGTTGGCGCAAGCGATCAGCAGCACCAGCCCGACCAACCCCATCATCAGGCTGAACACCAACGGCACAAAGCCCATTAACACGATCGCTGGTTGTGTCTTGGTACTGGCTGGGAGTATCCCAATGCCGAGGTTCTGATTCGTTTGCGGGTATTGATTTGCAAGCTGACTGGCTAAAATATCCATAGCATCATTCGCCTGCGCCAAGGTCACGCCATCACGCAGCCTGCCGTTGACATTGAATGAGCCATTACCGTGTCCTTCCAAAAATCGCTCAGTAGTTCCGGGAATCGCCTGTGCATACATCATCAATGGCAAATAGACATCGGGAATCCAGCCGAACTGACGTGTGCCCGAAAAACCTTTCTTCACCACCCCAATGATGGTGAAGTCGTGTCCATTGAGTTTTACTGCCTGACCAAGGACATTTGGATTACCCCCGAACCGGCGTTGCCAGAATGCGTAGCTCAACACGACGACCGGGTGCCCGCCCGGCTTCAAATCATCATCAGGGGTAAGCAAACGACCCAGCGCCGCATCCAGCCGAAGTCCTGTGAAATAGTTGCCCGTTACCAACTCGCCAGCCGCCATCTCCGCCGTCCCGTCGCGCTCTTTCAAACTTAGCTTTGTCGTGTAGTGAATAAAGAGCTCGCTAAAGACCTGGTTGTTGTCCCGGTAATAGAGGTAATCCTGATACGCGAACGAACCCGGATAGATCGAATTTGGCTCGGTAGTATAAAGCGCAACAAGCCGCTCCGGGCTGTTGACCGGCATCGGTTTGAGCAGCATTCCATTAACCAGAGTAAAGACAGAAGTGTTTACGGCAATACCCAGCGCGATGGAAAGCACGGCGACGATTGTGAAGCCGGGTCTTTTAATCATCGTCCGTAGACCGTAGCGTAAATCCTGCAAGAGTGTCTGCATAGGGACTCCTATTCGTACCTGAGTGCTACCATTGGGTCTACATTGGCAGCCCGCCGCGCCGGAATATAACAGGCTAGGAGCGCCGCAACGGTCAGCAACATGGCAATCAAGATAAAGGTTAGCGGCTCCGTCGTACTTACATTAAAAAGTAAGGACTTCATCAACCGTGTCAACCCCAACGCTGCCAGAACGCCAAGGCTCACGCCAAAAAGCGCCAGCCGCAAGCCTCGGCTCATAACCAATTTCAAAACATCACCGGCTTTTGCCCCTAGCGCCATGCGAATGCCAATCTCCTGTGTTTGTTGCGTGACCGTATAGGAGATAACGCCGTAGATGCCGGTCAGGGTCAAGATCAATCCCGTCGCTCCGAAGAGCGCAAAAAGGAGAGTATAAAACCGGGACTGCGCCAGCGTGTCGGAGATTGCCTTCGTCAAAGGCTGAACCTTGGTTACAGGTACAGTTTTGTCACCGGAACGGATGGTTTCGGTAAAACTGCCAGTTAAAGATGAAGGAGCATTTGTCGTGCGAACGAAAAAATTGCCCCAACTCCAGCTATTCTGCTGAAAGGGTAAATAGATTTCGGGAGTCGCCGGTTTTATTAAGCTGCTGTGATGCACGTCGCCAATGACGCCGACAATTTCCCATTGCTCCGGGTCGCCCTCATTCTGATTAGCGCCGATATTTGCAATGTGTCTGCCAATCGGGTCTTCATTCGGAAAATAGCGTTGTGCCAGTGTTTCATTGATAATCGCTACGCCGACCGCGCCGCGTTGATCCTGATCGGTGAAGTGGCGACCCTTACGCAAAGGAATGCTGATTGCCTGAAAGTAGTGCGAGGTGACGCTACGCACACTGGCATCGGGCTCTTCTCCCGGTTCTGGTTTTGGGTTTCCTACAATTCTGAAATCGCCGCTTACATTGCCGCCGCTGAAAGGCATTGGCGCAACAAAAGCCGCGTTCTCAACACCGGGCAAGGCTCGCAGCCGGTTGAGCGTTTGATTGACGTAGCGCACTCGCGCTTCGGTATCTTTATAGACATCTCTGGTCAGACTAACCTGCCCGGTCAAGACATTCTTCGGGTCAAATCCCGGATGGATATTCACCAGCCGCCCGAAACTGTGAATCATCAAGCCCGCGCCGATGAGCAACACCAGACCGAGAGCAACTTCCGCGATAACCAGCGAATCGCGCCACCAACGCAACGCGCCGCCACTGCTAGCGGTTTTTGCGCCGGCTTTCAAAACCTCATTAATATCCGGGTGCGCGGCTTTGAAAACCGGAATCAGGCTGAAGAGCAGCGCCGTTACTAACGAAACCGCAAAGGTAAAGAAAAGCACGCGACTATTAATCTGCACTTCATCCAGTCGCGGCAATTGTTCCGCGCCGAAATAGCGGATTGCGCCCAGCCCCCATTCAGCGATGAGCAAGCCCGCCGCGCCGGAGAGCAAGGCAAGCAACAAACTCTCAAGCAGCAGGAGACGAGCAATGCGCCACACGCCCGCGCCAAGCGCCGCCCGCAACGCCAACTCCTTTTGCCGGACGCTTGCCCGCACGAGCAATAGATTGGTGACATTCGTGCAGGCAATCAGCAGAATAAAGCCTACGGCTCCCAGCAATAACCAGAGCGCCTGACGAATATCGCTGCCAACAATCTGCTCATCCAACTTCACTATGTAGGCAGTAGTATTGCGACTATATTGCGGGTATTGCTGTTCCAGATTGGCGGCAATGTCGGTCAACTCCTTTTGCGCCTGTGCGAAATCCGCCCCTTGCTTCAAACGCCCGATACCTTTTAGCACTTGTGCGCCGCGCTCATCCAGATTTCCGCCTTCACCGGCAATCGTCGTCAGCAATTCCATCTGCTTGGCGACGAGGGGAAACTCAAAAGACAGCGGCAGAATGCCGATGATTGTAAATGATCTGCCATTCAGAGAGAGCGACTGCCCAAGTGCGCTTTCATCGCCGCCAAAACGGTTTTGCCAAAACTGGTGGCTGAGGATAACCACCGGTTGAGCGCCGCGCTTCTCTTCTTCCGGTTGAAAATTGCGCCCGCGAAATAGATTGACCTTGAGGAGAGAAAGAAAGTTCGCTGTAACCCGCATACCTTGAAGGCGCTCGGCTTCGCCATTATTGAGAAAGATGAAGCCATTGGGTTTATAAGCGGCTATCGTCTCAAAACTCTGATTCTGTGTTTGCCAGTCCTGTAACTCAAGGTACGAGACAAATCCTTCAATGCGTTTATCTATTCCGGTTCGCCAGATGCTCGCTAGCCGCTCAGATTCGGCGATAGCTGGCGGAGTCAGAATCAAGGCATTGATGACAGTGAAAATCGCGGTGTTCGCGCCGATGCCGAGCGCCAAAGTGATAACCGCTATCAAGGTGAAACCCGGTTGCTTCCACAACATTCGTAGCCCATATTGTAGGTCTTGCCAAAGTGTACTCATAATCCCCTCCGCGCCGGTCACGACGCTTTTGTAAAAACAGCCTTCATTGACAGGAGGTAACGCTGTCAGCAGCGACTCTGCGGCTCACGTCATCCAAAACAAAAAGGCGGCGTGATCGCTCTCCGTCGCTTTCGCTACGATACGCTGCCAAAGCTTGTGACCCATGCTGCCATTGGTCAGGACGACGACGCCAAACCGTTTAACCGGGTCGCTGTAGACGAATGCCTTATACGTTCCGTTGTCGCCCCAGTGCCAAAAGCCGGTTTTGCGCGGCTCGATTTCAAGCCCGATACCTAAGCCCCACGAAATCGCGCTATTGATTTTGATTTGTGGCGTCAGCATTTCGCGGCGTGAACTTTCCGACAGACTGGCAGCATCCTGCGGCGCTTGCTCCATCAAACGAATGATGAAGCGGGCGTATTCCGTCGGCGTCGTCAATAAACTACCGGCGCAATTCGGCACGAAGAAATTGGGAAACGGCGGTTGCTCAGGCGCAAGTATCTTTTGCGCTTGCATCACCTCTTCATAGCGCCAATTTGCCACCGGCTTATTCCATTCTTTGGCTAAGTCCATCATCTTTTGTCGCTGCTGCGCCGAGCCGAGCTCTTGCGGCAAACCGCGCCCATTATGACCGCTTGCTATATTTGCATCGTGTTCTGGCAAGCGTAGGTAGGCGCTTCGCGCCATTCCTAAGGGCTTTAATACGCGCTCGCGCCTATAGGCTTCAAAGCCGCGCCCGCTGATCTGTTCGACGACGCGCTGCAACAAGTACATCCCTTCGCCCGAATACGAAAATCGCTCTCCCGGATTGAAGGCAAATTGCAACTGGTCGCCGGCGCGAAAGCGCCAGTTTTGCCAGCCGGCCGAGTGAGTCAAACAATGGCGGGCGGTGATCTGTTTGGTGCGCGGGTCGTCCGGCAAATCCGACGAATTCAGATAGCTAATCAACGGGCGATCCAAATCCAGCAGTTTGTCCTCGCGCAACTTGAGTACGCCATAGGCAAAGACCGGCTTGCTTAGTGAGCCGCAGGCAATCAGCGTATTGTCGTCCACCGGGTCAGTTGCGCCAGCCTTCTTGACGCCGAAACTGCGTGTCCAGGTAATCTTGCCGTCTTTAACAATGGCAACCGAAAGCCCCGGCACATTCGCCCATTCCATCATTTGCGGTATCTGTGCAATGAACTCGGCGGGTAACACTGACGGCTTATTCGTTTGCACAGGGCGTTGCAGCGCCGGCAACGCCAGCGCCGCCGAAGCCTGTTGCATAAACTTGCGACGATTGAGCGATTCTTTCAAAGGTTCTCTCCTCTACAGGGTGTGGACAGCATTCTCATGAAGTTCGGAGTTACGCCTTGAGACGTGATGATGCGATGGTACAATCACGCCTCAAGGCGTAACTCTGAACCCTCTTTCCGCAAGGTATGTTGGTCCGCCTGTTTAGTTTTTCGCGGGTTTCATTTCCCACAGCACATTGACGATCAGCCATTTCCCCTCAACTTTCGAGACGTGCAGGTAATCAATCCAGTCGGCGGCAACGATTTTGACGCTTGCCGAATTTTCATAAACATCGAGAATCGTAACGTCCTTTTGCTGCTTCTCCAGAGGCGTAATCTTGCCTTTTTTGCTCTGCACGATTTGTACCAACCGTTCTGCGGTCATGTGTTCGACTTTGCTCTTTCCTGTGCCGGAATCGGTGCGGACGATGCGCTTTGCCAAATCGGGATGCAGGCTGCGCTCCATCCGTTCGGGCTTGCCTTCGTAATACCCTTCGATGTAGTCCAAAGCGGTCTGCTTGATCGCTTCGCGGTCAGCAGTTGTTTGCGCGGCTGTGGTTCCGGCAACAAAAAGAAGTATCGTTAATCCAAACATCAGCGATTGAAATAATCTTTGCATCGTAGTCCTCCTTTATATAGATAACTGTGACTTGCAAAACAAATACCGTGCCACCTTTTGACTCATTGTAAATGAGATAAATAAAAGTATTACTATCGCAGATGCAATCATCGGCAGGGCTGAAAGTGTGCGCTAATGGGATGGCGTTTTCCCAACAACGAACGCGCCACTTCTTTTTGCTCTTCAACGGCAGCATTATTACCGGCCTGGGTAGGTGATTCGGTTTAGCTAGGAATTTTGTTGTGGAATGATAATTTACTATCTCACGTTACCCAGCACAGATGTAAGCGACAACCTTCAGGAGCGGGCGTTAGAGCTCAACCTTCAGGTTGGTTGTAGATTCAAAGACAGACGCTTAACCAGTACGGCGAAGGCTATCAACCACAAAATCAGCAGCGCGAGGTTCGCCGGAAACTACAATTTTCATCTTCTCCAGCTACGACCAAGCTGAAGCTTGTACTCTAACACCCGTCGCCAAGCCGTGCTGTTGCTTGCGGTGCGAGGTGCGTGGCTATTTATTTGCTCATTCAACGAGTGTGATACCTACGACACCGCTCCGGTATCACACTCGTTCGCCTCATTTCTGCTTGCTATCGTTTATTCGTAGCGCAGGGCAATCATCGGATCGGTCTTTGCTGCTCGTCGCGCCGGAAGATAACAAGCGATCAACGCGACGACCGTCAACAACACTGCCATCACGCCATACGTCGCCGGGTCAGTCGGTTTGATGCCGTAGAGCATCTTCGAGAGTTCCACCCAACTTTCCAGATACTTCGTCAGCACGTATGCGCCGCCTAAACCTAGCGCCACGCCGATTAACGCCAGCGCCATTCCTTGTTTGATGACCATCTTCAACACGTCGGTTTGCGACGCGCCGAGCGCCATGCGAATGCCGATTTCGTGCGTCCGCTGCGACACGGCATAAGCCAGCACGCCGAACAAACCGATGGACGCGAGTTGTTGCGCGAGCAAGCCGAAAAGCGTGACGAGCTTGGCAAACAGCCGTTCCATTTGCAACGTTTCGTCGGCTTGTTCAACCTGGGTTTTGATGTCAGTGAGTGGCAAGTTCATGTCTACGTCGCGCATTGCCTGACGGACGGTGCCGATGGCTACATTCGGCTTGCCAGTGAAACGTATTTCGACCGTGGAGTAAGTCATCGAATTCAGAGTCTGTCGCCACGGAACGTAAATCGTCGGCGGCATTTCCTCACGCTGGCTGGTGAATTTGGCGTCTTTGGCAAGACCAACGATTTCCAGTTCATCCGGCTTCTTTTGATCGTTGGTGAAGCGTTTGCCGATGGGGTTTTCGTTTGGGAAATACTTTTGTGCGAAGGCTTGATTGACGACGACCACTTTGGGCGCTCGCTCGTCGTCCTGTGTTGTCAGGGTTCGCCCTGCCAGCAAGGGAATTTCCATCGCTTCCAAAAAGTTTTCGCGCACCTGATTGATATAGCTCAAGCCAGTGGGTTTGAGCCTGCCGTCCGCATCTGGCGCAGCCGTCAATGCGCTACGCAAAAAGACAAAGCTCGAATTGACATCCTGGGCGAGCAGCGGAGTTGTGGAAAACGTCACCTTTTGTACGCCGGGAATCGCTTCCAATCGCTCGGTCATCCGCTGGTAAAACTGTGCCAGCTTCTCGTTTTTATATCCGATCAAGCCTGGCTGCATATTGAACATCAACAAATTCTTCGTATTAAAACCCAAATCAACACGCTGCAAATTCAGCAGCGTCCGCACAAACAGCCCTGCGCCCACCAGCAACAACAACGACAAGGCAACCTGCATTACGACCAAGCCGCGACTAAGCAACGAACGCGACGCCGCGCTCGAACCGCGCCCACTGTCTTTCAGCGCCGGCGTCAAATCCACCTTCGTCGCCCGCCAAGCCGGAGCCAAACCAAAGATAATTCCGGTCAATAAGGACAGCGCCATCGTAAAACCCAACACGCGCCAATCCACCTTCGGCTCTAATGCCTTTGGACCCCATTCGCTGACCGCCAGTAAGCCATCTTTGATCCACAGCGCAAACAGGAGTCCCAACGCGCCGCCGACTACGGCGAGCAACAGGCTTTCAGTCAGCAACTGCCGCATCAAGCGCCAACGGCTTGCGCCCAATGCCAACCGCACGCCGATCTCTTTTTGCCGCGCCGATGCCCGCGACAGTAGCAAATTGGCGACATTGGCGCAGGCAATCAACAACACCATGCCAACAACGCCAAGCAGCAAATAAAGCGAAGGTGCGTACTCTTCGCGCAAATCCATCTCGCCTTGGCTGCCGGAAGTGAGCGCAAGCCGTGGATAATCTTTCGGGTCTAATGGGCTGATCGCATTGCCGCCGCTGGCGAGTGACTGCGTATTACGCGCGGCGCGATGTTCGACAACCGATTGCTGAAATACAGGTTCCAACTGCGCTTGCGCCTGCTCGAGCGTCGCGCCCGGTTTCAGCCGCCCCATAATTCGCAACCACCATTGTCCTGCGCCATACTGCCGCGAATATTTCGGGTCATCATTGAGATGCGGCTCCAAACTGAGCGGCATCGTCACATCCCGCGTTTCGCCAGCTTGCCCTGTACCGTCAAAATCGGGCGGCGTTACACCCACAATCGTAAAGGCGCGATTGTTGAGATTGATTTGTTTGCCCACGACTGTCGCATTGCCGCCGAAACATTTTTGCCAATACCGGTAGCTGATCACCGCAACTGGAGTGGCGGCAGGTTTGTCGTCGTCGTCCGACAGCAAGCGCCCTAGCAACGGTTGGACTCCCAAGCCTACATGATAATTGCCCGTGACGGCTTGCCCGAAGACGAAGTCCGCTTGCCCATCGGCAAGCACATTCAGCCTGACATAGCCAAAGGCGAAGATGTCTGACACCACGCCCTGCGAAGTTTGTTGATCGCGCATCCGCTGGTAGCTCTGGTATGGAAACGAAGTCGCAAGGCTCATGCCCGTCACCGGGTCATCCCTGATACTGCCGTTGTAGCCGCCAAAGCTGAAGTCCTTTCCCCCCAGTGCTTGGAACAGCACCAACCGCTGCGGCTCTTTAACCGGCAACCGCTTCAACAACATCGCATCCACGATGCTGAACAGCGCTGTGTTCGCGCCAATGCCCAGAGCCAATGACAGAACGGCAACCGCCGTGATTGCTTTTTGCTTGAGTAGCATTCGAGCGCCGTAGCGCAGGTCTTGCCAGAGTGTTTGCATAATTATCTACCTTTCACTCATACCGAAGGGCAATCATCGGGTCAGTTTTGGCAGCGCGTCGCGCTGGCACGAAACAGGCTGCCAGAGCCACTCCTGTCAGTACGGCTGAAACCACTGCATAGGTCAATAGGTCTGTGGCGCTGACGCCATACAAGACACTTGACATAAAGTTTGTTAAGACCAGCGAGGCAAGCAGACCAATAGCAAGCCCAATGGCAACCAGCAGAGCGCCTTGTTTCAGTACCATCTTCAGAACATCGAGAGTTTGCGCTCCGAGCGCCATGCGAATACCGATTTCGCGGGTACGCTGGGCGACGGAATATGCCATTACGCCATAGATGCCAATGGCTGCCAGAATCAAAGCGATGCAGCCGAAACTGCCGAGCAGCAGCGCCGCAATGCGGGCAGGGAAGAGCGAGATGCCGAGATGCTCGTCTAAGGTTTTAACGCCGAAGACCGGCAAGGTTTCATCCAGCTTTTGAAACTCGCGTTGCACTGCTGTCAGCAGGGAACGCGGCTCTACGGAGGTGCGAATCACCATTGTCGTGCTGGAAACATAAGACTGTAAAAGAGGGGTATAAGAAAACGGCTGCGCCGCTTCGCCGATGGTCCAATACTTGCCATCTTTGGCAACCCCGACAATCTGCATGAATGGTCCATCGTTACCTCGATAACTAAAGCGTTTGCCGATGGCTTCGTCCGGTGACTTCACTTCCGGCATCAACCTGCGAATGAATGCTTCATTGACGATAGCTGCCTGTGTCGCTTTCGCATCATCCTGTTCCGTAAAAGCGCGTCCGGCAAGTAGCGGAATTTCCATTGTCTTAAAATAGTCGCGGCTGACCGAAGCGACCATAACGTTGGGAACCTCTGTGCCGCGTAGCGGCGGCTGACCTTCAATATAAACCGCATTGGCAGAATAATTAATGCTTAACGGGAAGAGATCGGTAAGCGCTGCAGAACGGACGCCGGGAATAGCATTGACGCGCTCGATGATGCGCTTCTGAAATTGTTCGCCACGCGCCTGATCATAGCCCTGCAATCCCAGATCGAAGGAGGCCAGCAAGCCGTTTTTTACCGCGAATCCCGGATTCATGGTTTGCAGATGTTGCAGCGAACGCAACATCAATCCGGCGGCAATCAGAAGAAGCAACGAGAGCGATAATTGTGCGACGACTAAGGCGTTGCGTAGCCGCGACCGTTTATAGCCGCCGATGGTGGTTTCATCCTTTAGCGTTGATACAATGTCAGGCTTTGTCGCTTGAAATGCCGGAATCAGACCGAACAGGATGCTGGTCAGTAATGAGATAAAGATTGAAAATGCCAGCACACGCCAATCCATATGCAAGTCTATCGTCAGTGGAATATCAATCTGCGGTTTGAAGGCGGCAACCAAATCAAGCAGCCAGACCGCCAAAAGCAGACCAATTCCACCGCCTATAAGTGAGAGAAGCAGACTTTCGGTGAGCAATTGCCGAATCAAGACCCAGCGGCTTGCACCGATTGACAGGCGAATGGCAATCTCTTTGCGTCGTTTGGTAGCACGCGCCAGCATCAGACTTGCCAGATTGGTGCAGGCAATCAACAGCACCAGGGCGACGGTAACTAACAGGACTGCCGAAAAACTGACGAAGGCATCGCGGATGGAAGGAAGAATGAATCCCGCTTGCATTAGTGAAATTGACAATCCTTCATCATCATCCGGGTATTCCTCGCCGAGTTGTTTGGCGATTATATTCAAAGAGGTTTCCGCTTGCTCTTTGTTGACTCCCGGCTTTAGTCGTCCGGTGACGAAGATATTATGAGTTGAGCGTTTATCGAGCCAAGGGTTTCCCGGCTCAATCCACTCCTGCATCATTATCGGCACCCAAATTTCCGGCGAATAGATCAAGTCGGTGCCAGCAAAACCTTCAGGCGTAACGCCGAGTACCTGATAGCTGTGATGGTTGAGCAGAACGTTTTTGCCGACGATGCCGGGATCGCCGCCGAACCGTCGTTGCCAGCAGGCATAACTGAGAACAGCAACCGGATGTCCAAGCTTTACCTGATCGTCCTCCGCCGTGAAGACACGCCCGTGAATCGCCTGAACGCCAAGCAGATTGAAGTAATTGCCAGATACACTATAACCCCATAAGCGTTCGTTGTTGCCGTTGTTGCTCAAACTCATCGGTGATATACGTGATGCGTAAAGCCCGGTTAGAACCTCGTTGCGGTCACGGAAATCAACATAGTCCGGGTAGGAGAAAGCGCCGGGACCGCCATCTTTTGATTGTACGGCGAAGGCATAGATTTGCTGTGGTTCCTGTACCGGAAAGGGGCGCAGCAGCACCGTATTGACAAGGCTAAAGATTGCCGTATTCGCGCCAATGCCGAGCGCCAGCGAAACCAGCGCGATGAAGGTAAAGCTGGGATTTTTTACGAACATTCGCGCCCCATAGCGAATGTCTTGCCAAAATGTTTGCATATTTTCTCCTCAAGTAAAGTCTGGAATGTTGGTGAGCGAAAACCTGTTGTTTCAACACTTTTCTGCAAATGCCAAGACGCCAAACTTTTCGTCATTCATAACGCAGAGCCACCATCGGATCGGTCTTTGCGGCGCGACGCGCTGGCACAAAACAGGCTACCAGAGCCACTATGGTCAAAATCAACGAAACCGAAATGAAGGTTATCGAGTCGGTGGCGCTGACTTCAAAGAGCAGAGTTGACATCAATCGGGTCAATAGAAACAGACTCAATAGCCCGATGGCAATGCCAGCCAGCGCCAGTTTGAAACCCTGTCCGACGACCATTTGTTGAATATCGAGAGGCTTTGCACCCAGCGCCATGCGGATGCCGATTTCATGCCGCCGTTGCGCCACACTGTAGGAGATCACCCCATAAATGCCGACGCTCGCCAGAATCAAAGCGAGAACTGCAAAGACGACAATCAGCAGCGCATTAAAACGCGGAGCCGCTATCGAATCGGCAAGAATCTGATTCATGGTGCGAATGTTGAAAAGCGGCACACTGGCATCGAGTTCTCTGAGTTGGGCGCGAGCAACCGGCGCAAGAGTTGCAGCTTCGCTTGTGCCTCGCAACACGACAAAAAAAGTGCGTGACGGTTGTTGAACAATCGGCGCGTACATCTGTGGATATGGCTCGGTATTCAAGGCTTCATTGCGGATGTCTGCAACGATACCAACGATTTTCAGCCAGTTAGTGCCATCCAGTGTGACCCGCTTGCCGATAGGGTCTTCGTCGCCAAAGTAACGCGCTGCCAACTTCTCGCCGATAACCACCACACCGGGCGAGGTCAGACTATCTTTTGCGGTGAACAAATCGCCGCGCTTGAGTTGAATGCCCATGGTTTTGAAATAGTCAGGGCTGACGGCGTGGACTTCGGCATCCTGAATTGGATCGTCCGGGGTTCTCGGTTTGCCTTCGACGACAAAAGACAGAAAATTGCCGCCGCCTAACGGCACATCACGACTCAAGCCGGCGGCTTCCACACCCGGCATGGTCTCCAGTTTATTCAGTAATTGAGCGCTGAAATCGACAATCTGCGGGTCTTCTTTATATTTTGTAGCCGGCAGTTGCACCTGCATCGTTAAAACGCGAGATGTATCAAAACCGGGATTCACGTCTTGAAGTTTCAGAAAACTTCTGGTCATCAACCCGGCTCCTGCCAGCAGCATCAGCGCGAGAGCGATTTCGGCGACGGCAATGCCGTTTCGCAGATAGTTACTGCTGCCGAGATTAGCGGTATCTTTGCCGCCGTCTTTTAAGGAATCAGGCAAGCGCGGGTTTGCCGATTGCAGAGCCGGAACCAAACCGAAGATGATGCCGGCGGCTAAGGCGATGCCGAGGGTGAAGAAGAGCGCGCGATTGTCGAGCGTGATTTCACTCAAACGCGGCAAATCACCGGGAATCAAAGAGAGCAGAAAATTCAAGCCCCAGACTGCCAGTAATACCCCCAAAGCGCCGCCAATCAATGACAGCACAATGCTTTCAGTTAATAGCTGTCTGGTTAAGCGGGCGCGGCTCGCACCGAGGGCAGCGCGTATGGAAATCTCTCTGCGGCGGGTTGACGCCCGCACTAGCAGTAAATTCGCTACATTGGCGCAGGCAATCAGTAGTAGAAAGCAGACCGCGCACATCAAGACCATAAGTGGTTTGCTGACATCGCCGACGAAGCGTTCATGCAAGGTAAGAACCTTGGCGCTCCAGCCATTATTGGTAGCCGGATATTGCTGCTCCAGATTATTCATGATTGCCGTCATGTCTGCCTGAGCCTGCGACAAGGTTACCTTCGGTTTCAATCGGGCAATGACGCCAAGGAAATCATTTCGACGATTGAGGGCGGTGTAGTTGATTCTCAGTGGCGTCCAAAATTCGGTGGGTTGGACATTCAACGGTAGCGGATGGACGAAATCTGCTGGCATCACGCCGACAACGGTATAGAGGTCGCCGGTCAAGGTAATCGTATTGCCGATGATATTCGGATCGGCATTAAATCGTCGTTTCCATAATGCCTCACTCAAGATAATGACGCGATTTGCCCCCGCTTTGTCTTCTTCCGGCAGAAAATCTCGTCCCAGTTTCGGTTGGGCATTCAGCGCCGCAAAAAAGCCATCCGATACGGCTCCGCCGAGCAGTCGTTCCGGTTCGCCTCCCTTAGCCAAAATCAGCGAGGTGCGCCGCAAGGCAGCCATCTCTGCAAAACTCTGATTCAGGCTTTTCCAGTCAGCATAATCAGGAGCAGATGCCGCTTCCTGCGGAATGTCGTTCTTCAGATTGGTTCCCCATATCCATACCAGACGGTCAGCCTCTTTGTAAGGCAGCGGGCGCAACAAGAGAGAATTGACGACGCTGAAAATCGCCGTGTTCGCGCCAATGCCGAGCGCCAGTGTGAGCACGGCAATCAACGTGAAGCCGGGTTGTTTCATCAACATTCGCACGCCGTAGCGCAGGTCTTGAATAAGGGTTTGCATATTTTCTCCTGGTTCGTAGTCCCGCCTTCAGGCGGAATGCTTCGAGAGCCGAAACCTTCCGCCTGAAGGCGGGACTACGAACATTTATTCACTGCGCAGCGCAATCATCGGCTCAGTCTTTGCGCCGCGTCGCGCCGGAATGTAACACGCCAGCAATGCGACAATCGCAAGTAATAAAGAAACACCGACAAAGCTCAATGGGTCGGTTGCACTCAACCCAAAAAGGAAACTCGTCAGCAAGCGGGTCATCATGAGTGAAGCCAGTATGCCAATTACGATACCAAGCAATGCCAGCCCAAGCCCTTGCCTGACGATCATTCGCAAGACATCGCCATATTGAGCGCCAAGCGCCAGCCGGATGCCGATTTCTCGCGTCCGTTGGCTAACCGTGTATGCCATCACGCCGTACAGCCCGACGCTGGCTAACAGCAAAGCGAGCAGCCCTAAGCCCGCCGCCAGTTGTGATGCCGCCCGCGTCTCTCCGACGCGCTTTGAACCGGCAATCTTTTCTTCCATAGAGCCGAGCCACAGGCGAATCACCGGCTCCATTGCCCGGACTTCTGCGCTCACCAAGGCTTTCATCTCTTTCGCCTCGCCCGATGTTCGCACCAGAAGCGATGTGTCCAGAGATTGTTGGGAAGGTTCTTCCGGCAGGTAGATGAAATAAGGTGGGATTGCGCCCAGCCTGTCGTTCTGTGCATCCCGCGCAATGCCGATGACCTGCGCCGTAGTAATTCGTGCGGTTCCCGCTGCAATCGCTTTGGCATTCGGCTCTAGTTGAACCAGTTTGCCAAGCGGGTCTTCATCGCCCCAAAGATTTCGCGCTGTTGATTCACTGATGACAACAACAGTTGCATCGGGTTGAATATCGGCGGCAACGAAACCACGCCCGCGAAGAATTGGTATGCCAACCGTTTCAAACCATCCCGGCGCGGCATCATTAAAGGATACGCGAAAAGTTTTTCGCTCTGTTGTTTCGTTTGTCCCTGGTAAGGTGATTGTCAGTCGTCCGACATTGAGTAATGGTTGGTCGCCGGCGCTGACCGACTCAACACCGGGAAGAGAAGCCAGCCGCGCCTGTAGCTGTTGCTTGAATAACCGGGCGCGTTGCTCATCATAGCCGCTCAATTCGAGGCTATAGCCAACAACCAGCAATTGCTTGGTTTCAAAACCGGGGTCTGTAACCAATGCTTGTACCAAGCCGCGCAGTAATAATCCGGCAGGAATCAACACCATCAGACAGAGGGCGACTTGTGCTACGACAAGCCCTTTGTGTAACCATGAACGCGACATACCGAAAGCCGAACCTTCGTCTTTCATCATGGCAATCGGGTCAGGGCGTGTTGCTCTGAGCGCCGGAGCAATGCCAAAGATCACACCGCTCAGAAGCGCAAGCAGGAATGTGAATCCCAGAATTCGCGCATCCGGCGTAAGGTTCAAAACAAGATTATTGGTGTCGGCTCCGTCATTGCTGGTGATGAATTTCATCACCAATAGTTCAAGCGTCCACCATGAAAAGAGTAATCCTGCGCCGCCGCCAATCAGCGACAGCAGGAAACTTTCAGTCAATAGTTGTCGAATGACACGCCAGCGACTCGCGCCCAGAGAGAGACGCACACCAATCTCTTTTTGACGCATCGCAGCACGGGCTAGCAAGAGATTGGCGATATTGGAACAGGCAATCAACAGCACAATGCCAGTAGCGAGAAGGATAATGCCGAAGGTTCGCCACGCCACTCGGTCAACCGCGCCGAAACCGGATATGGGAGTGACGCTGATGCGTTCATCAGTAGCAATCTCTTGCCATTCTTGCGCCTGTTGACCGCGAAGCAGCGATAGTTCGGCGCGAGCTTCCGCAACCGTTTTTTCCCGTGCAAGGCGGGCGCTGACTCGCAACCATTGAAAGCTGCGTTTCGTAAACCAATCGGCTTTATTGGTGAGCGTATGCCAGACGCTCGGCATTTCGGCTCGCATGGCGATTGGCAGCCAGATGTCAGGCATCTCATGTGTAAGTCCGACAAACTCGCGCTCCGTAACGCCAATAATCGTGAAGGGTTGGTTATTAAGAAGCAGGCTGCGACCGACAATGGCGGGGTCTCCGGCAAAATGTTTCTGCCAGAAATGATAACTCAAAACGACGCTGGATTCTTTGGCGGGTGAGTTGTTCCCCTCAGGCGAAAAGGTGTTGCCAAGCGCCGCCTGACCGCCGAGGGCGCTGAAAAAATTATCGGAGACAAAATCTCCGGTGATCTCTTCCACCTCTTCAGTGACGCTATTGCCGCCTACTAAAACTTTCTCCTCAGCGTAGGCA
>Ga0187894_10000533_pt1 | contig 51909 bp, 47 predicted proteins | sample GBC1701081metaG_FD_136650 | JGI IMG/M metagenome (GOLD analysis project Ga0187894, IMG submission 136650) | White microbial mat communities from a lava cave in the Kipuka Kanohina Cave System on the Island of Hawaii, USA - GBC170108-1 metaG ...
GAGAACGGCATCACGGCGATCGCCCTCGTCGGCGACAGCAGCCCGGCCGGCGGGAGCTTCTCGACGCTCGGCGGCGGGAGCATCAACGGGAGCGATCACTGGGCCTTCCGCGCCACGCTGTCGACGGGCGACGCGGGCGTCTTCACGGTGGATGCGACGCCACCGATCCCGCTGCTCGACGCGCTCGTCCTGCAGGGAGCGGCGGCGCCCCTCGACGGAACCACGATCCGTAGCTTTCCCGGCTCGATCGATCCGTCGATCAACGCGGCGGGGGCGGTCGCTTTCCGCGCGCTCCTGACCGGGGGATCGTCCGGCTCGGCGTCGCTGGTGGCCGCGCCGGACGGCACGCTCTCGCTGCTCGCGGCCACGCGCGTCGACATCGGCGGCGGTCGCATGATCCGCCAGCTTCGCGATCCCGTGCTGGCTGACGACGGCAGCGCGGTCGTGTCGGCCGTGATCGCGGGGGAGGGGCCGGGGCTCTTCGCCGCTCGTTCCGGGTCGAGCCTCAACCCGATCGCCCGTCTCGGCGACGCGACCGACGTCGACACCGGGGACGCGCGGTTTCGCTTCTCGGCGGTGAGCGTCACGACCGCGGCCGAGAACGCCGTCGTGTTCGGACAGCGCGACGCGATCTTCCGGGCCAGCCCGACCGACGTCGAGGCGATCGTGTACACGGGGCGCCCGACGCCGCTCGGCGGGAAGTTCGCCATCCTGGGACCGCCGGTCATCGACGGACACGACACGGTGTTCGTCGGCGCCGAGATCCAGGGGGGGCTCTTCAACGAGGCGCTGTTCACGGAGAACCCGTCGGGCATCGCCGCCTTCGTGTCGCCCGATCGCCGTCTGCTCGGCGGCGGAGGCATCCGCGAGCTCTTCCCGACCAGCGTCGACTCGCTGGCCCGGCCGGCCGCGGCGTCGAAGGGCGTCGTGTTCACCGCAGCGTTGCAGGGGGCGAAGGCGTCCGAGGGGCTGTTCGGCTTCAAGACGCGCAAGAGCATGAGCGTCGTCGCGCGCACCGGGCAGCGCGCCGGCGGCGAGCGGATCGCCGACCTCGGCACGCCAACGGCGGACCGCCGCGGTCGCGTGGCGCTCCTCGCCGAACTCGGTCGCAGCCGCAAGCGCCTCGGACTGGTCGTGCGCGAGGGCGGCGCGCTGCACGTCGTCACGATCGTCGGCGTGTCGACGCGCACGCGCGTCCAGGGCGTCTTCGGGACCCTGGGTCCGCCCGCCATCGCGCGGCGCGGCACCGTGTTCCGCGCCACGCTCGCAGAGAAGTCGACCGAGGGGCTGTTCATCGGCAAGGGCGGGCGCATGGGCGTGCTCGTCGCTACGGGCGACCTCACCCAGCGCGGAGACCGCATCCGCACCGTCGACGATCCGATCGCGATCGACGACGAGATCTACTTCCTCGCGCGCGTCGCCGGCAGCGTCGCCCCCGCCGGGCTCTATCGGGTGCGGGCCGACACCATCCCGCGGCGCGACGAGCCGGCCCTCACGATCGAGCCGGTGCTCCTGCCGGGCGATCCGGCCCCGGCGCCGCTCGGTGGCGTCGTCGTCCGCGTCGATGCCCCACGCGTGGGCTTCGCGGGCGCGGTGACGGCGGTCGTCGAGGTCGGCGGCGGCACGGCGTCGTCGGCCATCGTCCAGATCGATCGCTCGCTTCCTTGACCCCCTGGGGTCTTCCCAGTACAAGCCGTCGACTTCGCTACACATTGAAGTATGTCGGACGACCACGAGCAGATCGTGGTCAGGCGGCGGAAGCTCGCGACGTTGCGAGCGAGCGGCGCGAATCCATTTCCCAACGACTTCCGGCCTGATCACAGCGCAGCCGACGTTCATGCCCGCTTCGGCGGGCTGGGCGAGGCCGGGCTTGCGGCGGCCGAAGGCGTGCGCGTCGCGGGACGGGTGCTCGCGCTGCGCGACTTCGGCAAGGCGGGCTTCCTGCAGCTCCAGGATCGCGGCGAGCGCGTGCAGGTCCACGCGCGCAAGGATCGCCTCGGCGATGCCGGGTTCGAAGCCTACCGGGGCCTCGACCTCGGCGACCTGATCGGCGTCGCCGGCAAGCCGTTTCGCACCCGCACCGGCGAGTTGACGATCGCGGCCGACGAGGTGCGCCTGCTCGTGAAGGCGATCCGGCCGCTCCCGGAGAAGTGGCACGGACTCCAGGACGTCGAGGCGCGCTACCGCCAGCGCTACGTCGACCTCATCGTCACTCCCGAGGCGCGGCGGATCTTCGCGATCAGGCAGCGCACGCTCGCGGCCATCCGGCTCTTTCTGGTCGAACGCGGCTTCATCGAGGTCGAGACGCCGGTCATGCAGCCGATCGCGGGAGGCGCGGCGGCGCGTCCGTTCGTCACGCACCACAACGCCCTCGACATGACGCTCTACCTCCGGATCGCCCCGGAGCTGTATTTGAAGCGGCTCGTCGTGGGCGGCCTCGACCGCGTCTTCGAGCTGGCGCGTGTGTTCCGCAACGAGGGGCTCTCCACGCGTCACAACCCGGAGTTCACGATGCTCGAGTTCTACCAGGCGTACGCGACGTGGGAGGACTTCGTGACGCTCACGGAGGAGCTGCTCGTCTCGGTCGCGCGCGAGGTGACCGGCGGTCTCGCGTTGCCGTACGGTGAGTGGACGATCGATCTCACGCCCCCGTGGCGGCGGGCCAGCATGAGCGAGCTCGTCGCCGAGAAGACGGGCACCCCGGCCGATCGCCTCCTCGACCCGGGGGTCATTCGCCCGCTCGCCGAGCGCACCGGTGGCATCGAGCGGGCGAGCATGACCCCGGGCGAGCTGCTCGGGCTCGTGTTCGAGCGCGTCGTCGAACCCGATCTGATCCAGCCGACGTTCGTCACCCATTTCCCGGTCGAGCTGTCACCGCTCGCACGGCGGAACGACCGCGACCCGCGCCTGGTCGACCGCTTCGAGCTCTTCATCGCGCGCAACGAGATCGCGAACGCCTTCTCGGAGCTGAACGACCCCGAAGACCAGCGGGAGCGCTTCCAGGGCCAGCTGGCGGCGCGCGCGGCCGGCGACGAGGAAGCGCACGTCATGGACGAGGACTACGTCCGCGCGCTCGAGTACGGGCTGCCGCCGACGGCCGGGGAGGGGATCGGGATCGACCGCCTCATCATGCTGCTCACGGGCGCGACGTCGATTCGCGAGGTGATCCTGTTCCCGCACCTGCGACCGGAGACGCGCGCGTGATCTGGGAGCTCTTCGTCGGCCTGCGCTATCTGCGTGGACGGCGGAAGTCGTCGCCGCTGTCGCTCATCTCGATGATCTCGCTGGTGGGCGTCACGATCGGCGTCGCGACGCTGCTGATCGTGCTCGGAGTCATGACCGGGCTCGAACGCGATCTGCGCGACAAGATCCTCGGTTTCAATCCGCACGTCACGATCACGAGCTACAGCGGCCCGCTCGACGAGTGGCGCGACGCCTTGAAACGGGTACGCGGCGTCGACGGCGTCGTCGCCGCCGGCCCCGTCGTCTACGGGCAGGCGATGGTCGCCCTCGGCCGGGGCGTGTCGGGCGTCGTCGTGCGCGCGATCGATCCCGCGGCGGGCGACGTGGTCGTCGACGTCGAGCACCATCTGCGCAAGGGGTCCCTCGGAGCGCTCAGCACGCCCCACGAGGTGGCCCTGCCGCCGGAGGAAGGGGGTGGCCGGGTGCAGCTCGGCGCGATCCTCATCGGGCAGGAGCTGGCGCGCCAGCTCGGCGTCACGGTCGGTGACACGGTGAACGTCATCTCGCCGCTCGGCACGCCGGGGCCGGCCGGGATGGTCCCGCGCATCAAGCGCTTCGTCGTGGGCGGGCTCTTCGACTCCGGCATGTACGACTACGACACGACGCTCGCGTACATGGGTCTCGCCGATGCCCAGAAGTTCTTCGACCTGAAGGACGACGTGAGCGCGCTCGAGGTACGTGTGCGCGACATCTACACCGCGCGGGAGGTCGCGCGCGGGCTCGAGGGGGCGCTCGGCGGGTTCCCGTATCGCGCACGCGATTGGATGGAGGCCAACCGCAACCTCTTCTCGGCGCTCAAGCTGGAGAAGGTGGTGTACGGCATCGTGCTCAGCCTCGTCGTCGTCGTGGCGGCGTTCAACATCCTCGCCACGCTCACCATGGTGGTAAAGGAAAAACGGCGCGACATCGCGATCCTCAAGTCGATGGGCGCGTCGGCGAGCGCCATCGCGCGCGTGTTCGTCTTGAAAGGCGCTGTCATCGGCGTCGCGGGGACGCTTCTCGGCAGCGCGCTCGGGCTCGCCGGCTGCTGGGTTCTCGCCCGCTATCAGTTCATCGAGCTGCCGAAGGACGTCTTCCTGGTGACGACGCTCCCGGTTCGCATGGAGCCGCTCAACTTCATCGTGGTGGGAACGGTGTCGATCGCCATCTGCGTACTCGCCGCCCTGTCGCCGGCGCGACGAGCCGCCAGCCTGGTTCCCGTCGAAGTGATCCGGTATGAGTAGCGGACCATGGCGGGAGGAGGTGCGCCGCTCCTGGAGGCCATCGGCCTCTCGAAGCGCTACGTCGACGGGCCGACGGAGGTCCAGGTGTTGGACGGGCTCGATCTGCGCATCACCGCCGGCGAGCGCGTCGCCATCGTGGGAGAGTCGGGCATCGGCAAGAGCACGCTCCTCCACCTGCTCGGCGCCCTCGATCGGCCGAGCGGCGGACGCCTGATGGTGAACGGAACCGACGTGTTCGCGCAGGACGAGGAGGCGCTCGCCGCCTTTCGCAACCGCGAGATCGGCTTCGTCTTCCAGTTCCATCAGCTCCTCCCGGACTTCACGGCGCTCGAAAACGTCATGCTGCCGGCGCTGATCGCACGCGATCCCGCCGGCCCGGCGCGGGCGCGTGCCCGAGACCTCCTCGCCCGCGTCGGTCTGTCGGAGCGCTGCGCGCACCGTCCGGGTGAGCTGTCGGGCGGCGAGCAGCAGCGAGTGGCCGTCGCGCGCTCCGTGATGCGCCAGCCGAAGCTCCTCCTGGCCGATGAGCCGACGGGGAATCTCGACCCGGAGACCGGTGAGCGGGTGACGAACGTGCTCCTGGACTTGAACCGCGAGGTCGGCGCCGCGTTGGTCGTGGTGACCCACAACGACCGCTTGGCCGCCGCGATGGAGCACACCCTGCGGCTCGAGGCCGGCCGCGTGCACGACGAGACGGTGACCGCGACGCGTCGCGGTGGAGTCGGCGGCGGCATAGGATGAGGGGGTGGAGGATGTGGGGCGGGCGCTCGGGCGTGCTCGCGGTCGCGGGGTGGCTGCTCGCCCTCGGCGCGACCCTGGGCCTCGGGGCGGAGCCGCCCATTTTGCGCATCGACATCAAGGGCAACGTGCGCGTCGAGGAGGACGCCATCCGGGTCCACCTGCAGTCGCAGCCGGGCAAGCCGTTCGATCGCGACACGCTCGACAAGGACATTCGCGCCGTCTACGCGATGGGCTTCTTCGATCAGGTGACGGCCGAGTCGGCGAACGAGCCGCACGGCGTCGTCATCACCTTCGACGTGAAGGAGCGCCCGCTGGTGCGCGCCGTCGACATCGAGGGCACCGACAAAGTGAAGAAGGAGGAGCTCGAGGGCGCGCTGCGCATCCGCCCGCACACGATCCTCGATCCCAGCAAGGCGCGCGAGGGCATCGAAGCCGCGAAGAAGCTCTACGCCGAGAAGGGCTACCTCGACGCGTCGATCACGTACGAGACCACGCCCGTCGGGGAGAACGAGGTCGACGTCAAGTACACCGTGACCGAGGGCAGCCTCGTTCGGATCGGTGACATCACCTTCGAAGGCAACGAAGCCTTCAGCAGCCGTACGTTACGCGGCATCATGCAGACGAAGGAAGAGTCGATCATCTCGTTCATCACCGGGGCGGGGAACCTGAATCGTGACGTCCTCAAGGCGGACGTCGAGCGCCTCACGGCCTGGTACTACGACCACGGCTACGTGACGGTGCACATCGACGAGCCCAAGGTCGAGCGCAAGGAAGAGGAGCTCACGGTCCTCATCAAGATCGAGGAGGGCACGCAGTTCACGGTCGGCAAGGTCTCCGTCGTCGGCAAGGACGTACCGGAGATCACCCTGGACGTCATGCCGAAGCTCGCGACCAAGCAGGGCGAGACGTTCGAGGCCAGCACGCTGCGCGACGACGTGCAGCTGCTCACCGATCGCATGTCCGAGGACGGCTACGCCTTCGCGAAGATCGACCCGGACACCCAGGTCGACGTGGAGAAGAAGACCGTCGACGTCGTCTTCCAGGTGGATCGGGGCTCGCCAGTCACGGTCGACCGGATCGACGTCACCGGCAACACGAAGACGCGCGACCCGGTCGTCCGGCGCGAGATGCGGCTGCAGGAGGGCGAGCTCTTCTCGGGGACGAAGCTCCGCAAGAGCCGCGAGGCGTTGCAGCGGCTCGGGTTCTTCTCCGAGGTCAACATCACGACACGCAAGGGCGCCGTCGAGGACAAGATGAACGTGGTCGTCGACGTGAAGGAGGCACAGACGGGCTCCTTCAGCGCCGGCGCCGGCTTCAGCTCCGCCGACAGCCTGCTCTTCAACGTCCGCATCCAGGAGAACAACCTCTTCGGCCGCGGGCAGCGCCTCGTCGTCAACGCCGACGTCGGCTCGGTGCGCCGCAACATCATCCTGTCGTTCACGGAGCCGTACTTCCGCGGCACGCCGCTCACCGTCGGCCTCGACGCGTTCAGCTGGCGCCTACGCTTCGACGAGTTCGCGCGCGAGGGCACGGGCGGCAGCATCTCGTTCACCTACCCGGTCACCGCGTGGGGCTACGACAACCTCTGGGGCTTCCCGCTCGAGGACGTTCGCGCCGGCATCGACTACCGGATCGAGCAAGCGAAGATCAACGACATCGGTTTCGACGCCCCGAAGTCGATCCGCATCGAGGAGGGGACGAGCTTCATCAGCAGCGTGACGCCGCGTCTCACGCGCAACACCCTCAACCACTCCTTCGATCCGACGGCCGGCTCGGTCCAGGATGTGTCGGTCGAGGTCGCGGGCCTCGGCGGGGACCGCTTCCTCAAGGCCGAGGCGAAGGGGAAGTGGTACTACACCTTCCTGCACTCGAAGGAGTGGGGTGACTTCACGTACGGGTTCGGCGCGCAGCTCGCGTACGGCTTCGGCAACGAAGGCCTGAACGGCGAGTCGCTGCCGCTCTTCGAGCGCTTCTTCCCGGGCGGCATCAACACGATCCGCGGCTTCGAGAGCCGGTCGCTGGGCCCGTACGAGGCGCGCAAGAACCGCTTCGGCGAGACCATCTCCGTGACGCCGGTCGGTGGCAGCTCGCAGTACATCCTCAACAACGAGGTGATCTTTCCGATCATGCAGTCGATCGGCTTGAAGGGCGTCGCGTTCGTCGACGCGGGCAACGCGTTCGGCGACAACGGCTTCAGTCTCGACCAAGTGCGCGTCGCGACCGGTCTGGGGCTCCGCTGGCTGTCGCCGCTGGGTCCGCTGCGGGTCGAAGCCGGCGTGCCGCTCAAGGACAAGCCGCGCGACCACAAGAGCCTGATTCTCTTCTCGTTCGGAGGACCGTTCCAGTTCTAAGGAGACACGAGGTGATGATGAAACAGGGTACCATCTTCGCGTCCGCGGTCGCGCTCGTGCTCGCCGCCGCCATGTGGGCGAGCGCCGCCGACATCAAGATTGCGGTCGTCGACATGCAGCGCGCGCTCAACGAATGCGACGCGGGCAAGCGGGCCAAGGATCAGGTGAAGGGCAAGTTCGAGAAGGCGCAGGACCAGCTGAAGAAGCAGCGCGACGAGCTCGACAAGGCGCGCGAAGAGTTCGACAAGAAGGCCCTCGTCCTGAAGGAGGACCAGCGGCGCGACCTGGAAAAGGAGCTCGAATCCAAGACCCTCGATTTCAAGCGCAAATACGAGGACTTCCAGCGAGATCTCAAGCGCACCGACGGTGAGCTCACGTCCGGCATCGTCGAGCAGATTTACGGCATCGTCGCCGAATACGGTAAGGAGCACGGCTATACGGTCGTCCTCGAAGCATCGAGCGGCACGTTGCTCTACAGCGACAAGTCGACCGACATCACGGACGAGGTCATCAAGTTGCACAACGCCAATCCGAACAAGGCGCGCCCGGGCGGCAAGCGCGTCCCGGGGCCCGCACCAGGCGGCGCCGACGGTGGTGGCGGGGAGTAGTCACGAGCGCCGAGCTGATAGCCGAGAGTGCGACGGGCGCACGGCGGTTCCCGCTGCGGCTCGTCGATCGGGTGACCTATGTGCAGCGCGGGATGCGCGCCACGGGGCGGAAGCTCGTCTCCGCGAACGATCCGTACTTCGCGGGGCACTTTCCGGGCGCGCCGGTGTTCCCGGGCGTCCTTCTGTGCGAGGCGATCGCGCAGCTGGGCGCGCTCGCCGTCGGCGAGGGCGAGGACGTGGCGCTCGGGACGGTGCATCGGGCACGCTTCCGCCGACCCGTGCTGCCGGGCGACATCCTCGAGCTCGCGGTGGAGGTCGTGCGGGCCACGGCGCCGCTACGGGTGCGCGGCGTGGTGACGAGCGGTGCGGCGCCGATCGCAGAAGTGGAGCTGAGCCTCGAGCCACCGCGCGGCCCCCGCATCCATCCGACGGCCGTCGTGTCGCGCGGCGCGGAGCTGGCGACCGGCGTGCGCGTGGGGCCCTATGCCACGATCGGCGCGAACGTGCGGCTCGGCGGCGGAACGTGGGTCGGCGCGCATGCCGTGGTCACGGGACCGACGACGCTCGGTGAGCGCAACCGGGTGTTCCCATTCGCGGCCGTCGGGACGCCGCCGCAGGACCTCAAGTACCGCGACGAGCCCTCGCGCCTCGAGATGGGGGACGACAACAACATCCGCGAGCACTCTTCGGTGCACCGGGGCACCGAGGGCGGCGGCAACGTGACCCGGATCGGGAGCGGATGCCTCCTCATGGTGTCCGCACACATCGGCCACGACAGCCAGCTCGAGAGCAACATCGTCGTCGCGGCCGGCGCGGCCATCGGCGGCCACGTCGTCATCCAGGACTTCGCCATCATCGGCGGTCTCGTGGGGGTGCATCAGTTCGCACGGATCGGGGAGTCGGCGCTCTGCGCCGCCGGGGCGATGGTGTCGTCCGACGTGCCGCCGTTCTGCACCGTGGCGGGCGACCGGGCGCGGCTTTTCGGTCTCAACACGGTCGGGCTCCAGCGGCGCGGCATCTCGCCCGAGGCGATGCGCGCTCTCAAGCACGCGTATCGCACGCTCTTCCAGAGCGGCGGAACGCGGGACAAGGCGCGCGAACGCGCGCGAGCGGAGGGCGGGCAGGTCCCGGAGGTGGAGCGACTCGTTCGCTTCGTCGAGACGTCGACGCGGGGGGTGTGCAGATGAGCGCGGCAGATCGGATCGGGCTCATCGCAGGGAGCGGCCAGTTCCCGGTCCTGTTCGCCCGCACGGCGCGACGGCGTGGGATCGAGGTGTTCGCGGTTGCGCACCGGGGGGAGACGGCGCCCGAGCTGGTGCATCACGTGAACGCGATCACCTGGGTCCAGCCGGGGCAGCTGCAGGCCCTCATCGACGCGCTGAAGGCCCACCAGGTCACGCGGACGGTGATGGTCGGGGGCGTCACGAAGCCCGGGTTCTTCCGCGAGATCCGCCCCGACGCCCGGGCCCTCACGGCCATTGCACGGGTCGGCAAGCTGCGCGACGATCTGCTCCTGCGCACGATTGCGGCCGAGATCGAATCGGAAGGCATCCGCGTGGTGGAGTCGACGACGTACCTCGAGGAGATCGTTCCCGCGCCGGGCGTGCTCGGCACACGGGAGCCGACGGCCGAGGAATGGGCCGACATCCGCTTCGGGTTCCAGGTCGTGAAGGTGATCGGTCGGTTCGACATCGGTCAGAGTGTCGTCGTGCGCGGTGGGACGGTGATGGCCGTCGAGGGCATCGAGGGCACCGACGCGACGATCCGGCGTGCCGGGCAGCTCGTGAACGGCGACATCGTCGTCGTGAAGGCGTCCAAGCCGATCCAGGACTTGCGTTTCGACCTGCCCGCGATCGGACCCGAGACGATCCGCACGATCGCCGAAGTGCGGGGTCGCGTCCTGGCGGTCGAAGCGGGCCGTACGATCGTCCTCGAGCGGGCGCAGACGATCGCGCTCGCCAACGACGCGAAGATCGCCGTCGTGGCCGTCGATCCCGCCACCATGGGGGAGACATGAGCCGGCTGCGCGTCGCGGTCGTGGGGGTCGGCTACCTCGGGCGCTTCCACGCGCTGAAGTATGCGGCGCATCCCAACGTCGACCTCGTGGCGGTGGCCGACGTCGACGAGGATCGGTGCCGCGCCGTCGCCACCGAGGTCGGAGCGACCCCCTACATGGATCACGCCGAGCTCGCCGGGCGTGTCGATTGCGCCACGATCGCCGTCAACACGCAACATCATCACGCCGTCGCGCGCGATCTCCTGCGCGCGGGGATCGACGTTCTGGTGGAGAAGCCGCTCACCACCACCGTCGAGCAGGGCAAGGAGCTCCTCGAGCTCGCCGTGCGCGGCGGCCTCGTGCTCCAGGTCGGCCACCTCGAACGCTTCAACCCGGCGATCCGGGCGATCGAGGGTCTCGTCGTCCAGCCGCGGTTCATCGAGTGCCAGCGAATGGCGCCCTTCACCGAGCGCGGGACCGACGTCGACGTCGTCCTCGACGTCATGATCCACGACATCGACCTGCTGCTGGCGATGGTTCCGTCGCCGTTGCGCGCGGTCGAGGCGATCGGCGTGCCCGTGCTGACGCCGTCGGTGGACATCGCGAACGCACGCCTGCGGTTCGCCAACGGCTGCATCGCCAACGTCACCGCGAGCCGTGTGTCGCTCAAGCGCGAGCGCAAGTTTCGCGTCTTCCAGGCCGACGGGTACTTCTCGGTCGACTTCGACCAGCGGCAGGTGCGTGTGTGCCGGCGCGAGGCGGGCAACGGCGGGCGGCCGCAGCTCTCCTTCGAGCAGCTCGACGTCCCCCCGGGCGACGCGCTCGCGGTCGAGATCGCGGCGTTCGTGCGCGCGGTGGAGGCGCGCGAGACGCCGCCTGTGACCGGCTGGGACGGTCTTCGCGCGCTCGAGGTGGCGCACGTGGTGCGCGAGAGCGTCGAGACGGAGGTCCGGGCCGCGCAGTTCGCCATCGGGGAGTGATGGCGACCAGCGGTGCGTCGCGAGCCGTGACCTCGCCTGCCACGAGCCGGGTGCTGATGGTGGCCGGCGAGGCGTCCGGCGACGTTCATGGCGCCGACTTTCTGCGCGCGTTGCGCACGCGGGTGCCCGACCTCGAGGTGTTCGGGATCGGGGGCGCGGGGCTGCGTACGGCGGGGATGCGCACGATCGGCGACGCCGGCGAGATCTCGACCATCGGACTCGTCGAAGGGGCGGGTCGCCTGCGTGCGCTCGTACGTCTCTACCGGTCGCTCGTCCACACGCTGCGCACCGATCCGCCCGACCTCTGTGTGCTGGTCGACTTTCCCGAGTTCAACCTACGCGTCGCGCGTGCCGCCAAGCGCGCCGGGGTGCCCGTCCTCTACTACATCGGGCCCCAGGTCTGGGCCTGGCGCCGGGGGCGCGTGCGGACGATCGCGCGCCGGGTCGATCGCCTCGCGGTGGTGTTCCCGTTCGAGCCGGAGCTGTACGCAGGTCAAGGCTGTGCGGTCGAGTTCGTCGGGCATCCGCTGCTGGACCGGGCACGCGCGACCCGCGGGCGCGATGCGACGCTGCGCGAGCACGGCCTCGATCCCGCGAAGTCGCTCGTCGTCCTCCTGCCGGGAAGCCGGTCGAAGGAGATCGACTACCTCCTCCCGGACATGCTGGGCGCGGTGCGGGAGCTCGCGGGCGCCCGCGACCGCCAGTTCGCGCTCGCGCTCGCCCATACGGTCGAGCACCGCGAGGTCGAGCCGCTCATCCGGCGGGCCGGCGTCGACGTGCCCGTGATCGGGGGCGATACCTACAACCTCGTCGCGGCCGCCGACGTCGCGCTCGTGACCTCGGGGACGGCGACGCTCGAGTGCGCGCTCCTCGAGTGTCCCATGGTCATCGTCTACCGGACGGCGGCCCTCACGTACGCGGTGGGGCGCCTGCTGATCCGCGGCGTCGAGCACATCGGCATGCCGAACATCGTAGCGGGTCGCGAGATCGTCCCCGAGCTCCTGCAGGGACAGGCGACGGGCGCGCGGATCGCCGCCGCCGCGCGCGACATCCTGGAGACGCCGGGACGCCGGGCGGCGATGGTGGCCGACCTGCGCTCGGTGCGCGCGCGCCTCGGGCGAGGGGGAGCGGCGGCGCGCGCGGCCGACATCGCCGCCGAGATGCTGGGGGCCCGGGTGTGAAGACCTACCACCGCCTGCTGCGCTACCTGCGGCCGCACGTCTGGCCTCGAGGCGTCGCGGCCGTGGTGTGCATGCTCGCCTTCAGCGCGCTCGAGAGCTCGGTGCCGTTCGTCGTGCGCTACGTGGTGGGTCAGGTGTTCTTCCAACGGCGGGGCGACGTGCTGGCCCTGGCGGTTGCCGTCGTGCTCGGGGTCGGTCTCCTGCGGGGTGCACTCGGCTTCGGCGCGAGCTACCTCATGGACTGGGTCGGGCAGCGCATCATCACCGATCTCCGCAACGAGCTCACCCGCCACATGCAGCGCCTCGACCTGGCGTTCTTCAACAAGCAGCGCGCTGGACAGCTCGTGTCGCGGGTCACCGCCGACGTGACGCTCGTGCGGAACGCCGTGACCGATGCCGTCAAGTCCGTCTTCCAGGACCTGACGACGCTCGTCGGGTTGTGCGCCGTCGCGATCAAGATGGACTGGGTCCTGGCCGTGATGGGTCTCCTCCTCTTCCCGGTGGCCGCGCTGCCCATCCGGTACTTCTCGACGCAGCTGCGGCTGACCAGCCGGCGCCAGCAGCAGGAAACCGGGCGGTTGAACGCCATCCTGCACGAGAACATCCAGGGCAACCGCGTGGTCAAGGCGTTCGGGCAGGAGGAGTTCGAGGCGGGCCGCCTGCAGGCGCAGGATGAGCGGATCTTTCAGCTCTTCATGCGCAGCAGCCGCATCCGCTCGCTGCCCATCACCGAAGTCCTGGCGGGTTTCGCGATCGCCGCCATCATCTGGTACGGCGGCTCGAGCGTCATCGCGGGTACGCGCCAGCCGCAGGACTTCCTCGCCTTCCTCATCACCATCGTCCTGCTCTACGAGCCGTTCAAGAAGCTCGTGCGCACCAACTACACGATCCAGCAGGGGCTCGCGGGCGCCGAGCGCGCGTTCTCGTTGCTCGACGTCCGGCCCGAGGTGGTCGATCGGTCCGGCGCGCGCGAGATAGACGGCGTGGGCGGGGGCATCGAGTTCCACGGCGTCGAGTTCGCCTACGAGCCCGGGGAGCCGGTGCTGCGCGACATCGACCTGCGCATCGACGCAGGAGACCTGGTCGCGCTGGTCGGCATGAGCGGCGGCGGCAAGAGCACGCTCGCAGACCTGATCCCGCGATTCTACGACGTGACCAAGGGGCGCATCACCATCGACGGCGTCGACGTGCGCGACGTGACGCTCACGAGCCTGCGCCGCCAAATGGCCCTCGTCACGCAGTTCACGTTCCTCTTCAACGACACGGTGCGGAGCAACATCGCGTTCGGCGATCTCTCGCGACCGTTGGAAGAGATCGTCGGGGCGGCTCGCGCGGCCAACGCACACGACTTCATCAGCGCCCTGCCGCAGGGCTACGACACCCCGATCGGCGACCTCGGCGTGCGCCTCTCCGGCGGCCAGCGGCAGCGGCTGGCGATCGCCCGGGCGATCCTCAAGAACGCGCCGATCCTCATCCTGGACGAAGCGACCTCCGCGCTCGACACCGAGTCGGAGGGACTCGTGCAGGAGGCGCTCGATCGGCTGATGGAGCACCGGACGAGCGTCGTGGTCGCGCATCGACTGTCGACGGTGCGCCACGCGGACCTGATCGTCGTCCTTTCGCACGGACGCATCGTCGAGCGGGGCACGCACGAGGAGCTGCTTGCGCTCGGCCAGGAGTATCGCAAGCTCTACGAGCTCCAGTTCGGGGAAGCGGACCTCGGCAATGGGCGCGACGTTGCGCGCGCCGCGGGGCGGTAGTCGGTGGCGGGATTGGCGGGGCTCGGGCCGAGGTCGGCCGGGTGAGCGGAGGGCTCGTCGGGGGCCTGTATCGAGCGACGATGTCGCTCGCCGCAGCGGGCGCACGCGTCGCCAGCACGCTCCCCGCGGCGCCGGCGTCGTGGCGCGGGCTCGGCGATCGGCTCGGGCGGCTCGGCCGCGACGAGCAGGTTCTCACCGCGGGCGTGGGCGCGCTCTGGCTCCACGCGGCGTCGGTGGGCGAGCTGAACGCGGTGCGCGGGCTCGCCACGCAGCTCCGCAGCCGGTTCGCGGGCCGCGCCTTCATCGTCTCGACGCTGACACGCACCGGACTCGCGCTCGCGCGCACCATGCCCGAGGCACAGCTGGCGCTCCTGCTGCCGCTCGATGCGCCGGCGGTGGTGGAGCGCGTGCTCGCACGCGTCCGGCTCGACGCGTTCTTCTTCACCGAGACGGAGATCTGGCCGGTGTGGCTCTCGGCGCTGGCCGACGCGGGCGTACCCACCTTCATGGTGAGCGGACGGGTGAGCGAGCGGACCGCGGCACGGGCGCGTCTCCTCCGGCCCGTCTACCAGCACGCCTTGGCCCAGGTCACCTGCTGCATGCAGACCCAGGACGACGCTGCGCGGGTCGTGGCGCTCGGCGCCGATCCGCTGCGGGTTCACGTGGCGGGGAGCCTCAAGTTCGATGCCGCCGAGGGTGCGATCCCGGACGAGGTGCGGCGCCTCGGCGAGATCGTCGGCGCGGCCGGCCGGCGGATGGTCGTCGCCGGCAGCACGCACGACGGCGAGGAAGCGGCGCTGCTCGACGCCTACGATCGCGTGGTGCGCGGCCATCGAGACGCGGTGCTGCTACTCGCGCCACGCCACCCGGAGCGAATCGAGGGCGTGGCCGAGCTGGTCGCGCAGCGGGGGCTGCCGCTCGTGCGCTACCGCACGCTCGTCGCGTCGGCCGGCGCGCGTCTCCCCGAGGGCCCCGTGGTCCTGCTCCTCGACGCGGTGGGACCGCTCGCGCACTGCTACGCGATGGGCGCGGTCGCGTTCGTGGGGGGGAGCCTCGTACCCGTCGGCGGTCACAACGTCCTCGAGCCCGCACGGGCCGCGCGGCCGGTGATCGTGGGTCCGCACACCGCGAACGCACGCGACGTCGTCGAGCGGCTCATCGACGCGCGCGGTGCGGTGCGCGTCGAGTCGGTCGACGCGCTCGCGTGGACCCTCGACCACCTGCTCGCGAATCCGGACGAAGCGGCGGTGATGGGACGGCGCGCGCAGGCCGTCGCGCAGACCGGGCAGGGCGCCATCGAGCGGCACATGAAGATCATCGCGGCGCGCCTGTCCTCCGCGACCTTCGCACGGGAGGGAGCGCCTTGAACGGGATCGCCGGCCGGCTGGGGGCCTTCGTCGAAGCGTCGTGGGAAGGCGCCACCACGGGGCAACGCCTCGTCAGCGCGGCCCTGCGTCCGGCGAGTCTCGGGTACCGTGCCGTGGTCGCCGCCCGCAATCGCCTCTACGACGTCGGCGTGCTGCGCAGCGAGCGCGTGCCGGCGCGTGTCGTCGGCGTCGGCAACCTGACCGTCGGCGGGAGCGGAAAGACGCCGACTGCGCTGTGGCTCGCCGAAGCGCTCGGGGCGCGGGGAAGGCGCGTCGCCATCGTCTCGCGCGGATACGGGAAGACGAAGCCCGGCGTCGTGATCGTCGGCGTCGACGGCCGGCCGCTCGTCGCACCGGCCGACGGCGGCGACGAGGCGGTGCTCGCCGCGATGCGCGTCCCCGTTCCGGTCATCACGTGCGAGCGCCGCGCCATGGCGGCGCGCGTCGCGTGCGAACGATTCGCGTGCGACACGATCGTGCTCGACGACGGGTTCCAGCATCGTGCCCTCGCGCGTGACGTGGACCTCGTCCTCGTGCCGGAGGACGGGCTGTCCCGCGCGCTCCTGCCGGCCGGACCGTTGCGGGAGCCCGTATCGTCGCTGCGGCGCGCGCACGCGGTGCTGGCGCTCGGAGACGAGCGCCGCCTGCCGCCGCGTCCGGCTGCGCCGCCGGGCGTCCCGACCTTCGTCGGTCGCATCGTACCCGCCGCCGCCGTCCTGCTCGGCGACGGGCGCCTGGTCGCGCACGATCTCGGCATCCTTCCGAAACGTCGCGTGGTCGCGGTGGCGGGCGTCGCACGCCCCGAGCGCTTCTGGACGTTGCTCGACCGCCTGGGTGTCGACGTCGCGGTGCGGCTCGCGCTACCCGATCATGCGCAGTACGACGCCGCGACGCTGGCGGCTCTGCGTGCGGCGATCGGATCGGAGGGCCGCGCCGTCGTCACGACGGAGAAGGATCTCGTGAAGCTCGCGGGGCTGGGTGGCGTCGACGCGCTTCGCCTGTGCGCCGTCCGTGTCGGGGTCGAAATCGAGGAGTCCGAGCGCCTCCTCGATCTGGTCGCGCCGCCCATCGAAGTGGCATTGCACCCCGATTGACGCTATCGCAGGGCTCGAATCCGGAGGGAAGGGCGAGATGGCCATCGATCAGCAGCTCCTGGACCTGCTCGCGTGCCCGCAGTGCAAGGGCACGGTGCGGCTGGTCGAGACGAAGGACGCGCTCGTCTGCGAGGCGTGCAAGCTCCGCTACGCCATCAACGACGACATCCCGAACATGTTGATCGATGAGGCGACCCACATCGACTGAAGGCGGCACGGGCCCGGCCGTCGTGGTCCCGCAGACGAGCTTCCTCGGTGACGTCGTGTTGACGACTCCGCTCCTCTCCGCGCTGCGGGAGCGGGTGCGGCCGCGGCGGCTCGCCGTGGTCGTGCGTCCGGAAGCGGTGCCGCTCGTCCGCGGGCATCCGGCCGTCGACGAGGTGCTGGTCGACGACAAGCGCGGGCGTGAGCGCGGGCTCGCGGGTGGGCTCCGCGTCGCCCGCCGCCTGCGCGCGGAGGGTTTCGACGTCGCGGTGTCGCCGCATCGCTCGCTGCGGACCGCCGTGATCCTCGCGGCGGCGCGCATTCCGCGCCGGATCGGCTTCGAGCAGAGCCGCGGGGCGTTCCTCTTCCAGGAGCGCGTGCGGCGCGATCTCACGCTGCACGACGTCGAGCGAAACCTCGCGCTCATGACGCCGCTGGGCGGGGCCGGCGGCGCGCCGGTCTTGCACGTCCCCGTGCAAGCAGAGGCCGCGCAGCGGGCGCGCGCGCTGCTGCCGGCCGGTGGCGGTGCGCTCGTCGCGATCGCGCCCGCGTCGATCTGGGCGACCAAGCGCTGGCAGCCCGACGGTTTCGCCGCCGTCGCGAGACGGCTCGCGGCCGAGGGCGCACGCGTCGTCCTCGTGGGCGCGCCCGCCGATGCGCCGCTCTGCGACGACATCGTCAGGCAGTCAGGCGGGGCGGCAACCTCGCTCGCAGGCCGCACCGACCTCGCGACGCTCGTAGCCGTGATCGACCAGGCAGCGGTGCTGGTCGGCAACGACAGCGCGCCGATGCACATCGCCTGCGCGCGCGACGTGCCGGTGGTCGCGGTCTTCTGCGCCACGACGCCCGCGCTCGGATACGGACCATATGGTCCCCGCACGCGTGTGGTCGAGGTCGACCTCGCATGTCGCCCCTGCGCCCGGCACGGCGGCCGGCGGTGTCCGCGCGGCACCGAAGACTGCATGCGACTGGTCGAGCCGCAGGCGGTGGTCCGTGCGGTGCAGGCGGTCCGGCGCGCGGAGAGCGCGGCGTGACCGCGACGGACGCAGCGCGCATCGCCGTCGTCGTGGTGGTGGCGCGGGGCAGGGACGAGCTGCCGCGCGCGCTCGAGCGCGCGGCGTGGGCCGACGAGCGCATCGTGCTCGATCCGGCGGACCGGGCGGCCGGCGTGCAGCTTCCTATGCACGTCGTGCGCATCGTCGATCCCGGGGCCCTCGATCGGGCGATCTCGGCGCCGTGGGTCGTCCTGCTCGGCGAGGACGAGGTGCTCGACGACCGGGGCGTGCGCGCGGTGCGCGCTGCGCTCGGGCACGCCGGCGGCGAGGCGCTGGCGCTCGGCGTCACGACGCGGACGCTGGCGCTCCAGGTCGCGAGCGCACCCACCGTCCTCGTCGCGCCGCGCGCCACGCCCGTCGTCGTCCAGCGGGGTGCGGCGGTCGGGTTCGACGGCCGCGGGCTCCGCGTGCGACGCATCGACGCGTCGGTCGTGCGCGAGCGCGGCGACACGCTCACCGCGGCGCTCGACATTCTCGATGGCGAAACGGCGACGGTGGCCGCGCTCGCCGACCGTGGCGGGAGCACGGGGCGGGGCGTCGTCTGGCGGTCGGCGGCGGCGATGCTCCGCGTGCTGCTGGCCCGTTCGCCGGCGGGCCCGCTCGGCCTCGGACGCTGGGTACTCGCCGTGCTCGACGGCTATCGCGTCGTCGTGACCCAGGCGAAGCTGTGGGAGCGCCGACGCGACCACCCGGTGGAGCTCGCGTGACGCCGCCCGCCGGGTACGCGTGGCTCGCCGACGGCCCGCGCCGCGCAGTCATCCGAGACGACCTCGTGGGTGTCTTCGCGCCGTGGCTGCTGGCGCCCGAGCTGGCACCTCCCGCGGGGGCGGAGCGACTCGGTACGGGGCGCGGCGCGGCCTATCGGGTTCACATCGCCGGGGCTCCGCCGGCGGTCGTGCGCATCGGCCGACGCGGCGGCGCGGTCGGACGTCTCGTGCGCGAGACGTACCTCGGCGTGCGACCGCGTCCCTGGCGCGAGCTCGCCGTGTCGCTCGCGGCGCGCCGGAACGGGGCGCCCGTGCCCGAGGTGCTGGCGGTCCGCGTGGACGGCTGGATGGCGTATCGGAGCGCGATCGTGACGGCGGAGATCCCCGACGCGCGCACCGCGATCGAGGCTCTGCGCGGAGCGGAGCCGGACGCACGCGTGCGCATCGCACGCGCCGCCGGCGTCGCGGTGGCGCGCCTGCACGACGCCGGCGTGCAACACGCGGACTTGAACCTCACGAACATCCTCGTGGGGGCGGGCGGCGGGACGATCGTCGACCTCGACCGCGCGCGCGTCGTGCCCGGATCGCTCGGCGGAGGGGCGCGCCGTCGCAACCTCGCGCGCCTGTGTCGATCGGCGAAGAAGCTCGATCCATCCGGGGAGCTGATCGACAGGCAGACCCGGGAGGCCTTCGATCGCGCGTACGGCACGCCGGCGGGGGCGACGTGCGGCTCCTGATCGTGTTGCCGGGCGCGCTCGGTGACGTCATCCGCGCGCTGCCGCTCCTGGGACGCCTGCGGCGCGCGCATCCGGGCGCGACCCTCGCCTGGGTGGTCGAGCCGCTCTCGCTGCCGCTGCTCGACGGGCACCCATGGCTCGACCGCGTGCATCGGCTGGAGCGCCGTCCGCGGGTGCGCGGCCTCGTGCGCGCCGCGCGCGAGATCCGCACCGCGCACTACGACGTCGCCCTCGACCTCGGTCGGGGTGCGAAGAGCGCAGTCCTGGCACGGGCGTCGGGCGCCGGGCGGCGCATCGGCTTTGCGCGCGACGAGGCGCGTGAGGGGAGCTGGCTCGTCTCCACGGAGCACCTGGCGCCGCAGGGGGTGACGCGCTCGAAGCTCGAGCAGTTCCTCGTCTTCGGGGACGCGATCGGGGCAACCGACCATGCGATCGGATTCGGTCTCGGGCCGACCCCGGCCGAGGCGGCCGACGCCGCCGCGCTCGTCGGCGACGATCCACGCCCGCTCGTCGCCGCCTGCGTCGGCTCCTCGTGCTCCAGCCGGCGATGGTTCCCGGAACGCACGGCGGCGGTGCTCGACGCGCTGGCGGAGCGCCATGGCACGAGGGCCGTCATCCTCGGAACGGCGGCGGACGCCAGGTTCGCCGAGGGGGTGGTTGCGGCCGCGAAGAGCGCGGTGACGAACCTCGCTGGGCAGACGTCGGTACGGCAGCTCCTCGCCGTCCTCGCTCGTGTGCGCCTCGCGTTCGGCCCCGACTCGGGAGCGCTCCACCTCGCGGCCGCGCTCGGCGTGCGCGTCGTCTCGCTCTGGGGTGCGACGAGCGCGCTACGATCGGCACCGTTCGGCTCGGAGCGCTGGGCGATCACGGGGACCGCGCCGTGCAGCCCGTGCTTTCTCACCGGGTGTCCCATCGGCCGCGTGTGCATGACCACGATCGAGGTCGACGCCGTCGTGGCGTCGGCGAGCGAGGCCGCGGTCGCGTGAGGGCGGACCCACGACAGCTCGTGCGCTGGCAGTGCGAGGGGTGGCGCGGTGTGATGCGAGTTGGCGAAGCGGGCCCGGCGGCCTGGCTCCGTGCGGCCGAGGCCACCGGGGAGGCACGCAACTCGCGCCACGCGCGCACGATGGCGACGACGCAGGCCGGCGCCACGTTCTGGTTGAAGGTCTATCCACGACCGGACGGTCACCGCGCGCGGCGGGCGGCCCGCATGATGGCGGCGCTCCCGCGCGCCGGCCTCGCGGCTCCGGAGGTCGTCCTGGTCGGGACGCGCGACGGCGACGGGCTCCTCGTGACACGCGACGTCGGCGGCGTGCCGCTCGCCGAGAGCTTCCCTGGCGCCGGGGGGTCGCGGCAGGCGAAGTGGGGTCGCCTCCGCGCACTCGGGCGCGCCGTCGCGGCGCTCCATGGCGCGGGCTTCGTCCACGGCGACCTCGTGCCCTCGAACGTCCACGTGCGCGGCGAGGATCACGTCTTCCTCGATCACGATCGCACGCGCCGGAGCCGCCTCCTCGTGTGGTGGCACGGACGGCGCAACCTCGTGCAGCTCGGCCGCTTCGTCGTCGACGGCATCGGCACGACCGATCGAGCTCGGGTCTTTGCCGCCTACGCGGACGCGCGCGGGCTCGGGCGGCGCGCCCGCCGCCGCCTCGTCCGCTGGGTCGTCGACAAGACCATCCAGCGGCGGTGCGCGATCGACCACATCGCGCCGGACGTCGCGCGGCGGGCGGGCTTCGCGCGCCTCATGCGGAGCGGCGGCCCGTTCGCCTCCGGGGGAACGGCGGCGTGAAGCGCCTCTTCGTCACCCTCGCGCATCCACAGCACGCCGGCATGTGGCGGGCGCTGCGCGTGCTCGCGGATGCCGCGCCCGCGCACGGCTGGGAGCTGCGCTATGCCGTGCCCGCCTGGCACGACCTCATCACGACGACGGGGATCCCGCCCGAGCACGTGACGGTCGTGCGCGGTCTCGGCGCGTGGCGGCGCGTGAGCGCGCGGGCAGCGCTGCCCGCGACGCTCGTCCGCCTCGTGCGTGCGGCGCGCGGGGCGCACGCGTTCTACTCGACGACGCTCTCGACCTTTCCGCACTGCTGGCTCGCGGGCCGGCTGCTGGGGGTCCCGCAGGTCGTCCACGTCTACTCGAGCTACGGCGAGGTGCGGCCGTATCGGAAGCACCTGCTCGGGCGCGCCCGCCACGTGATCGCGCCGTCGGCCGATTCGCTGCGGCTCGCCGAGGAGGCGCTCGGCGGCTTCGCGCCCGAGACGCGCGCACGGGTCGCCTACAACGGCATGGACGTCGAGCGGATCCGCCGCGAGGCGACCGCCGAGCTGCCGTCGGCGGTCGCGCCCCCGCGCACGCCGGTGATCGGCATGGTGGGCAACCTCGACTGGCGGAAGAACCCCGCGTGCCTGGTCGACGCGACGCCGGCGATCCGTGCGGCCGTCCCCGACGTGACGGTGCTCCTCGTCGGCGCCTTTCCGGACGCGGAGACCGAGACCCGCGTGCGCGGGCGCATCGCCGAGCTGGGCCTCTCGGACGTCGTGCGGACGACGGGCTTCCTCGCAAACCCGTTCCCAATCGTGCAGCGCCTCGACGTGCTCGTGCATCCGGCCCTCCGCGATCCGTTTCCGCTGGCGCTACTCGAAGCGATGGCACTCGCGCGGCCGATCGTGGCAGCCGCCGTCGGCGGCATTCCGGAGATGCTGGTCGACGGCGAGAGCGGACGGCTCGTGCCGTCCGAGGATCCCACGGCCGTCGCGCGCGCTGTGGTGGCGCTGCTCGAAGACGCGCCCGCCCGGGCGCGGATGGGAGCGGCCGCGTACCAGCGCCTCACGACGGCCTTCACGCTCGAAGGATTCGCCGCGACCATGTTCGGCGCCTTCGACGAAGCGGTGCGCGACGGGCGGGCAGCATGAAGCCCGAGGTGAGCGTCGTCGTGCCGACGTACAATCGGGCGGCGTTCGTCGAGGCGAGCCTCGAGAGCGTGCTCGCTCAGGAGGGCGTCGCATTCGAGGTCGTGGTGGTCGACGACGGCTCGGAGGACGACACGCTCGCGCGGCTCGGGCGCATCCGCGATCCGCGCCTGCGGCTGGTCCCGGTCGCGCACGGCGGCGTCGGTGCGGCGCGCAACGCGGGGGTGTCGGCGGCGCAGGGCGCGTACGTCGCGTTCCACGATTCGGACGACGTCGCGCTGCCGGCGCGGCTCGCGCGGCCGGTGGCGGTGCTGCGCGCGCAGCCCGAGCTCGGCCTGGCGATCCAGAACGGCCGCTTCCTTCCCCCCGACGACGCTCCGCACGGGCCGTCGGAGCCCTGGATCAAGCCCGAGGTCACGCGCGCGCTGGTCGGACGCACGATCGGCGTCGCCGAGGTGTTTCGCTGGAACCTGGGCCAGCTGCAGGGCATGTGCTTCACGCGTGCCGCGCTCGACGCCGTCGGGCCGTTCGACACGAGCTTCCACATCCTCGACGACCTCGATCTCGTGCTGCGCGTCGCGGCGCGCTTCCCGGCCGTGTTTCTCGACGAGGAGGCGTTCCTGTACCGCCGCCATGGCGGTGGCATCGCGCGCGATCGCGGCACGGTACGCGAGGAGGCGATCCGGCTCGCCGAGAAGCTCGTCAGCACACACCCGGAGGTGTTGCCGGTGCTCGGGCGCGACGACTTCCACCGGCGTCAGGCGCGACGCTACGCGCGCCTCGCCCGCGCGCGCCAGCGCGCGGGCGACACGCTCGGCGCGCACGCGGCCCTGAAGCGGGCGCGCGAGCTCCGCCCGATGAACCTCCGCTACCAGCTGGAGGCCCTGTGGCTCCGGCTGCGGCCGCGTCCCTGAGGCCGCCGATGCGAATCGCGTTCATGCATCGCCGGCTCGCCGGCGGCGGCACGGAGGCCGATCTCTGCCGGATGGCGAGCGGGCTCGCCGCCCGCGGACACGAGCTGCACGCGTTCGTGGCGAAGGCGGACGCGGCGCCGGCGGGCGTCACGGTCCGGCGCGTCCCCATCGTGCGGGCCGGGCGCGTGGCGCGTCTGGTGAGCTTCGGGCTCGCGGCGCCCCGCGCCGTGGCGGCGGAGCGGTGGGACGTGATCGTCGGGTTCGGGCGCACGCCGCGCCAGGAGGTCGTTCGGGTCGGGGGCGGGACGCACCGCAGCTACCTTGCGCGGATGGAGGCCGCGGATCAGCGCGGCCCGCGGCGCGGGCCCTATCACCGCGCCGTCCTGTGGCTCGAGCGCCGGATGTTCGCGCCCGAGGGACATCGCGCGGTCATCGCGGTCTCGCAGGGGGTAGCGCGCGAGGTGGAGAACGACTACGGCGTGCCCGCGTCGCACGTGCGCGTGCTCTACAACGGCGTCGACCTCGAGCGCTTCCATCCGGGGCGCCGGGCGGCCGACGGGCGCACGGTGCGGGCCGAGCTCGGGCTCGGCGAAGGGCCGGTGTGTCTCGCGATCGGCACCGGCTTCGTACGCAAAGGCTTCGACATCCTCCTGCGGATGTGGTGCGAGCAGCCGCCCGGCGAGGCAACGCTCCTCCTCGTCGGCGACGACGAGCGCATCGCACGCTACAAGCGCGAGGCCGCAGCCGGCGGGCGGGTGCAACTCCTGGGTCCGCGCCCCGACGTCGACCGCCTCCTCGCCGCGGCCGACGCGGTCGTCGTGCCATCGCGACAGGAGGCCTTCGGCAACGTGGTGCTGGAGGCGTGCGCCGCCGGCGTCCCGGTCGTGACCAGCCGCCGCGTAGGCGCGGCGGAGCTGCTCGGGGGTCTGAGCGACGACCTCATCGTCGACGACCCCGACGACGCGCGCGCATTGCGTGGCGCGATCGTTCGCGCGCTCGGCCCCGGCTGGGCCCGGCGGAGCACGGAGGCGCGATCGCGGGCCGAGGAGTTCCCCTGGAGCCGGCATCTGGACGAGCTGGAGCACGTTCTCGGCGAGGTGGCACGTGCACGCTGAGCACGACACCCCGCTCGTCGCGCGAGCGGGACGGCTTCGCGCGCTCGTCGTTCCGGGTGTGGACCTGGCACGCACCGTGGGGCCCGACGGCGATGCCGATCGGCTGCTGACGAGCGCCCGCTGTCGCCTGGTCAAGTTCCAGCGCAAGGTGGTGGTCGGCCGCATCGTGACGTCGATCGGGCCGCTGTACGTGAAGCGCTACAACGTCCACGCGCTCCGCATTGCGGTCGGGAGCCTCGGGCGCGCGTCGCCGGCCGTGCAGGCGTTCCGCAACGCGCGCGCGCTCGCCGCGCTCGGCATCGCCACCGCGCCGCCCGTCGCCGCGCTCGAGTACCGGTGGTACGGCTTTCTCGCGCGGAGCTTCCTCTTGACCCACGAGGTGCCTGCAGCCGAGACGGCAAACATCGCGTGGCTGCGCCTGCTGGGGTTCGACGATCCGCGGGCGCGCCAGGTCACCCGCCGTGCATTCAGCCGCGCACTCGGTGCCTTCTTTCGCTCCTTGCACGATGCGGGCGTCTACCACCGGGACCTGAAGGACGTGAACATTCTCGTCGGCGGTGCGCTGTCGTCGCCGCGCTTCACGCTCCTCGATCTGGAGCGGGTGCGCATCGGCCCCGAGGTGTCGCGGCGGCGGCGGGTGAACAACGTCGTGCACCTCGCGCGGACCCTGGGCACGCTCGCGTCGGCGACCGACCGGGCGCGCTGGCTCGCCGCGTACCTCGGCGATGTTCCGCGGTCCGAGCGGCGCGCGTGGGCGCGTGCCATTCTGCGCGCGCAGCGATCGAAAGACCGCGGGCGCCGCCGCGCCGCGCCGACCCCGCACGCCCGCGTCACCTGCACGATCGTCTGTCAGGACGAGGCGGCGCAGATCGGGCAGTGTCTCGACAGCGCGGCGTGGTGCGACGAGATCGTCGTGGTTGACGGTGGCTCGCACGACGAGACGGTCGAGATCGCCCGGCGCTATACGGACCGCATCCTGCGCAATCGTTGGCCGGGATACCGGGCGCAGAAGCAGTTCGCGCTCGATGCCTCGCGCTGCGAGTGGGTGCTGAACCTCGACGCCGACGAGCGCGTCAGCGACGAGCTGTCGAACGAGATCCGGCGCGCGCTGGCGGACGCGCCGCCCGACGTGGACGGGTTCGCGATCCCGCGGCTCGTGTCGTACCTGGGGCGCTGGTGGTATCGGGGCGGGTGGTATCCGCGCCCGGTGGTGCGGCTCGTGCGGCGCGCGCACACGACGTGGGGCGGCACCGATCCGCACGATCGCGCCGAGGTGCCCGGACGCGTGCGCCGCCTGCAGGAGCCGATCTTCCACTACACGTACGACGACGTGGCGGATCATCTCCGCTCCGTCTCGAAGCTGACCGCGGTGGGAGCGGACCAGGTGCCGGCCGGGCGGGAGATCGGCCTCGGCCGGCTCCTCGCCGAGCCGGCGTGGCGGTTCGTGCGCGCCTACGTCGTGAAGCGCGGCTACCTCGAGGGCGTGCCGGGGTTCTTCGTGGCGGCGACGGACGCTTTCTACACGTTCCTTCGCTGGGCTCGCGTGTGGGACCGCGAGCGGCGGGCGTGCTAACGTCGCCCGCCGTGTCGGTGTCGGTCGTCGTCGTCAACTGGAACGCGGGGCCGGCGCTCGCGGCATGCCTCGCGAGCCTCGAGGCCGACGCGCGGGCGGGGACGGAGGTCATCGTCGTCGACAACGCATCGAGCGACGGCAGCACGGAGGCGGCCCACGCCCGGCATCCGTGGGCGCGGGCGCTCACGCTGCCCGCGAACGTCGGCTTCGCGCGCGGCGCCAATGCCGGCGCGGCCGAGGCTCGCGGAAGCGTGCTCGTGTTCCTCAATCCCGACGCCCGGCTCGAGGCGCGCGCGCTGCCGCGCTTGGTCGCCGCGCTCGAGGCGGAGCCGCAGAGCGCAATCGCCGGAGGCGGGCTCACCGACGAGGCCGGACGCTGGCAGCCGGGCGCGGCGCGCTTCGGCGTCGTCGGACATCTGCTCCTCGATACGACGGTCGGGCGCATGGCGGCGCGGAGTCGGCGCGGTCCATACCCCGTCGACTGGGTGTACGGCACGTTCGTCGCCGTACGGCGCGACGTCTTCGAGCGCCTGGGCGGGTTCGACGGCTCGTACTTCATCTACGGGGAGGACCTGGACCTCTGTCATCGCGCCGCCGCCGCCGGCTGGGGCACGCTGCATGTTCCTGCCGCCGTCGCCGTCCACGGGTGCAACCTGAGTGCGACCACACGCTTCGGCCTGGGGCGCGACGCGGCCGTGGTGGCGGGTGAGCTGCGGTTCTTCGCACGCCGTGGCGGGCGGGGTGCGGCGGCTCTCTATCGAACCCTGGCCGGCACGAAGTTCGGTCTGAAAGCGGTGCTCGCCGCGCTGGTCGGACGCACGACGACGGCGCGGCGCGCGCTGCTGGTCGTTCGCACCTGCCTGCGGCCGGGCGAGGGGCTTCCGACGTGAGCGCCGAGCCGGCCGTCACGCTCGGCATCCCGTGTCGCACCGACGAGCCGGCGTTGGGGCGTACGCTCGACGCCGCGTGGCCCGATCTTCGGAATGCGGCCGCCACGACCGAGACGCTCGTGTGCCTCAACGGTCGCGACGCGGAGAGTTCGCCGGCTGCGCGGGACCTCGATGCGTTCGCCCGCCGCGTGGGAGCACACCTCGCGGTGTACGACGTCGACCGCGAGCCCGAGCGCGCGGTCGGCTCCCAGCCCGCGGAACTCGTCGCGCTCACGACCGCGCGGGCCGGGAAGGCGATCGCCTGGAACGTCCTGCGCCGCTGGACGCGCGGCGCGACGACCATCTTCCTCGACGCCGACGTCGAGATCGGCGCAGGCTCGATCGGTCGTCTGCTGGGCGCGCTCGCGGCGGCGCCGGACGCCGTCCTGGCGTCGCCCAAGACGAGCTGCGCGCCGCGGCCGACTGCGTTCGAGCGCATCATGGCGGCGCCGTACGGCGTCGACTTTCCGAACCTGTCCGGGCAGCTCTACGCCGCACGCAGCGCCGGCCTGCCCGGGACCATGCCGGAGGATCTGATCGAGCCCGAGCGCTGGCTCGAGCTGGCCGTCGGGCGCGAGCGCGTGGTACGCGACCCGGCCGCGCGCGTCGTGGTGCGGCTGCCGGCGACGCTCGGCGATTTCTATCGCCAGCGGATCCGCATCGAGATGGGGAAGGTGCAGATCGACGCGCAGTATCCGGCGTTGCTCGCGCGCGGTAACCCGCAGCCGCGGGGCTGGGCGGCATTGCGCGCGCTCTCGACGTCGGACCTCGCGCGCCTCGGTGTCTATCTCGTCCTGCGCGAGAGCGCCCACGCGATCGCATGGTGGCGCTACCGTCGGCGGCGCACCGACGGCGTGTGGATCCAGGCGGCGAGCACCAAGCAATGGAGCGCCTGAAGGTCCTGGCGCTCCTGACGCGCCTCCCCGTGCCGCCGTGGCGCGGGGATCAGGTGCGCAGCTTCCACCACCTGCGGCTCCTGGCGGCGCGGCACGACGTGAGCGTCTGCGCCATCGTACTGGGCAGGGCGGACGCGCGACACGCAGAGGCCGTGCGGGCGCTCGGCCTTCGGCTCGAAGTGATCGAGCTGGGTCTCCCGGGCGCCGGTCTGGCGCTCGCGCGGGTGCTGGTGGGCGATCCGCGTCCACTCCAGGTGCTGCTGTACGCGCGTCGGCGTGCGAGGGAGCGCGTTGCGGCGCTCCTCGCGCGCGAGCGCTTCGACGTCGTGCACGCACAGCTCGTTCGCACGGCGGCGCTGTGGCCACCGCCGGGTCGCCCCGGCGTCGTGCTCGACCTGGTCGACGTGCTGTCGGCGAACTTCGAGCGCCGCGCGCGGCGTGACCGCGGGTTGCTCGCGTGGGTGTCGGGGCTGGAAGCCCGGCGCCTACGCGCGACGGAAGAGGCGCTCGCACGTGCCGCGACGGCGACCCTCGTCGTCTCGGAGCCCGAGCGGGTGTATCTCCCACTGCCCGGCGTCCGGGTGGTGCCGAACGGCGTCGACCTGGACGCGTTCCCGCCGCGTACGGGCGACGGCGTACCGGGACGCATCGTGTTCGCGGGCAATCTCGGCTATTTTCCCAACATCGACGCCGCGCGCTGGCTCGCGACGGAGATCCTGCCGGCGGTGCGCGCGCGTGTGCCGGCGGCGACGCTCCACCTCGTGGGCGCGCGACCCGGCCGCGCCGTGCGTGCGCTCACGACGCTGGCGGGCGTGACGCTCGCCGCCGACGTGCCGGAGATGGCGCCCGAGGTCGCGAGCGGTGCCGTCACCGTGATTGCGATGCGCAGCGGCTCCGGCTTGCAGAACAAAGTCCTCGAAGCGATGGCCGTCGGAACGCCGGTCGTCACGACGCCTCAGGTCGCGGCGGCGCTCGACGTCGTCGCGGGCGAGCATCTGCTCCTGGGCGAGGACACCACATCGCTCGCGCGCGCTGCGGGCGAGCTCCTGGCGTCGCCCGAACGCGCGCGGACGATCGCCCGGGCGGGGCGACGCCTGGTCGAGCAGCGGTATCGGTGGGAGGTGTCGGCGCAGGCGGTGGAAGCCGCGTGGTACGCGGCCGCCGGTTCGAAATGAGCTGGTGAATGGCGCGTTGCGTTGACCGGCCGGGGCCTTCTGATATCTCCAGGACCGGTGCATCGGCGCGACAGAGGATGGCGTGCCCGCTGGGCCATGCTGGTGACCGGGGACCTGGTCGCCGCGCCGCTCGCGTATTTGCTGGCCTTCGGCCTGCGCGTGACGGTGCCGTTCCCCTTCACGCAGGGCTACTTGCCGGGGATCCGGTTCGCCGAGGTCACGCACCACTGGCCCGAGATGCTGGCGGCGCAGCTCCTGACCCTCTACTTTCTCGGCCTCTACGACACCCGCGCGCTGCTCAACCCGCGCGATCACCTGGCGCCGATCGGCGCGGCCGCCGCGCTCCAGGCGTTGGGCTTGGTCGCCGTCTACTTCTTCCGCCAGGACCTCATGTTCCCGCGCTCGATCTTCCTCGTGTACGCGGCGGCGAACGCGGCCCTGGTGGCCGGATGGCGACTCGCCTGCCGGCCCCTCATGGGACGCTATCCGCGGCGCCGCGTGCTGGTCGTGGGGACGAGCGATGCGGCGAGCGAGGTGATCGAGACCGTCCGCACGCAGCCGTGGCTCGGGATGGACGTCGTCGGCGCCGTGTCGATGAATGGGGCGCGGCCGATGCTGGAGGGCACGGCCGCCGACGTGCCGATCGTCGGCAGCCGCGACGAGCTCCCGACTCTGTGCGAAACCCATGCGGTCGACGAAGTGATCATCGTCTCCGAGGGCACGTGGCAGGACCGCCTGCTCGACTCGCTCAGCCGCTGGCCGGGGGAGCGCGCGCAGATCTACGTCGTCCCGTCGCCGTACGAGATCCTGATCGGACGGCGCGAGCACCTGCGGCTGCACGACATTCCCCTGATCGAGGTGCTGCACGACGCACCGGCCGGCGGCGGGGCGGGGCCGAAGCGCGTCTTCGACGCCGTGCTCGCCTCCCTGCTGCTCGCAGTGACGGCGCCGGTGATGCTGTTGGTCGCGCTCGCCGTGCGCGCAACCTCGGCCGGTCCCGTCATCTATCGGCAGCAGCGGGTCGGCAAGGACGGCGACGCGTTCACCATCTACAAGTTCCGGACGATGCACCAGGGCGCGGAGGAGGCGACGGGCCCCGTGCTCGCGACGGCCAACGATCCCCGCATCACCGGAACCGGCCGCATGCTGCGTGCAACCCGCCTCGACGAGCTGCCGCAGCTCTGGAACGTGGTGCGCGGCGACATGAGCTTCGTCGGGCCGCGGCCGGAGCGTCCCGAGTTCGTGCAGCAGTACGAGCAGGAGATCCAGGGCTATCGCGAGCGGTTCAAGGTTCGTCCCGGGCTCACCGGCTACGCGCAGGTGAACGGCGAGTACCACACGTCGCCCGCGACCAAGCTGAAGTACGACCTCGCCTACATGTACAACCGCTCGCTGTGGCTCGACCTCAAGATCCTGTCCGAGACCGCGAAGGTGATCCTCACGCGGCGGGGCGTCTGACGTCGGTGTCGGAGGGGGTGATCCGGCGGGGCGCGCGGGCGTGCCTCGTGCTGACGGCGTGGTCGATCCCCCTCTCGACGACCGGCATGGAGCTCGGCGTCGGCGGCCTCGCGCTGCTCGCGGGGATCGCCTGGATGAAGGGGATCCCGGTCGTGCGACGGACGCCGCTCGACACGGTGCTCGCCATCTTCTTCGCAGCCCTGGCGGTTTCGACGCTCGCCAGCGGGCGGCCGTGGGAGGCGGTGGGGTGGCAGCGCGTCTGGGTGGTCGCCGGGTACTTCGGCGTCTACTGGTGGCTCGACGATCGCGATGCCGCGGTCCGGTTCGCGGGCAGTCTCCTCGCAGCGGGCGTGATCGCGGGGGCGTACGGCGTCCTCCAGCACTATACCGGCGCCGACTGGTACCGCGCGCTCCTCGGACGGGAGCTGCGGGTGCGGCCACGCATCGGCGGGGCGCACGGCTTCGCGAGCGTCGGCTTCTTCCGGAACTACGTCACCTATGCGCACGTCCTCATCGTGCCGTTCGGGCTGGCGCTCGCGCGGGCCGCGTACCGGGGCGGCGCGGGCGCGATCGCCTGCGCGATCGTGGTCGCCCTCGCGCTCATCTTCTCGACCGCCCGCGGTGCCTGGCTGGCCGTGCTCGTCATGGGCGCCGCCCTGGTCGCGCTGCGGGGACGAGGCCTCACGATGCTCGTCATCGCCGTCCTGGTGGTCGGAGGGGCGTGGCTCGCGTCGCCCGGATTCCGCGAGCAGGTGATCCCGTCGTTCACCGAGAGCGCGACCAATGCGGGCCGCCTCGGGATCTATCGCGCGAACCTCGACATCGTCCACGATCACCCGCTCTTCGGCCTCGGATTCGGGCGGTATCAGCGGGAGTCGACGCCGTACTACGATCGCCATCCCGACGCGGACCGCCGCTCGCACGCGCACAACAACTTCCTGCAGCTCGGGGCCGAGGCGGGCCTCGTCGGGCTCGCCGCCTTCATGCTCCTCTACACGACGGCCCTGCGCTACGGCGTCGAGGCGCTGGCGCGGACCGCGGGCGGGCCGGCGTACGCGAGCACGCTGGGCGTTTGGCTCGGCCTCGTCGGCATCCTGGTGGGCGGGCTCACGCACTACACGCTCGGCGACAACGAGGTTGCGGTGGCGCTCTGGGTGGCCCTCGCCGTGTTGATGCGACTCCGGGACGGGTAGGACGTGCGCGTCCTGCACGTGGATCCGGAGCGGGGATGGGGTGGCGGCGAGGTGCAGGTGACGACGCTCCTGCGTGAGCTCGCCCGGCGCGGCCACACGAGCGTCGTGGCGGCGGCGGGGGACAGCCCCCTCGCGAGCGCCGCGACGGTGCTCGGCGTTCCGGTCGAAGCGTGCGCGATTCGCAACCACCTGGACCTCCGCGCCGTTCCTCGTCTTCGCCGGCTCGCGCGCGACGTCGACGTGATCCACTTCCACACCGCCCGCGCGCACGCGATGGCGCCGTGGTTCGGCAGGAGGGGACCGCGGCGCATCGTCACACGGCGGATGGACTACGCACCGCGCGGCGGGCCGTGGGCGCGCTATCTCTACAACCACGCGGTCGACCGCGTGATCGCGATCTCGGACGGCGTGCGCGCGGCCCTCGTCCGAGCCGGCGTCGAGCCCGGACGCATCCGTGTCGTGCCGAGCGGGATCGACGTGGACGCGCTGGCGGCTCCGGCTGGCGCGCGCGAGGCCCTCCGCGCCGAGTGGGGCGTGGAGCCCGACGAGACCTTGACCATGCTGCTCGGCGTTCTCGAGGAGCGCAAAGGGCACGCGATCCTGATCGAAGCGGCGACCCGCATGCCACGCACGGTCGGGGCTCGCTACGTCTTCTGCGGCGCGGGCTCGCTCGAATCTCCGCTCCGCGACGCGGCGGCGCGCAGCGGTTTGGCCGTTCGCTTCGCCGGGTTTCGGCGCGACGTCGCGGCGTGCCTGGCCGCGGCCGACGTGGTCGTCCTGCCGTCGTTGCACGAGGGCCTCGGCGTCGCGGCGCTGGAAGCCATGGCGGCGGGGCGGCCGGTGGTCGCGAGCCGCGTCGGTGGTCTCGCCGAGGTGGTCGACGACGGTGTCACGGGACTTCTCGTGCCGCCGCGCGATCCGGAGGCGCTCGCCGCGGCGTTGAGTGCGCTGGCGGTCGATCCCGAGCGCCGCCGGGCGATGGGAGCGCACGCGCTCGAGCGGGTGCGCGCGCGTTATTCGAGCGCGGCGATGGCAGAGGGGACGCTCGCCTGCTACGTGGAGCGCCCATGACCCGGATCTCCCGCGACCGTCTCGCCCGTCTCGTCGGGCGCTTCCGCCGCGTGCGGGTGCTCGTGGTCGGCGATCTCATGATCGATCGATTCGTGTGGGGCCGCGTCGACCGCATCTCGCCCGAGGCGCCGGTGCCCGTCGTGCACGTGACGCGGGAGGACGCGCGTCCCGGGGGCGCCGGCAACGTCGTCAGCAACGTCCGCGCGCTCGGCGGCCGCGTCGCGATCTCGGGGATCGTCGGTCGGGACGCCGCCGGGACGAAGCTCGTCGGGATGCTGCGCGCGCTCGGGGCGGCAACCGACGGGGTGATCGTCGATGGCGGCCGGCCGACGATCGAGAAGACGCGCATCATCGCGCACCACCAGCAGGTGGTGCGCCTCGATCGCGAAGAGTCGACCGGCGGACCCGGGGCGGCGACGCGGCGCGTGCGCGAGCACGTGCTCGGGCGCTGGCGCCGCCACGACGTGCTCGTGCTCTCCGACTACAACAAGGGCGTGATCGACGGGGCCCTCCTCGACGCCCTCGCCGAGGCGCACCGGCAGCGTCCTTTCACCTGGGTGGTCGACCCGAAGCGGGCGAACTTCGACCGCTACCGGCGGGTCTCGCTGGTGAAGCCGAATCGCGAGGAAGCCGCGGCCGCCTCGGGGATCGAGATTCGCGACGCGGCCTCGTTGCGCAAGGCGGGCGACCGCCTGCTGTCCCGCTGGCAGGCCGAAGCCGTCCTCATCTCGCGGGGCGAGCAGGGGATGGCGCTCTTCAAGCCGGGCGGCGTCGTCGAGGAGTTCCCCACCGCCGCGCGCGAGGTGTTCGACGTGACGGGCGCGGGCGACACCGTGATCGCCACCTGCGCGCTCGCCCTCGGCGCCGGGGGCTCGCTCGAGGAGGCGACGCTGCTCGCGAACCACGCCGCGGGCATCGCCGTCGGCAAGATCGGCACCGCGACGGTCAGCGCCGACGAGCTCCGCCGGGCGCTGCGAGGCGCCTAGGGCCGGCCGTGCGCAGCATGACGGGATACGGCGCCGCGGTCGCCGATGCGGCGACGGCGCGCATCGCGGTCGAGATCCGCGGCGTCAACCAGCGGTTCCTCGACGTCAAGGTGGCGCTGCCGCGCGAGTTCGCGGCATGGGAGGCCGAGGTGCGCGAGCGCGTGCGGGCGGCGGTCGAGCGGGGACGCGTGGATGTCGGCGTCACACGCACGCCGGTCGCCGCGCGGCGTCGCTACCGCGTGAGCGTGCGCGAGGAGCTGGCGAAGTCGTACGTGACCGCCGCCCGCGGGCTCGCGCGCCGGCTCGCCGTCGCCGAGACCGTGACGATCGCCGACGTCCTGCGGCTCCCGGACCTCTTCGAGGTGAGCGAGCAGGTCCCGGCGCTCGAGCCCGAGCGGAAGGCGCTCCGGCGGGCGCTGGACGGCGCGCTGCGCGCCTTCGACCGCGAGCGGCGGCGCGAGGGCGCGCACCTGCAGCGAGAGCTCCTCGGCCGCACGGCGGCGCTGCGTACGATCACCCACGCGATCCGGGCGCGCCGGCCGGAAGTGATGGTCGCGCTCGACGCACGCATCGCCGAGCGCGTCGAGCGCTTGCGGCAGGCGGCCGACATCGAGCCCCAGCGCATTGCGCAGGAGATCGTCACGCTGGCCGAGCGGGGCGACATCACCGAGGAGCTGGTGCGGCTCGAGAGCCACCTCGTCTCGTTGGGCCAGACGTTGCGCGGTGCGGGCAGCATCGGCAAGCGCGTCGAGTTCCTGCTGCAGGAGATCCAGCGCGAGCTGAACACCACCGGATCGAAGGCGTCGGATCTCGCGATCAATCACCTCGTCGTCGACGGCAAGGGCGAGGTGGAGAAGCTGCGCGAGCAAGTGCAGAATATCGAGTGAGATGCTGATCACGATCTCGGGTCTGCCGGGGAGCGGAAAGACGACGGTGGCGCGTCTCGTGGCCGGCGAGCTCGGGCTCGAGCACGTCTACGCCGGAAACATCTTCCGCCGGCAGGCCGAGGAGGCGGGGTTGACGCTCCGGGAGTACCTCCGCCGGGCCGAAACCGATCCGACGATCGACCGCCAGCTCGACGATCGGATGCGAGCCCGGGCGCGCGCCGGACATGCGGTGCTGGAAGGCCGCCTCGCGGCGTTCATGGCGCAGGAGGCCGGCGTTCCGGCGCTGAAGGTCTTCCTCGAGTGCCCGGAGGCGGTGCGGGCGGCCCGCATCGCGACGCGTGAGGGCGGGGCCACGGCGGAGCGGCTCGCCGAGATCCAGGCCCGCGAAACGTCGGATCGCCAGCGCTATCGCGACATCTATGGGGTCGATTACCACGATCACAGTCGCTACGATCTGGTCATGGACACGGCCCAGCGCACACCCGAGGATCTCGCCGGGGAGATCGTGGCGCGCACCCGTGTCGCATTCGCCAGATGACGATCACCGACCTCGTCGAGCGCGTCCGCCAGTACAACCCGTCGGCGCCCACCGACGTGATCGAGCGCGCCTACGAGTTCTCGGCGGAGGTCCACAAGGGCCAGCGCCGGAAGTCGGGTGAGCCGTACCTCACGCACCCGCTCAACGTGGCCAGCATCATCGCCGAGCTGCGGCTCGACGTCCCCAGCATCGCGACGGGGCTCCTGCACGATACGGTCGAGGACACGCTCGCGACGCTCGACCAGATCGAGCAGCTCTTCGGCCCCGAGATCGCGTCGCTCGTCGACGGCGTCACCAAGATCGGCCAGATCAGCTTCACCTCGCGCGAGGAGAAGCAGGCCGAGAACTTCCGCAAGATGCTGCTCGCGATGGCGCGCGACATCCGCGTCATCCTGGTGAAGCTCGCCGACCGCACCCACAACATGCGCACCCTCGGACACCTCGACGCGCAGCGCCAGGCCGACATCGCGCAGGAGACGCTCGAGATCTACGCGCCACTCGCCCACCGGCTCGGCGTCTACTGGCTCAAGAGCGAGCTCGAGGACAGCTCGCTGCGCTACCTACACCCGGAGGTGTACTACCAGCTGAAGCGCTCGGTCGCGAAGAAGAAGGCGGAGCGCGAGAAGTACACCAAGGAGGTGATCGCGAACCTCTCGAAGCGCCTCGGCGAGGCCGGGCTCGAGGCCGAGGTCAGCGGGCGCCCGAAGCACTTCTTCTCGATCTACCAGAAGATGCAGGCCCAGAACCTGCACTACGACCAGATCTACGACCTGATCGCCTTCCGCATCCTCGTCGACTCGCTCGGCGAGTGCTACGAGGCGCTCGGCGTCGTGCACGCGGCCTGGAAGCCGGTACCGAACCGCTTCAAGGACTACATCGCGATCCCGAAGCCGAACGGCTATCAGTCGCTGCACACGACCGTGATCGGCCCGTACGGCGAGCGGATCGAGATCCAGATCCGGACGCGCGAGATGCACCGCATCGCGGAATACGGGATCGCGGCCCACTGGCGCTACAAGCACGGCGCCGACGCCGGCGCCGACGACGACCAGCGCTTCGCGTGGCTGCGGCAGCTCCTCGAGTGGCAGCAGCAGCTCCAGGACCCGCAGGAGTTCCTGCGCACCGTGAAGGAGGACCTCTTCAGCGAGGAGGTCTTCGTGTTCACGCCGAAGGGCGATTTGCTGAACTTCCCGCTCGGATCGACGATCATCGACTTCGCCTACCGCATCCACTCCGAGGTGGGACGCCATTGCACGGGTGCGCGCGTGAACGGCCGCATCGTGCCGCTGCGCTATCAGCTCCAGAGCGGTGACACGGTCGAGATCATCACCACCTCGACGCAGCAGCCCTCCAAGGACTGGCTGAAGATCGCGATGACGTCGCGCGCCCGGGCGCGCATCCGCGGCTACGTGAAGGCGCAGCAGAGCCAACGGTCGATCGCCGTCGGCCGCGAGATCCTGGAGCGCGATCTCGGACGGCACGGCTTCGACCTCAACACGCTCCGCAAGGACGGTACGCTCGATCGCGTCCTGCGCGAGCTGGGCGTCAACAACGAGGACGCGCTGCTTGCCGACATGGGCTACGGAAAGGTCACGAGCCAGCAGGTGCTCGTGAAGATCGTCCCCGAGCTCGAGCTCGAGCGGCGGCGCGAGCAGCGTGAGGGCGCGCTCGCACGCCTCATGCGCCTCGTCTCCCGCCCGCCCAAGGGCGCCGTGCGCGTGTCGGGGCTCGACGGCGAGGTGCTGGTGCGGTTCGCCAAGTGCTGCCAGCCGCTCCCCGGCGAGCGCATCGCGGGCTTCATCACCCGCGGTCGCGGCGTCACGATCCACGCCGACGACTGTCCGAAGGTGCTGGAGACCGACCCGCAGCGCCGCGTCGACGTCGCCTGGGAGAACACGAAGGGTGTCCCGCGTGCGGTGCAGATCGAGGTCACCTGCATCGATCAGCCGGGCCTGCTGGCAGCCATGTCGAAGGCCATCAGCTCGACCGGCGTCAACATCGCACGCGCGCAGGTGCATCCCGCCGGCGACCACAAGTCGCAGAACACCTTCGAGCTCATGGTCGGCAGCCTCGAGGAGCTGAACACGGTCATGAAGAACCTGGGACGCGTGCGCGGCGTCATGCGCGTCACCCGCGTGCGGACGTGAGACGCGCCATCAGCAGCCCCGACGCGCCGCGGCCGATCGGTCCCTACAGCCAGGCGATCGACACCGGCACGCTGGTGTTCTGCGCCGGTCAGGTCGGGCTCGACCCTACGACCGGCCGCCTGGTCGCGGGCGGCGCAGTCGCCGAGACCGAGCAGGCGATCAAGAACCTGTCGGCCGTTCTCGCCACCGCCGGCCTCGGCCTGGGCGACGTCGTCAAGACGACGCTCTTCCTGGTCGACCTCGGCGATGGGCCGAAGGTGGGCGAGGTCTGCGCCCGCCGCTTTCCGGAGCCGTATCCCGCGCGCTCGACGATCCAGGTCGCGGCCCTACCGGCCGGCGCGCGCGTGGAGATCGAAGCCGTCGCGGTTCGGCGGAGCTAGGCTCCGACGCGGGCGGAAGCCGCGGGACGGGCCTTCAGGACCTTGCCGCTGCGGATGCAGCGGGTGCAGACGAGCAGGTGGGTGTTGCTCGCGCCGACGCGGGCGTGCACGCGCTGCAGGTTCGGACGCCATACGCGCCGGGTCTTGTTGTTCGCGTGGCTGACGCTGTTGCCGCTCGAACGATGCTTGCCACACACTTCGCAGACGCGTGCCATGAGGGGCGGACTCTTACCCTGCCGGGCCCGATCGCTCAAGCCCCGCGAATGCGCCGCACGAGCTCGCTCGTGGACACGCCGGGCACGACGTCGATCCGTTCCACGCGGCCACCCGCGGCCTCGACCTCCTCGCGACCGACGATGTCCGCCGTCGCCCAGTCGGCCCCTTTGACGAGCACGTCGGGGAGGAGGGCGGCGATGAGCGCCTTCGGCGTGTCCTCCGCGAACAGGACCACGTGATCGACCGCGGCGAGCGCCGCCAACACCTCCGCGCGCTCGCTCGCGCCGAGGATCGGTCGCCCGGCTCCCTTCAGCCGTCGCACCGACGCGTCGTCGTTGAGGCCCACCACGAGCGCCTCGCCGAGCCCGCGCGCGGCGGCGAGGTAGCGCACGTGGCCCGGATGCAGCAGATCGAAGCAGCCGTTCGTGAACACGACCCGTCCGCCGCGCGCGCGCAGCGGGACCAGGCGTTCCTTCAGCGACGCGACGCTCGGAGCGAGCTTCGGGATCTCCACGCGCGCGCAGCATATCGCGCGTCGTCGCGCCTCGCACGCGGGGTGGCAGCTTGACCCCCGGGTCGGCGGGCGGATACATGCCGCCCACCATGGCGAGACCCCGGCGCCGTCGAGGGCAGGATGCCCAGACGGTCCGTCTGGACGTGAACGGTGCGCTCGCCGCGTCGGTCGGCGCGGATGGGATCGACGCCGCGGCGCTCGAAGGACTCCGGCCCGAGCTGGAGCGCGTGCGCGCCCTCGTCGCCCAGCGGCGCGGCGAAGGCGCCCTCCCGTTCGCGGAGCTGCCCTACCAATCGACCGAGGCGATCCGGCGCGCCGCTGACGACGTGCGGGGCGACTTCGATACCGTCGTCGTGCTCGGCATCGGCGGCTCGGCGCTCGGCGCCGAGGCGCTGACGACCGCCCTCGCCGACCCGCAGGCGGGCGGGGCGCAGGTGGTGGTGGCGGACTCGATCGATCCTGCGGCGATCCAGGCGCTGCTCGCGTCCGTCGACTTGCGCCGCACGCTGTTCAACGTGGTCAGCAAGTCGGGCGACACGGCGGAAACGATGGCGCGCTTTCTCATCGTCCGCGATCGGCTCATGCGCGAGCTCGGCGCGGTCGACTACAAGCGGCACCTGCTCGTCACCACCGAGGCCCAGCGCGGCTCGCTGCGGCAGATCGTGAACGACGAGGGGTTCTCCTCGCTCGCCGTGCCGCCCGACGTCGACGGGCGCTTCGGTGCCCTCACGGCGATGGGGCTCTTTCCGGCGGCCGTCACGGGCGTCGACATCGACGACCTCATGGCCGGGGCCAAGGCGCTCGACGAGCGCAGCCGCCGGGCCGAGCACGCCTTCGCCGACCCGCCGCTCGCGCTCGCCGGGATCCTCTGGCACCTCGCCGCCCACCGCGGCGCCCGCATCGTCGTCCTCATGAGCTACAGCGAGCGGCTCGCCGCGCTGGCGGAGTGGTTCACGCAGCTGTGGGTGGGCAGCCTCGCCAAAGCCGTCGACCGCACGGGCCGGCGCGTCGAGTGGGGCCAGACGGCGATCCGCGCGCGCGGGAGCGCCGACCAACACTCGCACCTCCAGCTCTACCTCGAGGGGCCGCACGACAAGCTCGTCCTGTTCCTGCGCGTCGAGGACCACGGCGACACGCTGACGATTCCCGCCGCCTATCAGGACCTGGAGGACGTCGCGTGCCTGGGCGGCCACTCGCTCGGCGGAGTGCTCAACGCCGAGCAGACCGCGACGGAATTCGCGCTCGCGCGCCAGGGGCGCCCGAGTGTGACCGTGAGCCTGCCTGCCCTGACGCCGTTCACCGTCGGGCAGCTCGTCTACCTGTTCGAGCAGGCGACGGTCGCGGCCGGCTATCTCGCCGACATCGACCCCTTCGGACAGCCCGCCGTCGAGGCGGGCAAGACGCTCACGTACGCGCTCCTCGGCCGCCCGGACCTCGACGCGCAGCGCGACGAGATCAAGGCGTGGGTCGCGCGCAAGGACCCGCGGTTCGTTCTGTAGGAGCGCGCGTGGCGAAGATCGCGATCCTCCCGCCGGACGTCCAGGGACAGATCGCTGCCGGGGAGGTCATCGAGCGCCCGGCGTCGGTCGTGAAGGAGCTAGCCGAGAACGCGCTCGACGCGGGTGCGCGGCAGGTCGACGTGCGCCTGGTCGGCGGCGGCGTCGACGGCATCACGGTCGTCGACGACGGGGAGGGCATGACGCCCGAGGACGCCGTGCTCGCGTTCGCGCGCCACGCCACGAGCAAGCTCACCGGGATCGACGACCTCGTCCGCGTCGGCACGCTCGGGTTCCGCGGCGAGGCGCTCCCCAGCATCGCCGCCGCTGGCCGCGTGCGGCTCACCACCCGGCGGGCGGACGCGCCGGTGGGTGCAGCCGTCGAAGCCGATGCGAACGGCGCGCGCGCGGCCGGACCGGCGGGCGCGGCGCCGGGCACGACGGTCGAGGTCGCGGGACTCTTCGAGGCCATGCCGGCGCGCCGGAAGTTCCTGCGCACGCCGGCGACCGAGGTCGGTCACGTCGCGGACGCGCTCACCCGCCTCGCGGTCGCGAGCCCCACGACCGGCTTTCGGCTGGTCGCCGAGGGGCGGGAGCTCTTCCACCATCCGGCGGTGCGGGACGTCCGGCAGCGTCTGGCGCAGGTGTTGGGCGCGGAGCGCGCCGCGAGCTTCGTCGCGATCGAGGCCGACGGGCCGGGCGCCGAGATCTCGGGGGTGCTCGGCCCGCCGCGCGAGAGCCTGTCGAGCGCGCGGCTCCTGTGGACGTACGTCGGCTTTTCGGGTGGCCGTCGACCGGGGGTCCGCTGGGTGCGCGACCGCGTGCTCACGCACGCCGTGCTGGACGGGTTCGAATCGTTCGTCGTCAAAGGTCGCTATCCGGCGGTGGTGCTCTTCATCCGCGTCCCGCCCGGCACGATGGACGTGAACGTTCATCCCGCCAAGCTCGAGGTGCGCTTCCACCGCAGCTCGAGCGTCCATCAGCTGGTCGCGAGCGCCATCCGCTCGCAGCTTCGCCGGGCGCTGGCTCCGGTGGCGCCCGCGACCGAACCCGTCCTCTCGTCGGGAGGCGCGGAGCGCGTTGGCGAAGCGACGCCGCCCTACGGGTCGTCGCCACCGGCCGCCGACGCCGGGACGGCAGCCGATCAGGGAAGCCTCTGGCAGCCCGCTACGCGTGGCTTCCGTGCGCTTCGCTTCGTCGGGCAGCTGTTCGACGGCTACCTGCTCTGCGAGCGCGACGGTCAGGCGCTCCTCATCGACCAGCACGCGGCGCACGAGCGCGTGCTCTTCGAGCGCCTCCAGGCGGAGCACGCCGCGCGCGGCGTCGAGCGCGACGCCCTGCTCGTGCCCGAGACCGTCACCCTGTCGCGTGCCGAGTGCGGCGCGCTCGCCGAGCATGCGACCGCGCTCGCCGCCGCCGGGCTCGAGGGCGAGGCGTTCGGCGAAGGGACGTACCTCCTCCGGACGATGCCGCGCGTCCTGCGCGATCGGGATGCGGGCGCTCTCGTGCGCGCGCTCGCCGCGGAGCTCGCCACCACGGGGGCATCCGAAGCCGTCGCGCGGGCGGTCGACGCGGTGCTGGCGACGATCGCCTGCCACAGCGCGGTGCGCGTCGGACAGCGCCTCGAGCGTGGTCAGGTGGACGCGCTGCTGGCTTCGATGGACGACGTACCCGTGAACGCCCACTGCCCGCACGGGCGTCCCGTGGCCGCGCTGCTCCGGCGGAGCGCCGTCGAGGCGCTCTTCCAGCGTTGAGGTGCGCCGTGCAGCGCCCGCGCCTGGTGTGCCTCGTCGGGCCGACGGCGAGCGGAAAGACGCGCCTCGGCGTCGAGCTCGCGCAGCGCCTCGGCGCGGAGATCGTCTCGGCAGATTCACGGCAGGTGCATCGCGAGCTCGACATCGGCACGGCCAAGCCGACGCCCGAAGAGCGCCGGATGGCCCGGCATCATTGTCTGGATCTCATCCCGCCGGACGAGCGGTTCGACGTCGCGCGTTTTCGCACGCACGCGCTGGCGGCGGTCGCGGACATCCGGCGCCGGGGCCGTCACGTGCTGGTGGTCGGCGGTACCGGGCTCTACGTGCGGGCGCTGCTCTATGGCCTCTGTCCGGCGCCGCCGCGCCATCCGCCACTGCGCGCCGCGTTGGTGTCGATGGCCGAGCGGAGGGGTACGGCGGCCCTCCATCGCGGCCTCGTGCACGTCGATCCCGCGGCTGCCGCGCGCATCCACCCGCACGACACGGTACGTATCGTGCGGGCGCTCGAGGTGTCGATGGCGAGCGGGCGCCGGCTGTCGGAATGGCAGGCGCGGCACGCGTTCGGCGACGCGCCGTTCGAGACGCTCATCGTCGGGCTCATGGTGCCGACCCCGACCCTCGACGCCCGCATCGTGCGGCGCATCGACGCCATGCTCGCCGCGGGATGGCTCGACGAAGTGCGCCGACTCGCGTCGCGCCGCTACGGGGACGATGCGCCGGTGTGGCGTACGCTGGGCTATGCGGAGATGCGGCGCGTCGTCGAAGGGCGCGCGGGTCTCGACGAGGCCACGCAGGCAACGGCGCTCGCGACGCGGCGGTACGCAAAGCGCCAGCGCACGTGGTTCCGCCACGAGTCGCAGGTCGTCTGGCGCGATCCAGAGCGCGACGCGGCCCGCATCGCGGACGACGTCGCCGCGTTCCTCGGCGGCGCGCGCATTGCAAAAGCGCAGGGCCCAGAGTAGACGCCCACCGCAACCCCGTATGGCTCGCCCGCCCGCGATCGCAGCGCTTCGGCGGCAGATCGACCGGATCGACGACCAGCTGCTCCGACTCCTCACGCGTCGTGCGCGGCTCGTGATGGGCATCGGCTCGCACAAGGCGCGGCGCAACAGCACGGTCTACGCGCCAGGACGCGAGAAGGGCGTGCTGGCGCGCCTCGTGCGCGCGAATGGAGGGCCGCTCACGGCGGCGCACGTGCGCGCGATCTTCCGGGAGATCATCTCCGCCTCGCGGAGCCTCGAGGAGCGTCTCACGGTCGCGTACTTCGGGCCGCAGGCGACGTACACCCATCTGGCCGCGCTCGAGCAGTTCGGCAGCGCGGCAGGCTACCGCCCGGCGCCCACGGTCGCCGAGGTCTTCCGCGAGGTGGAGAACGGACGCGCCGATCTCGGCGTCGTCCCGGTCGAGAACTCGACCGAGGGCATGGTCGCGAACACGCTCGATCTGCTGGTCGATTCGCCGCTCAGCATCTGCGCCGAGATCTCGCTGCCGATCCGGCACTGCCTGCTCGCCCGGCGCGGGACGTCGCTGGGCGGGGTGCGGCGGGTGATCGCGCATCCGCAGGCGCTGGCGCAGTGCCGGCAGTGGCTCGCGACGCAGCTGCCGGCGGTCCCGCAGCTCGAAGCGGCGAGCAACGCCGCCGCCGCCGACCGCGCGGCGCGCGAGCGCGGCTCCACGGCGATCGCCTCCGAGGCGGCGGCCGACGCGTATGGTCTCTCGGTCTTGAAGCGCGACATCCAGGATGACGCCGGCAACACGACGCGCTTCCTCGTGCTCGGGCGGCACGACGCCGCCGAGCCGTCGGGTGACGACAAGACGTCCATCGTCGTCAGCGTGCGCGACGAGGTCGGTGTGCTGGCGAAGCTCCTGCGCCCGTTTGCGGCGCATGGCATCGACCTCATCAAGATCGAGTCGCGGCCCCTGCGCGAGCGGCCCTGGGAGTACTACTTCTTCCTCGACCTGCGCGGCCACCGCCGCGAGCGTCGCGTCGAACGGGCGTTGACGGCGGTTGCGCGCAGCGCGCTGCGTGCCAAAGTGCTCGGGTCGTACCCCGCCGCGCCCGGTGGGACCGGCTGAGGCAGTATGGACATTCGTTTGCTGGTCCCCGAGTGGATCCGGACCCTCACCCCCTATCCGCCGGGCATGCCCATCGAGGAGCTCGAGCGCGAGCTCGGGATCCACGACTCGATCAAGCTCGCCTCGAACGAGAATCCGCTCGGACCGTCGGCGAAGGCGACCGAAGCCATCGCACGCGCGCTGCCGAACCTGCATCGCTACCCGGACGGCTCGGCCTTCTACCTCACGCGGCGGCTCGCCGAGCGGCACGGCGTGTCGCCCGACGAGATCATGGTCGGCAACGGGTCGAACGAGCTGATCGAGCTCGTCGTGCGGACGTTCCTGCGTCCGCGTGACGAGGCCGTCATGGCCGATCAGGCGTTCGTGATCTACCGCATGGTGACGCAGGCGGTCGCGGCGACGCCGCGCATCGTCCCGCTGCGCAACTTCACGCACGACCTCGAAGCGATGGCCGACGCCGTGACGTCGCGCACGCGCGTCGTCTTCGTGGCGAACCCGAACAACCCGACGGGGACGATCGTGCGCCGGCCGGTGTGGGAGGCGTTCCTGCGCGCGCTCGCCGGCCGCCAGCTCATGGTGGTGGCCGACGACGCGTACGCCGAGTTCGTGACCGATCCCGAGTACCCGGACACGGTCGTGTGTCGCGGTGAGGGGACGGTGCCGGTGGTGACGTTGCGGACGTTCTCGAAGCTCTACGGCCTCGCGGGTCTGCGCGTCGGCTACGCGGTCGCGCCGGCACCGATCATCGAGGCACTCGAGCGCGTGCGGCAGCCGTTCAACGTGAACGTGCTGGCACAGGTGGGCGCGCTCGCCGCGCTCGAGGACCACGAGCACGTTCGCCGCACGCTCGCGGTCAACCGCGAGGGGATGGCCTACCTCACGCGCGAGTTCGATCGGCTGAGCCTCGCGTGGGTCCCGAGCTCGGCGAACTTCATCCTCGTGCGTGTCGGGAGCGGCGTGGCGGTCTACGAGGCGCTCCTCGCCCGCGGCGTGATCGTGCGGCCGATGGACGGTTACGGGTTTCCCGAGCATCTGCGGGTCAGCATCGGCCTTCCGGAGGAGAACGCGCGCTGCATCACGGCGCTCGAGGCCGTGCTCGCCGAGCGGCGTGCATGAGCGTGCTCGTCGAGCGGATGACGCTGGCGGGCGTCGGCCTGATCGGCGGCTCGCTCGCGCTCGCGGCCCGGAAGGCGCGCCTCGTCCGCGAGGTGGTCGGGTTCGGGCGCACCCGCGCGAACCTGGACGTGGCGCTCCAGCGCGGGCTCATCGATCGAATCGCCGCGGACGAGGCCGCCGCGGCGGACGCGGATCTCATCGTCCTGGCGACACCGGTCGCCACCTGCGCCCGGTTGGCGGAGCGATTCCGGGCCCACGCCCGACCGACGACCGTGCTGACCGACGTGGGCAGCGTCAAGGGATCGCTGGTGGCGGAGCTGGAGGCCGCCTGGCCTGATCCGCGGCGCGTCGTCGGGGCGCACCCCATCGCGGGCAACGAGCGTGCCGGGGCCGCGGCGGCCGAGGCCGATCTCTTCCGCGGTCGCCTCTGCATCGTGACGCCCACGCCACGCACCGACCCCGCGGCGGCCACTCTCGTGCGCGCTCTGTGGGAGGGTGTCGGCGCTCGGGTCGAGACGATGACGCCCGAGACCCACGATGCGATCCTCGCGCGGGTCTCACATCTCCCGCATCTCGTCGCCTATGCGCTCGTCACCGCCGTGGCCGGACGTGATGAGGACGGTCGTACGCTGCTCGACTATGCCGGCAGCGGGTTCGTCGACACGACACGCATCGCCGCCAGCCCGGCCGAGGTCTGGCGCGACATCGCGCTCGGCAATCGTCCGGCGCTCGGGGCGGCGCTGGCGGAGTTCCGCGCCGCGCTCGACGCCCTCGAGCGCGCCATGGCGAGCGGCGACGCGGCCGCGCTCGAGCGGATGCTCGCTGCCGCCGCTCAGGTCCGCCAGCGTCTCGGAGCAAAGTCGTGACCCGGCCGCTGCGCGTGCGGGGCCGCCGCGGCGCGCTTGCCGGTGACGTCGTCGTCCCGGGCGACAAGTCGATCGCGCACCGCGCGCTGCTGCTCGGCGCGCTCGCCGAGGGAACGTCGGTCGTGCGCGGCATTCCGAGCGGAGCCGACGTCGCGGCCACGCTCGGAGCCGTGCGCACCCTGGGCGCGGGCACGCGGCGCAACGGTGACACGGTGGAGATCGACGGCCGAGGTCTCGCGCTCGGCGAGGGCGTCGACGTCGCCATCGACTGTGCGAACTCCGGCACGACAATGCGGCTCGGCGCCGGTCTGGTGGCGGGGTCTCACGGGCGCCGCACGCTCGACGGCGACGCCTCGCTGCGGCGGCGCCCCATGGAGCGCGTGGCGGAGCCGCTGCGTCGGATGGGCGCGGTGGTCCGCAGCGCCGATGGCCACGCGCCGGTCGTGGTCGACGGCGGCGACCTGCACGGCATCACGTGGAGGCTCCCCGTCGCGAGCGCGCAGGTGAAGTCGGCGATCCTCTTGGCCGGGCTCCGAGCGCGGGGGCGGACGGTGGTCACGGAACCGCTCGCCACCCGCGACCACACCGAGCGCATGCTCCGGCACATGGGCGTCGCGGTCGCGAGCGAGGGCCTGCAGGTGAGCGTGGGCGGCGGGGCCGCGCTTCGGCCGCTCAGGATCGCCGTGTCGGGAGATCCATCGTCGGCGGCGTTCTTCATCGTGGCGGCGGTTTTGGCCCCGGGCTCGGAGCTGCGCATCCGGCGCGTCGGAACGAATCCACTCCGTGTCGGTGCAGTCGAGATCCTGCGGCGCATGGGGGCGCGGATCGAGCTCGAGCGCGGGGGCGAAGAGGCGGGCGAGCCACACGCGGACCTCGTCGTGCGCGCCGGCGAGCTGCGCGGTACGACCATCGCCGCGCACGAGGTGCCGGGCGCGATCGACGAGCTGCCGATCCTGGCGGTCGCGGGCGCGTTCGCCGCCGGAGAGACGCGGGTCGAGGGCGCCGCCGAGCTGCGCGTGAAGGAGAGCGACCGCATCGGCGCACTCGAGCAGCTTCGCACGTTCGGCGTATCGATCGAGACCAGGCCGGACGGCTTCACGGTGCACGGCGATCCCGCCCGCACGCTCGGTGGCGGATCGATCGCGACCCACGGCGATCACCGCATCGCGATGGCCTTCGCGATCGCGGGCCTGCGCAGCCGCGACGGCGTCGTGATCGACGACCCCGACTGCGCGGGCGTCTCGTTCCCCGGCTTCTTTGACCAGCTCACCGCCCTCGGCGGCATCGTGGAGGGCGCGTGAGCGCCCGACGCCCGGGGGCGAGCGGGCGGGTGCGCGCCGCGCACCCGCGCTCAACGGAGGGCGCGTGAGCGCCCGACGCCCGGGGGCGAAGGTGCGGGTGCGCACCGCGCAGCCGCGCTCAACAGAGGGCGCGTGAGCGCCCGACGGGCCATTGTCGTCGCGATCGACGGGCCGGCCGGGGCGGGCAAGTCGACCGCGAGCCGCACGCTGGCCGAGCGCCTCGGCTTTCGCCACATCGACACGGGAGCCATGTATCGCGTGGTGGGGGTGCTGGCCCGCGATCGGGGCCTCGCTCCCGACGACGACGAGGCGCTGCGGCGACTCGTGGACGGGATCGTCTTCGACGAGGTGGGCGAGCGGATCGTCGTGGGCGGCCAGGATCTCAGTCGAGCCATTCGCGAGGGGGACGCGGACGAGTGGGCGTCCAAGGTCTCGACGAGGCCGGTGGTGCGCGAGCGCCTGGTGGCGCTCCAGCGTCGCGTGGGGCTTGCCGGCGACTGTGTGATGGAGGGGCGCGACATCGGCACGGTCGTGTTCCCCGACGCACCGGTCAAGGTATTTCTCAGCGCGGCGCCGCGGGAACGGGCGCGACGCCGCGCCGTCGATCTGCGCGCGCAGGGAGAGCAGGTCGACGAAGAGGCGCTGGCCGAGGCCATCGCGGAGCGCGATCGGCGTGACAGCGAGCGTACGACGTCCCCGCTGCGTCCTGCGGCGGACGCGATGATCCTCGATACGACCGCGATGACCCTCGACGCCGTGGTGGGGCGCCTCGAGGCGATGGTGCGCCCCCTCGTGGCGACCCGTGACACCTCCGAGAGCTAAGCCTCGGGAACGACGAGCGTTCGCCCTTGAATCCCCGGAACGACGGGGCTATGAGGTCTCGGTTGCGCCCGCGCCCTGCAGATCATTTCCGCGCACAGGGGGTACCCGTTTGATGCCCGAATGGACCGACAAGCCCGGCCACCCGGCCGGCGCCGAGGAGGATTTCGCCGCCCTCTTCGAGCAAAGCCTGAAGAGCCCGAAGCCGGGCGAAGTGGTGAGCGGCCGCATCGTGCGCCTCGGACGCGACACGGTGACCATCGACATCGGCTACAAGTGCGAAGGTGAAGTTCCGCTGCACGAGTTCACGAGCCGCGAGAGCGGGCTCGAGGTTCACGAGGGCGACAACGTCGACGTCTACTTCGAAGGCACCGATTCCGACACGGGACAGATCCATCTCTCGCGCCAGAAGGCGCTCCAGTTCGTCGTCTGGCGTGACATTGAACGCGCCTTCGAGCAGGAGGGCGCGGTCGAGGGCATGATCGTGGGGAAGGTGAAGGGCGGCCTCAAGGTCGACATCGGCGTGCCCGCCTTCCTCCCCGGCTCCCACGCGGACATCCGCCCGGCGCGCAACCTCGACCGCTACATCGGGCAGCGCGGGCGCTTTGCGATCCTCAAGTTCAATCGCTCGCGCGGCAACGTCGTCGTGTCACGGCGCTCGGTGCTCGAGCGCGAGCGCACGCAGCTGAAGGGTGAGACGCTGAAGGTGCTCGAAGAGGGCGTCATCCTCGAGGGCACCGTCAAGAACATCACCGACTACGGCGCCTTCGTCGACCTGGGCGGCATCGACGGGCTCCTGCACGTCACCGACATGTCGTGGGCGCGCGTCGGACATCCGTCCGAGGTCGTGAACGTCGGCGACAAGGTGAAGGTCGTCGTCCTCAAGTACGACCCGGAGCGCGAGCGCGTCTCGCTCGGCATGAAGCAGATCATGCCCGACCCGTGGAGCACTGTGGCCGATCGCTTCCCGATCGCCAGCCGCATCCACGGCAAGGTCGTCTCGCTCGCGGACTACGGCGCCTTCGTCGAGCTCGAGCCGGGCCTCGAGGGTCTCATCCACGTCTCCGAGATGTCGTGGACCAAGCGCGTGACGCATCCTTCGAAGGTGCTCGAGGTCGGCCAGGAGGTCGACGTCCAGGTGCTCGACGTCGACGCCGTGAACCGCCGCATCTCGCTCGGCCTGAAGCAGACGGAGCCGAACCCGTGGGAGATGGTCCGCATCAACCACCCCGTCGGCAGCCACATCTCGGGTAAGGTGAAGAGCATCACCGATTTCGGGCTCTTCGTCGAGCTCGCCGAAGGCATCGACGGTCTCGTGCACGTGTCCGACCTGCACTGGACGAAGAAGGTCAAGCACCCCTCCGAGATCTTCAAGAAGGGCGACGACGTCGAAGCGATCGTGCTCGGCATCGACGTCGACAACGAGCGCATCTCGCTCGGCATCAAGCAGCTCACCGAGGATCCGTGGGCCGCGGTGCCGAAGCGCTATCCCACCGGCACGCGGGTGCGCGGCACCGTCACCAGCGTCACCGACTTCGGCGTCTTCGCCCAGATCGAGGAGGGCGTCGAGGGCCTGATCCACGTCTCGCAGCTCTCGACCGAGCGCGTCGACCGTCCGTCGTCGATCTACAAGGTGGGCGACGAGATCGAGGCCGAGGTCACGCAGGTCGACGCACGGGAGAAGCGGATCGCCCTCTCGATCAAGGCACTGCGGCGCAGCGAGGAGCGCGACGAGGTCGACGCCTACCTGCGGCGGGAGCGCGAGAGCGGCAAGTTCTCGCTGTCCGACGTGTTCGGCGACGAGCTCGAAGCGCGCGACAAGGGCAAGGCCTAAGCGCGGCGATCGGCGATGCCACAACGGCGGCCCTGGCTGCGACGGCTCGGCTTCCTCACGCTGATCGCCCTCGGCCTCATCGGCGCGGCCGCGATCGTCGAGCGCTTCACGGGGGACGGCCTCACGCTCGGGCCGGTGGTTGCCGTCGTGGACGTCCAGGGCGTCATCAGCGACGCGGAGCCCATCTGCGCGACGCTGTCGTCGCTCGCCAAGGACACGCGCGTGGGTGCGGTCGTGGTGCGCATCGAGTCGCCCGGCGGTGGCGTGGCGCCCTCGCAGGAGATCTACGAGGAGATCGAGCGGCTGCGCGCGACCAAGCCCGTCATCGCCTCGCTCGGCAACGTTGCCGCCTCGGGCGGCTACTACGTGGCGGCGGCGACGAACACGATCGTCGCGGCTGCCGGCACGCTCACGGGATCGATCGGCGTCATCATGGAGTTCCGCCAGCTCGAGCAGCTCGCCGAGAAGGTCGGCGTCGGCGAGGACATCGTGAAGAGCGGGCCGTACAAGGACATCGGACACCCGCTGCGTCCCATGACGGAGGCCGAGCGAAAGCTCCTGCAAGGCATGGTGAACGACGTCTACGAGCAGTTCGTGGACGCAGTGGCGCGGGGGCGCGGCATGACCCCGGATCGCGTGCGCGAGCTGGCCGACGGCCGGCTCTACTCGGGCCAGCAGGCGAAGGAGGCTGGGCTGGTCGACGAGCTCGGCGGCCTCAATACCGCGGTGCGGCTCGCATGGACGCGCGCCGGGGGGACGGGCGAGCCGAGCGTGCGGCGCGTCAAGGGAGCCTGGCGACCCTGGTGGCTGGACCTCCTCGGATCGCTCGCGCGCCCCACGCCGACGGGGCTTGGCGGCGGACTTCTGTTCCTGTACGGGGGACCCACACCGCAATGACCAAGCGGGATCTCATCGAGGAGCTCCTGAAGCAGTTTCCGCGTTTCGCGCGTCGCGACGCCGAAGTCATGGTCAACGCGGTGTTCGACAGCATGACCGAAGCGCTGTGTCGCGGCGACCGCATCGAGATCCGCGGCTTCGGCAGCTTCGTCGTGAAGCGGCGCCAGGCGCGCGAGGGACGCAATCCCAAGACCGGCGCGCTCGTCTCCGTACAGGCGAAGAGCGTGCCCTTCTTCAAGGTGGGGAAGGAGCTGCGTCTACGGGTCGACGGCAAGCCGTGGATGCCCGACGACGCCGCGGCGCTCTAGCGCGTGAATGTCCTCTGGGCCCCCTGGCGGATGGCCTACGTGACCGGCACGGCGCCGCCGAGCGGGTGCATCTTCTGCGTCGGTGAGGGCGACGAACGCGAGCGGCTCGTCCTCGGAACGACCGGCGCGTCGATCATCATGCTGAACCGCTATCCGTATGCGAGCGGCCACCTGATGGTGGCGCCGCGTCGACACACGGCGTCGCTCCAGGACCTGCCGGCGGACGAGCACGCGGAGCTCGCGGACACGCTGCGGCGAAGCCTCGCCGCGTTGTGCGACGTGCTCGCGCCCCACGGCGTGAATCTCGGCATGAACCTCGGAACGTGCGCCGGCGCGGGCATCGCCGACCACCTCCACTGGCACATCGTCCCGCGCTGGAACGGCGACACGAACTTCATGACGTCGGTCGCCGAGGCGCGGGTCATGCCCCAGCATCTGCTGGAGACGTACGACCGCCTACGGCCGGCGTTCGCGTGGCTGGACCGTGCAGGCTGACTGCGTATAATCCGCGCGGCGAGGACGGCGTGGAAAAACGAGATCAACCCAATACGCTCGGCGCGCTCGTGGCGGCGGGCTATCGACCCCAATCGGTGCGAGCCGAGATGCGTCGCAATCTCTTGCGGCGGCTCGCGACCACCGACGCGCTCATCCCGGGCATCATCGGTTACGAGGATACGGTGATCCCGGAGATCGAGAACGCGATCCTCGCCGGACACCACATCGTGTTCCTCGGCGAGCGCGGGCAGGGCAAGAGCCGGATCATCCGCGGCCTCATGGGGCTGCTCGATCCGCTCGTGCCGGCCGTCGAAGGCTGCGCCATCAACGACGAGCCCACCGCGCCGGTATGCAGCGTGTGCCGGCGGCGCCGTAGCGTGGAGGGCGACGCGCTGCCGATCACGTGGATCACGCCCGACCAGCGTTACGGCGAGAAGCTCGCGACGCCCGACGTGTCGATGGCGGACCTCGTCGGGGAGGTCGACCCGATCAAGGTCGCCGAGGGGCGCTACCTCGCGGACGAGGACACGATCCACTTCGGGCTCATCCCGCGCACCAACCGCGGCATCTTCGCGGTGAACGAGCTGCCCGATCTGACCGAGAAGGTGCAGGTCGGTCTCTTCAATCTGATGGAAGAGAAGGACGTCCAGATCAAGGGCTACAAGATCCGCCTGCCGCTCGACATCGTGATCCTGGCGTCCGCGAACCCCGAGGACTACACGAGCCGCGGCCGCATCATCACGCCGCTGAAGGACCGCTTCGACGTCCAGATCCGCACGCACTATCCGCGCACGCTCA